>Ga0075012_10007209_pt1 | contig 9986 bp, 10 predicted proteins | sample All_14_2_FD_71474 | JGI IMG/M metagenome (GOLD analysis project Ga0075012, IMG submission 71474) | Freshwater microbial communities in response to fracking from Pennsylvania, USA - Allegheny Zone_MetaG_DW_15 | ecosystem: Environmental > Aquatic > Deep subsurface > Groundwater > Drilled... | reverse complement strand
GCGCGCTTGTCCTGATCGATGACATCAACCGAACGGCGCGTCCGCTAGATGCTCTGGTGAAGGTACTGGGCTGGATCACGAGCCCGCGCGCCGCCGGCTTGCAGATCCTCTGTCCGGCCTGGCCTCAAGTGGTGGCGGCCTTGCCTGAGAAGTCGACGAAGATATTGGCGGGACGAAGCCTCGAACTTCCGAACCTCACTCCTGAGGAGGGCCGTCGAATCGCGAGCGTGCACGCCGCAAGTCAGGGCGTCATTTGCGGCGCACTGGAGCTTTCCCAGATCGTCTCCCGCTTTGGCGCGGATCCCTTGCTGCTGGCGCTGCACGACTACAGGGAGGGCGATACCGGAACGGTGACCGGCTTCGTGGATCGAGAAGTGGCGCGGACGGCCGCTGAGCGCCACGTGGCCGCAAGCGACCTCTCCGACGCGCTTGATCTGCTGGCCGAGCAGATGCTTCGCCGCCGAGACTTCGCGCCAACCTGGCGAGACCTCAAGGGCTGGCTGGCGGTGGACCACCAGGCCCTCGGACCGCTATGCGCGACGGGGACACTCATCCGCCGAGGCGCTGCTGCGGACGGGGAACGAATGATGTTCCGACATGACCGTGTCCGCGACGCGATCCTGCAACGGGCGCTCGTCGGCCTGATGTCGCGCGGTGAGGCCGCAGACGTCTTAAGCGAGCCCGCGTTCGCCGAACTCATAGGCGCCGTCCTCGCTCGACCTGAGATCCCGGACGAATGGGTGGCGGCGGCGGCCGGCGCGAACCCGCTGGCGCTCTTCTTCGGCCTTGCGGACCGGGCTCGGGCGAACGAGCCCCTGAACCCGCGTCTCCTGGCCGCTGTCGAGGGGTGGCTGGACTGCACAACGCTTGACGAGAACAACGCCCATCTCAGCTACGCCTGTCAGGGCGCCCTGCTGCCGGTGCAGGCCGTCGAGGTGCGCCGCCTGCTCCCCCGGCTGCCTCCGGTGAGCTGGTGGACCCATGAGATCGGGGCGATGAACGGCGACCTCCGTGCAGCGCTGATCCTGTGCCGTACGTTCGAGCCCGGTCGAGAACCCCTGCGCCATAGTCATATCATGCAGCACATCCGCGCGACGTATCCTGATGCGGCGCTACGGTACGTGTCCGGGCTCCTGGCGGACCCAGCGACGCCAGCCAAGGATACGGTTGGTGCGCTCAACCTCGCTTGGCACCTTTCAGATCTGCGGCTGACCGAGCCTTTGCGGACATTTTGGCGAGGACAAACCCCGACGGCTGAACTGGTGGACGCAATGCTGGTGGCGACGGGACGTAGCGCGCCAGAGCTCTTTCCGGAGATCGTGAAGGCCTGGTCCGAACTCAGCGACGAGAAGGACGAGGGAGGGTACTCATCCCCGCGGGGCAGGGTGAGCTACCTCGGGACCGCCCGCTGGGCCCTGGCCGAGGAGAGGGACGCTTCGGTCTTACCGCATCTCATCGCCGCGGCAGCGGCCGACGATGCGTTTGCCACGAGTATCGGAGCATTCGTTGAGTCGTGGGACGATCCCGACGCCCAGACCTTCGTCGTCGAGTGCGCGGCGCGCAGAGGTAACTATCGTTTGAGCCTGTCGTCGATATCCCATTGGGATGAGCGACCAGGATACGGCCGCCGTATGAGCCGCGCGACACACGAGCGCCTGATGTCGATCGCTATGGACGAAGCTCGCGACCTGAGCCTACGTGAGTGCGCGCTCAAGCTCTGGCGCAAAGCGGCGCGGCGCGTCGACCTTCCGGCGCTGCACCGCATCGACCCGCGAGGCCCGCTCGGTGATATGGCCGTGCAAGGCCGCTTGGCCTTTGCAGATCCGAGCGCAGCGTCGCTACTGTCAGAAAAGCTGCAGACCGCACAGTGGCGGGTGATGTTCTGGCAGGAGTGCCGTGGAAAGTGGATGCAGGGGCTGCGGCCGGCGCTCGACGCGGAGTTGGAGCGGGCGCGAGAATTGCGCTCCACGAGGGATGCCGACCATGAATGGGTATTGCCGGACGTGATCCGGGGCATGGAGGATGGTGAGGCTGAAGAGGTACTATCGGCGCATTGGGATCACCTCGGCGACATCCCGAGGTTCGTGCAACTGGCGCTCTACATTGCGACCCCTGCGACACGCGACCTCGCGCGCCGATCCGTGGAGGCGGCCGCCGACAAGGCGGAGGTCTTCAAATATATCGATCACCACTACGGCCTCCACGGTGAAGAGCCACCCATCGCGAACGAGCCCCGCCGACTGGTCTCGCTTCTTCCCTATCTCGATCTCCTCGATCAGTCGGCCATCACGCACATCTGGGAGCACTGCAATCGAGTGGGCTGGCGGGACTGGCGTCGCGTCCATCTCGATCATCGCATCGTGGAGCACCGCGCGCGCGAGCTTCTGGACGACTCCGACCGCATCGAAGGCCTCGAGGCCGAGCTGGCTCGTCGCGAAGAGCCCACCGTGTACTTCTGGCTGCGACGGATCCTCGAACAAGACGGAGACTTCGCGCGCCTCCGCGGACTTCTTGATGGATGGGTGCGCGCTCGGCTGGACGCGCGGAGCCTCAGGATGGCGATCGAGCTGGTCGTCGAAGGCGGCGCTCGTGTGGACGAACCGATGCTCCAATCTTGGGGAGAGCTGGCCATACCCGGCGCCCGGATGCGCGCGCAGGACGCGATCTTCGCGCTGAAACGCCGAACCTTCAACCAGGATGCGGGCTGTCAGGCTGCGGGTCGCGTCTGAAGGTCTGGATTCTCGCGGTAGGTCGATGTCCGCAGCTGGCGCGAGGCTGGCGTCCGAGCATCAAAAAGGCAGTCGGAGACCAATGGATTTGTGTGATCAACCTGCGGGGTCGGGGTCTGGCTGCTCAGCATAGGCGCTCCGTCGGCGCTCTGGGTCGACGTAGTCGACAATCCAGACGCCCCCAATCTTGACAGGCCCCATCCCGTCGAACGCAATCAGACGCTCCTCAAGGTGCGCCTCCAGTTCGTCGAAGGGTAGTGCGTCTGAATTGGGGTCGTCCTGCGACGCCAACATGTGCGGAATGGCTTCAGTGAGCGTAACCGCGTGCGACTCGAATAAGCCGATTGCCAGCAAAGCGTCAGGTCCCAACAAGTGTCGAGGAATCTCCGCCAGAATGGTGTGGAACGCGGCGATCTGAGATCCCATTGTGCTTGAAGTGCCTGCGTTCATCTTCCTCTGCTCGTAGATCATCCGGAGAGCCTTCCAGGCTCCGATCACCATCGCGCCGGCGTTGACGCTGTTGCGGAACGCATGCAGCGCGGCGCCCTTGGCCTCGACGTCCCGGAGGTACAACGGGGCGAAGATGGCGACAGCGGTCGAGGCAAAGATCGCAATGATGCTACCCACGGCCTGCACCCAGGCCGCGGCTACATCGCTGCGCCATTCGATATCCGCGGTCAGTAACTTGGCGACAATGCCGCTGCAGAGGATCGCAAAGAGAGCCAAGTAGAAGGTGATGGGGACTCGCTTGTCCATTTCCCTCAATGCCTTGCCTCTAGAGCGACTGCACGTCTAACGCGTCGACCTATGTATCTAGCTTGAGTGCACAATGCTGACACCGCAACGATCAATATAGGTCTGGTTGCTGGCGCCCGCGTGATGGCACACGAAAAAGGGCGCTCCTAAGAGCGCCCCTTACGTCAATCCGCACCGCTATGCGCGGAGATCGGTCCTTAGCGATCCAGGGTGTTTCAGAGCCGGCGCATGGTCGGTCAGAACACTTGATGCCACTCCGAGCAAAATGGTGCCGGCGCGGGTCGACGGGTTAGTTGCGGACTTGATCATGCGCAGGCTCCTCTTCCTAGTGACGTAGATAAATGCGAGGCCTGCTCCGATAAGTGCCGGTAGAATTGGCCAGATCGCTCCAGCCATACTCAGTAGACTTGCCCATAGCGCCGGGATCGCCGGCTTTGGAACACCCTGCCTGAAGCCAGATACCCAAGGACAAGCGACATGTGGAAACGGCTGAGCTTGTTTTCAAGGCGGCACGTCAATGTCCGGTCTCTGCTGGGAACCCAGAGTTCGCAACTGGCGCAACCTGGCCTCAGCTCTCCAATCATCGCGACCGCGCTCAGGCTTGGGCGGCCTTCGACCCTCACCGGTTCGCAAGGTGCGCAAATTCGTCAAGACGCGAGGTGTTGATCCGCTAGACTGACGCTGCAGGTCGCCGCGTGGGGAGGGGTATGCCAGATTTGGAACTTGAATCCCGTCTGCGCGCCGCGGCATTCGAGCGGGTTCGTTCACTCTGCGAAATCCACGATCACCTGACCGCGCAGCAGCTCGGCGAGGGCTTCTACATCGACGGCCAGCGTTATCCCCTTGTGAATCCGCGGCGCGGCATCTTCAAGCCGGCCCAGATGCGCTTCTTGTTGTCCGTCAACACAGTGTTTCCTAAGTCGGGCAACCGCGTCTGGTACGACGATCAGCGTGAGGTCCACCGCCAGATCTTCGACGGGGACGAGATGGTCGACTACGCCTTTATGGGCGAGAACCCGGACTCTGCTGACAATCGTTGGTTGCGGGAAGCGTTCGAGAACAACATTCCCATCATCTATTTCCTCGGCATCGCTCCAGGTCGCTATCAGGCGATCTTGCCCGCTTTCATCGGGGGGTGGGATGCGGTGGGACGGCGGGCGCGGATCGCCTTCGGGCTCCCCGAGCAGAGCGCCCTGGCGCCCCCAGAGACTGAAGTGGAGCGGCGATACGCCCTGCGGGTGGTAAAGCAGCGTTTGCATCAGGCCTCCTTTAGGGAGGCCGTGATCGGGGCGTATCGGGGCCGGTGCGCCTTGTCCGGTTTACCCGAACCGATGTTGCTGGACGCCGCTCACATAGTTGAGGATCGAGATGAGCGCCTCGGTCAGCCTGTCGTGCGGAATGGCATTCCGCTGTCGAAGATACATCACGCCGCTTTTGATGCGCATCTCATCGGGATCGACCCTGACTATCGTCTACATGTGTCTGAGCGGCTGCTGGCCCAGAACGACGGACCGATGCTGGAAGCTATCAAGGGGCTTGACGGCGGCTTGCTGCGGCTGCCGAAGCGTACGCAAGACTGCCCGGATCGGGACCGTCTGGCCCTGAGGTTCGAGCGATTTAAGGCTGCGGCTTAGTGATCGCGCGGTGCGTATCCCCGCCGTGGGGCGATGGCCGCCTCGTAGGCGCGGTGCTCAGGGGCCGCATCCCAACTTAAAGCCAACGTCTGTTGGTGGCGCCGAACTGCGGAGGTCGGAAGTTCGAATCCCATCTCCCATCCTCATGTCGCAGTCGGGCTCTCCTCTTCTGTTCGGATGGTCCGCTTCCTGGAAGCCATAGCGAGGCTAGCGCAACGAGAGGGTTTCGAGCGCCTTGGTGACCCGCTCGAACGCGATGACCACCTTATCGAACACCACGTCCAACGCCCGGCCATAGCCTTCATGAAGGCTGGCGATGTCTACGCCCAGCTCCTTCAGGCGGTTCAGATATTCGCTGGCGTCGTGCGCGTCGGCGATGCGCAGATCGTAGAGGACAAAGAGCACCGTCAGTCCATCGTTACGGGCATCCCACCCCGTCGGCGGTGCATTCGCGGCCAGGGCCTCGGCTCCCTCGTGGTCCTTGTTGAGGGCCTCGACGATGTTGAGCAGCACCTGCAGCAGCTTCAGGCTGCCCTTGCCCTCGAACTCCTTCTTCGTCAGGCCAGCCTTGGCCGCCAGGCGCTTGAGATAGCCGTTGGGGAGCACCTGCCAGAACTCGTGCAGGGACTTGCAGCGCGCGAGGAACGCCTGCTGAGACATGGCCAGCGGCGCGACGGCGGCGAGCTTGGCCAACTGGGGATAGGGGCTCCACCCTTCCGCGCGCAGGTCCAGCCGCGAGATCTTGGTCAGCTCAATGGCGGCCTCGGTCAAGCCATGGCGCCCGCCGAGCGCGACCAGGGCGTCGGCCATGTCCAGGAACGCGTCGAGCACCCTCTGGGTCTTGGCGGCGATGTGCTCCTCGGCTTGGTCGAGCCTGGCCACAATCTGGGGATCGAGCGCGTGACGATGGGCGTGGACGATCTCCTCATCGGGCTTGGGCTTATAGAGCTCGCGCATCGGCACGCGGATCATGTTGCGACCGATCCGCTCGCACGAGGTGAAGCTCCACTGATGGCGATAGGACGGATCGACCAACCAGTGCCCGTCCGGGTGCCGAAACGGCGTCATGTCATAGATAGGGTTTTGCTCGTAGCGCTCGAGGAAACGGTCATCGAGATGAACGAATTTCAGGTCGATTTGCGCATTGGCCTCGTCGGCCGTCATCGCGCCATGGCCCGGCCAAACCAGTCCATCCGCGCTCACCGGGGGACAACGCTCGGAGCCGACAGCCACGACCGTCGCCCAGACCTGCAGAAGCAGCCCGCCCAGATGCTCGCGGAGGTCGGCCTCGAACCAGGTCGCTCCGGGCGACAGCTCCAGGTGCTTAGCACCGCCCATCAACGCCGTCAGGGCCGGCGACTTGTCCAACAGGATCTCGTAATGGAAGACCCTGGCGACGCAGGCGTCGCGCTGCCAGAGATACTGGCGCAGGCGGGCGTTGTTGATCGCCCAGACGACGTCATGCTCGAGGCCGCCCTCGTAGCTGGTGGAGACGCGTCCCTCGGCCACTCCCAGTTCCGGAACGCTCAGATCATCATAGATCAACCGCTGGTCCTCGCCGCCCAGGCAACGGGGCGTCAGGCCCATCATCATCCAGACCTTCTCAGCCAGGTGATAGCCGTAGAAGCTGGCGTCACCCCAGGCGGCGACGACGTAGTCATGCCCGCTCAGGGACGGCGTGTAGTCGGCGTCACCGCCTTCCACGTCGCCAAACGGCGTCGAGTTGGCCAAGACGGCCGAGCCGGTCTCGCGCAGGCTGGCCAAAGGCGCGGAATAGCCGTTGGGCACGATGGCGGTGACCATCTGCAGACGCTCGCGCCGCGGGGTTCCGCGACCTAGATCTTGTCTGGCAGCGACCACGACCTTGGCCTCCGGCGATAAGCCTTCGGGCGAGAGCAGCGCGCGCAGGCGCCTGGGCAGCTCGGCGGTCGGGAACGGGAAAGCGGCAAGATAGTCGAACGACATTTCGGCTCCAGGATGGACGGGGTCGCATACCATTCGAGCCGGCCAGCGTCGTCCGGGTTCGACACCCTGGAGGTTGCACGCGCTGCTGGTCGGCTGCGTCTGCGCCGAGAAACTTACCAGCGAGTACGTCAGGCCCTGCTTGGGGGAGGCGGCTGCGAAGCGTCACACCGCGTGGACGAAGACCTTCCTGGACGCCGAGCTCTGGCAGTCCGCCATCAGCTCTGGTGCGCGAATGTCTGGAGTCCAGAGCGGTACCAACGTCATAAACTGGCGCTGATTGCCCCTACGGGGAGCCCCTACTGAGCTGCTGCGCGGATATCCACAGGAAGAATTGCAGGTTCTCCCAGGGAGTCCCTTTGGGATGGGCGTCTTGAGCCGATTCGAACCGGACAGGGGGGGCGCGCCGGGCCGCTTTCGCCCGCTGGAACACGCGCGGTTCGACTCGTATTGCGCAGGGCCGGTCGCCATCGCCAGGCGGCCGACCGGCAGGGCGGTCTTGTCTTCTTCAAACGCCAGGCCGGGGGCCAGCGGGGGTCCGGGCGCGAGCTTTATGGGCGGTGCGCCTTAGGCGGGCGTGACCGGGGCGCCCGTACCCGCGCCGGGCGCGTCGCGGCTCTGGCGGCCTGCTGCGTAAGGAGCGCATCGAGGCTGGTGGCGGCAGGAAAGGGAAAGAGGGCGGCCAAGCCGTCCTCGCAGCGCAGGGCGACGGCGGCCTTGACCATATCTTCCAGCGACGCTCGCCCCTCGGTCTCCAGCCGCCGCCAGGTCCGGTAGGCGACGCCGGCGCGCTGGGCGGCTTCAAGTTGGGGCCAGCCCAGGGCGACGCGGCGCGCCTTGATGCGCCTGGCGAGCTCCTGCAGGATTTCGGATGGCGTCTGAATCACTGGCCAAATATGGACAATTAGGCGCGATAATCGAGATAATTGTCCAAAGAGCGCCCGATGAGGTGGGCGCCAGTGGCGGCGGAAGAGATGAGGGAGAGGGGCTGGCGGGCTTGCTCGGCCCGCCGTTACGCGGCTCTCGCGGCCCGCCACTGCGGCCGCCTTTGAGCGCCGCCAGGGGCTATCTGTGTAGAATGGCGATGGGCCGCCGCTCAAAGCGCGGCCTCGGCGAGCGGAACGGAGCGCGGGACATGTCATTCGGCCGGCGCCGTCAGATTCCGTCGCATAGGGTATCATCTGATGCGGTCGGCGCCAAGCCAAGGCGGTCTGGAGCAGCGCCGCGACGCGGCGGCTACCTCATCGCGCTCGCCACGGCGTGCCTCGGGTTCGCGCTGTCCAGCCTCCTCGCTGTGGCTTGGGCGTTCGCTCACGCCGGGTCGACGAGCGTTACGCCTGGCGCGGTCTTCCTCTACGCGCTCGCTGGCGCTGGACCTGTTGTGACCGTCGTCTATGCCGTATCGCTTCTGGTCGCCGATGCGCTGCTCAAGCGGTTCGGGATCCAGGGGCCGGCCGCCTGTGCGGGGCTTGTTGTCGGGCTGTCGATTGGGATTCTGATCGTCCCGGTGGTGCTGCTGCATCCAGGCGGGGGGACGTTCTACTACCTGGTCCTCATTCTCCCGGGGGCGGCCGCGGGGGGCGCCGTATTGGGCAGAGGCCGTGCTGCGCGCCTCGCCGCAGACGCCGCGGCGTCTGCGAAGCGGGCCTGAGGCCGGCCCGATCCTTTAATAGGGCCGTGTCGCTAGTAAAGGATTTGGGGATTCCGTTAATTAGCGTGAGCGGGGCGATGGCGTGGTCGCTGGTCTGTGGCGCTTGCCGCCGCCGGGAACGCCTTCGACGCGACATCGGCAGTTTCGCCTTGAGATAGAGCGTTACGGCTAGGTTCGCGCGAACGCCAGCAGCGGTTCGATGTCATGGCCGTCCGCCCGCTGGAGCGCCTGGACATAGGCCCTGCGCGTCTGTGCAGGTTCGGCGAGATCGCCGCCGCCCCAGCTGAACCTGGGTCGGCCGAGCTGGACGGCGAGCAGGTCGGCTTCGGTGATGTTCTCCTGTTCCGCCACGTTGAGCTCCGAACGCAGGGTGATGTAGGTAGGGATCAGGCCGTCGCGCTCCTGGGGCGTGAGCGGCGTGTTGGCGTCATCGTCTTCGTCGAACAGCGTCTCGCTCACACCGGCTCATCCCAGAGCCGATGCGGATTTCCGCGAAGGAGGTCGTCGACCAGGCGTTCGCGCTGGCGTTTCTGATCGGCCGGGGAGAGCGCCTGGTTCTCAAGCCCCATCGTCAGGTTCATGCGGGCCAGCTGCGCATCGGCGCGGGCCTCGGCACGTTGCTGCAGCCGTTCGGCCAGGGGCCGGTTGGGCGCAAGGGCGTAGACGAGGGTGCAGTCCAGGGCTTCGGCCGCGCGCCGTAGGCTTGCGAGCGTAAGCGTGTCTTCAAGTTCGCCGCGTTCCAGGGCGATGACGCGCGGCTGGCTCACGCCGAGGCGCTCGGCATACTGCTTGGTGGTCATCCCCAGCGCGTCGCGGATCGCCCGTATCCATCCCCTGGGCGGACGCGTGACGGCGCGTGTGCGAAGAGGCGCGAGACGTGCATCAAGCGCCCGCGCAGCCTGGTCCGTCATAGTTATGATAACCTCAGAGCTATCGAAACGTGCCAAAGAGATAATGAATGGGTGATTATAAATGCAGAAAGATATAATACAAATATTATCACATGTGCCAATTTTGATCACTCAAAGGTGATAGGCGCGCCCGGTCGAGACGCCTCCGCGACGCCACGATCAAAGCCCCCCTGCCGGCTTTGGCGCGCCCACGCCTGACGCCGCCGCCGCATTTGACAGAGACGGTTGGAGGCCCGGGACACCCTGAGCGGGGCCGCACATTCCGGGCGCCGGGGCGCGGCCATTGCAGGCGGCGATGCGGAGAGGGGGCGGCGGGCGCGCTCGTCCCGCAACTGGGTTGCTC
>Ga0075012_10007208_pt1 | contig 9987 bp, 7 predicted proteins | sample All_14_2_FD_71474 | JGI IMG/M metagenome (GOLD analysis project Ga0075012, IMG submission 71474) | Freshwater microbial communities in response to fracking from Pennsylvania, USA - Allegheny Zone_MetaG_DW_15 | ecosystem: Environmental > Aquatic > Deep subsurface > Groundwater > Drilled... | reverse complement strand
AGCGTCTTGAGATAGGCGATCAGGTTCTGCCGGTCAGCGGACGCCTTGATTCCGGCAAACGGCATCCGGTTGCCCGGCATCGAGGTCAGCGGCGCGGCCAGGTAAACGTCGAGCGACTTGTCGGTCCACACCGTGCCGGCCTTGGTCATCGCGGGCGAATATTTGAACCCGGGCAAGGTGCCGGACTTGCGGCCCACCACTTGCCACAAGTTCGGGCCGATCGAACTGCGTCCGCTCGGATCGGCCTTGTGGCACGCGGCGCACTGGGCAAACACCTGCTTGCCCTTGGCCGGATCGGGCGCCGCCAGCGCGGGCGAGGCCGCAACAAGCGCCGCCAGGGCGGCAATCGCGATCGTGATCGATTTCATGGTCGTTTCATATCCACTTCAAGCCTCGTTCGCATCCCCGTTCCGCAAACGCCCCGCTTAAAACCACTCCTCTAGCCGCCCCTCAGGCCGCCAAAGCCCGCTGGTGGAGCCGCTTGATCGCATCGAGCGACGAAAGCAGCGCGCCTTCCATCCAGCAGCCATAATAGGACGCGTGTTCACCGGCGAGGACGATCCGGCCGTCCATCGCGACCAGGTTGTCATAGTGGTCTTCGCGGCTCTGCTCGGTCCAGCTCGCGCAGCACCCCAGGATCCACGGCATCCGGCTCCAGGCGACCGATGCGCCGGTGCGGAACTCCTTGCGATATTCTGCCGGATGAAACACCGAACCCATGTCGAGCGCGGTCTGAATGCGCTGTTCGGGCGTCATCCCGGCAAACTGATACCCTCCCGCGCGGCCCGCGAAAGCGCCCAGCAACACCGCCGGGCCATCCTGGAAGAAGTTGTTGTTGGGATAGGAAACCAGCCCGATCGCCTGGTCGGTGAACGAATGACCGCCATAGATCGAGTAATCTTCCTCCCAGAAACGGCGCTTCATCTCCAGTCCGATCTTCACCGAGTTCGAATAGGGCAGCGCCTTCAATGCCGCCTTCTTGGTGTCGCTGACCTGAATGTCGATCTGGCTGAGGATCGTCGCCGGGATGGTGCAGACCATCCAGTCCGCCTTGCTCTCGCCGCTCTGCCCGGTCACCGTATCGGTCCAGTTCGCGGTCACGCCCTTGTCGTCCTGCGCGATCCGGGTGACCTTGGTGTTGAGCCGCACCATCTTGCCGACCTGCCGGTAGAAACCCTTGCCGATCATGTCCATCCCGCCCTTGGGCTGGAACATCGTGGTCTGCATCACATAGCTGAAGAAGAACCCGATCTGGGACCAGACCTGCGATGACAGCACATCCGACAGCGAATTGATCTTCGAGGGCGTGGGCGCGCCGCCCACGCCGCCACCCGGGGCCTTGTCATAGCCGCGCTGCGCCGAGACGCGCAGATCGCCGGTGAACTTCATATCGCCATCGAGCACGCCCCACTGGCGCATCGCCTCGATCAGCTTTTCCTTGTCCTCCCTGGTCACGCTCGAATCGAGCGCGCCAGCGTTCAGCGACTTGCCGAGCAGCTCCGCAACGTGGCCCTTGAAGTCGACCGACAGCTCCCTGTAGCGCTGCGGCTTGCCCCCGAACGCGTCCTTGCGGTGGACGAGCGTGTTGTGGTTGAGCTGGATGAACGGCTCAAGTTCCACCCCGAAGGCCTTGGTATAGTGCAGCAGCGTGCGGTGGTGATGCGGGATGCGCCACGGGCCGGGGTTGAGATAGTTGCCCGGCGCATAGCCGACGTTCTGCACCGCGCCGCCAACCTCGACGATCTTGTCGCCCCCGCGCACCGAATAGTTCCGCCCGCCCGGACGGTCCTGGAACTCCAGCACCTGCACCTTGTAGCCGGCCTTGGTCAGTTCGTGGGCGGCCAGCATTCCGGCCAGGCCCGCGCCAAGCACCAGCACGGTCGAACCTTTCCTGGCCCCGGTCAATTGCGGCGGCCCGGTGAAGCGGGTTTCGGCGGCGTGGCCGAACACGGTCATCGCCTGATACATGGCGAGGCCGCCGCCGGCCTTGCCGATCATCGACAGCAATTGGCGGCGGCTCCGGGGTGACATGTCGCTCAGCATCGGGAAATTCCCCTGTTGGAAAAGTCGGCGGCTACTTGCCGCATGTGTCGCATTCCCGGATCGGCGGCGGCGCGGTCGAAACGCGCGTGATGTCGGCCACCGTCACCGGATCGGGATAGGCATTGAAGTGGCCGCGCACATACGTGAGCACCGCCGCCATCTGTTCGGGCGTGAGCATGTCGGTGAACCACGGCATCCCGCCGCGGCCCTTGAGCAGCAGCATGATCGGATAGTCCTTTTCGGCCAGCTTCGGATTGTCCGCCAGCGCCGGAATTGCCGCGCCCGCGCCGCCCCCGCCCCTGGCGTCGGCCATGTGGCAGGCCTGGCAGATCTGTTCGTAGACTTCCCGGCCCTCGTCCGAAACCTGCACGGTGGTAACCCCGCCCGGCGCATCCTGCGCGCGCGCCGCTACGGCGGCGACCAGCGCCAGTCCGGCCGTGGCGGCGAACATCTGCGAAACCGTGCGGACACTCATGCGGCAGGTGCTTTCAGATGGCGCCGCCCGGTTCGGGCAGGCTTCGCTTCGCTCACGCGCGGTTACCTTTCAGGCAGTCGCTCCCGGGGTGAAACCAGCCTGGCGTCAGGGCGCCTTGGCGGCGATCGCCTCGATCTCGACCAGCGTGGTCGGCCGGCCCAGCGCGGCGACCTGCACGGTGCTGCGGGTCGGCTTGTTGGGCTGTTCGGGCGTGCCGAAGAAGGTCTTGAACACACCGTTCATCCCTGCCGCATCCATACGGCCGCCGTTTTCGGGCACGCCGACCAGGAAGACGTTCATCTTGACGATGTCGCCCATCGACCAGCCCATGCCTTCAAGCGTGGTCTTGATCTTGGTCAGAACCGATCTGGTCTGCGCGGCGGTGTCGCCGAATTCGGTGGGCGTGGCCGGATCGACCGGCCCGGCCGTGCTGCCCGACAGGTAAAGGATCTGCGATCCCGGCGGGATCAGCGCGGTGCTGGCGATCACCGACGTCGGACTGGACGAAGTGCGTTCGATCGTGGCGGCCTGAGCCGGCTTGGCCGCGACGGGGCTCGCCAGCGTGGCGGCAAGGATCGCCGCGGCGGTTGCGATGGAGTTCTTCATGGGTTCAGCCCTCTCCGGACATGGGGGAATAAGGCGAGGGGCGCCGGCAAAGCCCGCGCGCGCCTCGCATATGGTCAGAACTTCAGCGTCACGCGGGCGTAGTAATAGCCGCCGTTGGTGCCATAGGCGCCGTGGTTGTAGGGGGCGTTCAGCGCGCCGCTGTTGTTGACGTAGGGCGAGCGACCGGTGGTAGGCCAGGTTGCCGGATCGTAATCGGCCACCAGGTCCGGAATTTCCGGCTTCTTGTCGAACAGGTTGTTCGCGCCCACCGCGAAGTTCAGCCACTTGGTGAAATCGTAGCCCAGTTCGAGATCGACGATCGCCGCCGGCTTCACTTCGCCTTCGTAATAGGTGCCTTCGATCGGGCGCGGGGTCGTCGAAGCGGTGTTCGGCTGCACCAGCGCGACCGTCTTGCTGTAGTAAGTGGCGCGCAGGTTGGTGCTGAAGGCGCCGCTGGTGAACAGCGCCCCGAACACGCCCTTGAAATCGGGGCTCGCCCGCTCGACGACCGCCCGGGCGACCGAGTTGAACCGCCCGCCCAGCCGGTCTTCCAGCACCTTGGTCTTGTTGTAGTTCGCGCCCAGCGACAGGTCGATGTTGCCGAACGACACATCGACCGGATAGCGCATCGCAAACTCGATACCCTTGGTCGAGGTGTCGATGCCATTGGTGAAGGTCTGGATCGAAATCTGGCCGGACTGCACGACCGTCGGGTCAAGCGCCTTGCCGCTGGCCGCCAGCGCATTCAGCACCAGTTGGTTGGGCGTCAGGCCGTTGATCAGCGGCGTCAGCACCGGGGTAGCGGCAACCGGGTAGGGGTTCGCCAACTGGCCGTTGATATTGCCCGAGGAAACGATGCGGTCCTTGATGCGGATGTAATAGGCATCAAGCGTCACGACCAGCCGCGGGACCGGCCGCAGCACGATGCCGGCGGAGAGGTTGAACGATTTCTCCGGTTTCAGGGCGCCAAAGCCGGCACTGGCCGATCCGGGCGAACTGGGCGCGAGTTGCAGCGAGGCGCTGGTCGGCCCGACGTTGGTCGCCGAATAGCCCGATTCTGCCAGCGAAGGTGCGCGGAAACCGGAACTGACCGTGCCGCGAATGGCAAATTCGGGGCTGAAATCGTAGCGCGTCGTCAGCTTGCCGATCGTCGTGTCGCCGAAGTCGCTGTAGTGCTCGTAGCGGCCGGCCACGTCGACCGTCCAGCCGGGCAGCGGCTTGGCCATCACGTCGATGTAAACGGCCTTTGCGGTCCGCTTGATCGTGCCGGCATCGCTCAGCGAATAGCCCGGGAACGACTGGCCGCCTTCGACGTAGAGCGAAGCATCGTCGCCCGCGCCGATCGAATAGGTTTCCTTGCGATATTCGGCGCCCAGCGCCAGCGTGAGCGGCGCGGAGAGCCCGATCTCGAATTCCCTGCGCAGATCGAGCGTGCCGGTGAACTGCGTGAATTCGAACTTGCCGTCATAGAAGTCGCGCGGCGTAAAGCCGGTGTTGGCAAACAGCGAGGCATTGGCCGAACCGTTGGTATAGACTTTCGCGCTGTCCTGCGAATAGCTGAAGCCAAGATCCCAGTACCAGTTGGCCAGGTCGCCCTTGAAACCGTTGGTGAACTGGAATTCGTCCTGCTTCACCTCGATGTGCGGGACCAGGCCGGTGTTCACCAGCGGCGCAAAGCAGGTCGTCGGATCGGTGTTGTTCACGCAGACGCGGTTGGGCGGGCGATAGCCCTGCAGCGCGTCGCCGTGGCGGTAGGAAACATCGCCGAAGGAATAGAATTCCACACCGCCGAAATCGTAGCCGAAGTTGTAGAAGCCCAGCGTGAGTTCGGATTTCGGCTGGCCGCCGTTGATATTGGCCGTGGCGTTGGTCGCATTCAGCGCATCGAAGATCGGCTTGAAGGCGGCGGAAACGTTGGTGTTGGTCGAGCCGTCATAGTTGCGCACGGTGAACTGGCCTTCACCGATGGTGGTATAGTCGGTGCGGCGATGGAACAGGTTGACGTCAAGGAAGCCGCTTTCGCCGATCGGCATACCGAACTGGCCGCTGGCGCTGTAGGTCGTGCCCTCGGCATCGTAATATTGCCCGGCCGTGGCCTTGAACGTGCCGCCCGAGGTATCGTTCTTGAGGATGATGTTGATGACGCCGGCGATCGCGTCCGAGCCATATTGCGCCGCGGCGCCATCCTGCAGGATTTCGATGCGCTTCACCATGTCCGGCGGGATCAGGTCGATGCTCGGCGCGGCGGAACCGCCGAACGGGCCGTTGATCACCTGGAGGATCGAGTTGCCGTGGCGGCGCTTGCCGTTGACCATCACCAGCGTGTGGTTCGGGCTGACGCCGCGCAGGCGGGCCGAAAGCGAGAAGCTCGCCATGTCGACGCCCTGGCTCTGCGCCTGGAACGAGGGGACCAACTGGGTCAGCGCCTGGTTGAGGTTGGGCTGGCCCACGTGGGCCAGCGCTTCCTCGCCCAGCACCTGGATCGGCGCGGCCGCCTGTGCGGCCTGAATGCCCGTCGCGCGGGTGCCGGTGACGATGATGTCCTTGCCGGCATCGATGGCGGCGTCAGCCTCCTCGGCGGGAGCAACGGATTGAGCGTAGGCGTTGGCGCTCAGTGCCGTCGAGGCAAGGATCGCAGCGCAATAGATTTTCGAGAAACGCGGCATGATAGGTAAGCCCCCCTATGACTTTCCGCCTTTTCCGGATGGCATCGCCCCTGATGCGCCGGGCTTCAAAACGCTGCGCCGGTTTGTCCGGCAAGCACATCGGCCCGTTCTCGTTATTGTGGGTCGGACTCATCCGCCCCGTTATCCTTGCAATCGACCGCATGGGGGGCGCGCGAGCCATACGCCGATTTGCGTATCAGTTTCGCGGGGGGCAAGAGTAGGCTTCAAGAGCATTCCAGGAAGGCTTGAAACAAGCCATTAACCGCCTGTTTTCGCCATGTTCCAGCCACGGGAATCACCACCATGCGCATCACTTCCAGATTTGTTCTTCCCCTTGCCGGCGCCGTCGCGGCGCTCCTGAGCACCGGTGCCCAGGCCCAGGTCACCAAGCTCAAGTCCAACCCGAAATCGATCATTCTCGATGCGGCCGACGTTAAGGCCGGGACCGACATGATCTTCCTGTCCGGGCAGCTCGCCTCGCCGCTCGATCCGGCCAAGTCGATGTTCGACATCAAGGGCCCGGAAGACCTCGGGGATACCGAGACGCAGACGATCAGCGTCCTGGGCAAGATCAAGAAGATCCTCGAAAGCCGGGGCTATGCGATGAGCGATGTGATCAAGCTCACCTTGTTCGTTGCGGCAGATCCCAAGCTCGGAAAGCTTGATTTCGCCGGCGCCAACGCCGGCTTCAAGAAGTTCTTCGAAACCGAAGAGAATCCGACGACCACCACGCGTTCGACCTTCCAGGTCGCGGCCCTCGTCGCGCCCGCGTTCCTGATCGAGATCGAGGCGATCGCGGCCAAGAAGCGATAGTTTCCAGCTCCCGACGGGTGCGCGGGGCCGGGGCCGGAATTCTCCCTCTTCCGGCCCCGGCAGCACCCGCCCGGGCCGGAGCCGCTATTGCCCGAGCGCGCGGATCGCGATGGCCGCTGCCGCCGAGCGCGTTTCGACCCCGAGTTTTTCGTAAATCCGTTCCAGATGCTTCTGGACCGTGCGCGGGCTGATCCCCAGCACCTCGCTGATGTCGCTGCTGGCCTTGCCATAGCTGACCCACAGCAGCACTTCCGCCTCGCGCTGGGTCAGGTGCAGCCGCTCGCCCAGCCGCGCGACGTCGCGCTCGGGATTAAGCTCGTTGAGCCGGATCAGCACCTCGTTTTCGCGGTATTGCGCAACGACGACAAGTTCGAGCGCGCTCTCGCCGCGCTGGTCGATCCGCACTGTCGCACCCGCCAGATCCTGCCGCGCGAGCAGGTTCGAGACCGAACCGCGCATCGTTCCGGGCAGTTCGGCCGACCCCAGCTTCCATTCGGGACAGAAGCGGGCAATCGCCTGCTCCGCGCCCGGCGTGCACCACAGCAGCTTGCCGCTGCGGTCGGTCGCGACCATCTGCCGGCCGGTCGCGTCAAGGCTGGCCGCGCTGGCGTGCATCGCCCGGCCCTGCGACATATGCACCCGCACCCGGGCGAGCAGTTCCATGTGGTTCACCGGCTTGCGGACATAGTCGACCCCGCCCACCTCGAACGCCTCGATCACGTGCTCGCTTTCGGTCAGGCCGGTCATGAAGACCACCGGAATGCCGGCCCAGCTCGGGTTGGCCTTGATCCGCACGGTCGTCTCGAAACCGTCGATCCCCGGCATCACCGCGTCCATCAGGATGAGGTCAGGCACGATATGGCCGAGCAGGTCCAGCGCCGCCTTGCCCGACGTTGCGACCAGCACGGCAATCTCGGCCGCCTCGAGCACAGTGGTCAGCACCCGGAGCGAATCCGGCTCATCATCGACGACCAGCACCGTATCGTTCTGGCCGGGGCCACGCATTTTACTCACACTTCCTCCAGCACGCGCCGCATCGACGCGAGATCAAACCGGTCAAGACAATCGAACAGCCGGACGGCGAGCTGTTCGGCTTCGCCGTCCGCGCCGGACAGCTCGCGGATTTCGGCCTCGATCCCGCGCACATAGCCGATCCGCAGCAGTTCGCGCAGGCGCTCGATATGCTGCTGCGCGGCCGGACCGAGCGTTCCGCCGGTTGCCACCCTGCTGACCGGCGGCGCTTCGCGCGGCGGTTCGAGCTTCCAACTGAGGTGCAGCAAGCCGCCGATCGTTTCGGTCAGCACGGCAAAATCGATCGGCTTGGCCAGAAAGAAATCGTGCACCGGGTTGTCGAACTCCGGCCGGTGGAATTCCTGGACATTGGCCGAAAGCATCAGGATGCGCAGGTCCTGCCCCTGGACTTCCCGCAGCCGCACCGCGGTTTCCCAGCCGGACAGCCCCGGCATCGAAATATCGAGGATCGCCAGATCGAACGCGCGCGAATGGGCGAGCGCCACGGCCGTCTCGCCGTTCGGCACTGCCGAAACCGCGAAACCCAGCCCGCCGAGCAGGCGTTCCAGCATGGCCCGCTGATCGGCCTCGTCATCGACCACCAGGATCGAACGCCGCGCGCCCTCATAACCGGCGAACTGCGCCGGCGCGACGACCGGTTCGAGTTTCCCCGAAACCTCGCCGAGCATCATGGTCACGCGGAAACAGGTTCCTTCGCCAGGTGTGCTCTCGACCTCGAGCTTGCCCCCCAGAATCTCGACGATCGCGCGCGAGATCGACAGGCCCAGCCCGACGCCGGGCTGGACGTGCTTGCCCTCGTCATCGCCGCGATCGTAGGGATCGAAAATCCGTTCGAGTTCGTCCGGGACGATGCCCGAGCCGGTATCGATAATTTCGATCCGGGCAATCTGGCCGGCATAATCGAGCGCAAGGGTCACGGTGCCGGTGTCGGTGAACTTGATCGCATTGGTCAGCAGGTTGATCAGCACCTGGCGCAGCCGGCTCGGGTCCATCCGCACCGTTTCAGGCAGGCGCGGCGGCGGGCGGTAAACGAACTCGATCCCCTTGGCCGCCGCTGCCGGGCGCATCATCGCGACGATGGCATCGAGGAACTGGGCCAGGCGCACGTCCTCGCTGCGCACCCGCAGCACGCCGTGTTCCATCTGCGCCACATCGAGCAGGCCTTCGACCAGGCTGGTCAGGTGCTCGGCGCAGCGGCGGATGACCCGCGCGGCTTCCTTGGCGCTCACCCCGTCGCGTTCGACCAGTTGGGCATAGCCATAGATCGCGTTGAGCGGCGAGCGGATCTCGTGGCTGACGTTGGCGAGGTAGCGGCTCTTGGCGATATTGGCCGTCTGCGCCGCGCGGAAGCCCGCCCGTTCGGCGGCGGCGCGCGCACTGGCCAGTTGCCCCTTGCGCTGCAGGCGGAAAGCCCGATGCGCCACGGTGGTCGTCACCAGGATGACCCCGATCAGAAATCCGTCGAGGATCTGGAACGGCGTATCGTCGCCGCCAAGGCCCATTTCGAGCACGATGCCGATGCCGCCGAGCAGGCAGGCCCCGATGGTGCCGACAAACGCCAGCGTCTCGAGCAGCCCGAGCGGAACCGGTTTCGCCTTGCCGCCTTCGCTCCGCGCACCAGCGACACGCTGGCGCGGCGGTGCGAGTTCGGCGCTCACTGCCATTTTGCCCCGGCCGCGACGACTGCCGACGAACCTCTCGCCGGCACGCGCAGCCGCGGCGAAGACTCCATGGACTGTGCCTGCTGCTTCATCATGTAGCGCCCCTGGCGCCTTGCGTGGGCACCATTTCTCATCGCGCGATATGTTGCATTGCAAAACTGATCGGCGCAAGCCTTTCGATGGTGCCTGACAAGCAGCGCATAAGGATAGGTTTTGCGCCCGGGCGCGCGTTTCCGGGCCGGGCCGGCGCACTGCGACCAGCCACCCCGCATCGCTTCGCCCGGTCGGGCGCAAGCCTGTCATCGCACCTGCACAAGATCGCTACGCGGCATCTGCCGACACGGCGCCGCGCATTCAGCGGGCCGGGCCGGGCGCGGGCAACACCGCGCGGTGCAATCCGGCGCCGTCGGCAGGCAACGCGGTCTGCCCGGCCCGGTAGCCGTTCGCCTTGAGCAGATAGGCGAGCACGCGCGCGTTATCTTCGCCCGAGAGCGATCCCGGCGCGAACTGGGGCATCGCGCGGCCCAGATAATCGTAAAGATCGCCGACCGGACGCCCGGCCCAGTTGGCGACGAACTTGCCGGTGAGCGCCGGCGTTTCATACGTTCCCTCCAGCATCGCGCCGTGGCACATCGCGCAGCGCTCGCCATAGATGGCGGCGCCTTGTTCCGCCTGCGCCTCGGTATAGAAT
>Ga0075012_10007205_pt1 | contig 9988 bp, 8 predicted proteins | sample All_14_2_FD_71474 | JGI IMG/M metagenome (GOLD analysis project Ga0075012, IMG submission 71474) | Freshwater microbial communities in response to fracking from Pennsylvania, USA - Allegheny Zone_MetaG_DW_15 | ecosystem: Environmental > Aquatic > Deep subsurface > Groundwater > Drilled... | reverse complement strand
CGACAAAGCCCGCACCGCCCTGCTGCCCAGCGTCCTCCAACAAACCACCCACGACCTCACCGGTCAGCAAGAAGGCGGCAAACTCAAACGCGACGAGTGCCTGGCCCGCGCCCAACGCGAAGCCAACCCCAGCTACGTCTTACCCGAAACCCCCAGCCCGTGATACGCTTTCTCTTTCCGTGCATGCCCTATGCGCCCAACGAAATTGAACCCATGTTCGAACCCCAACGTCAGGCGGCCGCGGAGCGCGGTTTTGAGTGCAGTTTCCTGAGCTACGAGGACCTCCAGCAAGAGCAACGCCTGATCGTTCGCCCGGCGGCGCAGGAAGAGGACTTGCTGGTGCTGCGCGGCTGGATGTTCAGGCCGGCCGAATACGAAGATCTGCTCGAGCGCGCCCAACGCCGGGAATGGAAATTCCTCACCACAGCGGCTGAATATCGACGCTGCCATTGGATGGACGGCTGGTATGAGCAGCTCAAGGACTTCACCAGCGAAACAGTCTTCTTGGACGAGCAAGCCGACATCGAGTCGCTCCTGACCCGATGGGGTCGAGCCTTTGTCAAAGACCGGGTGAAGTCATGCACGGTCAACGGTCTGCCCATTGTGTCGAATTGGACGGAGCTGGAGGCGTTGCGGGCGACCATGACCGAGTTCCGGGGCGAAATCGAAGGCGGACTGTGCTTTCGCCAGGTGGAAGAATTCGTTCCCGAGAGTGAATGCCGGCTGTTCGTCTTCCGGGGCCAACTACATCATCGCCCAATCGCTCCCGAAGCAGTGGAGCTGGCGCGGACGGTAGTGGAGCGAATCGAGGCGCCTTTTTATAGCATCGATCTGGGCCTGCGCCAGGACGGAGTCTGGCGGGTCATCGAGTTGGGGGACGGCCAGGTTTCCGATCTCAAGGAATGGCCGGCGGAAGGCTTCTTTGGAATTTTCCCCTGTTAGCGGCTGCTCCCTGGCTTCCTCACCGACCGTCAACGCACAGTCCTCGAATTTTCACCGACGAATCACACGGACCTCGCAAGTGGAAGGCGAGACCCGATAGAAGAAGCCATCGGGGGATACTCCTTTGTGGTCGGAGTCCTGAGGAATCGGTCCGAATCCCGAGATTCCCGCCCAGCCTTTTTGGAAATAGCGAGCCCCCGGCGCAAATAAGCCATCCGGGTCGTTGGGAATGTAGATGGTGGTTTCCCCCACCGCCGGACGGTTGTTGCCAATCGAGGCCGGGACGGTAAAGATAGGAGAGTCGGGTGTGAAGCTAAAGCGCAACTCGCCCTCCGGCCAATTAAAGACGTGACAATCGTAACGAATGATATCGGGGTCGTCGAGCACCGGAATGATCCAACCCGCCCCCGAATGATATTCGTAGAAGCCCTGGTCTTCGCGGTAAAAAGAGTCTCCATAAATCTGCCCGTAGATAATATCCGGACTGTCGACGGTGACGCTCACGTTGGCTGAGCTGCTGCCCACCGAAACCAACTCGGGACCCGTCGCTCCCGCCGCCAGAGCTTCCACTCGGACCGTGTCGTTGCCGGCGGTATTGCCCACCGAATAACTGACCTGCGGACTGGAGGTCACGAAACTGGCGGCCGTTCCCTGGGCATCGGCCGGGAGAAGCAGCGTGCCGGACCGGCCGGTGTTGGTCCAACGGAAGCGAAGATCTTTATCGTTGGGAGTCACCCGGAAAGTCTGAGTTTGCCGCTTCTTGAGTTCCACGTTGGTGGGCGTAATGGCCACGGACACATCTTCGTTGCATAAGATGGTGGCGTCGTCTTCACTGACGGGGATGTTGGGCTGTTGGCTGTCTGAGAGGTTTTGCAGGAATACGCTAAGGTGAAGCTTCTCCGTTCCTGGTGCAGCGCTAAAGAGCTGATAAGTGACGGTGTCATCAAACTCAAACGAGCTTACAACCCCGCGCTTGGACGTAGTACCGTCGCCCAATCGGCCGAAACGCCCCCCGATCGTCCAACGCAGAACGAATCGGAAGCCGTCCGGCAGCTGGTTGTCGGGGAGCACACACTGAAACGTCCTGGAATCACCTCGATTCAACCGGGCTGAACCGGGTTCGATCTTGACCTTGAGCGGTTGGGTCTTCACGGTGGTATGGGCCGTGCCGATGGGCGTTCGTGGACCGGCCAGCAGAACTTCAACGGTGACAGTATCCGTACCATTCTGGCCAGCCGTGGGAATGTAGCGCACGGTAGAGTTGGTGACCAAATCGTTTCCGTCTTCGACGTTGGACCGGAGGGTGCCGAAGTTGCCCGTGCAAGTCCAATGGTAGATCAACGGATCCTGGATGTTGTCATCAATCTTGGCGGTGAGCTCGAGGCCGTCCGCTTTGCCGTTCCAAACGGAAGCGTCCTCCGGCGTGATCGAAACCGGCGTATTTTCCGCCCGTACCACGAAGTCGACGACGGGCTCCGAGGTTGCGGCGTCATAGCCTTGTATCAGCACGTCACCCCCGCTGAGAACGGCATCAATGATGCTGTTGACCCTCAAGGCCTTCTCCAGGAAGCCGGTGGCACCGGCCACAAAGCCAGCCGTGTTGCTCGAGTTGATGGATGTGAGCCATCCCGAGGCAACCTGAATGGCCAGGCGTGAGACGGCCGTTTTGAGACCGCTGGAGCCTTTGATCGAGTTCCAGAAGGAGGTAACGGCTCCCTTAAAGTCGCCGTTGACCACGGCTTCGGCGATTCCCGGAACCGCGTTGGCGACGTCCGTGAAGAAATTCGATTTATTCTTCACCAGTTCTTCCACCAGGCTACGCGTCGTCAAGGAAGTGGCCGGATCTTCAGCCGGTACGCAAATGCTGATCACGACCGGGAATACCATATCGGCCCAGCAGGTGAGATCTCCCAACAGGCGCATCTCGCTCTCCTGTCCTTCGGTCAAAGCAGGCACAGGAGAGGGAGGTCCGAGCGGGCTGCGGGGTCCGACCACGCGCACCAGGTAACGCGCCGCGGCGATGTCCTCAGTATGGCCTCTGCCATCGGTAATCGGCAAGTCCACCGGCTCGCTGGAAGTAGGCTCGAAGGGCAGCTTGGCGGGGCTGTGCCAGATCAGGCTGGAAATAAAGTCGATCACGGCCGGCACCACGCTACCCAGCAGCGAAGTGATCCCCTGGGTAGGGCTCAAATCGAAATCGGTAAGATCCTGGGCCGGGCTTACTTCTACGGTTGGACCCGGGGCATCGGAATTTGGCAACTTGGGGTTGTAACCGGTCTGCGTGATGTAGGCGTGCCAGCGGCGACGTTTCTGATTTTCCACCGTAATGCGGTTGCCTGCGCCGCTGCTGTCTTGCAAGATTCGCAGACCGCTGGTGGAGGGCGGCTCAACCACGCTGATTTTTCCCAGCGCCGGGATGGCCAGATTTTGCAGGCTGGCCACGGCCGCTTCCATCGCATCATGCAACGCCGTCGATCCGTCGGTGATCACTGTGGAGTTCCCCTGCATCTGCTGGGCGATAACGTCGGCAAAAGGTTGCACCTCGGGTCGAACCTTCAGTTGGTCCAGTAGAAAGGTCTGCAGATTGGCGGGCAAGGAAGCTCCGCCCAAGCGGAAAAAAAGCAAAACCTCGGCCGTGGAGCGAGCGCTGAGGTTATTGTCGCCAGGGCCCAAAAACCCCAGCAGCACAACCTTGCCGCTCCCGTCCTGCACCATTCCGAGCTGGCGACCGCCCACGAAAATGGCGCATGTCCCCTGTCCCGAGCCATTCACCTCGAATTGACCGAGACTGGTCAGGAAGCTCGGGTTTGCAATCGTCACGGGGCTGGTAATCCGAAATTGGACCGCGGTGGAGTTGCTTGGGAGCCCGCCCTGGCCAGACGACGACGCGCCCTGGGCTCCGCTCAATTGCGTCTGCGGAACGGACCCGCAGGCGAAAAGGCTAAATCCTAAAAGAATACAAAGGAACGACTTCAGCCTGTTGCTCAAAAGCTCCACGATAGACCCCTTTATCGATGTTACTTTGCTAGCATAGGCGAAGGTCGTTAACCAGGCTTTTCCAGGAAGTTAACCAACTGTCGCGGCGCGGACCTCATCGGCCTAACCGAGCAGCTTTTTCCACCAGGGCACTTTAGGCGCTTCCACCACGCTGGGGCGGCGTTCGGCGTTGAGTAACTGGGCGCGAGGGTCGAGCATGATGCAGCTGCGTTCACTGCCCTCAGGAGCGGCCAGCACTTCCCAGTGGGGCACCGGGTGAGCGGCTTCGCGCACGGTGGCGGGCAATGGGAAACTCAGTCCGCGTTCGCGGGCGAATTTGACGGCGAGCTCAATCAGCCGCTCGCTTTCCTCGGGGTACAACTCCTCCACCAGGGCATTATTCGACCTTAAGGGACGAGACTCTGCGCAGGTAATGATTTCTGAACGAAGTGGAGCGGGCGCTCATTCTCACAATAAAGCTGGGCTCCCAGTTCCTGGGCCTGCTGCCGCTTCACCAACAGGAAGTCCTGGTCGCGCAGCAGAGCCACGCCGTGCCAGGGGGTAACCCAGTTGTCCACTGCAGGGGTTAGCAGAATGCCCACTTTCTCGCTGTGAGCCAGTTGCGGATGGATGGAGAGGCGCACAGCCTCCGGGAAATGCAGGGCCACAATACGTCCCCAGGCGTTGCTGCGCACCATCACCTGATAGGTCAACTCCTTGGTGACCTGACGCGCCCGATTGCGGCTCAGCCCGGGGTGAGTGGCGGCGTGATCCTCCAACAGAAACCGGTGCAACCCGTCAAAAAGGTGCCGCTGAGCCTCAACCTCCTTCACGCGTGCTCGAACCAGTCCTAAAGACTCGGAAAACTGAGGCAGCAACTCGGCCCGCAACTGAGGGTAGTTCGGCTCAGGATAGAGATCCTGCAGATTGAAAAAGCTCAGCCGGTCCAGCCCCATCTCCTCGATCAACTGGCGAATCTCGCGGTTATAGGCGCTGACCGTGTCATCCTCCACCCCCACCAGGTCACTAAAGACGTGACCGTCGGAACAAATCGTGAGTTGAGCCCCAGGGGTGTAGATCTCCCCGATTTCCTCACAGACCGTTTGCAACTGGCGCAAGGCCAGCCGCTCGGCCGTGTCGGGCCGCGAGCCTAAAACCTTGGACAGATTGGGAGATTTGGCCGGGAAAGCCGGCAGTACCAACTGCACCGGCTGGCCCAACTCCACAAAGTGTTGAACCCGCGGCAAGTGCAGGGCCAGGCACTGAGCGCAAGGATTGGGCCCACAGGAATCCTGGTGTTGCAGACGGCGATGGCGAAACAGCCGGCGCACAATCTGTTCGGCCACATCGCCGGCAGGCGGCGCCGTCTCGGGCAGCAACTCATCCACCCGTCCCAGCAGCTTCTGAATGGGCGCGAACTCCAACAACCCCAGAGTGCCCTGAATGAGGCGGCGAGCGGCCGGATAGATTCGGGGCTGGCGAAACCACAGAAAGACTAGAGCCAGGTGCAGTCGGTAAAGGTGACTGACGGTGGCCTCCAACAGCGCATCCTCCGGCCGGTCGCTGGCCCCCAAGGCCACAAAATGAAACACCCCGCGCACGCGCCGGCGGATCAACTGCATGTGAGGACTGAAGACCCCCAGGTCACGATCGCGCTGCAGCATGGTGTCAAAAAGGCCCTGCAAAGCGGCCCGATGAGGCTGCAACGAAGCGATCTTGGCGTCCATCACCCGAGCGAAGCGCTGACTGAGCGTGCCCGCCGGCAGTTCCTCCAGGCGTTCTTCCAGCTGCAGCGCCAGCTGGCGATAAAGGGCGAAGACCAGATCTTCCTTGCGCGCGAAGCGCTGATAGAGTTCCTGAAGGGGGAGCTGACAATCCTCAGCCACCTGGGCCATACTGGTTGCATCAAAGCCCTGGCGGGCAAACAGTTGCCAGGCGGAAACCAGCGTGCGCTGCCGGAGCTCAGGCATTCTGCAGCCCACGCCGGCGCAGGTCGCCGCCCATCTGTTGGGTGAGGAAATAGGTGGCGTCGCGACTGTAGCTCTTCTCCAGCTTAACGTAAGTGCGCTGCCCTCCGAAAGACCAGGCCACGTTGAACTGGGGCTGCACATTCAGGCTGGGTGCCTGCTGAAAGACTTGCAGCCGCTCCGGCAGCTCCACACCCTCGGGCACCTCCAGCGAGTACAGGCACCAGCGCAACAATTCGGGACGCTCCCAGGAAAAGGTCAGCCCCACTCCGCCCGACATGGCCTGCGATTGCAAAATCGAGCGAGTCAAATCCGGCGAGGGGGCCGCGCCGCCGGTCGCCTGCACCATTCGAGCGATCCATTCCGGATTGCGGCAGTCGTCTTCCCAGCCAAAGTAGACATTCATGGTCGAACCCTGGTAGTCGGAAGCAAAGAAGAAGACGTGGCGCAGTCCGTGTTCGGCAAAAAACTCCGTATGCGCCCGCAGGCTGGCTGGTAGACACTGCAGACCCTGCAGTTGACCGACCGGGGTGGGGCCGCCGGTAAAGGTCCACACCTTGGCCAGGCCAAACGAGGAATCAAAGTCCAGGCCCGCCCGCGTGGCCCCCGGAAATCGCTCCAGCACCTCGTTCTGCAGCCGCAGATTGGGCCCATCCCCAGCAATCAACCCGTGATCCAGAGCGACCCGGGTGAGGTCCTTGGGTCCGTTGTAAAAGAACCGGTAGTACACGCCGCTGCCCGGCTTGTCGGTAGCCTTGAGCTGAACCACGCAGCAGCGGAACTCCTCGTCGAACACCTCCAGAGCCGTTTGCGTCCTTTCCCGGTCAAAGGGAGCCAGAATCGAATAGGAGGCGGCTTCGATGTCGCGGAGCAGGCGCTCGGGACTGTAAGCGATGGGGTCGATACGCTCTTGCATAAATACTCCTTATAAAATATGGATGCGTTGCAGATGGCGCGAAGCCGCCTCGCGAAACGGACGGCGAGCATGCAGCAGGGCGTGATTGTCTGCGATCACGTAGTCCCCCGGTTGCCAACAATGGTTGTAGCAATAGTCATCGGAGTAAAGTAGCGGCCGCAGCTCCTGCAAAAGCTCCGGAAGGGCGGCGCCTTCCACCTCCAGGGAAAGCGGATTCAAAGGCGCCGTTTCCTCATCCGGCGGCTCGGCAAAGCGCAGCGTGGTCTCCCCCGTCAGCGGGTGGCGAGCCACCAGCGGGGCGCAGATGCTGCCGCCATAGTGAGCCAGCTTGTCGGTCTGATAGTGAACCCGCACTCCGCTCCAGCGCTGGCGCTGCTCTTCACTGGCTTGCTTCCACAAGCGAACAGTATCGCAGAAAACGGTTTCGCCTCCGCTACCCGGTCCCGGGCTCTCCAGACACTGGAAGAGTTGTAAAAAGGGCACCTGAGCCGCAAAAGCCCCGTCCCAATGGTGAGGAACGTTGCCGCAGGTGAACAAGTAGTTGGTGGCCTGCGGGTCGACCCGCACATTCAATATCTCACCGAAATTCCAGCGCAAAATCTCGCCCCAGCCGCTGGCACAGTCGATGTATTCTTGCGAATCCAGGGCGGCGAAGCCGCGCAGCACCAACACGCGATGCTGCAAAACTTCCTCGCGCAGTCGGGCGATGTCCAGGTCTGCCAAACTTTGGCCGGATTGAGCCTGAATGTGTCTCATGTTTCCTCCCCTACCAGCTCTTCCATCAGAGTCTGGAGTGTTCTCTTGATTCCAGAGGTTCCGGGTATTTTGCCCAGACGCAGCGACCAGGTCAGCAAGGTGCCTGCCCAGGAGATGGCCTGGTGAGTGAGGCGAAAATCGGGAGTGCGATCGTGTAACCACAGTCCCAACAGAGCCATATGACCGACCCACAGGCCGCGAGCGGCGTCCCCGCCCACCTCTCGAAAAAGCGCCAGACTGGTGCGCAACACCGGCCGCGAGGCTTCATGCAAGGGGCACAGCGGGGATTCGGGATCGACCGCTTCCTTGAGAATGATGCGCAGCAGCCGACGGTGCGGTGTCAGGATTTCCAGCTTGAGCTGCATCAATTGCTCAAAGCGACTGGCCAGACCGCCTTGTGGGGCTCGGCGCCGATAAGCCTCCCCCACCTGCTCATTGACCTCTTCATAAAAGGCCAGCAACAGCTCTTCCTTGCTCTTGAAGTAGTAGTAAACCGCTCCCAGACTCATCCCATTGGCAGCCGCGATATCTCGCAGAGTGGCCTTTTCAAACCCCTTCTGCTGGAACACGGCCGAGGCCGCGGAGAGAATCCGCTGGCGGGTTTGCTGACTCTTGGTGGTATTTTTGAACATGTTCAAAAATAGTGTAGACCACCTCCCAGGATGGGTCAAGGGGGTAAGGCGGAGTAAAAGAAAACGCAAACCAGAGGGTAAAGGTGGACGACAAGATTCACAAACCGTTCATCCCAGGTGCGCCAATTTTGCAATCGCTTGAGCCGTGGGGAGTATTATGAATTCATTGGAGACGCAGTGAAAACTCTCTCCAATTCAACTTGAACGTTGAAGGTCGCTCCCTCTGAATAATAGTCTTATCGCCTTCGGGGTTTTCCCCGGAGGCATTTTTTTTATAGAGCGGCCAATCTTTCCCTGGCCTTGCGAATCTCCCAGGCCATGGTGACGCCCCATTCTCTAGGGTTGCCATCCATCACCCGACAAAACGAATCCAGCGTGGACCGGCCCGCTTCCGTCTCACCGGCTCGCAACTGCAGCAAGCCTAAGAAAAAGGCATAATAAGTCCCGCCATCGGCCAGTCGGTGGGCGGCCTTCAGCTGTTCGCGAGACACCGATTTGAGTCGACCCTGAAGCTCATCCAATCCGGCGGCGTAGACGATGATCTCATCGGGTTCAAATTGCTGGCGATATCGCTTCAAAGCCGCGCGCGCTTCATCCCAGCGCGACTGGTGGAGATAGATTCGCACCAGGGAGTCTCCGTCGCCAGCCTTGCGAAAAGCGGCCTCGGCCTTGGCCAACTGGCCGGACACCTCGTGGGCGTGGCCCAACTGGGACCAATCTGGTGCAATGTACTTCGGCTGATATTTGGCTTTCCAGGCCAGCAGTGCTTCCAGCTCCCGGGCCTGCCCGCGAAAATTTCCCTCGTACCAATAGGTCTGGGCCAGCGCAGACCAGAGCATTCCATAGACAAAGCCGTTTGGCTTGGCCAATTTCATACAGCGGCGGTAAACCTTCCGAGCCTGACTGCCCTGAAAGGGAGCTCCCAGCAGAATCAACTCCCTTTCGTCCAGCCCGCCCAAATCCAGGGCTTTGAGTGCGTCCGCCCGAGCGGCCTCATTCTCACCGGCAAAGTGGAGCGAAAGCGAGCGTGCCGCATAGGCCTGGGCCAATTCTGGACATTCTTTGATAGCCTGGTCGAATTTTTCGATGGCCCGGTAATAATAGCCACCGGTCATTTGCGAAAGGAAACGTCCCGGCTGGAAGCCGCCACCCGTGCCTGTGTAAGCTTGTGCCTGAATCTTCCGCCCCTCTGCAAGGAGTTGCAGAGCCTTCTTCCGATCGGCGGCGACACCGGAAGCGAGCAGGCTGACCAACAGGATTGTTTTCCAAATACCCACGCCCTTGGTAATTCCGGCCACAGGGGCAGTTACCCTGGAAGGGGAAACTGGCCGACATGAAACGCTTTCTCAATCAACCCCAACAGCTCGTGCAAGAGGCCATCGAGGGCCTGATTCTGGCCAGTGAGGGGCGGCTGGCCCGGCTGGACGGGTTCCCGGACATCAAGGTGGTGGTGCGAGCCGATTGGGATCGCTCGCGAGTGGCCGTGATTTCCGGCGGTGGTTCGGGTCACGAGCCGGCCCACGCGGGATTTGTAGGTCCGGGAATGCTGACGGCGGCGGTGTGCGGCGAGGTGTTTGCCTCGCCCAGCGTGGATGCTGTGCTGGCCGCGATCCTGGCGGTCACGGGGGAAGCCGGTTGTCTGCTGGTGGTCAAGAACTACACTGGCGATCGCCTGAATTTCGGCCTGGCCGCCGAACAGGCTCGTCAGCGGGGGTTGCGCGTGGAAACGGTGTTGGTGGCCGACGACGTGGCCCTGCCCGAGGCCGGACAGCCGAGAGGTATCGCAGGCACATTGTTCG
>Ga0075012_10007201_pt1 | contig 9988 bp, 9 predicted proteins | sample All_14_2_FD_71474 | JGI IMG/M metagenome (GOLD analysis project Ga0075012, IMG submission 71474) | Freshwater microbial communities in response to fracking from Pennsylvania, USA - Allegheny Zone_MetaG_DW_15 | ecosystem: Environmental > Aquatic > Deep subsurface > Groundwater > Drilled... | reverse complement strand
CCCGTGGCTGATGCGGTTGGCTCGGTGTCCCCTGCATTCGCGGTTGCGCCTGCAGCGGTTGCTGACACGCACCACACGGCCTTGGTCGGCCCCTATCAGAACCCAAGTCGTTTCCTGCTCGATGTGCTGAACGACACCAGCGTTGCGTTGGTCCTTCGCATCGACGCGGCCAAGGCACTTCTGCCATATGAGAGCAAGCTTCAGGGCTGAAGTCGGTGCCACAAGCGGGTGTTGATCCGGGCGGTGTTTGCCGGAGTGCTGTGGAATGCCGTATGGTGAACGGCCGCGGTTGAGGCCAGAACGCCATCGCCATCCGCCTCTGGACCGAGGGATGTCGACCACTGCGTGATGCGCGGTGAGTTGAAAACCCGCTTCGCCACCGCCTGAGTGCACCTGTTGAGACTCCGTGTCAGCCGACTGCCGTAAGCTTTGATCCCGTCCGCTTCAGACCAGACCACCATGAACCCGTCCCGCATTCAGGCCCTGCTCAACGACATCCGTCTCACCAGCGAGGTGCACTTCCAGCTTGTCTCGCAGTTGCGCGAGCTGATCCAGACCACCGTGCCGAGCGCGACCGACGAGGTCAAGTACGGTGGTTTCCTGTTCTCGGCGCAAGGCGTGCCGTTCTGCGGCGTGTTCGCCTATACCGCTCACGTGTCTCTGGAGTTTGGGCACGGTGCTGCCATGCCCGACCCGCAGCATGTCTTGCAGGGCTCGGGCAAGCTGCGCCGCCATATCAAGCTCACCCGTGTGGACGACATCGCTGCCCGGCATGTGGCGCTGTATCTCCCGCTCGCGCTGGACGCTGCGCGGCGTGCCTGACCCGCGCGCGGGCATGCCATGATTGGCGCCTGTGATCGGTGGGCTGACGAACCCCCATGCGCCCCTCCCAGGGGGCGCTCAGTGCCTTCGGCGCGGCCGGATGAGACGGAATGCGCATTGGTTTTCGCTATTTGCGGGGTTTCTTTTGGGTGCCGGGCTTACGGAAACGCGGCAAATCCTTTCCCATGGTTATGGCAGATACAAGCCCAGCGCGGCACACTTCGACACCATGAAACAACGCAGCTTTGATCTCAACCAAAGCACGCGCAAGACCCGCAAGCAGGTGTTCTTGCAACAAATGGAAGCCGTGGGTACCTGGGCTGCCTTGGTGGAATTCATGGCACGGTTTTACAGCGAGGGGCGCAATGCTCGCCCACCGTCTGTGCTGCAAGCCATGCTGCGAGTGCGCTTCATGCAGCCATGGTCCAGCCTGTCGTACCCGGTCATGGCAGAAGCCTTTTCAGCATGCCTGACGACTGGGTCATCAACGCGTCATTCGAACAGAGCTTTTTTAATTCGTTGTGGAGGTTTTACAAGTGACCATGCAAGCCATTGAAGCCGTACCAGCACAAGATGCCCAACGGCTGGTGATTCTGGGGACCGGTGGAACAATTGCGGGGCGCGCTGCCCTGGCAGGAGACAACGTGGGGTATGTGGCCGGTCAAGTTTCGGTGGGTGATCTGGTCGACGCTGTTCCAATGTTGAAACACCTGCCATTGGATGTGGAGCAGGTCGCCCAATTGGACAGCAAGGACATGAACTTTGATGTCTGGAAAGCGCTTGCGGTGCAGGTGGCTTTTCATCTAGGTCGGTCGGATGTGATCGGTGTTGTGATTACCCACGGGACGGACACCATTGAGGAAACTGCTTTTTTTCTTCAATCGGTATTGAAACCTGCCAAACCGGTGGTGTTGACTTGTGCCATGCGGCCTGCCACAGCCCTGGTGCCTGATGGTCCTCAAAATTTAAGTGATGCGGTGGCCGTGGCCCGCCAAGTGGGTGCGCAGGGTGTTGTTGTGGTCTGTGCCGGTCAGATTCACGGTGCTGACGATGTCACCAAGGTGCACACTTACCGCGTGGACGCTTTCGATTCGGGTGATGCAGGGCCTTTGGGATGTGTCGAGGAGGGCATGGTTCGGTTGTTCCGGCCTTGGCCAGAGGCTTGTCTTGCCGGCTCCTTTGATGCGTCAGCCCATGATCGGGTGCAGGCTAGCCTGGTACTTCCTCGCGTCGTGTTGTTAACCAGCCATGCCGATGCGGATGGGCTGATGGTGCAGGCTTTGTTGGCTCAGGCAGCCAGCGGTATGGTGCAACCTCTGCGCGGTATTGTGGTCGCAGGTACCGGTAACGGAACCTTGCACAAGAACTTGGAAATAGCCTTGCTGGAGGCTCAGGCCCAGGGGATTCGGGTGGTGCTGAGCAGCCGCTGCGTGCGTGGCCGCGTTTTGGCTCATCTGGGGCAGCGCTTTTCCGAGGTGTCCAGCTTGTCCCCCGTCAAATCCCGGATTGCATTGGCGCTTGATTTGCTCCCAGGCTGAGCCAAGCGCCGCATATGTTTCACGCCGTGGCGACATCCCGTTGGTCGCATGATTCCGGGGTGCTTGGGGCCCGTTGCTTGAGCGTGCTCAGATACAAAAAAACCCGATGAGCAACCGGGTTTTTTGATCGTATTCGCAAATCTATCCGGGACTTATGCGGTCAAAGCCTCGAAGGCGCGTGTTGTGATGTCATCTACCGAACCCATGCCACTGATAGCACGGTATTTGGGCGCTGCGGCAGGGTCGTTTTGTGCCCATTGGCTGTAGTAGTCCACCAGCGGGCGGGTTTGAGCGCTGTAGACCTCAAGCCGCTTTTTGACGGTTTCTTCCTTATCGTCTTCGCGCTGGATCAGGGGTTCACCGGTCACATCGTCTTGACCTTCAACTTGGGGCGGGTTGAACTTCACGTGGTAGGTGCGCCCCGACGCTGGGTGTGAGCGGCGGCCGCTCATGCGTTCGATGATGGCGTCGAACGGCACATCGATTTCCAGTACATAGTCCAGCTTGACGCCTGCGGCTTTCATGGCATCGGCTTGCGGGATGGTGCGCGGGAAACCATCAAACAGAAAACCGTTGGCGCAGTCAGCCTGGGTGATGCGCTCTTTGACGAGGTTGATGATGAGGTCGTCGCTGACCAGTCCACCTGATTCCATAACGCTTTTGGCTTCCAGGCCGAGCGGCGTACCCGCCTTGACCGCTGCGCGCAGCATGTCACCAGTGGAGATTTGGGGGATGCCGTATTTTTGGCAGATGAAGGTGGCTTGTGTACCCTTGCCTGCACCCGGAGCGCCCAACAAAATCAGTCTCATTGCATTCCTTTTTTCAGAGTTTCAATGGGGAGGCCGCTTGTCTTTGCGGCAACCCCTGGACCGGGGCCAGGGGTAAACCGCTTAAGGATAGCATGGGCTTACCCGACGCTGGCTTACAGGACGGGTGCTTCAGGCGTCCTTGTTTTATGGGGTAACAAGGGCCTTTCAGTCGCGGACCTTACGCAGGTTGCGCAGGATTTGGCTGGAATAAGTTGGGCGGATGAAAAGCACGGAACGTTGAGTTCATCACCAGCCAGGGCAAAGACTTCATCGCAGCCCTCAAAGGCAATCGGTTGGTGGCGTTGAGCCTGGAGGAATGGAATGCAATGTGTTTCGTCCGCGTAGACAAGCCCGCATTTCCAACGCAAGCCGCTGTCTATGCGGGCTTCGCGGGGTCTGCTCGGGCTGTCCGCTTGGTCCACCAAGTCTTTTCAAACCAAGACGGCAGCACCGGCGTCCTGCACCTGGTTTGCAGCGGCATCACCTGCGAATGCGATACCTGTACCACGAACTGCAAAAACGGTGGCAAGTAGAGGTGTGCCTACGACCGGCTCACCCAATTCCAGGCGACTTCTGCTGCGCAAGGTCGGTTAACCATCACGCATGAGCAGGTGGCGGACACGCTCCAAGTCTTCCGCTGTGTCCACACCCGGTCCAGGGGCAAGCGTGCTCAGATGTACCGCAATGCGCTCACCATGCCACAGCACGCGCAACTGCTCCAGCGATTCGGTGATTTCCAGGGGAGCTGACTCGAGTCGTGGAAATTGCCGCAGAAAGCCAGCGCGATAACCGTAAATGCCTATGTGGCGCAAAGGAGCCGGTGAGGGTAGCAATGCGCCCGCCATCGAGGCCATTCCGTCACGCCACCAGGCAATGGGCGCTCGGCTGAAATACAGCGCGGTTCTTGCTTTGTCCACCACCACTTTGACCACATTGGGGTTTAGAAAGTCTGCCATGTGTTCGATGGCATACGCTGCCGTGCTCATGACGCAGTCGGGTCGGCGCTGCAGTTCTGCTGCCACGGCATTGACAAGGGTGGGCTCAATCAAAGGCTCATCGCCCTGCACATTGACCACCAAAGCATCGTCCGACAAACCGAGCAAGGCGCATGCTTCAGCGAGGCGGTCACTGCCTGATACGTGGTCTGTGCGCGTGAGCAGCGCAGGGATGCCGTGGGCTTCGCAGGCTTGGACGATGCTTTTATCGTCAGCCGCTACCACGCAGCGACTGGCTTGGCTCAGCCGCGCACGCTGGGCCACCCGCACGACCATGGGCAAGCCGGCCAGATCGGCCAGAGGCTTGTTGGGCAGTCGGCTGGACGACAGCCGTGCCGGAATCAGAACAGTGAAGCTTCCTGCTGGCTGGTGTGTGGTGTTCATGGGTGCGGCGCAGGTGCCGGGGGGCGTGCCGCCTCTTCGTCCGTGAGTGGGCGGGCCATGTGTTCCAGCAAGATCGGAATGCCGTCGCGCACCGGGTAGGCCAGACGGGCACTTCGCGACAGCAGTTCCTGTTTGTCGCGGTTGTAGGTCAGTGGGCCTTTGGTGACCGGGCAGACCAGCAGTTCGAGCAGTTTGGTGTCCATGCCGTGATGATAGTCGTGCTGGTCGCCCATTTTCAGCGTGGAGCCAAGCGGATGGCGCCATCCAGGCGAATCACTTCGCCGTTGAGCATGTCGTTTTCAATGATGTGTTTGGCCAGCTTGGCGTAGTCGGCGGGGGTGCCCAGGCGGCTGGGGAAGGGCACGCTGGCGGCCAGGGCGTCTTGCACTTCTTGCGGCATTCCAAACAGCATGGGCGTGCCGAAGATGCCGGGGGCGATGGTCATGTTGCGGATGCCGTTGCGCGCCAAGTCACGGGCGATGGGCAGCGTCATGCCCACCACGCCACCCTTGGATGCGGCATAGGCCGCTTGGCCAATCTGACCGTCGTAAGCCGCCACGCTGGCGGTGGAAATCATCACACCGCGCTCGCCGGTGGCCTCGGGCTCGTTCTTGCACATGGCGTCGGCCGCCAGGCGGATCATGTTGAAGCTGCCCACCAGGTTGACCATGATGGTCTTGGTGTAGACACCCAGGTTGTGGGGACCGTTCTTGCCCACGGTTTTTTCAGCGGGGGCGATACCAGCGCAGTTGATCAGGCCCATGAGCTTGCCCATGGACGTGGCCTGGGCCACCACAGCCTGCCCATCGACCTCGTTGCTGACGTCGCACTTCACAAATGCGCCGCCAATTTCTTGGGCCACAGCCTCGCCTTTTTCGACCTGCATGTCGGCGATGACGACCGTGCCGCCGTTGGCCGCCAGCATGCGCGCCGTGCCTTCGCCCAGTCCTGATGCGCCGCCGGTGACGATGAATACCTTGCCTGCGATGTCCATGTGTTGCTCCTCGTTGGTTGATTGACGTTGACGTAAACGTCAATTATGGCGCACAAAAATGCCCGCTTCAGCGGGCACTTCGGTCAATTATTTACCAGCGGGGTGTGCTTACCGATACCCCACGCGGTCCAGCATCTGCTGCACCTTGGTCATATTTTTCGCCACCACACCCAGCGGAATGGTTTCTGCCTTGAAGTTGTCGCCGCCCATGGCTTTGATGGCGGGGTTGGCGATCTTCAGGCCTTTGACGGCTGGAAACTCGTTGTTGCCGTTGGCAAAGTAGTCTTGCGCAAACGGGCTCGACAAGAACTCCATGAACTGGATGGCGTTGTCGCGGTTCTTGGCGTGCTTGGCCACAGCGGCACCTGCAATGTTGACGTGGGTACCGCTGGTGCCTTGGTTGGGGAATACAACCCGAACTTTTTCCATCACTGCGCGGTCTTCGGGTTTGCTGGACTTCATCAGGCGGGCCACGTAATAGGTGTTGCTCAGCGCAACACCGCACTCGCCAGAAGCAACCGCTTTGATCTGGTCCGTGTCGCCGCCCTTGGGTGCGCGGGCCATGTTGTCCACCACGCCCTTGAGCCATTTTTCACCTTCGGCATCGCCCAGGCGCTCAACCACGGTGGCAAACAGCGAGAGGTTGTACGGATGCGAGCCCGAGCGGGTGCACACCATGCCCTTGAGCTTGGGGTCGGCCAGTTGGTCGTAGGTGGCCACGTCCGCGGCCTTCACGCGCAGCGGGTCGTAAATGATCACGCGGGCGCGGGTCGAGAAGCCGGTCCAGGTCACACCTTCGGCGGTGGGGGTTGCACGCAGGTTCGCAGGAATGGCCGCGTCCAGCTTGGCCGACTTGATGGGCTGGAACAAGCCCTGGCTGTCGGCCGAGGCCATGCGGGCAGCGTCCACCAGCAAGATCACGTCGGCGGGCGAGGCAGCGCCTTCGGCGCGCAGGCGGGCCACAATGCCGGCGTCATCGGCATCCACCCGGTTGATCTTGATGCCGGTGGTTTTGGTGAAGGTGTCGTACATCACCTCGTCGGTCTGGTAGTGGCGGGCCGAATAGAGATTCAGCACCTTCTCTTGGGCCACAGCCTGGGACTGGACGGTGAGTGCGGCAACGGCGGTGGCGATGACAATAGGAAGCTTGATGAGGGTATGCATGTGGAGATCTTCTATGGATGAGCAAATACCCGCTGAACACACGAACTGATCAGCACAGCGGATCCGATTAAACTGAATATGATGCTAACACAAACACGAATTGTTCTCAGTAAGAAGGCGTTGATCTGGATCAATGCTTGGCTTGTGCTGGCGCTGGCCGGCTGTGCCGGCTTGCCGGGAGCGACGCCAGATGCACCAACTGGCACCACGGGCGCAGTGAGTCCACCGCCAGTGGTTGTGGCGCCAGCGCTGAGACCGCCCAGACTGGGTTTGGCGTTGGGCGGCGGCGCAGCGCGGGGCTTTGCGCACGTAGGTGTCATTCAGGTGTTGGAGCAGCACGGCATTCGCCCCCACGTGGTGGTGGGTACATCAGCGGGTAGCCTGGTTGCCGCGTTGTATGCCAGCGGTAAAAACGCGGCAGAGCTTGAGCGTGTGGCCATGACGATGGAAGAGGCCACTTTGACCGATTGGTCGCTGCCCATCATGGGGCGCGGCATGCTCCGCGGTGAGGCTCTGGCGCGCTATGTGCGGCAGGCTGTGGACGGTCGTTTGATCGAGAACATGAGGCTGCCCCTGGGTATCCTGGCGACCGATCTCAGCACAGGGCAAGGCGTTTTGTTTCGGCGTGGTGATGCAGCGCAGGCCGTGCGGGCTTCCAGCGCTGTACCCGGCGTGTTTACGCCGGTCAATATTTCGGGCCGAGACTATGTGGACGGCGGTTTGGTGGCGCCTGTGCCCGTGAGCCACGCGCGTGCCATGGGGGCTGAGGTGGTGTTGGCTGTAGACATTTCCAGCGACCCGCAAGGTAACGACGCCAACGGGCTGCTGAAATTGCTGCTGCAAACCACGGCCATCATGGGGCAGACGATCAACCGGCACGAACTGGCCAGCGCCGAAGTGGTGTTGCGGCCTGCCTTGTCGGGCGTGGGCGGTGCGGATTTCACGGCGCGCCAGCGCTCCATTGAAGCCGGCCGCGCTGCCATGCAGGCCGCTATACCCCGTTTGCGGGCTGAGTTGAGCAAACTGAGGCCGCTGTAGGGCCAGGAGCACAGTGAACTTGGCGAGCCCCCGTTCAAGAGGTGCTTTTGCCATACCACCCGGCATGCGGGTCTGCACCGGGCAGTTTGAGCGCTTGAGGTGCTCAAAAAGCTCAGCAGACTAGGCGGACTGTGGTGGCTGACGTGCAAAGCCAGCGCTGTGCGGCCAAGGTGAGCGCTGCCGGATCGCCTGTGGAAAGCAGTTGCAGCCTGAACGGCGCGACAGGGCCGCGATGCACTGCTGCTGCATCGATTCCCAGAACCGCTCGGGTGCGGCGTGCCACCGGCAAGCCCGTTTCCACCAGCGCCACGCCAGAGCCGCAGAGTTGGCGCAGCACAGGGGCCGCGAAAGGGTAGTGCGTACATCCCAGTACCAGTGTGTCAATGCGGTGCGTTGGATCTTTCAGTGCTTGCACGGCTTGCAGATAGCGCTCGCAGAGGCGCTGCGTGGTGGTCGGGTCGGCGCGCTCAATGGCATCGGCCAGACCGTCGCAGGGCTGGCAGCTGAAGTGAATGCGGGGTGCTGAGTCCTCCACGCGACTTCGCAATTGGGCAAAGCGCACGCTGTCCAGCGTGCCGCGTGTGGCGAGCACGCCAATGTGCCCGGTGCGGCTCAAGGCCGCGGCCGTTTTCAGTGCAGGCTCCACGCCCACAATTGGCAGATGGGGATAGATGCGTCGCAGTTCGTCAACCGCCATCGCTGTGGCGGTGTTGCAGGCCACCACCAGCGCGTCAACAGCGTGGTGTTGCCGAAGGTGGGCAGCGATGCGGCGGGAGCGATTGACAACGGCCTGCGCGCTGCGCTCGCCATAAGGCGCAAAGGCACTGTCGGCCACATAGACAAAGTGGGCCTCGGGTATTTCAGTCAGCAGGGCGCGCAGCACACTCAGGCCGCCCACCCCGCTGTCAAAAACCCCGATGGTCTTCAAGCGCCAGCGACCGTGATGCCCTTGAATTCACCGGTGGCGATGCGTTTGCTCCACTCGGCCGGGCCCGTGATGTGGGCGCTGGTGCCGCCCGCGTCCACCGCCACGGTCACGGGCATGTCGACCACGTCAAACTCGTAGATGGCTTCCATGCCAAGGTCGGCAAAGCCCACCACCTGGGCGGTCTTGATGGCTTTGGACACGAGGTAGGCGGCGCCGCCCACGGCCATGAGGTAGGCGCTCTTGTGTTTTTTGATCGCCTCAATGGCGACCGGGCCGCGCTCGGCCTTGCCCACCATGGCAATCAGGCCGGTCTGGGCCAGCATCATTTCGGTGAAGCCGTCCATGCGGGTGGCGGTGGTCGGGCCTGCGGGGCCCACAGCTTCGCCTTGGACCGGATCGACCGGACCCACGTAATAAATGATGCGGTTGGTGAAATCCACCGGCAGCTTCTCGCCTTTGGCCAGCATGTCCTGGATGCGTTTGTGCGCGGCGTCACGGCCGGTCAGCATCTTGCCGTTGAGCAGCAGCGTCTGGCCGGGCTTCCAGCTGGCCACCTCGGCCGCGGTGAGCGTGTCGAGGTTGACGCGCTGGCTCTTCTCGGTGTCGGGCGTCCAGTTGACGTTGGGCCACAGGTCCAGGCTGGGAGGGGTGATGTACACGGGACCGGAGCCATCCAGCACGAAGTGGGCGTGGCGGGTGGCGGCGCAGTTGGGGATCATGGCCACGGGCTTGCTGGCCGCGTGGGTCGGGTACATCTTGATCTTCACGTCGAGCACGGTGGTCAGGCCACCCAGGCCTTGCGCGCCGATGCCCAGGGCGTTGACCTTTTCAAACAGCTCCAGGCGCATCTCTTCCACTTTGCTGAGCGTCTCGCCTTTGGATGCTTTGGTCTGCAGCTCGTACATGTCCAGGTCGTCCATCAGGCTCTCTTTCGCCATCAGCACGGCCTTTTCAGCGGTGCCGCCAATGCCAATGCCGAGCATGCCCGGCGGGCACCAGCCGGCACCCATGGTCGGCACGGTTTTCAGCACCCAGTCGACCACGTTGTCGCCAGGGTTGAGCATGACCATCTTGGACTTGTTTTCCGAACCACCGCCTTTGGCGGCCACAGTCACTTCGACCGTGTTGCCGGGAACGATCTCGGTGAAGATCACGGCAGGGGTGTTGTCTTTGGTGTTTTTGCGGTCGAACTGCGGGTCGGCCACCACGCTGGCGCGCAGCGTGTTGTCGGGGTGGTTGTAGCCCTGGCGCACGCCTTCGTTGATGGCGTCGTCCAGGCTGCCGGTGAAGCCGTCCCAGCGCACGTCCATGCCCAC
>Ga0075012_10007199_pt1 | contig 9991 bp, 9 predicted proteins | sample All_14_2_FD_71474 | JGI IMG/M metagenome (GOLD analysis project Ga0075012, IMG submission 71474) | Freshwater microbial communities in response to fracking from Pennsylvania, USA - Allegheny Zone_MetaG_DW_15 | ecosystem: Environmental > Aquatic > Deep subsurface > Groundwater > Drilled... | reverse complement strand
GCCCAAAAGCCTAGCCCGATCCCGTACCGTAGCCCCCATTCGCCGGGTCCTCGCAGTACCAAGCCGGTGATGACTTCGACGACGACGCCGACGCGCTCGGCCGCGAGCCCGAGTCAGGCGACGTCTAGTGTAGGATCGCTTCGAAGGATTGGGAGACCGCTCTTTGTCGTGGATGTGAACCTGAACGGGACGAAGGATACAATTGCAGTGCACAAGGGAGACAACCTAAAGGAGGTGGCTGAGGCGTTTCTCGACGCAAAAGGGATATCCAAGACCAAGACGTTGAAACTCACGCAGTTGTTGGAGTATCACCTCCGTCTACACCAAAAGAACCGCAAGTGAGCGACGGATGACGGAGACTAGGCATATACGCTAGGAACGTCTCCATGATGATGATATATATGCACCACTTCACTGTTGACTGGATGATATTTGTTAGAACTTGCTAGTGTTTATTTACTTGTATAGTGTGCCGTGTCTCCTTCCCGTCTCACGTCAGTTGCTGAAGACAAAAACAACACCAAAACGAGACATATATGCGTATGAAACATCACAATAATTTCATTGTGGAATACACTCAATCTCCCTCCTGGCTGGCATATCAGTTACCTTTATAACGTAGGGCCTGATCCTCCCTGTTTGGTACATGTTTCTGCGCATCTGTTCACTCTAGTCTCCAGCAGGTCGACGACAAAATTGCATCTTCGCAAGGACAAGGAGTGGTCTTTTTCCATCCGTTTGTTCATCAGGTGAGTCACCCCTGCTCTCCCCAGATATCCTCATGCCTCTCCGACGACACGATGCCCACTCGTCTTCACTGGAGGAATCAGTTCCGCTTCCGACTCAACGAATGTGAGTCATTCTCACTCTCGGTCCTCATGGGTCGCCTCGGACCGACGTCTCTACATCTTGGGGTGCGTGCACATCTCTTGCGGGACCGACTTCGATTCCTGCGTTTAGACCGTCGTCCGGTCCTCCTAGGGTTTTCTCCGGGATCAATAGGGTACTAGTATTGTAGTGAGCGCTTACTTGGACAAGGGTGCAGATCCCTTGTCACACATCACCATCACGGAATAATGGATACTAGATTTCCTCAAGAACGCTCAAACAATCTCAGGGCTCACTTTCTTCTGTCCATCAGTCAAGAAGGACTACTCCTCAATAGTCGTAGAAGGAGAAGACAAAGCTTTCTGCTGTTTACCAGGGAGGGAAATCTCGCTCTCAGCAGAGAGACAAAAACTAACAAAAATTGGTTCGAGGAGTTCCCTGAAACGGCAATATTGGCCTGACGGGTAGATACCCGCACTTGATGCGGCTGCTGACTGCTTTTCACTTCACATCTCACTCGCATCTCACATGTCCATGTCTGTGATTAAGAGCCAGCACTCTCCGGCCGGCCTCTCATTTTTTCAAGTCATCAGATTTGATTGGTACCAAAAAAGTAGTGTCATCAACCAGGGCTCGCTCTCCACTCCACTCCACTCCACACGGAACACTCCAACCAGAAGAGGAGCACCGTCTAAAAGAAAAATGTCGCTCGTCAAAAATTCCGCCGTCTTTCTCCTCGCGGTTGTTTTCGCCCACGTCGCGAATGCCATTCCATTCGCGACCCAGTACATTGACTGCGACCCTAGCAAACCCCCTTCCGCTGATGGGGGCATGCCTTCGTCCAGCTACGTGCTAGCCCCGTTCTGCGAGCGTTTGGAAGGCTTTTCTAGGATCATCTCCTGCGCCGAGTCCAAGGTGGACATTTTTTGGAACAAGACCGACTGTACCGGACAGCCCGACTTAACCCGCCCCTTGAACGAGTGCGCGAAGAGCGCATCGGGGCTCTCGTACACTCGGTACGCATGTGAGGACATCAACGACCCTGAACTTTACAGGAGGAGGGGATACTTTGCCGAAGATGGGTCCGTTACCAACGATTGCTCGGGCTCATACGTGTTCTCGGCCTTCCACCCGTTGAACAGGTGCTTTTTCCAGAGCGCGGATGCTGAGCGCACGAGGAGCTATCGATACATGAAGCATAACGAGACCGTTTTGGACGCGGTGCTTTTCAACTCGACCGACTGCTCGCCTGAAACGCTCGTTGAGACCATCCAGTACCAAGTCATCACCAACTGTGACGGACACGGCCAGAAATTGGACTACGTGTCTTTGAAGGATATCAAGGGCACTCTGCGTAACAGCATCATGTCAGCCTTGAGCGGCCATTAGTGTGGCGTTGACGATGATTGATGAAGTCAAATGTGTTGACCGGTTCACCTGCTAACAATTACATGTGAAATGTAACGAAAGTTGATCTTTAGTATTGTGCGGTGCTGGGTCATCAAGACCCACCCCATCATCAAGACGATGAAGAGACTCACTCACGAATGGGATCCGAGTAAGGGCGAACGTGCACGGATTCGGCGCTTCCGACCTCATGCATGCGTTGCTGCAGCATCTCAGCTCGCATTTGAGCCGTTCAGCGCTTCTCGCCCTTGACAGAGTTGGCCAACATAAAGAGTTTATTCCGCTGGGACCGATAGAACTTCCTCATTAAGGTCTTGATTAAAGAATTATTCTGTTCTGAAGATGACTACGGCGACTAAAAATGGAGGCGCGGTTGCAGGCAAGCACACTCGCATACAAAGTGCTCAGAGGAAATCATTCCAGTCTGCTGGTACGTCGAGGAGCAAGGTTGATAATCGAAATAATCGAGCTATTCCGACGAAGACGATGATAACGACGACAAGAACCTCTGCAGGGGTGTTGAGCAATGGTCTTGTTGGTCGGTCTTGACTCTCGATGAGCGCAACGTCAATGATGAGTTGACGATGCAGGGCGGGAACCTTTGCGGGTTAGGAGTAAGCGCTGATATGGGAAAAATCTGAGTGCGATACAAGCATCTATCTTGGCTGGTACGAACGAATACATATAGACAAGTGACATTATCGTACACGACACCTTCGTCAGAAATCTCATTGAGACCACGGGAACTTTTGTTTATCTTGGGCAGGCTGGACAAAGTTCTTCTTGTTGCGGTCCTCAACCCATTGCTTCTTGCACTCATTGTAGCGGTCGAAGAAGTCCTGGCAGTGCTTGGCTTTATCCTTCTGGTCGAGGTGCTGCGAGCATTTCAACGAGGCTTTCCGCTCATCGGAGCACGGCATTTCATCCGCCGTCAACGACGCCCGATCCATCCTGTCTGACATTCCGTTTTGAATAGATCTGTATGTTACCCTACAACTCGGATCAATAGTAAAATACCGACTAAAAGGACTTCGAAACACAATCTGCCGAGAGATGATGAGTGGGATTTCATCGGAGAGTCTCGTTCTCGGGGAAGCTACCCAGTGGTATGTGTTGTAACCGAAAGGATTTAACGCTTCTTATCGCACACGAGAGACGGGAGACGGGGAGGGAAGAAGCTCCTGGAATGGAAACAAAGACAAAAGAGAAGAAGAACCCGAGGGTGCGTGTAGGAGGGTGTGAATTGACTGACACCTCCTCCTCTGCACGCAATCGCACGCGGTCCCTTGTTGTCGCGCCGCAGAGTTTTATGCGAATCTGATTGATTTCTTCTGGACTGAGAGGGAAGCTTCGTTGCGCGCCAATAAGAGAGAGAGGGGGAAGAAGAAGAAAGGAGATAGAGGGCTTCGCGGCACTTGAGCAGGGTACTTTGTACTACTATCCCGTGTTGGAGGCGTAACCTTTGGCTTGACTCCTGGTCATTTCCCAAAGTCGGCCGCTGTTGCTGTTAGTGAGGGGGAATAAGGTTGATTAGGGTTGTTGAGCAGAGCAGAAGGAGAGTTTATCGGCAAATACCGTCCATTAGGTGTTTTGGCTTTGGGCACTTGGTTCTTTTGCTCGCTCATTTAGGCCCCAAATTCTGACGGAAAGCTCGTTTGCTTAACGGTTCTCTCGTAAAGGAAGGTAGTCAAGAACAAACTCTTTGTTCCTCAAGTGTGTGGTTAGTCCTTAAAGCGTCTGCGATTGAAAATGGCGGCCGAAAAGTTTGATGTCGACAAGATGATCGCCGCGCTGCTCAAGGTGAAGAAGAGCAAGCGGGGAACGTTAGTCAACCTCAAGCAAGAGGACATCTTTCAGCTGCTTGACATCGTGAGGGAGATCTTCCTCTCGCAGCCCATGCTCCTGGAAGTGAGTGCGCCCATCAATGTATGCGGGGACACCCACGGCCAGTTCCTCGACCTCCTTAGACTCTTCGAGATGGGCAAGTTCCCCCCCGCTGCCAACTACCTCTTCCTCGGCGACTACGTCGACCGCGCCGAGCAGTCCATCGAAACAATTTGCTTATTGCTGTGCTACAAGGTCAAGTATCCCGAGAATTTCTTCTTGTTGAGAGGGAACCACGAGTGCGCGTCCATCAACAGAATTTATGGCTTTTATGACGAGTGCAAGCGAAGGCACTCAATCAAGTTGTGGAGGAGGTTTGGAGATGTCTTCAATACGTTGCCCGTGGCGGCCATCATCGAGGACAAGATATTTTGCATGCACGGCGGTCTCTCACAGGAGCTGGTGGATCTCGATCAAATCAATCAGATCCGCCGACCGTGCGACGTGCCGGATGAAGGACTGCTCTGTGATCTTCTGTGGAGCGATCCTGATCGTAAGTCTTTGCAGTGGAAGAATCGCCAAGGAGTTTTCCTTCGTTCTTGTGACTAACTCACTCGTAACGTACAGCGGAGAGTTCCGGATGGAAAGAGTCGGATCGTGGTGTGTCATTCACCTTTGGCGAGGACGTCTTGACCGAGTTCCTCGATGAGCACGGACTCGACTTGATTTGCAGGTAAGCATCATTCATATCATGCACACTTCTATTGTGTTGAGCACTAACCCAATCATTCTCTTACAGAGCGCACCAGGTCGTTGAGGATGGTTACGAGTTCCAGGGAGGTCGTCGCTTGGTGACCATCTTCTCCGCACCGAATTATTGTGGGGAGTTTGATAACGCGGGTGGCATGATGGTGGTGAACTCGGAGTTGATGTGCTCGTTCCGAGTGCTCAGGCCCGAGGGCAGCAAGAAGAAGGGGTAAACGTCGTGGCGTTCTCGTTCAGAAGAGAGTGGATTCCCTCTCGGTCACTGCTCGCTTGCAGCGTAATCTTTACAAAGAGAAAGCAAAGGTGGCTGAGGTGGGAGGGGTTGAGTGTTTTGTGAAGAGTTGTAGGTCGCCAAAAGCGCGGAACGGCGATACATGAATATTGCGACGGGGTCTAGATTCTAATCTGCCCTGCTGCGATCAGTTTTTCCGGAGTGCTCTTGAGGCGAAGTTAATGTCCCATATAAAAAAGGTTGTTGAACCATGCTCGCATGTACGTGTCCATCTCACCAGCTCTTTAGTTAAGTTGAGGCACGCCGCTTACACCCTTGGCCTGGAATCTTGGCTCCCACGTGATACACTCTCTCATCAATTTATCCCGGATGGTCCTGAAAGATGTCATCGATGAACCAGTAGTCTGGGACACTTTTATTCCAAAGTAAGATGATAGGCATATAAGTATATACACAATGTTTCTAGGATACGCTTAAATTGGGGCGGTGTTGATTACACCGCCGACTTCATATTCGGCCATACTCTCCGCTTGAAGAAGTAGTATTGGTCCATTCGCTGTTCGGCATACTCCATATAGCCAAAATCAATCGTCGAATTTCCTCCTTGAACTACGCTCCAGATGGCCCAATGCAGATGCGACCCCATGATAAAGAGATTGGCCTCTCGAAGGAGCTGTCGCTCAGTTCCCTCGTTGAATTCAAGCCCAGCACCATCCGCGTATGCCCTCAGAAACGCGATTTGTTTCGCCTCATCCGGGAAGGAGTCAGGGTAAACGATGAAGCCAGGGTAGCTGTTCACCTGGTAGTCGATGGCCATCTCGCAAAAACAGTTTCCAAAGTCGAACCCGCGCTCTAACCGGTCGGAATACTCAAAATCGATCATGTGCAGCTGGTTCCCGTGCAATAGTACGTTGCCTTCTTGGAGGTCGCAGTGGCAGAACACCACGGGGCTCTTTACCTCCGAAACCTCCTTCAGAAACCATTCGATTTCGGTCTTCACCGAATTATTCAGGTCCAGTGCTTCCAGCTTGCGATGCTTTCTGCGGTCTTCGGGATCGTCCCCCTCGAACCTCACCGAGGAGGCGATTTTGAACCATTGATAAAGACGGTGACCCAGACGACTATCCTTGCCGGTATCTGTACACAGCGGCGTCAACGAGGAACTATGAGCGTGAAACTGCCCCAAGAGCCTCGCTACCTTTGGCAGATACTCGGGCGAGGCGTACTCAGTGGTGGACAATGTCCTCGAGTCACTCAGATACCGCTCTACCCGGCCCCAAGGGTAGACGCCGTAAACCGTTGGACAAAGGCCTTCCTCACAGAGCCGTTGAACGATCCTCTCTTCCTGTAATCGATTCATAAAGGACTCGGTGCCTCGTCCATACTCGCGCACCAAGGCTATTGTTGTCGGGCGGGGATCCTTTCTCGAGCGTTTTCCCTGCTGTGGAGTCGCATCGTCGTCTGTGTCCGTGCCGCTCCCACTATTGCTGCCAAGGCTGTTACTAGACGGATTCGTGTTTGATGATGATGATGTCGACGAGGAAGTCGGAGACTTTGCACTAACGTCTTGGTTCTTAGAGTTCTTCAACCCCACCATCCAGAGGAGATTGGTTAACCCTCCACGGAGGGGTTCCACAAAGAATTCCTTTTCGCCGTACCCCGCGAACTCGGGGACGCAGTTCACCGCTGCGCGTATCCTGGAGGGAGTGTCCATCGGCTTCTCAATCGCTGCTCTCCTCAAGCTTCGTCTTCCATGTCCTGCTGTGAGAGCTATCGAGTCTCTTGCTGTTAGAAATAACCAAGAAGGACGAAGCAACCGACAGACAGTAGGATGCATTTGCTGAAAAGCAACTGAGCAAAAGCCTAATCCAAACCCGCGCGGTCGTTGATGATTCGGTGCATGATTGTTTTGACAGGGAAGCGCACAGACAGAGGATGCATCTCAGTGCAAGTTCGTTCAAGCCGTTCCTCTGTGAGAAGATACCCTGGTACCTGTAGTCCGATAAGATGCGGTATAAAGTTATTGATCACCATATCAGATGCCGCGTCTGGTTCATCAACGTTACCTGCGGTATTTAGATAGCCTTATACAGCAAACAGGCCGCACATTTTCATGACGCTGCAGAAAAAGAGGAGAACGTTAGTCTCTCTCACAAACTCTACCCTTGACGACTCTCCAAAAGAACAATGTCGACGCTGACCGCGGACTTACCAAAGCTCTCCTCCCTGCAGGCCACCCGAAGGCCTGACGGGGAGGAAACTCACCTCTGGCCCCGCAAGCGTGAACGCCTCGAACAGAGGAAGGAAGCGTTTGTAAATGTGACGGCGGTGAACAACTTTGCCAAGTTTGTTTCCCTGGCCGCTCCGGCCGTGGACAGCATCCGGAAGGCCCACGCCGTGTCAGAGAACGCGCTCAACGCCACGCTCGATACTTGCGAGGCCATCAAAAGTGAGATTGAATCCGAGGCAGAAAAGTTGGTGTCGGGACTAGTGGGAATCAAGGAGGTACAGAACGCGATTGAAACGGGCCGAAAGAGACTAGATGAGCTTCCTGTGACTCTTAGGTACGTGCAGAAGGATGCCAAGTCGGAGGAGATTGCGCTATCCCGGCGACTTGAGGAGCTTGAATCACAGGCTCGAGAGCTTGAAGAGCTGGTGGATCGGTCCAGCCAGGAGCTAGACAGCGTCAAAGCGAACCTTGCGGGCGTCCTTGCAGAGGAGAAGCTGAGGAAGGAAGAGCGATATCAGATGAAGGAGAGTGAAGGACCTCAGCGTGAGCGGTTGGGATTGATGACATCGTTCGTAAAGGTGAAGAAGGGAATTCATGAAAAATTTTCCGGGTACGAGATTGTGTCGATAACTGATGGGAAAAAGGTGCGAGTGGCCCTTAAGGAAGAGAGCGACGTATTCATCGATATCGAGTTTGATAATGACCACAGGCTTGTCGCCGCCTCCACTGCCTCCCTCTTCAGCAATACCAGGATTGAAGGCGAGTTAAGGGATAAAGCCATCGCGGACAACCAGCCTTCCACTTTTATTCGCGGGATCAAGCTTTTGGTCCACAATGCTAACTCATTAGAGAAGGAGCTGGAAGATCTCCGCACCAAGGCCAAGACCTCAAAGAAGCCGTTTGAGGTTGAGTACAATCCCTCGAAGCGAATGTTGTTGGCGCTCTTCAACCGTGGCTCGATATACGCCAAGCTCCGAGTTCCGTTGGATTACACCGTATCGATGGTTGACTTGATTCACCTGGAGCGGCCGGAGAGCTCCAGGAGTCTGAAGCCTGTAGCGCAGCAAGTTAAGGACCGATTTGCGGCGGATGGTCGAGGACGGCGAGTTAGCGACTGGGTGCTTGAGCTCAACGAGTTACTCTAAGATATATTATGTTCTTTTATAGACACTTGAACGGAGCACTCTTGCTGGCGCGGTGGTCGACAAACGAGGGAATGATGGTATATAGAGAGAGATGGTATTTGCAAATGTTTGTTCGAAAGCGAGACAACCATTAGGGTGAGATGTACAACTGTGTAAACTGGGTTCCATGATGCAAGGGTCACTCAGACCTGTCAACAGGTATGCTTCACTCATGTCCGTGGCGTCCATCAACCGCAAAAGCTAAGCTCTACTGTACCCTACAGAAATACCAGTACATATTGTACACAAGGATTCTGTTGCATTTCACTATATGAGTGATTCATATGACCGGGTTGATATGGTTGACTATATGATCGGGAGCACATAGCGAAGCTCTCACACACTGATGGCATCCTCGTTGATTACCGCAAGCAGATCCATAGCATCATCGATATCTATTCTGCTCGAAAGAAACTTCGTCGCTCCTCTCTGTCTCTCCTCAGTCCCTTTCAAACCCTCCTCTCGCTCCTCGATCTCACTCATCACTCATTGTGGGAATCTTTTGGCTTATTGTTTCCTGCTTTGAAAAGAGAATAGGATTTAGCTTCTAGCTCGCCCACATCATCGGTGTGGTGTTCTCGTGGAATACTTACAAGCTTTTCAACCAATTGAACTTGTATTGATCGTTGCAAACAAACTCCCCTCAATGATTGATTATGGAAATGGAGGGAGTCAAGGCTGCGGAGAAGAGCCCCAGCTCTTCAAAAAATAATAGTGCGGAGATATCATCTGCTGGGACGCAATACTCAGCCACGAAATCGTCGAACAAATCGACTGTACTAGTGCTGGATCACTTGCTTCTCCGCACGCATCAAGCTCGAACCAACTGCGTTGGCCCGCTGTCAGTGGTTCTCTTTCTGTTGGGTCTTGTTTGGGTCTCTCTCCTCGGCTCCATTTGCGTCACCACTGGTGAGCTCAAACCGAGGGGAACCTATGTGAGCGATAACTCGATCATGCCCGCGACCGCAATGACGCAAGTCTCCTCGCAAGACGTCGAGGAAGCCGCCCACGCGGTTAGCATCGTCGCCAACGTTGGTAGAGGTGGCAATCGATTGTTCTCGCATCTAGAGCCACTCGGAGCCGTTGATTTAGCAGTTTATGGAGGGTTGTTGAGGTCAAAAGGACCAGCCTCGGACAGGAGAGAGACAATTTGTCTAGTCGCGGAGGAGGGTAGAGGCGAAGATATTCTCCTGGCGCTCTCCAAATCGCTCTCGAAGGCTCAATGGCTGTCTAAAGACATTCTATTCATCGTGATCCCGCAGACTGAACCATTTCAGCGAAACTCGGCCACTGTCGACAACGCGCTTAGACGATACCTAGAGGCTTACCAGTTGAACGCTCTTGACGACAGTATAGCTCGGTCCGGGCCGATCCGGGGGGCGGTGGTGATCGACCTCCCAGCGACTGCAGGGAGGCGGAATCAGCCTGCGTTGACCAGAGAGACGCTTCTGGTGCAGGGTATCAATGGGAGGCTACCGAATATGGATCTGATTAACACCGCGCGCATCACCGCCCCTAGTT
>Ga0075012_10007195_pt1 | contig 9993 bp, 9 predicted proteins | sample All_14_2_FD_71474 | JGI IMG/M metagenome (GOLD analysis project Ga0075012, IMG submission 71474) | Freshwater microbial communities in response to fracking from Pennsylvania, USA - Allegheny Zone_MetaG_DW_15 | ecosystem: Environmental > Aquatic > Deep subsurface > Groundwater > Drilled... | reverse complement strand
GACCAAAGCCCGTGCCACCGCCACACGCTGCTGCTGCCCGCCTGACAACTCAGATGGCGTATGATGACTGCGGTCTGCAAGCCCAACCTGCTCCAGCAATTTTTTGGAACGATCATTTCGTAGAGAGGCGGCAACCCCAGCAAACTGCATGGGGAAAGCAACATTCTCCAACGCAGACATACTCGGAACAAGGTTGAATGATTGAAAAATGAATCCCATCGTCTTGCGACGGAAGAGCGCCAGCGCATTTTCATCCATTTGATCCAACCGTTCGCCACTGACTGTGATCTCGCCCGCCGTCGGCCTGTCCAACCCGCCAAGCAGATATAGCAAACTGCTTTTCCCTGAACCGGATGGCCCCATCACCACAGTAAATGTATGGGCTGGAATCTCAATATCAACACCATCCAAAGCGCGGACAGTAGTGCCGCCCATTTGGAAATGCTTTTTTAATCCTGTAATCTGAATCAAAGAAGAAGTCATAATTAAAAGAACGGACGCTGAACCGCCAATCCACTGGCATTGGAAAGCAGTGTGCCAAGACCAGATTGTAGGAGCAAGAGCAAAAGAGAAACAGCCAGAACACTGGTAATTGCCTTGGCCTTTGGAAGACTATCAGCAACTCCAAAGCCGATCGCCAATAAAACAATACTCCAAATAAAAAAGATATCCATGCGTGCAAGGAGTTGAGCCGCAAATGCTGCACTTCCTGCAAAACCAGAAAGCCCTGGGCTGGTGATGGAATGACCCGCGATCAACATAAAAATAATTCGCAGCACATCGCGGATCAAGAATGGCAGGCTTGCCCAGCCCGTAATATTCAACGCGCCCTGCATCGAACCGCGTCCGCCTAAAAGCGTGGAGCCAAGGTGAAGCAACCCACTCAGAATCAGCCAGCCAAGCCACAGCCCCACAAGCGCAGAAACAAGCGGGATGACATAAGAAAAAACAGGTCCCTGCATGGATTGTTGCGCCTGCATATAGTTGGCTTGCATATCAGGTGTCCACCACTCCCAATCACGGGGCAGCTGAACCTCGCCCATCATCGCTGCGCGTGAAGTCAAATACCCGCTGACGATCACGCCTAGAAAGGCAGAAATACTCAAAGCCAACATCGGCGTGGACCAGTTTGGGCGCGCTTCCTCTGCCAGCAAACCAAAAGTACGTTGCGGCTGGAGCAACACCTCAACAATACGCGCAAAATTAAACCTGCTTTTAGATTGCAATGTGATGTTTTCTGTCATATTTTTTACCAGTGTAGGGATTTAAAAAAATTCTAACATGCTTCCCATTTTCGCGCTCACCTCATTAAACGAAAAAATGGCTGGAAATGTTCCTGCCATTTTCGGGAGTATCTAAAAGAGGGAGCTTTGTGGTTAGCTCACCTACAGATCGAACAGATCGTACTTGCGTTTGAAGTTGCCATCCACGGGCGGGTAGGCACGCATGTAATCTTCCCGCTCGCCGATCATCTTTGTCACAAATCCCATCAACCCTCGGCGCATCTGTCCACCACCCTGTGAGGCGTGACACTCACTCGCTTTGGTCTTCGCATCTGAAGCAGAACGGGTATTCAAACGCACATGCACAGGGAAGGTCACTTCAGCCAATTCCTTGATATTGATATCGCCATTGCGTCCGAACTTTGTCGGGTCCTTGCCAAAGAACGGCATCAGGAAAACCGCCGCCCGTAGCAGGCCTTTTGGAAAAACCTGAAAGTACAGAGCCTGCGGCTTGAAAGGCTCACCAGCTTCCGGGTAGAAAGAGGCGTTATCCGCATTGGCAAAGGCAAACACAGTCGCCTTGTGAATGTGAATGTGGTCGGGATGTTTATATCCACCAATCGGGTCGAAGGTCAACACAATGTCAGGCTTGATCTGGCGGATATATTTCACAACCTTGCCAGCCACCTCTTCAATGGGGGCATTGATTTGCGCATTGGGATGGTTGTTATCCTCCATGCCGGGCATGCCCGAATCGCGGTAATCCAAAAAGATCACATCCTTCAAACCCAAGTGCTTTGCGGCACGCATCAACTCATCGGTGCGCATTTCGGCGGTATCTTTAAAGCCGCGTAAATGCTCCTCATCCACGGTACCAGCCTCACCGCGTGTGGCGCAAATATAATAAGTCTCATAACCACGCTGTGAATACAAAGCGATCGTACCACCCAACCCAAACGACTCATCGTCTGGATGTGCAAGAACAACTAATATTTTTTTTGTCATCGTTTCCTCTCCAAGATAGACGCATAACCAGCGCACAAGTTTACCCCAATGTGATAAAATGTTTTTGCTAATCAAAGGAGCGCAGCGAATGACGGACACTCTGTAGTCAACCAATCTTTTAGGACATCACCTTCTGTTTTGATTCATTAACCGAGGCATGTCCTCGGTTTTCTTTTTAACTACAGGACTACTCATTATGCTAAGCATTCACAACCTCAACAAAAATTATGGCATTCAGCCAATTCTCCAAAATATAAATTTCAACGTCAGCGCGGGCGAGCGCATCGGCCTCATTGGCGCGAACGGCTCAGGCAAGACCACGCTCATGAAAATTCTCGCAGGTCTCGAACTTCCTGATTCGGGAAATGTCATTTCGACGCGCCTTAATCTACGCGTTGGATACCTCGCCCAAGGAGCAGAATTCTCCCCTGAAGAGACGCTTCGTACCGCGCTCACGCCTGATTCAACAACCCAAACAGACCCCGCCGCTGAACTAGAGTCACTGGCTTTGGCATTGACCCAAGACCCAAACAACGAAACTCTTCACCAACAATATGACGAGGCATTGTATAAACTCTCTGCCGACAGCCTGCCGCCTTCCACAATTTTGACTCCTCTCGGCCTCGCAGACTTTCCACTCGACACCCCCATCGCCCATCTCAGCGGCGGACAGAAGACTCGTCTCATGCTGGCACGTGTTCTGCTTGAAGACCCACACCTCCTGCTGTTGGATGAACCCACCAACCACCTCGACATTGAAATGCTGGAATGGCTGGAAGAATGGCTCAATCATTTTCACGGCGCGGCACTCATCGTCTCGCATGACCGTGCATTTTTGGACAACACCGTCAACTCCATTCTCGAACTGGATTCAGCGACTCACCTCATCCGCAAATTCGATGGCAACTATAGCGACTACCTTGACCAAAAACTGCTTGAATACGATAAGCAGCTTCAAGAATATCAAGACCAGCAAGATGAGATCGCCCAACTACGTCGCGCCGCAAAACATATCCGCAGTATGACCATTATGAAAAAAGGCGGCAAATCAGACAGCGGCGATAAATTCGCAAAAGGCTTCTTCGGCAATCGCGCCACCAAAAACGTGGCTGGCCGTGCCAAAAATATTGAAGCCCGCATCGATACCCTCCTCACCGAGGAGAAAGTCGAACGGCCGCATGGCAGCTGGAAAATGAAATTGGACTTCGCCCAACCTGACCATCAATCCAAAGATGTGCTGGTCACCGAATCGCTATCCATTGGCTACACGCTAGAAAATCCGTTACTGGAAAATATCAACCTATTCATCCGAGCAGGTCAACGCGTTGTGTTAACGGGGCCAAACGGTGCAGGAAAAACTTCCTTCATCCGAACTATCGTTGGCAAAATTCCCCCGCTCACGGGTTCCTTCCGTTTGGGTGGTGCGACAAAGCTAGGTTACATGGCACAGGAACAGGAACTGCTCAATCCAAACTTCAATGCAGTCCAAAGCATTCAAAATGTCTCCGCCATGAACGAAACGGACACGCGCAACTTCCTACATTATTTCCTTTTCAAAGGAGATGATGCGCTGCGGCTTTCCCGTGACCTGTCCTTCGGCGAGCGCGCTCGTTTACAGCTTGCCATCCTCGTCGCTCAAGGTTGCACCTTCCTGATTTTGGACGAGCCCATCAATCACCTTGATATTCCCTCGCGCGAACGCTTCGAGGAAGCGCTGGAAAACTTCAATGGCACAATCCTCGCCGTCGTCCACGACCGGAATTTCATCGAACGTTTTGCCTCCGACGTGTGGATGGCGAGAGACGGAAAGATTTTCAAGTAGGTCGACATGTCAAGTCAACAATACACACCCTACGTTGATGTAAATCAAATTTTGGGAATCCTTCACAAAAATGCAAAAGAGATATTGAAGGAACAATTCATCGGCATGTATTTATATGGCTCTCTTTCTACTGGAGACTTCAACCCCAAAAGCAGTGACATTGATTTCCTTGTAGTCACGGAAAGCTCTTTACCAGACAACACGATCTCAAAGCTTGAGTCCATGCACAAAAAGATTTGGGATAACGGCCTGAAATGGGCCGCCAAACTGGAAGGTGCGTACATTCCAAAGGAATTGATCCGCCGCCACGATCCGAACGGACATCCCTGCCCCACCGTCAACGAGGGACGGTTTTATGTAGACAGGCATGGTAGCGACTGGATCATTCAACGCCATGTCATTCGTGAATATGGAGTCGTGCTCGAAGGGCCTGATCCCAAATCATTAATTGACCCTGTTTCTCCCGAAGAAATCCGCCAGTCTGTGCTGGGAATTTTGGAGGAATGGTGGTTTCCAATGCTCGAAAACCCCATATGGTTAAGCGAAAATAGAGGTGAATATCACGCCTTCGCAGTCCTCTCCATGTGCCGCGCGCTCCACGCACTTCAACATGGGACCATTGTCTCCAAGCCCATTGCTGCAAATTGGGCAAAAGATGAATTTCGACATTGGAGTCCGCTGATCGAAATGGCGCTCGCCTCCCAGCATGATGCCAAAAATGGTTTTCTTGACAAGACGCTTGAATTTATCCAATTCGTCAAACAGACAACAAAAGAATGGAGTTTATTATGATTAGTTATCGTGATTATCAAGATTCCGACTGGAAAGCCATCTGTCAGATCCACGACCGCGCACGGCCAGACGAATTAGTCGGTTCCTGCGATCCGCGCGGATTTATCCCCATTGAACAGGACAAAGAAGTGGAGGACCTGAAACAACACAAAAAAATTGTGGCATGCGAAGATGAAAAAGTAGTTGGCTTCGTCGGCGTGGATGAGGATTATCTTGCCTGGCTCTACATTGACCCGGATTACTACGGCAAAGGCATCGGGCGTGAACTTCTCCGCATGGGAGTCCGCGAAATCGGCGAAGGTGCATGGACAATTGTGCTGGATGGAAATAAAAAAGCCATCGCCCTATATGAGAGCGAAGGCTTTCGGGAAGTCAGCCGTTTCGAAGGCGAAAATAACGGTTATCCATGCACTTGTTTAAAATTGAAAAGGTCTGCCTAATAGGCAATGCAAAGAACTGCCAAAGGGTCTCCACAACCCGCTATAGTATCCCTTAACCAAGAAGAATTCGGATCGCCGTGATACCCTGCAATTCCAGGATCTGCCCCATTATTACTCGTCCAGCCTGTGCAATTTGCAGTGGTTCCATCAATATGAGTTCCAAACCCATCTTCTGAACCAGACCACCACCAGTCGCCCGGTGACAAGACACCTGCCGCAGAAAGTGCTACATCAATCGTCCCGTCCATTAAGTCTGCCCAATCATTGGCAATAACCACATTTGTGACAGATTGTATTGGAAGACTGGTTGGTATTCCATAATTTGATGCCATATTTGAAATACTATCGGAACTGCTATACCCAATGAAAACGCGATAATTACTGAATCCCGCAGGCAGGTTTGCAGCACAAAATGCATCCCCAGTATTACGTGGGCCAATATTGCCTTCAGAGACACCACCCAAATAAAGTACTAAATGGTTTGGAACAGGGGTCGGTGTATTTGTGAAAGTAAAAGTTGGTTTCGGTTCTGGCCTATCGGTTGCAGTTGGCGGAAGATAGATCGGCTGAAATGTCCAAGTAGGAATGGGGGACAGAGTCGCCGTTGGGGGCAACGTAAAAGTGATAGACGGGATAGCCGTTTGGGTATGAGTTTGTACTTGCGTTGTAGTGGCAGTTCTACTTTGTATGACTGCCACTTGTGTTTGCGTTTGTGCTAAGGATGTAATCGTTGCTTCAATAAAAAACGGCTCATAAGTGGCCGTAGAATCGTCCGCAAAGAGGCTCAGAATTGCGCCTACAGGGTCGGGTGGAGATACCTTATCGGGGCTAGAATCAGGCACGAGTGGAATTTGAGGTGCGGATAAATTCTCCATAAATGCATTGAATGGATTCAATAATTCTAGCGGGAAGTTTTCGCCGATCACATTTTGAAATGCATCAGTCAAAGAATTTCCAGATAATATGCCGAAGCCACCCGTGGCGACCATAACCGTGGTCAATGTGGCAGCAAAGAACATGTGGAAAATATAGCGACGCTTTCGAGTCGGTTTGGAAGAGCGTGGGATTGTCATCTTCTCTTAAACAATAGGGGCAAGAGAAAGGCCAGCTTTTTTAATAGCATTTGTGATGAGCAAAAAAAGGCGCGTCTTTTCTGGGCCATAATCCAAGCTCTCAGGCACATAAACACGAACTTCAATGTTGAAATAACCCGGCTCACCTGACTCTGCAGAAACAGTTGGAAGGTATGCGGAGCCTGACATTTCAGGCGAAAAATCTCGTACCGTTTCCTTTATCAAATCAACGGCGAGGTTTAAATCTTCGGTAGCCGGCAAAATTACAAGAGCAGTAATGAGATGCCCAGGTGTGGCAGAGTAATTGACAATGGTGCCAGCGACGACATCCGAGTTGCGAATATAAATCTGGTCGCCAAAGACGCTCTCTAATGTTGTCTGTGTGATCGAAATGGAACGTACCTTACCCTCATGTCCTGCCATCGAAACAATATCATCCACCTGATATGGCCTCGAGAAAAACAGGCTAATGCCAGAGACTAGATCTGAAGCAACTCTCTCAGAACCGATGGCAAATGCCGCTGTGAGAACTGTGACAAGAACTACAAGCAATCCTTTGGCACCCGCAGTATCAAGAATCAATTTTATCGTCCAAACGCTAATACCAAGTGCAACCAAACTGCCAATAAATCTACTCCAACCTGGCCCCATAGAACGGAAAAGCAAACGCGATAGAAGCTTCGAACTTGCAAATGCAAGAAACGTACCACCCGCGCCGATAAGTAACACATTTAAATATGGTTTGAATGATTCTATTATTCCGTCCATCTTGTCAATTCTCCTTCGGATTGCAAGGTAACTTATAATCTAGGGACCACAAAAAAAATAATTTTGCGATTATATCAAATGCCAGAGGAGATTAAATGAAATTTGAAACTTTAGCCATTCACGCAGGACAGGAAGCAGACCCAAACAACGGCGCGGTGATGACGCCCGTTTATCTAACATCCACATACAAGCAGGATGGGATCGGCAAGCCGCGGCAGGGATATGAATATTCGCGCACGCTCAACCCCACACGCAAGGCATTGCAGGATTGTCTCTCCGAATTGGAAAGCGGACAGTGGGGTTTGGCTTTTGCTTCTGGCATGGCGGCAACAGATACTGTTCTACGAATGCTTGGGCAAGGCGACCATGTTGTTGCAGGCAACGATGTGTACGGCGGAACATTCCGTCTCTTTGATAAAGTGCTGCGCCGCTTCGGTCTGGACTTTACATTTGCTGACACAACCGATCCAGAGAATCTAGCTGAAGCATTAACCCCGTCCACGCGAATTGTATGGCTCGAGACTCCCACAAATCCATTATTAGCGGTGAGCGACATCCGCGCAGTGGCGCAGATCGTGAAGAGCCACCCAAATAAGCCATTACTAGTCGTGGACAACACCTTCGCAACACCCTATCTCCAACGTCCGTTGGAATTGGGTGCGGATCTGGTTGTCCACTCGATGACGAAATATCTCGGCGGGCATTCGGACGTTGTCGGTGGCGCAATTATCGGTAAAGACAAAGAACTCGGCGCACAGCTCGCTTATTTACAAAATGCCATCGGCGGGATACAAGGCCCGATGGATTCGTTCCTCGTGCTGCGTGGAATCAAGACTCTGCCAATTCGCATGGATCGACATGCGCAGAACGCGGAGGCGATTGTTGCCTTTTTGGAGAAGCAGAAAAATGTCAAACGGCTGATCTATCCATTTCACGAGAGCCATCCACAGGTTCAGATAGCGAAGCGGCAAATGAAAAATGGCGGGGGGATGATTTCGTTCGTGATGAAAGATGGGAAAGATGCCGCTGTCAAAGTGGCAGAATCCACAAAAATATTTACACTGGCAGAATCGCTCGGCGGAGTCGAATCGCTGATCGAAGTTCCCGCTGCGATGACGCATCTCTCCACGCAAGGTTCGAAATTGGAAGTTGATCCTGGGCTGGTGAGGCTTTCGGTCGGTATCGAAAATGTGGATGATTTAATCGCAGATCTTGAGCAAGCTTTGAAATAAAAAAACACCTCCCAAATGGGAGGTGTTTTTTTATTGTTTCTTTGCTCGTATAGTAGATTCTTCACTGGCGGCGGTAACTGCCACCAATGTCACATCATCATCCTGTTTGGAACCATCCTGATAATTTTTAAGCGTCTCTAACAAATTGTCACAGATCTGTTGAGCATTGTGAGTTGCTAATGCACTCAATGTGTTTTTGATCCGCTCCAACCCAAAAGCTTCGCCTTTCGGGCTGCGACAATCCGTCATGCCATCGGTAAATAGAAGGAGAGTATCACCTGGCAACAATTGAATTGTCCGTTCGTCCAGCATGATCTCATCCCACAAGCCAAGAGCCATACCAGAACTGTGAGGGATACGTTCAACGCTACCGTCAATATGTAACAACAGAGGTGGTTCATGCCCTGCACGGGCATAGGAAAACTCACGGGTCTTTAAATCAAGTATTCCATATAACACGGTCACAAATTGAGTAGATTTTTGCAGACGAGTGATATGCATGTTAACTAGACGAAGCGCATCACCAGCAGTCAGACCAATGTCAGCTTCAGCCATGATGAGTGCATGTGCACGCGCCATGAACAAGGCAGAAGGAACACCTTTGTCAGCTACATCACCAATCAAGACGCCAATTCGACCATCTTTAAGAACGAAAACATCATAAAAATCGCCACCAACTTGACGGGCAGGAAGAATACGTGCACCAAAACCAAATTCGTCGAAATACGGCAGTACATCAGGCAAGATGCTTAATTGAATGTCCGCTGCAACTTGCAGTTCCCGCTCAAGGCGCTCCTTTTCGATCAATTGTGCCTGCGCAGCCTTCAATTCATCATATGCAGTCTGCAATTGACGATTCTTTTCTGTCAGATCACGGAACGTGGCGGTATTGGTTGCATCTAAACGTTCGCTCAACACTCGCACCATCGAGATGGCAAGTTCAGGGTGTTTTTTTGTAATGTCCATGAACTGAAGGCGACTCAAGGAAAGCAAAGTAGATTTTCCCCTAGCTCGCACACTCGCCGTACGATGTCCACCAGGCATAAGCAGGCTCATTTCCCCAAGGTATTCGCCTTCATATAAAACATTGAGCAATAATTCCTCTGGCGTATCTTCCGCCATGAGCACTTCTAATACTCCGCTCAAAACCACGAAAAAGTGTTCGCCAGGGTCACCTTCACGAAAAAGGATCTGATGATCCTCAAGCTCGATCACATCCAAACCAGAAATAATTTCATCCAACTCGTGGACAGGTAAACCAGCAAACAAGGGTATCTTTGACAGCAGATTAATGCTCATAATATAAAATTATTTTTTACTCAAATTCATAACTTCTTTACCGGCTAATTTTTCTTGTATCCGTCCTACCACCAAGTCGAGATGACTCGGCTGATTCACGTAGTCGTGGTCATCGGTCTGGATGGTCAAAACAGGACAAAGGTCGAACGAACCAAGCCATTCATCATAAAACGAATCAAGGAGCGCCAGATACTCGGGCGTAATACCAGTCTCCATATTTCGGGCACGCCTGCGAATACGATCCATCAAAACAGGCACGGGGGCTTTCAAATAGATCAGCAGATCGGGTCGTGGCAAACCATTAACCACAACTTCAAATAATCTACGATAGGCAAGATA
>Ga0075012_10007194_pt1 | contig 9993 bp, 4 predicted proteins | sample All_14_2_FD_71474 | JGI IMG/M metagenome (GOLD analysis project Ga0075012, IMG submission 71474) | Freshwater microbial communities in response to fracking from Pennsylvania, USA - Allegheny Zone_MetaG_DW_15 | ecosystem: Environmental > Aquatic > Deep subsurface > Groundwater > Drilled... | reverse complement strand
CTCGCGTCTCCCCGCCCCCAGGAAATGAGATCGAGTTCGCGGCCTTGTCCGATGTCGACCTGACGAATTGCGACCGCGAGCCCATCCATCTGCTTGGCCAGATCCAGCCGTTTGGCTTCCTGCTGGCCGTGACAAGCCAATGGACAGTGGCGCATGCCTCGGACAATGCGCAGGCCTTCCTAGGCCATCGGCTTGAACACCTGATCGGCGAGCCCCTGACAGAGGTGCTAAGCGGCCACGCCATCCACGAGATCCGCGGCCGTCTGCAGATCATGCGCGGCGCCGACTCCGTCGAGCGGGTGTTCAACCTGCCTCTGCGAGTCGGGGGCGAACCGTTCGATGTCGCTGTCCACTATTCGGGCGATCTGCTGGTCATCGAGGCCGAGCCCAGCCGGGCGGAATCTTCCCTGGAGGCGGCGTCGGCCGTTCGCTCCATGACCAACCGGGTGGCCGAGCGGAAGACCATTGAGGAGATCGTTCACGAGGCCGCCCGCCAGGTCCGCGCCCTGACGGAGTTCGACCGGGTCATGGTCTATCGCTTCGACCAGGATGGCGCCGGCGAGGTGATCGCCGAGTCCGTGCGCCCCGGGGTCGGCTCCTTCCTTGGCCAGCGATATCCCGCATCGGACATCCCGAAGCAGGCCCGCGCGCTCTATGAGCGTAGCTGGTTACGGATCATCGCCGACATCAATGCCGAAACCCCAAAGGTGCGGCCGGCCCTGGGCCCAAGCGGCGGGCCACTGGACCTGTCCATGTCGATGCTGCGGGCGGTCTCGCCGGTCCATATCGAGTATCTGCGCAACATGGGGGTCGGGGCGTCCCTTTCCATCTCTATCCTGCGCCATGGCCGGCTCTGGGGCCTGTTCGCCTGCCACCACTATGGCCCGCATCACATCTCCTATGAGCGCCGGACGGCCGCCGAGCTGTTTGGTCAGATCTTCTCCTACATGCTGGAGAGCCGTGAGCAGGAGGTGGCCGCCCGTCATGTGGAGCGGGCGCGCAACCTGCATGACCGGCTGGTGAGTTCAGTGGCCACCGCGTCTGGCCCAGAAAGCCTCACGCCCTATTTCGGCGAACTGTGCGCCTTGGCCAATTGCGACGGGGTCACCCTGCGCATGGGCGGCCAGACCGCCACCCACGGGACCGGACTGGCGGCTGAGCGACTGGATGCCCTGGTCGCCTTCCTGGACAACCACCCCATCCCTGGCGTGTTCCATACGCACCATCTGGCCGCCCACCTGCCAGAGGCCAAGGACTGGCGCGAGGCCGCCGGCGTCATCGCCGTGCCCCTCTCGCGAGAGCCTGGGGACTATCTGATCTTTCAGCGGGCCGAGGTTGTCCGCGAGGTGGCCTGGGCTGGCGACCCGAACAAGGCGGTGACGGTCGGCCCCCTCGGCGCCCGACTGACCCCTCGGGAGAGCTTTGAAGCCTGGAAAGAGACAGTCCGGGGTCAGTCTCGACCCTGGTCGGCCTCAGAGCTGGCGGCGGTGGAAAGCCTGCGCCTGACGCTGCTTGAGGTCGTCATGCGCCTGACCGACCTGGCCAACGCCGAACGGGGCAAGGCTCAGCACCGGCAGGAAGTTCTGATCGCCGAACTGAACCACCGGGTCCGGAATATCCTGGGCCTGATCCGCGGCCTGATCTCCCAGAGCCGCGATGGGGCCACCAGCGTCCAGAACTTCTTTGATGTGGTCTCCGGCCGGGTTCAGGCCCTGGCGCGGGCCCATGACCAGATCACCCAGCAGCACTGGGGCCCAGGGGCCCTTCGCGAGCTGATCCGCAGTGAAGCCGAGGCCTATCTGGCCGCCAAGGCCGACCGGCTGATCCTCACCGGGCCAGAGATCCTGATCGAGCCCCAGGCCTTCTCCACCCTCTCGCTGGTGGTGCATGAGCTTGTGACCAATTCGGCCAAGTACGGCGCCCTTTGCGACAGCCGCGGCCAGGTCCACGTCACCTGGCGGACCGATCCCTCAGGCGCCCTGGAGCTCGCCTGGCGTGAGGAGGGCGGTCCCCTGGTGAAGACGCCGTCCAGGCGAGGCTTTGGCTCGACGATCATCGAGCGTTCCATTCCCCATGAACTGGGGGGCGAGGCCGAGGTGCTCTTTGAGCCGGCCGGGCTGCAGGTCGCCTTGCGCCTGCCTGGCCGCTATGTGGTCGAGGCCCCGCCGCGCCCGGCCGGGGCGGCCCATGCCCCGAGCCCGGAGCGACAGGTCGCCGGACCCGCCCATGTGCTGGTCGTTGAGGACAACATGATCATCGCCCTCGATCTTGAGGGCGTGCTGCAGAAGTTCGGCATTGGCGAGATCAGCCTGGCCTCCACCGTCGGGGCGGCGCTTGAGAGCCTCGACGCAGGCCGACCGGACTTCGCCTTCCTCGATCTCAATCTGGGGGAGGAAACCAGCCTGCCCGTAGCCGACCGGCTGCTGGCCGATGGCGTGCCCTTCGCCTTTGGCACCGGCTTCGGCGACCAGGCCGACCTGCCCGAGCACCTGTCCGGCGTGCCGATCATCAGCAAACCTTATTCGGAGAAGGCCCTGCGCGAGGCCCTGACCCACCGATCCTGAACGATCAGGACCGGTAGTCGCCGTTGATGGCGATGTATTGCTTGGTCAGGTCGCAGGTCCAGACGCTGGCGCTGGCCTTGCCGACGCCCACATCGATGGTGACCTCAAGCTCCTGGCGCTTCATGTAGGCGCTCATCTTGGCCTCGTCATAGGTGGGCGCGATGAGGCCGTCCTGGGCGGCCCAGTGCTCGCCGAAGCGGACAGACAGCTCGTCCCGGTTCACCGGCTCGTCGACCTTGCCCACGGCCATGACAATGCGGCCCCAGTTGGCGTCCTCGCCGGCGAAGGCGGTCTTGACCAGCGGGCTTTCGGCCACCGACCGGGCGATCCTGCGGGCCGAAACCGGGTTCTCGGCCCCGGCCACGGTGATCTTGACGAACTTGGTCGCCCCCTCCCCGTCCCGCACCAGTTGCAGGGCGAGGTCGAGTAGCACCGCCTCCAGCTTTTCGCGGAAATCGGCCAGGCGCTTGTCGCCGGCCCGGGTGATCTTCGGCGCGCCAGACTGGCCGGTAGCGAATAACAGCAGGGTGTCGTTGGTCGAGGTGTCCCCGTCCACCGTCACGCAGTTGAAGGTGGTGCGGACATAGAGGTTCACCAGACTCTGCAAGGCGGGCGCGGAGATGGCGGCGTCCGTGGCCACGAAGGCCAGCATGGTCGCCATGTCCGGGGCGATCATGCCCGAACCCTTGCAGATGCCCGAGATCCGGACGGGGACCCCGTCGATCATCGCCTCGGCCGTAGCGCCCTTCGGGAAGGTGTCGGTGGTCATGATCGCCCGGGCTGCGGCGTCCCAGCCGTCGGCTGACAGCTTCTGCTCCACCTCGGGCAGGCGCTGGGTGATCTTGGCGTCGTCCAGCAGCACGCCGATGACGCCTGTGGAGGCCAGCATGACATCGCGCTGGCGGCAGTCGAACCGCTTGGCCACCGCCGAGGCCACCCGGCGCGCCGCATCGGCGCCGGGCTTGCCGGTAAAGGCGTTGGCGCAGCCGGCGTTGACCACCAGGGCGCGGGCTTCAGTTCCCTTGGTTGCGGCGAGCTGCTTCTGGCACCAGTCCACCGGCGCCGAGCCTACCTTGTGCCGGGTGAAGACCCCCGCCGCGGTCGTCCCAGGATCGAAGCTCACCAGCAGCAGGTCATCGCGCTCGTGCTTGTAAAAGCCCGCCCGGCCGACCGCCAAGCGGACCCCGGCCACCGGCGGCATGGTCGGAAACGGCACCACCAGGGGCGACACCGGCAGGGCGCCCTTGGCCGGCTTGGGCGTGGCGACAGGGGCGCTGTCCAGGGCGCGGCTGGCCTTGTCGGCCCGCTTGAGCGCCGCCCGCTTCAGGGCGCTGGCCAGGGGATCCAGGGCGCGTTCGATGGTCTGGCCTACCGCCTCGCTGACGCTCTCGACGGGTCGTGACGATGTCTTGCCCTGACCGGGCGCGGAGGCCTTGGAGGTCTTGGACTTGTCGACGGGCTTGTTGGCCATCACTTGGCTTCCGGGGTCTTGGCGGCGGGCGCCTTTGCGGCAGGGGCGGCCTTTTCCGCCGGGGCGGCGTCTGCGGGCTCCACCGGCGCGCCGGGCACGTCCTCGGCTGCGCCGATGAGGGTCTCCACCTTGGCCCGGCCGCGCAGCTTTTCCAGCAGGTCGCGGACCTGATCATAGGTCAGGAAGCGGATGATCTGGGGGCGGGCGGCCTCCAGCGTGATCGGCTCCTCGAGCCGGCGATCTTCAATCCGGACGACGGCGAAGCCGCCCTCGACTTCGAACGGGCCGACCACCTCGCCGGCCTTGGCGTCCTTCAGCGCGCCCTCATAGGCCTCAGGCATGACGTCGGTGGTGAAATAGCCGAGATCACCGCCATTGAAACGGGTGGCCGCATCGGTGGAGCGCTCCATGGCCAGGGCCTCGAAGGAGGCCCCTGTCGCCAGCAGGTTCTTGACCGCCTCCCCTTCCTCCAGAGTGGCGACGAGGATCTGCCGGGCGCGGATCTCCTCCGACTGCCGGGCGAGCTTGAGCTGCTCCTGATAGAGGCCGCGAATGGCGTTCTCATTGACCGCGTCAGAGACCACGCTCTCCACGAGCATGTCCCCCAAGATCCGCTCCCGCGCCGCGGCCAGCCGGCGCTGGGCCACGGGGTCCTCGTCGAGATTCCGCTTCAAGGCCTCTGCGGCCAGCAGCTTCTGGTCGATCACCTCGTCCAGCACCCGGCGGAACAGGTCCGAGGAAATGTCAAGGGGCTCGCCCTCGCCGATCAGGGCCTGGGCGACGGCCTCGCGCTTGACGTCCGAGGCCCAGACGGTCTTGCCGTCGACCCGGGCGACGGCCTCATCCCCAGGCTGCGGCGGACGCTCGTCGCCGCCGCGATCGCCACAGGCGGCGAGCAGAAGGCTGACGGCGGTGAGGACGGCCGCCAGACCGCCGAAACGAACAGGCTTTGCACGGGTCATGGGCAGCTTCCCTGGAGCGCCGGACAGGACCGAAGGCGCAGTCCGTCCCTAGCCATTTCCCCCGCGGGATGCAAAGGTTGCGGCGATCATAGCTCGGCCTCCGCATCACAAGCGCTGCGCCGGATCGTTTTCATTCGGGAGAATTACATATGCGCGAAGCCGTTATCGTTTCCTATGCCCGTACCGGGCTCGCCAAGTCGGGTCGCGGGGGCTTCAACATGACCCCGACCATGAGCATGGGCGCGCACGCGGTGAAACACGCGGTCGAACGCTCGGGAATCGATCCGGCCGCCATCGAAGACTGCATTATGGGCAATGTCGCCCATGGCGCAGGCAATCTGGGCCGTCAGGTGGCCCTGCTGGCCGGCCTGCCGATCACCACCTCGGGTTCGACGGTCAACCGTTTCTGCTCCTCGGGTCTGAACACCATCGCCACGGCGGCCAACTATGTGCGCAACGACGGCGCCGATGCGGTCGTCGCCGGCGGCGTGGAGTCCCTGTCGATGCCCGGCGGCGGCGGCGGTCGTGAAAACATCGACCCGGCCCTGGTGCAGCAGTACCCGGCCATCTTCATGCCGATGATCGACACCGCCGACATCGTGGCCGAGCGCTACAAGGTCAGCCGCGAAGCCCAGGACCAGTACTCGCTGGAATCCCAGCAGCGCATGGCCGCGGCCCAGCAGGCGCAGAAGTTCAAGGACGAAATCGTCCCGATGAAGACCAAGATGAAGCAGGTCAACAAGGAGACGAAGGAAGAGACCGTCGTCGACTACACGGTCGATCGCGACGAGTGCAATCGTCCCGACACGACCCTGGAAGGCCTGGCCAAGCTGCAGCCCGTCCGTGGCGAAGGCAAGTTCATCACCGCCGGCAACGCCAGCCAGCTGTCCGACGGCGCCGCCGCCGTGGTGATCATGGACTCCAAGGCCGCCGAAAAGGCCGGTCTGAGCCCCATGGGCGCCTTCAAGGGCTGGGTCGTCGCCGGCTGCGAGCCTGACGAAATGGGCATCGGCCCGGTCTTCGCCATCCCGCGCCTGCTGGAGCGTCATGGCCTGAAGATCGACGACATCGACCTGTGGGAGCTGAACGAGGCCTTCGCCTCGCAGTGCCTCTATTCCCGCGACAAGCTGGGCATCGACCCGGAGAAGTACAACGTCAATGGCGGCTCCATCGCCATCGGCCACCCCTATGGCATGACCGGCGCCCGTCTGGCCGGCCACATCCTGCAGGAAGGCAAGCGCCGCGGCGCCAAACATGCCGTGGTCTCCATGTGCATCGGCGGCGGCATGGGCGCGGCGGGTCTGTTCGAAGTCTACTAAACTTCGATCCGCACGGCTGATCAGGAAGGGCTCCCCGGCGACGGCGGAGCCCTTTTCCGTGCCTGGAACCCTCCGATTGCGGCTCCGCAGCGGGCCTTGCGTTGACACTGGGGGGGCCGCTGCTTAAGTCTCGGCCTCGCTCAAAGAGCGGGATTCCGGGCAGGCGAAGGTCAGACGGCGCGCCGTGCGCAACGCCCGCGACCCCGCATCGACCGCATTCTCGGACGCCCCCGCACATGTTTTTCCAACGGCTCTTCGGCTCCTCTCCCGACCGCAAGGTTAAGGCCTTCCAGGCCCGGGTCGCCAAGATCAACGCCCTCGAACCCAAGATGGAGGCGTTGTCGGACGAGGCCCTGCGCGGCAAGACCGAGGAATTCCGGGCCCGCCTGGCCAAGGGTGAAACCCTCGACCAGTTGCTGGAAGAAGCCTTCGCCGTGGTGCGTGAGGCCTCCAAGCGCACCATCGGCCTGCGCCACTTCGATGTGCAGATGGTCGGCGGCATGGTGCTTCACCGGGGCGGCATTTCCGAAATGCGCACCGGCGAGGGCAAGACCCTGGTGGCCACCCTGCCCGTCTATCTGAACGCTCTGGAGGCCAAGGGCGTCCACGCCATCACGGTCAACGACTATCTGGCCCAGCGTGACGCCGAGTGGATGGGGCAGATCTACCGCTTCCTGGGCATGAGCGTGGGCGTCATCGTCCATGGCCTGTCTCAGGGCCAGCGCAAGGCCGCCTATCAGGCCGACATCACCTACGGGACCAACAACGAGTTCGGCTTCGACTATCTGCGCGACAACCTGGTCTATGAGGCCGAGGAGATGGTCCAGCGGGGCCATAATTTCGTGATCGTCGACGAGGTGGACTCCATCCTGATCGATGAGGCCCGCACCCCGCTGATCATCTCTGGCCCCACCGAGGACCGCAGCGAGTTCTACAAGACCATCGACGTCCTGGTTAAGGAGCTGATCAAGGACCCGGAGAACTTTGACCTCGACGAAAAGCAGCGCCAGGTGCTGCTCACCGAGGTGGGCTCCGAGCGCATCGAAGAGATGCTGGAGCAGAGCGGCCATCTGGAGGAAGACTCCGCCGGCCTCTACGACCCTGCCAACGTCTCTGCGGTCCACCATGTGAACCAGGCCCTGCGGGCCAACGTCCTCTACACCCGCGACAAGGACTACATCATCCGCGCCGGCGAGGTGATCCTGATCGACGAGTTCACCGGCCGCATGATGCAGGGCCGCCGCCTGTCCGAAGGCCTGCACCAGGCCATCGAGGCCAAGGAAGGCGCCCGGGTCCAGCCCGAGAACCAGACCCTGGCCTCGGTGACCATCCAGAACTATTTCCGCCTCTACAAGAAGCTGTCGGGCATGACCGGCACGGCCTCGACCGAGGCCCAGGAATTCGGCGACATCTACAAGATGGAGGTCGTCGAGATCCCCACCAACCGGCCGGTCAGCCGGGTGGACGAGGACGACGAGGTCTATCGGACGAGCGCGGAAAAGAACCAGGCGATCCTCAAGCAGATCGCCGACTGCTACGTCCGCGGCCAGCCGATCCTGGTGGGCACGGTGTCCATCGAGAAGTCCGAGCTCTTGTCGGAATTGCTCAAGACCCACGTCTTCGAGCATGAGGGCCAGACCCGCACCGGCATTCCGCACAATGTGCTCAACGCCCGCTATCACGAACAGGAAGCCCTGATCGTGGCCGACGCCGGCGTGCCCGGCGCGGTGACCATCGCCACCAACATGGCCGGCCGCGGCACCGACATTCAGCTGGGCGGCAGCATCGACATGCGCCTGTCGCGCTGGCGCGACGAGCAGCGCGGTCTGGGGATCGAGCCGGACGCCGAAGCCTACGGCGCCCGGCGCCAGGAGATCGAAGCCGAGATCGTCGAGCTGAAGGAAAAGGCCCTCGCCGCCGGCGGGCTCTATGTGCTGGGCACCGAGCGCCACGAGAGCCGCCGGATCGACAACCAGCTGCGCGGCCGGACGGGCCGCCAGGGGGACCCGGGTCGTTCCAAGTTCTTCCTGTCCTGCGAGGACGACCTGCTGCGCATCTTCGCCGGCGACCGACTGGACTCCATCATGCGCACCTTCGGTGTGCAGGAAGGCGAGGCGATCACCCACAAGTGGCTGAACGGCGCCATCGCCACGGCCCAGAAGAAGGTCGAGCAGCGCAACTACGAAATCCGCAAGAACCTCCTGAAGTACGACGACGTCGTCAACGATCAGCGCAAGGCCGTCTTCGAGCAGCGCCAGGAGTTCATGGAGGCCGACGACCTCACCGACGTCATCGCCGAGATGCGCGCCGACACCATCGAGGACATGGTCAACCGCCACATGCCGCCCAAGGCCTATGCCGAACAGTGGGATGTGGACGGCCTGGACGAACGGGTCCGCGAGATCCTGGGCCTGGAGCTGCCGATCCGAGAGTGGGCGGCCGAGGACGGCATCGCCAACGAAGAAATCCACCAGCGGATCACCGAGGCCGCTGAGGCTCGCGCCGCAGAGCGTGAAGTCAGCTACAGCTCCGAGCGCATGCGACTCTTGGAAAAGAACTTCCTGCTGCAGACCATCGACCTGCAGTGGCGCGAGCACCTGATGCACCTCGACCACCTGCGCAATGTCATTGGCCTGCGCGGTTATGGGCAGCGCGACCCGCTGAACGAGTACAAGACCGAGGCCTTCTCCCTGTTCGAGAAGCTGCTCACAGACCTGCGCCACAACGTCACCAAATGGATGATGACCGTGGTGCTTCAGCAGGAGCAGCCTGCGCCGCCGCCGCAGCCGCAGCCGGAACGTCTGATGGAGGTCCATCTCGACCCGCTCACCGGCGAGAACGCGGCCACTGCCGGCGCCCTGCCCGCGGGCATGTCGCGGGAACAGCGCGAAGCTCTGCCGATCTCGTCCCTGCCCGCGGGCTGGGATCAGACCGGCCGCAATGCGCCCTGCCCCTGCGGCTCGGGCAAGAAGTTCAAGCACTGCCACGGGGCCCTGGTCTAGGTGAGCGCGCCGCCGGTTCTGGAGTCCAGCGGCCGGTGTCCCGTCTGCGAGGCTGAGGTGGTCTTCGCCTCAAGCGACCACTGGCTCCGGGACGGGTTCAAGTGTTCAGGCTGTGGCTCGATCCCGCGGGAGCGGGCCCTGATGCGGGTGCTGAGCGAGCTGGCGCCTGACTGGCGAAGCCTGGCCATTCACGAGAGCTCCGGCTGTTCGGTGTCGAGCAACCGGCTGCGGGCGCAGTGCCCGGGCTATGTGGCCACCCAGTACGATCCGGCCATCCCCTGGGGGCAGACCCACATCCACGGCTATCGCAGCGAGGATTTGGAGGCTCAGACCTTCGCCGACGCGAGCTTCGACATCGTCATCACCCAGGACGTGTTCGAGCACCTGTTCGCCCCAGACCGGGCCATCGCCGAGATCGCCCGGACCCTGAAGCCCGGCGGCTTCCACATCTGCACCGTGCCCATCGTACGGGGCGCAGAGCCCTCCGTCCGTCGGGCCAGGCGGCGGCGGGATGGGTCGGTGGAGCACCTCGCGCCGGCGGAGTATCACGGCAACCCCATGGACCCCGACGGCGCCCTGGTGACCGTCGACTGGGGCTATGACATCGCCGACTACCTCGACCGCGCCAGCGGCCTGTCGACCACCATCCACACCATCGATGATCTGAGCCAGGGC
>Ga0075012_10007193_pt1 | contig 9994 bp, 12 predicted proteins | sample All_14_2_FD_71474 | JGI IMG/M metagenome (GOLD analysis project Ga0075012, IMG submission 71474) | Freshwater microbial communities in response to fracking from Pennsylvania, USA - Allegheny Zone_MetaG_DW_15 | ecosystem: Environmental > Aquatic > Deep subsurface > Groundwater > Drilled... | reverse complement strand
CTTCCGTAGCTCACCGAGAACGTTGCGATGAGGAAGAATCCCGCGGTCTCGCCCGACTTCATCCCGATCACCAACAGAATTTGACGCCAGTAGCTACGTATGACATCGATCATGGGCGCGCGTGTCGTGCGCTGCCCGGTCTTGGCGGCCTCGAACACGCTGGTCTCGGGCACGCCGAGTCGAATGGCAAGACCGATTGCGACCAGGACGAGACTGATGAGGAATGGTACTCGCCATCCCCAGGAGAGGAACGCCGCCTCGTCAAGCGCTCCGGCGAACGCACCGAAGATAAGCGTCGCCAGAACAAGCCCGCCTGCCATGCCCACTCCGGGCCATGCACCTAAGAAACCACGGCGCAGTGAACGCTGACCATCGGATTCTGCGGCCATGACGATAGCGCCACCTTGCTCGCCCCCCATCGCGACCCCCTGAAAGAGCCGCAGAAGGACTAGCAGTATGGGAGCCCAGATCCCGATCGTCTCATACGTCGGAAGCAACCCGATGATCGTCGAGAAGATGCCCATCCCGATCATGGTGATGATGAGCACCTTCTTGCGACCGATTCGGTCACCAAGATTCCCGAAGATTATGCCGCCAAGCGGACGGGCGACGAAGCCAACCCCAAAAGTTGCCAACGACGCCAAGGTGCCGATCACGGGATCCACCTGCGGGAAGAACAGCGGGCCGAACACAAGTGCAGCTGCAGTTCCGTAGAGGACGAAGTCATACATCTCCATGGCGGTGCCGGCCGCAGTCGCCGCAACCGTGCGAAGGGTTCTACGGGGAACTTCTGGTGCTTCCGAAGAGGTCAGAGTCGAATCATTGATCGTCATTGGAGCTTCCTTTCATCGCGGTCGGGCTCCGTCGCCCGACACGCCTTGTGTCGTTCCTTGTTGGGGGTTCGATGGTGCAGTTTGCGAGGAGCTCTCGCAACGCTGTCCGACTAGCGGGCGGGGCCAGCTACGGCACCAACCGTGTAGCTGCTCCGCAATTCGGCCCACCTGGTGCCCGCCTCAGTGGCCCCGTCTAGATACGACTGGGGAGCGGTTTGATAGGGCGGGCGCGGCGGGCCGGGATCGATGACACCGGCTGCCGCAATGCGCGCCTTGTCGAGGGGGATGTTGTACCGCGAGAAACTTGCGAAGTCGCCCTGGGGCATGAGCGTTGAGTACGCGTACTTTATCTCCTGGGAGATTGCCTCCGCAGCGACCCAATCCGAGGAGACCATCGCGTTGCGTAGCCGTTCGAGGGGTTCGGTGCCACATGCGGCACTGGGGCTCCAGCAGGCAGCGGCGGCATCCCCCACAATCCGGTGTGCGTCTAGCCAATCGGCATCCATGGGGAGCAATCGGATTCGATCACCACACGCTTCGACGTCATCCGCGTACTGGGGGCCGAGGAAAGTGTACTTCGCGCCGATGAGCGTGGGAATCTCGGATAGCCTTGAGTACAGCGCTGGCGAGAGCTTGCTCTTGAAAGCCGAAGGGTTGTCGTACAAGATGACGGGGACTTCGGGCAGAGCTTCGGCGATGTCGGAGTAGAAGCCGACGATCGCATCGTCATCCATCTCGCACCACATGGGGCGCCCGAGAAACAAGCCATCAACGCCGATGTCGAGAAGCATTCGAGCGCGGCGGATCGTGTCGCGGGTATTTAATGTTGTCGCACCTGCGAATACTGGCGTCTTCCCACTTTCAGACACCACAATTCTCATGAACGCGGCGACCTCAAGCTCGGTTACCGTCGCGCCTTCGCCAAAGGTACCGAGGGTCAACAGTGCGTCGACGGCCGGCGCAGCACCTTGGATCATCGCGGTAGTCACGCTCGTCTCAATCGTATTGTCCGTGTCCCAGCGTGCCGAGTCGGGAGTCGACGGCGTCGGAACGATTCCGACAATCCCCACGAGATCCTGTGCTGTGTACTTTTGCGCCAAGCTATCCTCCTTGATGAGCGTGCGAGTCGTCGAACCCCGACCCTCTGGCGAGTGACTCCACCGAACGCTCACGCTAGCGACATAGGGGCGCTTGATCCTTGGTCCACCAGACCAATCTTTTTTTCCTGTCGTCGTGCAGCGTTCGCTGTGCCGAAGAGGATGGGGGTTGCCGGTCGTGAACACGTCGACGGCACCGATGACTAGAGATGCATCGGCAGCAATTGAGCCGGGATGCTCGATACCCGGGTGCACAAACGGGGCCAACCTCGAAGTTGAGGAGCTCTCGCTGAGTCGCTGATCACAACCCGAGCTGCAGCACCATGAGGCCCGGCCAGACCGCGAAGAGCACCGTGACCGGGAGGATGAGGAACACGAGCGGCACGAGCAACAGCATTCCCGCGGTGAGGAACTCGAGCGATGCCGAACCGCGGTCGTCGGCGGCGCGCGTACCTACCGGGCGCGAACGCGCCGGGCGACACCGCTCAGCGCAGCGGTTCGAGCGCGGCACGCCCGCTCACCTCCAACCCGCGGTCGAGCCCCGCGAGCCCGAGGAGGGGCAGCGGGGAGCGCACCGTCACGACCACGACCGGGTGGCCCTCGTAGCTGCCGAATCCTGCCGAGATGTCGCCCGCGTAGGACTCCCCGACGGCGGTCGCGAGGGTCTGCCGCACGGATAGGTGACACGGTGTAGTCACGCAGCCAGGGCGGCTGGCGTGTTCATGATGGTCTCGAACTCGATCGGGGTCAACCGTCCGAGTCGCGCTTGGCGTCTGCGGCGGTGGTAGGTCCGCTCGATCCAGACCACGATCGCGATCTGCAGCTCCTCTCTGGTTCGCCAGCTGCGTCGGTTGAGGACGTTCTTCTGGAGCAGAGCGAAGAAGCTCTCCATGGCCGCGTTGTCGCCGGCAGCCCCGACTCGACCCATCGAGCCGACCATGTCGTGACGGTTGAGGGTGCGCACGAGCTTCCGGGCACGAAATTGCGACCCTCGGTCCGTATGCAGCACGCAGCCGGCCGCGCTGCCGGGTCGGGCAACAGCGTTGTTGACTGCGTTCACGGCCAGGCTGGCGGTCATGCGATCGCTGATGGAGTAGCCCACGATGCGGCCAGAGAACACGTCTTTCACCGCGCAGAGATAGAGCTTGCCTTCCGTCGTGCGATGCTCCGTGATGTCGGCCAGCCAGAGCCGGTTCGGCGCCGTCGCGGTGAACTGTCGTTGCACGCGATCGTCGTGCACAGGCGGGCCAGGCCTCTTGCCCTTGCCGCGCCGGGGTTTGCCGAATGCGCTCCACCAGCCGTTGTCGCGGCAGAGTTTCCACGCGGTGCGCTCCGCCATCACCTCGCCTGCTTCGCGTGCTTCATCGACCAGGAACCGGTAGCCGAACTCCGGATCGTCGCGGTGCGCGTCAAAGAGCGCGTTCGCCCGCCGTGCCTGAGTGAACTCAGCAGCAGTGATCGGGTCGTGCAGCCGCCGGTAATACGGTTGCCTGGCGAGCTTCAGAACCCGACACGTCACCGTGACGGGGATCCCGTCCACGGCGAGCTCAGTCACGAGCGGGTAGAGCCTTTTCCCGGCAGGTTCGCCTGCGACAAATACGCCGCCGCCCGGCGCAACACCTCGTTCTCCTGCTCCAGCAGCCGGATGCGTTTTTGCGCTTCACGCAGCTCAGCCAACTCTTCGCGACTCATCCCGGGCTTGCTGCCGTCATCGATGGCTGCACGCTGCAACCACTTCTGCAACGTCATCGGGTGGACGCCGAAATCGGTCGCGATCTGCTCGATCGTCACACCGGGTTCACGACTGCGCGCAACGCGCACGACGTCGTCACGAAACTCTCGGGGATAGGGCTTGGGCACGGCAACATCCTTCCAGGCCTCCCTCGCGGGCAAGCCATGTCAGATGTCACCTATCCGTGCGGCAGACCCCATGGAACAAGTAATAATCAGTGAAATCTTGACCTGGCAACAGGCCGCTGTAGCTATCGTCATCATCATTGCCGTACTCGTCGTACCCCCGGTCATCAACTACCTACAGAACCGAGCAATAAAGCACGAGCTGAAGCCGAACTCTGGAAGCTCTACACGAGACGCTGTAGACCGCATAGAGAAGAAACTCACCGAGCACGTTGACAGCGAAGCTGCCCGCAGCAAAGCAATCGTTGAACGGCTCGACAAGCTAGAAGAGGGCTAGTTGCGTCGTAGTCCCATTCGCGTTTTACGCTAGCGCATGTCGATGACTCCGGTGCCGAGTTCGATGCGACTCGTGCGCGCGCCCGCTGCGGCGAGCAGCGGCCACGGTGAGGCGTGCTGTCGAGCAAAGTGGTGAACCCGGTAGTAGGCACCGTCAACGCCCACCTCTTCGGCGGCGACAGCGAGGTCGATCGCCTGCTGCAGTACCTCGGCGCCGGTACGCGTGCGCGAGCCTGGCACGTTCTGCCAGTGCCCGAGCGAGAGAAAACCGAGCTTCGTCATGCTCAGGTCAATGCGTGCGCATGCAGAACTATTCCCGGCGCTGCGCCGCGTCGGCCGCCATGAGAGCGATGTGCCTCTCGCGGCACATGCCGCGGTAGGCACATTGCGTGAGCGGCGTTGGAGCCCTGTGTTCGCGCGACTAGGTACGGTCGCTCGACTCCTTGCGAGCATCCGCAACCGGCGCGGCGGCCGCCGCACTCGCACCCGGCCCGGGAACGGTCGCTCCTGGCCGCGTCGTGAGGTACACGCCCGCGAGCACGATGAGCCCGCCGACAATCTGCCAGACGGTGAGATCGTCGCCGAGGGCAACCGCGATGATCGCCGTGAAGACCGGCAGGAGGTTGAGGAAGACGCCCGTGCGCGAGGGACCGAGCTGGGTGACGGCGACATTCCAGAGCAGGTAGGCGAGCGCGCTCGGGAAGACAATGATGAGCGCCAGACCCCAGAGCCCTTCGACTGAAGGCTGCGCCTGAATGCCCACAATGGCCATCACCGGCGCCAACATGAGTGCACTCAAGCCGACCTGCACCGTCGTCGCGGTGATGGGCGGTGTCTTGAGGCGTCGGCTGATGATGACATAGGCCGTCCAGACCGAGATCGCGCCGAGCATGAGCAGGTCGCCTGGCACGATGCTGAGGTCGCTCGGCCCGCTCGGCCCGCCGAGCAGCACGACGATGACGACCCCGACGAACGAGATCGCGATGCCGAGAACTCCCCCGCGACGGATGCTCTCGCCAAGCACGACGACGGCGGCGAGCGCAATGACCGCGGGGTTGAGTGCACTGATGACGCTCGCGTTCACCGGAGACGTCGACTCGAGGGCTCCGTAAAGCAAGAGCGTGTACCCCACCATGCCGAGCACGGCTTGCAGAATGTGCACCCACCACTCGCGGGCCGCGAGCCGCCACTTGTCGCGGTGCTGCCGCTCGATCCAGATCGTGATGACGAGCAGAATCGGGAAGGCGCCGAGCCAACGGAAGAAGGTCAGCTCGAGCGGCGTGAACTCGGCCACGACCCGGTCGGCGACGACGAAGTTCATGGCCCAGAAGAGCTGCGCGAGCACGGCGGGCGAGTAGCGACGGAGCAGGTGCACCGCACCACACTAGGGCCAGCACGGCGGGCCGTGCCTGCGAGCGTCGGTCGCGCATGCGAGCATCGCAGTGTGCCGCTGAACTTCACCGCCATCGACTTCGAGACCGCCAACAATCACGCAGCGTCGGCGTGCTCAGTCGGGCTCGTGAAAGTGCGCGACGGCAAGGTCGTCGACAAGACCAGTTGGCTCATCCGCCCGCCGTTCGGCTACGACGTCATGCTCGACTGGAACACGCGTATTCACGGCATCACCGCTGCCGACATTGCCGACGCGCCCCTGTGGGCCGAGCAAGTGGATGCCCTGCTCGCGTTCATCGACGGCGACACCCTCACCGCTCACAACGCGGGGTTCGACATGGGCGTGCTGAGCGCGGCGCAGCGGGCCAGCGCACTCGAGGTTCCAAGCCTGTCGTACGTGTGCAGCCTGCGGGTCGCCCGCAAGACCTACCACCTCGACTCGTACCGCCTGCCGGTCGCCGCCATGGCCGCGGGCTTCGAAGACTTCGCCCACCACGACGCCCTCGCCGACGCCGAGGCGTGCGCCGCGATCATCGTGCACGCGGCGAAGCGGCACGACGTGGTCGAGCTGGCCGACCTCGCGCGCATCTGCGGCACGAAGCTGGGCAATACGGGCGCCGCCGCCGAGGCGGAGGCCGCCGAGCGGCGACCCGCCGCGCTCGCGTAACCGGCTAGGCCGTGCGCACCTCGACGCTGACGGGCGTCGGGTTGGCGAACAGGTCGAGCACCGGGCAGTGGGCGTCGACGGCGTCACGCAGTTCTGCGTAGCGCTCGGGCGACTCGGGCCCGTCGATCGTCACCACGAGGCGCACCGCACCGAAGCCGGCCCGCACGGTCTCGTCGATGCCGAACAGGCGCCGAGCATCCAAGTCTCCTTCTGCCTCGATGCGAATGTCATCAACGACGATGCCGAGCGCTTGCGCGTAGAGGCGGTAGACGACGATCTGGCATGAGATGAGGGCTCCGAGGGCGAACTCGACCGGGCTCGCGGCAACGTCGTCTCCCGCGAGCGCAGTGGGCTCGTCGACGACGAATTCGTGCTTGCCAGCGCGAATGCGCGAAGCGACCGAGCCTTCGCCCGAGCCAGACACGCGGTAGGTGAGGTGGGCCGAGGCTGGGTTCTCTGCGATGCGGCCGTGCCAGGCAGAGCCGGCTTCGGTGAGCCGCGCGGCGCGCTCGTCGGCGGTGGACGTGGGAACAGTGGGTGCAGTGAGAAGCGTCATGACCGAGACGCTAGGCAGTGGATGCTCACCCGTCGAGCCCGCGCGTCACAGTGCGTAGCGCACCGTCACCGGGCGTCGCACAGCGTCATCAAGCGCAATATTCGAGGCCGTTCAGCGGTCGCAACCGCCCGACTTGTCCGCCCGCGAGCCCGGAATGTTGAGGTCGCGTAGTCCCTTATAGGCGTACGGGTCCTCGCCCGCGACCATGACGATGTCGCGGAAGTCGTACTCGGCGATGTGCCGACCTTCGGCGTTCTGCCAGGGCAGTAGCGACTCGGCGCTCATGTAGTGGTTGACGAGCGCACGCCGATAGCCGTGCGCTCCCGAGTTCTCGAGCGAGCGGTGCAACAGGTAGCCGTTGAAGAACAGAGCGGCGCCCGCCGGCACTTCGACCGCGATCGCGTCGTCGTCGGTGTACGGAAAGCCGAAGGCTTCATCAGTGCAGTCGAAGCGGTCATCGGTCTGCTCGCGGTCGGGGTAGAGCACGCCGCGTGCGTGAGACCCGGGCAGCACCCACAGGCAGCCGTTTTCGGTCGTCGCGTCGTCGAGGGCGATCCACACTCCGCAGAGCGAACGGTCGCGCGTCGGAATGAAGTGCTCATCTTGGTGCCACGCCTGGCCGGGCTTGCCCTCGCTCTTGATGAAGAGCATCGACTGCATGGCTTTCACGTTCGGCCCGATAACGCTCGTGAGACCGTCAACCAGTCGCGGGTGCCGCATGACGTTCATCGCGGTCTCGCTGAGCTTGTGCGGGTGATGGATGCACAAGTACTGCCGCAGTACGTCAGCGTCGCTCTGCCCTGGGTGAGCATCCACCCCGGAATCGACCGGGTGTAGCCCCGCTCGGCAGATTCGCAGGGCCTCGGCGTTGACCTCCGCGACTTCTGCGGCGGCGAGCGCGTCGCGCAGAATCGCGAAGCCATCGCGGCGGTACTGGTCGATGAACGCGTCGTCGACGGAGTCGTGCAGGACAAGGGAAGAGCGAACGGCAGTGGTCACGTTTACATCATACCTTTAACGCTCGTGAGCGCTAGCGCACTGTTCCGCCGCTGACCAGCCCCTGCATTCCGCGCGAGCGCCGGCGTAACGTGGCGGCCTTGCGTGTGCGCCGCGCTCGCGCAGGAAGGGGCACCATGTGGTTCGACTCGTGGTCAGATATTGCCAGGGTGGTTTTCGTCGGCACGGCCGCCTACGGCTCACTCGTGCTCGTGCTGAGGTTGAGTGACAAACGCACCCTTAGCCAATTGAGCGCCTTCGACTTCATCGTGACTGTGGCACTCGGCTCGACGCTCGCCACAATTCTGCTCAGCAGCGACGTGTCATGGGGCGAAGGAGTCACGGCACTCGCGTTGCTCGCAGGATTGCAGTGGGTGGTCGCCGCCGTCACCTCACGTCGGCCCGCCAGTCGAAAAGTGACGACCGCGCAGCCCCGACATCTCCGCTGTCGTGCTGGAGTCGAACGGCACACTCAGCGTCATTCGGCGCGAGCAACTCGGCGATGCCTCGGCTCTCGGCTCGCTACCGATCGAGGTAGAGCGCACGTAGCAACTGCTCATTGCGTGCGCCGTCGTTGCGGCACGATGCTGAAGGCATGACGCTTCGACTCGTGCCGATCGCCGCGCTCGCCATGCTCGCACTCGTCGGCTGCACCCCTGCCCCCGTCTCTCCTGCCGCCTCTCCCCCGCCCGCTGCTGAGAGCCCCAGCTCTGCGCCCAGCACAGAGCCCGACCCAGTGCCCGCTGAGCTTGTCGTGCGCGGCGGCGGCGTCGAGCTTTACGATTCGGAAGACGCGCTGGTGGGCTCGTTCATCTGGGCTGACGAGACGGCTGTCGCACTCGAGGTGCTCGAACTCGCGTTTGGGCCAGCACCTGAGCCGAGCATCCGCACGGGAGACGGCACCCACTATGCCGACTATGAGGCCTACGAGTTTCTCGGCGGCTTTAGCTACTTCAGCGCGATCAACCTCGAGAAGCCGCGTGCCGAGTACTTTCTGCCCTCGAGCGTGCAGGTGGACACCGGCGAGCCCATCAATGGAGTGAGTATTCGCACTGTCGACGGACTGCAGGTCGGCGGCACTCTTGCTGACGTACAAGCGCTGTCGCCAGCGCTGAACTACGAGCATCCACTGGGCACGGCGTACCTCGTTGACCCGGTCGATGCGTCGGTGGTCACCGACCCCGAGAATGCCACCGACATGGTCGCGGCAATCGTCGACGGCGACGGCACGCTCATGCGCATTAGCGCGCCGTACCCCTCACGCAGCTTCATCTAGGTGCGCCGGTTCCCGCTCATTGGGCACCCAGATTTGCCCGAAAAGTGAGGTTCGGGCAACGCGAAGCGCCCTTTTCTGGCAGATCTGCCAGAAAAGGGCGCTTCGCGGCCCAGGCTAGTTCTGCGGGAAGCCCAGGTTGATGCCGCCGTGGCTCGGGTCGAGCCAGCGCGAGGTCACGGCCTTCTCGCGCGTGAAGAACGGAATCGCTTGCGTGCCGTAGGCCTTTGCGTCGCCGAAGAGCGAGTTCTTCCAGCCACCGAACGAGTAGTAACCGACCGGCACAGGAATGGGCACGTTGATGCCGACCATGCCCACGGTCACCTCGTTCTGGAAGCGCCGCGCGGCGCCGCCGTCGTTCGTGAAGATCGCTGTGCCGTTGCCGTACTGCGAGCCGTTGATGAGCGCGAGGCCCTCGTCGTAGGTCTTCACGCGCACGACCGAGAGCACGGGGCCGAAGATCTCTTCGGTGTAGACCTTCGAGCTCGTCGGCACCTTGTCAATGAGCGTGGGGCCGAGCCAGAAGCCGTTCGCGTCGCCGTCGACCTCGATGCCGCGGCCGTCGACGACGATGGATGCGCCGTCCTGCTCAGCGACCTCGAGGTACGACGCCACCTTGTCGCGGTGCTCGCGCGTGATGAGCGGGCCCATGTCGCAGTTGCGCGTGCCGTCGCCGACCTTGAGGCCGCTCATGCGCGACTGAATCTTCTCGATGAGTGCGTCGGCGACGGGCTCGACGGCGACAACGACCGAGATGGCCATGCAGCGCTCACCGGCTGAGCCGAAGCCCGCGTTGACCGCCGAGTCGGCCACGAGGTCGAGGTCGGCGTCGGGCAGCACGAGCATGTGGTTCTTGGCACCGCCGAGAGCCTGAACGCGCTTGCCGTGCTTCGAGGCCGTCTCGTAGATGTACTTCGCGATCGGCGTCGAACCGACGAACGAGATGCTCGCGACGTCGGGGTGCTCGAGCAGAGCATCCACGCTCTC
>Ga0075012_10007192_pt1 | contig 9995 bp, 10 predicted proteins | sample All_14_2_FD_71474 | JGI IMG/M metagenome (GOLD analysis project Ga0075012, IMG submission 71474) | Freshwater microbial communities in response to fracking from Pennsylvania, USA - Allegheny Zone_MetaG_DW_15 | ecosystem: Environmental > Aquatic > Deep subsurface > Groundwater > Drilled... | reverse complement strand
TGCTCGGCGCGGCGCCGCCGCTCATCATCTACGCCTTCCTCATGGATTACTACATTGCGGGTCTGACCGCGGGCGCGACAAAGGGATAGTCGACACATGGCTCAGGTAACGTTGCGTAAGATCGTCAAGAAGTACGACGAAGTCCTCGCCGTCCGCGGCATCGACCTCGACATCGCCGACAAGGAGTTCATCGTTCTGGTCGGCCCGTCGGGCTGCGGCAAGAGCACCACGCTCCGCATGATCGCCGGCCTCGAGGAGATCAGCGGCGGCGACATCGAGATCGGGGGCCACGTCGTCAACGACGTGCCGCCGAAGGACCGGGACATCGCGATGGTGTTCCAGAACTACGCGCTCTATCCGCACATGAACGTCTACGAAAACATGTCGTTCGGCTTGAAACTCAAGAAGACGCCGAAGGACGTGATCGACCAGCGGGTCAAGCAGGCGGCGCAGATCCTCGACATCACCGAGCTCCTAGATCGCAAGCCCAAGCAGCTCTCCGGCGGCCAGCGCCAGCGCGTCGCCATGGGCCGCGCCATCGTGCGCGATCCCAAGGTGTTCCTGTTCGACGAGCCGTTGTCCAACCTCGACGCCAAGCTGCGCGTGCAGATGCGCACCGAGATCAAGAAGGTGCACCAGAAGGTCCGCACCACGACGGTCTACGTCACCCACGATCAGGTCGAGGCGATGACCCTGGCTGACCGCGTGGTCGTGATGAACGGCGGCCTGATCGAGCAGGTCGGCTCGCCGAATGATCTCTATCACTCACCGGCGACCAAGTTCGTCGCGGGCTTCATCGGCTCTCCGGCGATGAACTTCATCTCATGCCAGCTCGAGCAGGCCGCCGGCGCCCTGCGTGTGCGCCTCAACGACAGCCTGTCGTTTCCGGTGCCCGCCGACCGCACCGCCCGCTACACGCCGTATGTCGGCAAGCCCAGCCTGATGCTGGGGCTCCGACCCGAGCACATCACCGAGACCAAGCCTCATACCGAGTCCAACCAGCACGACTTCGACATGCTGATCGACGTCGTCGAGCCGATGGGCATGGAGACGCTCGTCTACTTCACGGTGAACGGGCGGGAGATCTGTGGCCGCGTCAACCCCAATGCGGGGGCCGAGGCGGCGCAATCCATGAAGCTCCGGGCCGACCTCAGCAACATGCACCTGATCGACGACGGCACCGGCAAGGTGCTCTGAGCGTCAGCGCCGTTCGTCGGGGGCCGCTTCGGCGAGGAAGCCGGAGACGAGAGACTTCACGACCTCGGGCTGGTCGTCGTGGATGTAGTGGCCGGCGTCGGCCACCTCCTGCCATCGGACCCACGGATTGCGCGCCGCCATCGCCTCGGCGGTCTCGCGCCCGAAATAGTCCGAGCGGCCTCCGCGCAGCACCAGCGTGGGCACGCGCAGCGCGTCGACATGCGGCCACAGGTCGACCCGGCGTGACGGGTCGGGATCGAGCCGGGCGCGGGCGATGCCGTCATGGTCGTACTGCCAGCCCCAGCTCCCGTCGGGATGCTGTTTCAGCATGTTGCGCAGCCGGTCCAGGCGCGCTTCCTCGGTGACGCTCGGGCGCAGGTTGCGCATGAACGTGACGGCGGCGTCCCAGCTTTCGAAGGAGCGGGGGGCCGAGAGCAGCTCCTGGCGGATGCGGGTGGAGCCCGAGCTGTCCTCCGAGGCGCCGGGGCCGGCATCCTCGATGATCAGCCGGCGGATTTTGTCGGGGTGCGTGGCCGCATAGACGTAGGCTGCGATGCCGCCCATCGAATGGCCGAGCAGGTCGAAGCGGTCGAGGCCGAGATGCGCGACCACGTCCTCGATGTCGCGGACATAGCTGTCGTTGTAGTAGTTGCCCGCCGGATCCCAGTCGCTGGCGCCGCGGCCGCGCTGGTCCCAGGCGATGGTGCGGAAGCCGGGCCGGAGCGCCTGGGCCAGCCCGGTGAAGGTCAGGGCGTATCCCCGAATCCCGTGCAGCATGACGATCGGCGCCGCGACGGGCGGGCCCCATTCCAGCACGCGCAGCGACAGGCCGTCGCGGGTGCGGACCCTGTATTCCCGCGGTTCCCGTTCTCTATTGGCCATGCAATCCTCCTCGTCGTCAGGCAGCGCCGGATGCGTCGGCGGCGGGACCGCCGAGACGCGCATGCAGACGCCCGCGGGTGGCGAAAGCAAAGGCGATGACGATCTCGTCCGCGTTCGGGGCATCGGGAAACATGGCGCTGATCGTGTCGTAGTGCGAGCGTACATAGAGCTCGTCCTTGTGGGCGAGCGGAATGTCGATCGAGGTACCCGGGGCGCCGCGCTTGCCGGTTGACGGGATCCAGGACTTCGCCCCGCCGATCGCCGAGCGCACGGGATCGGCGAACACCGTCGTCAGCAGGGCGTTGCCGTGCTCGTATTCGCCGGCCGCGCCCACCAGGCAGGCCTTGCCGTAGCTCTCGACCTGCGCAGTGCCGACCGCCTCGCGGATGCGCCGGCCGAATTCCCGGCCCAGCGCCTCCGAGGCGCGCACCGACCCGCCGAGATCCTCGACGAACCGGCCCGAGTACGGGTTATGCAGGGCGGCACCGATGACGATCTTGCGGACGGGATCGCCGTCGGCCAGCTCGCCGGTCTCGTTGGCCAGAGTGTCTTCGATTTGCAGGTACCATTTGCGGATATGGAATTCGCCGAGATTGTTGGTGCGCATTTTCCGTTGGTCTTCAGGAGGGGAGAGACGGCGCGGTTGGGCGCCGTTCAGGTGATCGAGCGGGGATGGGCGCGGACCGGCGCCTCGAAGGGTGTCCAGGCAACCGCCGTGATTTCCGGGAAGGCACGCCATTCCTTGAACCAGCTCTGGCCGCCGTCGAGCGAGCGGAAGAGGTCGCCGTACTTGGTGCCGGCGAACACCAGGTTCGGGTCCGCGGGGTGCAGGCCGAAGGCCCAGAAGGTCGAGTTCGGCTGGGCATGGAGCAGCGCAGCGACCCAGCTGTCGCCACGGTCGGTCGACCGGTAGAGGCGGCTCTTCGTGCCGGGCGTGCCGTCGCCGACCGCCAGCATCAGTGCGCCGTCTCCGGCCAGCGGCTGGACGGTGCGCGTGTAGTACAGGCCCTCGAAGCGATCCTTGGAGGCTGCGCCGGTCCAGGTCCTGCCGCCGTCGGTGCTGGTGAAGACCGAGTTGACGGTTGCCACGAAGATCCGGTGCGGATGGTGGCCACTCGCCGGCAGCATCGAGACGGAGTGGATATCGGAGTTGGTGATGCCGCACTCTGGATCGATACGCAGCCAGGTTGTTCCGTGGTCACCACTGCGCCACAGGCCGCCTTCCTCGACGCCGAACCAGACCTGCGCGGTGTCCGACGGATCGATGTAGATCGTGAGGATTCGCGGGCGGTTCACGCCCTGGCAGAACTCCGGGATCTCGGGCGAGAGGCGCTGCCAGCTCTTGCCGGAGTCGGTCGAGCGGAACATTGCCGCGCGCGACGGCGCGCCCGTGCCAGCGTAAATGTAGGACGGGTTGGCCGGATCTATGGCAATCGACCATACCGCCTGACCGTTCATCGGCGAGTCCACGAGCGAGAAGTGTGCACCTCCGTCGGTGCTGATGCAGAGGCCCGAATCGGCGCCCGCGAGGATCGTCTTTGGGTCGTGCGGATGCACGACGACACTGCGGACGACGCCGTCGAACTCGATGGCCTCTTTCAGGCCCAGTCGGTGCCAGCTCGCTCCGTCGTCGACGCTGCGCAGGAACCCCTGGCTCGCCGTTCCAACCAGAATCGTACCCTTCATTTTCCGCTCCTCCATCGTCTGCCAATCAGGCGAGAGCATCTTTGCCTGCCGGAATCGGCTCATTCAACAAAATTGTAGTACGAGACTTGTGTATTGAAACAGAATCGTCGTACCTTTGTCGTCAGGCAGCGAGGGGGTGTCGCGATGAAGAGGTTGCTTCGGAGGGTGGTGGGTACAGGCGCAATGGCGCTTCTTCTCTCGGGACAGGCGGTGGCGGGGACCTATCCCGAGCGCACGGTGACCCTCGTCGTGCCGTTCGAAGCGGGGGGATCGACCGACGTTTCAGCGCGCGTCGTCGCCAAGGCCTTGTCCGAGGAGCTCCGCCAGCCCGTGGTCGTGCTCAACCAGCCGGGTGCGGGTGGGCGCATCGGCACGCGCCGGGTCGCGACCGCCGAGCCCGACGGCTACACGCTGCTATGGGGCAGCGGCAGCACCCTGGCCGTCGCGCCGGTCCTCTATCCCGACCAGACCTATCTGAGGACTTTGGTGCCGGTGAGCCTCGGCGCGCTGCAGCCCTTCGTCTTCGTGACGTCGCGGGCGACCGGGGCGCGGACGCTGGCGGAGCTGCTCGACCAGGCCCGCGCCAAGCCCGACGTGCTGAATTTCGCTTCCGCCGGCATCGGCTCCAGCAACCACCTGCTGGGCGAGATCCTGATGGCGGCGACGGGGACGAGGTTCGTCCACGTCCCCTACAAGGGTTCGATTTCGGCGCGCGACGCGGTGATCAACGGCGATGCCCAGCTGATGGACGAGGTGCTGGCGCCGCTGCTGGCACAGATCAGGTCGGGACAGCTCGTACCACTGATGGTGACCAGCGAAGCGCGTGATCCGGCGTTGCCGGGCGTGCCGACCGCGAAGGAGGTGGGCCTCCCCGACCTGTCGATCACCGGGTTCTTCGGCCTGATGGCGCCGCCGAAGACGTCGCCGGAGATCGTGGCGACGCTCAACGCGGCGATGAAGAAGGCTCTGGCCTCGCGCGAGCTGCGCAAGTCCTTCGAGGCCATGAGCTTCGATGTCGGGAGCGGCTCCACCGAGGAGCTGGCGGCGCTGATCGCGCGCGGCCGCGAGCGTTACGGGCGGATCGTGTCCGACCGCAAGATCACCGTGAACTGACCCATCGCGAACCGGCCCATCACAGCGAGACCAAAGATGAAACTCTATCTTACACCACACGCCTGCTCACTGGCTGTCGACATCGTGGCGCGCGAGCTCGAGATCCCGCTCGCCCTCGAGTGGGTCGATGTCCGCGCCAAGAAGCTTCGCGACGGTTCCGACTACTACGAGGTCAATCCGAAGGGGCAGGTGCCGACGCTGCGGCTCGACGACGGCGAGTTCCTGACCGAGGGCCCGGTGATCGTGCAGTATCTCGCTGACGGCAGGCCGGGCAACGCGCTGCTGCCGCCAGCGGGCACGATGGCGCGCTACCGCGTCCTCGAATGGCTGAACTTCGTGGGCACCGAGCTGCACAAGGGCTTCACGCCGCTGTTCCGCCCGACCACGCCGCAGGCGTATCGCGAGATCGCGAGGCAGAACCTCGCCACCCGCTTCAAGTGGCTCGATGCCGTCCTGGCCGGCCAGCCGTTCCTGGCGGGTACCGCTTTCAGCGTCGCGGATGCCTACTGCTACACGATCCTGATGTGGTCGAAGCTGCACGACATCGACCTCTCGCCGTGGCCGAACCTCGCAGCCTATGTCGCCCGTGTCGCTGCGCGCCCGTCGGTGCAGGCGGCCGAAGAAGCGGAACGCCAGGCCAAGGCGGGCTGAGCCGGGGTCATGAAGTTCTTCCACGAATCCCACGGATGCTCGCTGGCCGTCGACATCGTCGCGCGCGAACTCGGCATCCCACTGGAGATCGTCTGGGTCGACATGCAGCGCAAGGTGCTGCCCGACGGCACCGACCTGCATGCCATCAATCCGAAAGGGCAGGTGCCGTCGCTGCAGCTCGCGGACGGACAGTTCCTCAGCGAGGGGCTGGCGATCATGCAGTACCTGGTCGACCAGTGCCCGGACAGCGACCTCGCCTCGACCGCGCGCGGCGCGGACAAGTACCGCGTGCTGGAGTGGATGAGCTTCATCGGATCGGACCTGCACAAGGGCGGCTTCATGCCGCTGTTCAAGAAGACGACGCCGCCCGACTACCGGCCGATCGCGCTGCAGCACATCGCCGGTCGTCTCGAATGGCTCGACCGTCATCTGGCCGATCGCGACTATCTCGTGGGCGACCGGTTCACCATCGCCGACGCCCATTGCTACGCCATCGTCATCTGGACGAAGCGCCACGCAATCGACGTCACGCCCTGGCCCCGGCTCGAAGCCTATATGGCGAGCGTCGCCGCCCGCCCGTCGGTACGTGCCGCCGTCGAAGCCCAACTCGTCCAGGAAGCGCTGGAGGCCAAGGCCCGTGCAGCCTGATCCGGCAACTTCCCTTCCGTCTTCGCGACAGAGAGATCCCATGAAGTTCTTCCACGAAGTCCGCGGCTGCTCCCTTGCGGTCGACATCGTTGCCCGCGAACTGGGCGTGCCGCTCGAGCTGATCTGGGTGGACGTGCCACGCAAGCTGCTGCCGGACGGGTCCGACTACTACAAGGTCAACCCCAAGGGCCAGGTGCCGGCGCTCGAACTGCCCAACGGCGAGTATCTCACCGAGGGCGCCATCATCATGCAGTACCTCGCGGACATGCGGCCGGACAGCGGCCTCTGCGCCGCGCCGGGCAGCCTGCAGCGCTACCGCATCCTGGAGTGGATGAGCTTCATCGCCTCCGACCTGCACAAGGGCGGGTTCATGCCGCTCTTCAAAAAGACGACGCCCGACGACTACCGGCCGCTGGCGCGCCAGCTCGTGGTGTCGCGCATGAAGCTGCTCGACGAGCAGCTGGCGGATCGCGACTACCTGACCGGCCCCGTCTTCACCATCGCCGATGCCCATTGCTACGCGATCGCGATGTGGACGCACTATCACGACATCGACCTCGCACCATGGCCCAACCTCTCTGCCTATCTGGATCGCATCGGCAAGCGCCCGAGTGTGCAGGCGGCCAAGGCGGCCGAGCGTGAGGAAGCGAAGCGCCAGGGATACGAGGGCAAAGTATGACCGCGCGCTGGAGCCGCCGGCCGGACCAGTCGAACTGGGGCGAGTTCGGTCCCGACGACCAGCTCGGCGCGATGAACCTGGTCGGCCGCGAGCAGGTGCTGAAGGGCCTAGCCGAAGCACGGACGGGGCAGACCTTCAGCCTGTCGCTGCCGCTCGACCTGCCGGGCGGTAACGCCCTGCATCCGAGCCGCCATCCACCGCGCCGCTTCTCGACCCTGCGTGCCGGCAAGAGCGCAGGTGAGCAGTGCTTCTGCTTCGCCCTGCAGCGCGACAACCCGCTGCTCACCGACGTCGTGTCCGACGACGTGGTGCTGCTGCACACGCAATATTCGACGCAGTGGGACGGGCTCGCCCACATGGGCAGCCTGTTCGATTCCGATGGCAGCGGTACGCCGGAGATCACCTTCTACAACGGCTATCGTCCGCGGCACGGCTTGACGGTGGCCGAGCGTTGCGAGCGCAGCGAGGTGTGGGCGACCTACGAGAACCCGCGCGCCGACGTGCTGGGCATCGAGAACATGGCGCGGCATGGCGTGCAGGGGCGGGCCGTGCTGGTCGACCTCGCGCACCATTACGGTCGGGAGAACCACGCGGTCGGCTACGACGATCTGCAGCGCATCCTCGAGAAGGACGGCGTCGAGATCGAGAAGGGCGACATGGTGTGCTTCTACGCCGGTCTCGACGAACTGATCCTCGGCATGGCCGGCAAGCCCGACGCGGCGGTCCTGCAACGCTCCTGCGCCGGTCTCGACGGCCGGGATGCGCGCCTCCTGTCCTGGATCACCGATACCGGCATCGCCGCGTTGATCTCCGACAATTTCGCCGTCGAGTTGATGGCGAAGGATGCGCCACAGACCTCCCACGCCCTGCTGCCGCTGCACGAACACTGCCTGTTCAAGAACGGCATCCACCTCGGCGAGCTGTGGTTCCTGCGCGACCTCGCCGGATGGCTGAGGAAGAACGGAAGGAATCGCTTCCTGCTGACGGCGCCGCCCCTCAATCTCCCGGGCGCGGTGGGGTCACCCGTGACACCGATCGCAACGGTCTGAGGCGAACTCCGGAGGTTCACGATGAAGCGCAGGTTATTCAACATGTCGGCCCTGGCGACCGCGGCGGCGGCCGGCCTCGGCCGTCCCGCAGCACTGCGGGCACAGGGCGCTTCGTTCCCGCCGCTCGTGTCGCTGGTCGTGCCGTTCGCCCCGGGCGGCGGCGCCGACCAGCTTGCGCGCGAGTTCGCCAACGCGGCGGCACCGCTCCTGCCGGGAACGACCTTCGTGGTGGACAACAAACCCGGCGCCAACGGCATCATCGCCAATCGCCACGTCGCGCGGCAGAAGCCGGACGGCGCCACGTTCCTGCTGGGCACGTCGAGCACTCATGCGCTCGGCCCGCTGATCCATCGCGGCGATGTCGACCCGGTGGCCGACTTCGCGCCGGCCACTTTGCTGGCCGAGACGGCGACGGCATGGGCGGTGCTGGCGACCTCGCCCTGGAAGACGCTGCAGGAAGCGATCGCGGCGGCGCGGCAGAAGCCGGTGACCTACGGCACGTTCGGCGCCGGCTCCTCCGCCCATCTCTATGGGCTGGTGCTGGCCGGGGCGACCGGTGCGAAGCTCGAGCACGTTCCCTACAAGGGTTCTGCCCAGGCCATCACCGACCTGCTGGCCGGACACGTCGATTCCGTGTTCCTCACGACCAGCGCGCTCGACGCGATGACGAAGCAGGGCCGGATCCGGCTGCTCGCCGTGAGCGGCGACAAGCGCACGCAGCTCCTGCCCGACGTCCCAACCTTCAAGGAACAGGGCGTGCCCCAGCTCGAATTCAACGGCTGGTTCGGTCTTTTCGGGCCCAAGGGTACGCCGGCCCCGCTGCTCGACCGGTTGGCGAGCGTGGCCAAGGCGCTGGGCGAGGATAAGGCATTCCGCGGTCGTCTCGTTGCCCAGGGATATGACTGGGTAGGTTCAACCCCGGACGCGCTGGCGCGCGAACTGGCGCGGACGACGGAAATCTACACCCGCATCGTCGCCACCACGCCGGCCGGGGAGCTCTCGCGATGAGCGACAACGGCATGAACGGCGCCGAGAGTGCGACCCCGTTGCGCAAGCAGGCGGAAGAGGATCTGCGCAAGGCGATCTTGTCGGGCAAGTACGACGCGGGCGAGCGCCTGAAGGAGCGCCAGCTTATGGAGACGCTGGGCGTCAGCCGCACGCTGCTGCGCGAGGCGTTGCGCCAGATCGAGGCCGAGGGGCTGGTCACGCTGGTGCCCAATCGTGGGCCGGTCGTCGCGGTGCTTTCCTACGAGGACGCCGAGGAGATCTACGAGGTCCGCGGCACCCTGGAGGCGCAGGCCTGCGTGGGCTTCGTGCTGCGCGCCTCCAGCGCCCACGTCCGCAAGCTGCAGGATGTGTTCGCCAACTTGAAGCGGGCCGCCGAGGCCGGCGACGTGTTGCGCACGCTCGAACTGAGCAGCGACTTCTACGATGTCATCCTCGAAGGCAGCGGCAACAAGGTGCTGAGCTCGATGCTCAAGCTCCTGCACAACCGCATCGTGCTGCTGCGCCGGACGTCGATGTCCGAGCCCGGCCGCCTTCCCGAGACGCTCGACGAGTTGACCCGGATGCACGAGGCCCTTTGCGCGCGCGACGAGTCCGCGGCCAGCAAGGCCTCGCAGCACCATGTCCGCCAGGCCTCCCGGGCCGCCCTGCGCATCATGCGCCAGCGCCAATAGGGAAGGCATGCCCGACAGGATTCCAGTTCGCCGGCAATTGAGCCGGTTCACACGGGGGAGGGCTCCATGCCGTCGATCAGAATCCTGTCTGCCATACTGCTGCTGGCTCTGAGTTTATCAGGGCCGGCGAACGCGCAAGCCACTTATCCGGCCAAGCCGATCACGCTCGTGGCGGCCTTCGCCCCGGGCGGCGCCACCGATACGGCGGCCCGCATCATCGCCAAGGAACTCTCGATCGAGCTGGGACAGCCGGTCGTCGTCGACAACCGTGTCGGCGCCGGCGGCGCCATTGGCGCGGCCTCGGTCGCGCGGGCTGCGCCGGACGGCTACACGCTGCTGCTGGGGACGGGGTCCGAGATGGTCGTCCTGCCGGCCGTGAAGATCGTGCCGCCCTACGATACGCTGAAGGAC
>Ga0075012_10007188_pt1 | contig 9999 bp, 7 predicted proteins | sample All_14_2_FD_71474 | JGI IMG/M metagenome (GOLD analysis project Ga0075012, IMG submission 71474) | Freshwater microbial communities in response to fracking from Pennsylvania, USA - Allegheny Zone_MetaG_DW_15 | ecosystem: Environmental > Aquatic > Deep subsurface > Groundwater > Drilled... | reverse complement strand
ACATCCCATCTTCGTCCTTCTTCACCTGCGTGCAGAATAAGGCTGTAATGAGTTGGTATCAGTGATATGAAAGTTATTTTTTCTTTTCCTATAATATCGAGAACTTCTTCAGCCCTAAAAGACATTGCGGGATGAATATAGGCTGTTCCCCCGAGATAGATGAAGTTGAAAGTGTAATAAACGGAGTTGATATGGCAAAGAGGCATCACGTTCATACAGATATCATCCTTGGTGAAGCCGAATTCCAGCCCATTGAGCAGATAATACGCTATGTGAGATTCATGCGAACGGAGCACGCCTTTGGGCTTTCCGGTTGTGCCCGATGTGTAAATCAGTATCCAGATATCTTCAGGCAGTACTTCGCAGTCTGGTTCTTCGAGGCTTCCTCCGGTGAGGAACGCGTCATACGCCATATATCCGACGCTATCTTTCCCCACCACGAAGTAATGCTCGGGCGGCAAATTGGTCAGTTCACCCCTGATCCCGTTTACGGTGCTTGTAAACTGATCATGTACGAAAAATGCCTTTGCATCTGAGTTATTCAGGATATATTCGACTTCCCGTCCGACCAGACGGAAATTGATCGGGACGATAATGACACCGGTTTTTGCTGTGGCAAGGTACAATTCGACCATTTCAACACAGTTTTCCAGCAATACTCCAATCTTGTCCCCCTTCTTCAAACCCAGAGACAGGAGGCTGTTTGCCAGTCGATTCACGCGCTCATTTGTTTGAGCATAGGTAAAGCTTCTGTTTTTCTCCTTCAGGGCGACTTTGTCGGCAAATTTTTTCGCATTAACCTTAAGGTTCTGCCCCAGATTCATCCAGTGAGTCATATCCGACCTCCAATATCAAAAATGAAAAAAGTATCTGTTCGTTGAATTTCTCGGAAATCACCTGACTATCAACCCTACAATTGATGAGCCTGCAATACCGGCAAAGCAATTATGAAGTTTATTCAAATTTCTCTGAAATAAAGCAATCGTTCACTCTGGTTCTCGAGGCGGAGATTGGGAGCCAGAAATTGCTGGTACCAAAGCGTTAGTTGATTATTTAAAAGACAATAAAAAAGCACCATAGAGGTCATGTTTTTGACTCTTCCAACTGTTCGATGAAGGCCTCTATATTTGTCTTTGTCTGCTCATCCGAAAGGAATCTCAGATCATTGAGATCACCATTGATAATCAACGATGGAATATTGGTATGCGCCTGAATTCGTAGCGGTAAGCCATACCGACAGTTTGAATTATTCGGACATGTTTTTGCGTCATGGTAAACGATTCCATCGCAATGAAAGAACTGAAGCTTTTCCTTGATATAATTTTCTTTATATTCATCAGAACGAACAATAAACAGCTCTGAGTACGCTCTTGCCATGCTCTCAAAAGGTGCCGTCGGGTCCAATGAACTGAAAATCCAGCTGCTGCAATAGGTGGATGCTATCACGCTCGCATTGAGGCCGGCAAACAGCTTGGAGTGCATGCCTAAACGGCCCCAAACCGGCATTCCGTCCCAATAAATGCGATACCTCTCATCATCTATGACACCCAATTTCTGTGTTATGCGTTCATTCAACTCTTCCAGCAGCAGCTTGTATACATCGACGGCCTTCTGAGTCCCCCTGCCGACAACTGCAGGCCCCATCAAAGTGGTACCATCAAAAAACGTGAGGGGTGAAGGGACTGCCGCTGCCGTTGCCAGACACTGTTCCCAGAGATCGGAACACTGACGGGATAGAGCCACTGCATTCTTCAACTCACCCATGTCGAGCTTTCTGCCAGCTATCCTCTCGAGTGGTTCGACGATACTCTCCATCTGAGCTGCAATGGACGAGACATGCATCGGAGTGACCTTGCCGATATTTCGATGTGTCTCTATCCCTACGGCAGGAACACCAAACTTTCTCGAGTACCATGCAAACCAGTCCTGAACATCACGGCACTGGTTTGTATTGTAAACAAGGACATCACACCCTGGAATACGCTCGATTCCGGGAAATGCTTTGGACAGGGGAGTAACACCCTGGAGAAACGCTCCTATATCGGCAGTCAAATAAGAGCAAATTTCGGGCGAATATCCGATGGCATTCGCTTTGGGAATCAGCTCGGTGGCCATTCTTGTACTTCCCAGCATGGCCGAATGCGTTTCAGGAAAATAGATGAGAAATCCCATCCCCCTCAGAATTTCCGCGGGACCGACACTGGTACACCATGCAATTTTCCGCTTACCTGATTTGGTGGCATCATCCAACTCATGGTAGTAATCCGACATGAATTTTCCGATATCTTTTGTAGTCTTAAGTCGCCTGATCCCAACCTCTTCTTTAGCCATATTGTGCCCTTCCTAACGCTTTTCCGATTTTATGGGAAATAATTCCATGGCATACAGTGCAGCCCCGATCGCACCCGCCAATTGCGGATGTTTGGAGACCAGGATTTTTCGGCCGATCAATTCCTCGGTCATGGTTACGATATATGGGTTATTTTCAACCACTCCTCCGGTCATGACGACATTTTCAGTAAGAGAATCCATCTCCAGGACTCTCTGGATCATCGAAAAGAAAACGCCTTTGACGATATCCTCGAGTCTTTTCCCACTCCGAATATTCTCCAAGACCTCCGTGGCAGAGAAAACCGTACAAAAGCTGCCCAGTTTCACCATATTCGTTGACCTGCTTGCCAAGGAGCTCATTTCATCCAATGGCACATCCAGGCGAAAGGCCATTTCTTCCAAGAAGCCACCGGTCCCAGCCGCACATTTACGGTTCATTTTGAACCCGGTTCGTCGTCCAGTCTCATCCAACTTGATAATCTTGTTATCCTGTCCCCCAATATCGATGATCGTAATGGCCATAGGGAAATAGAGATAGGATCCCTTGCCGTGACAGGCTATTTCGCTCTTGGTTTGTTGGGCAAAAAGGACATTTTTCCGACCATATCCGGTTGACACGACACCGACTGTATCCGCCTCGGTGCGACCCGCCATCTCGAGGGAAGCGTTACGGCATTTATCCGCCGTTATTGAAAAATCAATACCGGATCTCCTGACGTTATATCCAATAAGGTTTTTACTTGGATCGAGAACCGCTACTTTCGTTCTGGAGGCGCCGATATCAACTCCGACATAACAATGATTCATGTACTCTCAGCTCTTCTTTATCGTTTTCTGCCTTTGCAGTTGAACAGCACGGCGAAAGTCATCTGCCAATCCAGAGCGTTTTGAGGCTCTTTTTTAATGAGCAGCAACAATATTGTTTAACGGCTCCGCATGGTGGATTCGAGGCCTTTAACCAAGGATTGAAGTGTGTTGTTGTAAGGCGTTTCTATACCAGCACGGATGCCGTATTCAATGAACTTACCGTTCATAAAGTCTATCTCCGTGCGACGCTTGTTTTCTATATCCATCAGCATTGATGGCTTATGATTTCCCGCCGTTTTCAAGTATTCAACCGCTTTCGGGTAATAGTCCCAACCTAAAAGGATATCGTTGCCCCGTGCGACTTGTATACATTCCTTCATCAGAGCGTCTACAAGCCTGAAGATGATAGGATCGGTTGTGGCTTCCGCCATAGTCAGCCCGGTTACGGCACATACGGAATTCATGCATGCGTTCATCACAGACTTCTGCCAGACCATTGGTATGATCCGATCAGTGTGTTCGGTCGGTAGTCCACATTCGGTCAATATCCTTGCAATGGTCACTGCCGCACCGGAGGATTCAGCCGCAAGCTCCTGCAAATAATGGGGTGGGTGATGAAACGGCATGACAACATGGCAGGGCCCTTTCAGGCCGCATCCCCAGTTGACCACGCCTCGCATTACCGGTTTGTTTCCAAGTACTTTTGAAACCTCGAGTTCCGTATCGATGCCATTCTGCCAACTGATAATGTAGGTGCCTTCTTTGTAAAATTCTTCAATGGCCGAGACGATCAGAGGCAGTGCATTCGCTTTTACAGTGATGAAAATCACATCAGGATTGTATTGCGCCAAATCGTCAATGGAGTGACAGGTACGGGCAACCTTTTGGAATACCTGTTCCGCGCCTTCAATGGTAATACCTGTCGTTGCAGCAGGATCAACCAACTCGGGGACAACATCACAGATGGTTACGTCATAGCCGCCTCTTGAGAGGAATGCGCCAACGATGCATCCCACAGGCCCGGCACCGATGATCGCAAACCTTTTTGGCCTAAAGTCAGGATTTTTTTTTGTCATTACCTTCTCCGTTCTTTATCTGATAGTCGTTGCATTCGCTTTTCAGTATTTATTTGCCACTTTCCAATATCCCAAAAGCCTTGGCATCAAGAAGCGTCACGCCTTGATCCTGCAAAATCTCAATCGCCTTATCATTGTCACTGAACCGAAAAATCATGACGACCTTTCCAGGTGATGATCCATGAAACGCATACATGTTTTGGGGGTAGACACCTGTGTTCTTAAGCAATTTCAGCAGATTGGCGAGGCTTTTGGGAGTATCTGAAATTTCCGCTGCAACCACCTCCGTGATGAATGCCGGCATCTGCATCTCCATGAGAAGGCGGCGCGCAGTGGAGACATCCGAGACCAACAGCCGAAGTTGCCCAAATTCTCCGGTATCCACCAGATTGAGCGCCCTCAAGTTGATCCCCGCCTCACCCAGAGCATTGGTCACCTCGTATAATCTTTCAGGCGCATTCTCTATAGACAAAACGATTTGCTTCAATTTCATTATGACCTCCTTTTTAAAAGGCCTCATGTTCATCCCTTTCCAAGAAATCCAACAGGGACCTTCGTTCTTTGATTATCTTTACGCTCTGGTCAGCTTTGACAGCTGACCAGTTTTTGCTGTTTTCTTCAGAGACAGATTACCGATCAGTCACTTAGAGGGCACTTTCAAAGGAGGCTGACTCCAAAGTTATGAAACCGCCTTGCTGATGCGTTTCCATGTAAAATTTTCACTGCTTTATGCCAAGGCACCTTGACAGACGACAATGCCCAAAAGCAAGGCGGCTCTCAGGACCATATTTACAAAATAATGGTCATTTATTTTCCCGCTGTGCTGCCAGAAAACCCAGATCAAAAGCCTTAATGTTGGACTCGACAAATGCCTGTTTCGTCTTGATTCGAATAACTTCCTTGACGGTTTCCGCTTGGACGGGGAGTTTTCCGGTCTGAATCAGGGCTCCCAGCAAAACCATGTTCACTGAGAGCTCGTTTCCGGCTTCACGCGCCAACTTGACCGCATCGATGGCAATCAGTTTGGCTGTCTTTGCGCGAATCAGGCTCTGTAACTCATTCAGGTCGGGATATACGCCTTTGCCGATGGCAACGGTAAATGGCGGCAATGGCTCGAGGTTGGTGATCACCACGCTGCCGTCGTTGCATTTTCTCAATGCTCGAAGCGTCTCCGAGGGCTCAAAACCCACTAAAACGTCCGCCTCTCCATCAGAAATAACGGGGCTTTTGGCATCTCCAAACACCATCGCCGATTCCACAACTCCTCCTCGCTGGGCCATACCGTGTATTTCGCTCATCCGAACGGGAATCTGTGAAAGGAGTGCGGCTTCGCCCAATACACTCGATGCCAAAAGATTTCCTTGTCCCCCCACAGCTACTAAGATTACTCGTGTTGTGTTCATCTCGTCTCCGGCTGTTTATTCTTTTATAGGCAGGATTGCATTTTCAGGGCAAACTTGTACGCACACCGCGCAGCCTGTACACTGTGCAGGATTAATCTGAACCTTTCCCTCATTCAGGAAAAAGGCCGGACACCCTAATTGATTGATACAATCACGATGATTCTTACATTTGTCGCTTACCCGATATCGCTTGCCCTTCAGAAGTTTCAAACTCTTGGCGTACAACGTACACATCTCCTTGGAAATGACGACCGATACCCCTTCGAATTCAAACGCCTTTTTGACCGCTTCGATGCTCTTTTTCACCTTGAATGGCTCGATGACGGTCACTTCTTTAACACCAACAGCCCGCACAACATCCTCGATGGCAATGCGACCGAATCCCGTTTGATTGAGCAGGCCCATGTCCACTCCCGGGTTGGGTTGATGGCCTGTCATGGCTGTCGTTCCGTTATCCAGGATAAAGAGGGTGAAATTGTGGTTGTTGAAAACCGCATTGATCAGTCCAGTTATGCCGCTATGGAAAAAGGTCGAATCCCCGATAAAGGAAATGACTTTTTTGTTGGTTGCCTTCGAAAAACCACAGGAGGTAGTAACCGACGACCCCATGCAGATAACAAAGTCGGCCATCGACATGGGAGGAAGCAACCCCAGCGTGTAGCAGCCGATATCGGTCGGAATGATAGTCTCCATTCCAGCGGAAGCCTGTTTGGCGATATAGAAGGTTGCCCGATGTGAGCAGCCCGCACACAGGTTGGGCGGCCGCTGGGGAATTTCCGGGACATCGGACATGTCCGGAATAGCAGGCGGTTCATAGGTAAGGTTCAGATATTCTGCAAGAACCTTCCTTACCAGGGCCGGACTATATTCGTACAATCTGGAGAAGTGTGATGGGCTTTTCCCCTTGATAGTAATAGTCGATCCTTCCTCTTGAGCAAACGCCTTGACCGCCTCCTCCATATAAGGCTCTCCTTCCTCAACGACCAGCACTTTGTCACACCCTTTGAGGAAGCTTTTTACAAGTGCTTCAGGCATAGGGTTCGAGAACCCGATTCTCAAGATTTTGACTTTCTTCTCGCATTTAAGATCCTTCACGGCATCCGAGACATAATTGTAACTTATGCCATTGCAGACGATTCCACAGGGACCGTCCCCTTCTATTAAGTTATACGGAGAGTTTTCTGAAATGCTCTTGGCCTCATCCCAGTGCTTCAGAAGCTTTACATGGAGGTTTCTCGATACAGCCGGTACGGTGACATAGCTGAATGGATCTTTGACAAAATCGCCGGTTGTTTTGACCGGAGGGATATCGCCAAGAGTGACGATTCCGCTGGAGTGATTGATTCGGGTTGTGGTTCTGAACAGAACCGGTTCCTGGAGTTTTTCGGAAAGTTCGAAAGCGTATTTGATCATCTCCTTGGCTTCGTCGACCGAGGACGGTTCAAGGATCGGAAGCCCCGAAAGCTTTCCATAGTACCTGTTGTCCTGCTCATTCTGGCTGGAGAACATAAATGGATCATCAGCCGACAGTATGACCATCCCGCCCTTGACACCGACATAGGCGAGGGTCATGAGGGCATCGGCAGCGACATTCAGCCCCACGTGCTTCATGATGGCCATACTGCGCAGACCGCAATTCGCCGCCGCTGCCGCCACCTCGAGGGCTACCTTTTCATTGGTGCTGTATTCGAAGTAAAGGTCACTCTCATGAGATATGTCGAAAAGAGCAGCTGAGATTTCCGACGATGGGGTTCCAGGATATGTCGCCCCAATGGCAAGGCCTGCTTCGATTGCGCCCCTTGCAATCGCTTCGTTGCCTAGAAGGAGCATCTTCTTGTCACGCTGATCTGAAAGTAATTTGTGCATGATAGTTCCTTTGTTATTGGAAAATAAATTATCGGCAGTCCTGAACTTGTAGTGGTTAGGAGTTACCTTGATACAAACATATATGTTGACTCATGCGGATTGTCTCCTATAGAGCTAAATGTGAATGCCATTGAGCCAACCGCCTGGGTGATCTCTCTCATACATCGGTGGGAATCCAAGCGCTTTTCAACAGTCGAAAGTGGGATAATCATATCAGGAATATTCCTCCTTCTCCTCCCGCGTTTTTCCATATCCCAATTCCGAGGAAATCCTATTTGCGCTGTCCTTTACCAGATCGATTAATCTCTCTTTATTCTCGCGAAAAATTCGTTCCGCAGGACCAGCTACTGAAATGGAAGCAATGACCTGCCCTTTATAATCAAAAATAGGAGCAGCGACAGAGCACACATCAGATTCAAATTCCGAATCGCTTTCGCTGTACCCTAGTCTTCGAATATCGGCTAAATTCCTTTTCAATTTTTCGCTATCGGTAATCGTATTTTTATTCAGTCTGGCAAGCCCTGTGGTCTCAATTAATTGGTCAATGAAAGAAGGGCCCTTAAAGGCCAGAAGGATTTTCCCAGGAGCACCTGCGTAGAGAGGCATTGTATAGCCTTTGGCGGTCATGAATTTGACTGCCCTTGGACTCTCTATGATATCCGCACAAATCGCATTTGGACCGTCTCCCACGACCAAAATCGCTGTCTCTAGAGAACGATCGGCCAATAATTTTAGATAAGGAGACGCTATTTTCATTACGGGAATTTTCTTGGCCGCTAAAAGCCCGAGTTTTAGGATCGTGATACCAAGATAAAATTGGTTGGTTTGTTCATTTTTGGAAAGAAATTGTTTTTTCTTGAAAACCTGCAAATATTTATATGTTGTGCTCAATGGTATGGAGAGGTTCTCCGCAATCTCTTGAGCAGATAATTCAAGGTGTTCTGATTCGAAGAGACAGAGAATATCAATCGCTTTTTCTAAACTACCAAACGACTTAGCCAAGATAAATCTCCCTAATATCCCCATAGGAGGATGTGGTTTCTGAAAAAATCCACAGAATTTCAGATAAGGTTGCTGCGCGGCATGAAACTGATGGATAGACAACATTCATAATGTGACTTTTTTGTCCTGTGCAGAAAAAACGGATTCTTTCCAAACTATCGGTTGTCAATCAGGCAAGTCGCTGCTCCAAAAAACTACCCGTACCGGACGATAGCAATTATCATATTATGATAATGCATTATCTCTATGTGAAAAATGTATCAAAGCACGATCTCTGTGTCAAGAGAACATTTCAATTTTTTCCACATGAGACACAGCCTGTCTCAAGTTGACCCTACCGCTGAAAAAAGCTCTCACAGAGATGGCCCGGAAAACTTGAGTTAGGGGCGAAGAGGCAGAAAACCGGCAGGAACCTGTGCGCAACTGGGTATTGCCCTCCAATAAGGTCGAGCGTCAGAGCCACCACCACCGGATGAGGGAGCGAATAATGGAATCAATATCCTGTGACCAATAAAAAAAAGCACGGCTGGAGCGGATTATCCCGCTCCAGCCGTGCTCAAGTCTCAGGCGCTGATCTGTGCGTCCCGTTTAAAAGAAATTATAGGTGGCGCTGACCTGAATACGGTTGAGCTCGCCTTCATCGCCGCTTTCAATTTCACGATAGCCGTGCAGGTACTCGATACCGAGATCAACAGAGGGAACCGGGCTCCAGATAAGGTTGGCATGAACGGACTGGAATTCCTTGTTGACAGTATCGGCGACGATCGACAGATCATTGTCGGCTGCAGCATAGGAGTAGACCAGGTTGGAACGGAGATTGTCCATCCAGAAATGGCGGTAGGCGAGAAAGCCACCGAACTGATCGAAGGTCTCCAGTTCTCCTGTAGTTGTATTGAATTCCGCGTCTTTAAACTTCGTGGCCATATAACGGCCCAGGGCATTGCCGTAGTGGAGCTGGAAGCGCAGGTCATCCTTGCCGAAGGTGGGAATCTTGCCGCCCAGAGCCACGGCGCCGCCCCATGTTGAGTCATCGACGGTTGTGCCGTCATCAGCGCTTAATTCTCTGGCCATGACCGCTGCGGAATAGGAGCCATAGTCGGATTTACAATTCACGCGGGCGATCATATCGGCGACATGATCGTCATCTGTTTCGGCGGAATTATCCAGTGTAGCGCTTGGATCTTCAACCGCGAACTGCACAGAGCCCCAGGCAAAGGGCTCGGTCCAGCGGATCTGGCCCTGACGCATGAAGGTCTGGGCAGCCGGGCCGCCGAAATCAAGGGTGTCGGGTACGGCATCCATGATTTCAAAGGTGGACCAGGTCTGACCGGCCAGGAGTTTCCCCAGCTCGCCAAAAGCATGGCGTACCCGAAAGTCAGCAGTGTTAGCACTCGTGCCAGTACCAAAAAAGTCACCCTCGAAAAAGGTGTTCAGTTTGCCGTAGGTGGTATCCGTAGTCGTGCCCACGTTAAAGCGGGTCTGGCGGGCGTGCAACACGGTCTGGTCATCATTGG
>Ga0075012_10007184_pt1 | contig 10001 bp, 13 predicted proteins | sample All_14_2_FD_71474 | JGI IMG/M metagenome (GOLD analysis project Ga0075012, IMG submission 71474) | Freshwater microbial communities in response to fracking from Pennsylvania, USA - Allegheny Zone_MetaG_DW_15 | ecosystem: Environmental > Aquatic > Deep subsurface > Groundwater > Drilled... | reverse complement strand
GCTTATTTCTGTTGTTTCTCCGAGCGATTCGATTAAAATTATTTCTCAATTAATGAAACTTCAAGAAGAGTACTCATCCTGTTGGCCATTGTTGGAAGTTAAAGAAGAGGAAGGAGTTATTATTTCCAAAGAACCTGATGCGATGGAATTGCTAGATGAGATAAAAAAAATGAGTGCAGAAGGTACATTAGCGTTTCAACAATTGGCACAAATTTCACTTGATAATTATCCAACGATTAAGCAAGAGATGAAACGTTTATCTTTGCTGCGTAAAAAAGAAACTGAATGGAAGATATCTTTAAAAAACTGAGAGAACAATTAGAACAAGAGGATTGGCCAGCCGTATATCTTTTTAAATTCATAGTTCCAAATGATGCTGAGAAGTTGGCAATTATTACTTCTCTTTTTAATGATAGTAATGACCTTGTCTTACATCAGTCTAAAAATGGTAATTTTGTCAGCGTAAGTGTAAAGGAATTAATGTTAGACGTTGATTCGATTATCGAGAAATATACAGAAGCAGCAAAAATAAAAGGAGTGATATCGCTATGATTTTAATGACCTATTCAATCAGTAAAGTAGTAATTGGAATAATGTTAACTTCCATTACGCTGTTAATTCTCTACATAGCATACAAAAAATTGCTTACAAGATTAAACAAAGGAAATCCAATCAAAGAAGATTATTGCGTTTTGTATAGTTTGGAAGAACCAATAGCAAGAGGTGAAGTAGAACTTTATTTTACGACGATTAAACCGAGAAAAGTAAGTATTGAATTGTACAATGACGATTTATCATTTAATTCGACCATAAAAGAGGGTGAATTTGGTGAAGGAGGTCATATTATTCGATTAGACACAACTAAATTGAGCAATGGCGTCTACTTTTTTGCGTTGAAATCAGAGAATCAGAAGACAATGAAAAAAATGTTGGTTGAAAATGCATAGCATGCCAATTTGACATAAAAAAAAGAATGGCAAAATAATTGGCTAAAGGATATTTCAATTATTTTTATACAGATCAAACAAATAACAATTAAACAGTAAGTTATGGCTTTAGAAATTACAGATGCAAACTTTGAAGAAGTTGTATTAAAATCAGACAAACCGGTAGTAGTAGATTTTTGGGCAGCATGGTGTGGACCATGTCGTATGGTTGGACCAATCATTGAAGAATTAGCAACAGAATACGAAGGAAAAGCAGTAGTAGGTAAAGTGGATGTAGATAACAATCCAGGAGTATCTGCGCAATTTGGAATTAGAAACATCCCTACGATTCTTTTTGTTAAGAATGGAGAGATTGTAGATAAATTGGTTGGGGCAGCAGCGAAAGCACAGTTTGCAGCTAAATTAGATGCGATCCTTTAATATCCTATTTTAATAGATATGTTGAAACCGTTTCATTTATTTGGAACGGTTTCTTTTTTTCTACCTGCTTATCTTATCTTTGTAAAAAATTATCAATGGAATCATTCGTTCGCCGATTAAAATACTACGGTATCGGCTTTGGAATCGGACTTATTTTTGTCTTATTCTTCTTTCAAAATAGAGGTTGTTCATGGTTGCCTGCTAATCGTGTAAAGAATAGTATTCTTGAAAGAGTGTTGGTTATGCCCGACGATCAGAAAAATTACATGTTGTCACAAGGAATCAAAAAAGAGGATATCATCTCTGTTTTAAACGATGGTGACGTTAATTTTGATGCAAGTTTGAAAAAAGCCAATCCACAAGTTTATTTGATTGAAAAAGAAATGGATAATGGCAAAAATTTGAAAGTGTATTTCACGCTTCCAAAAGAAAGTTTTATTTCTGAAGTACATTTATCTGAAGGGGGTTCATCAAAAGTTAAAAACAGCACAGTTGGTTTTGGTAAAATCATGCGATTACCAATAGATAAACACATGGTCTATGTTGATTCTTCAAAAGTTGTTACTTGTCAACAAGAAAAATTAGGTTTACTTAATACAGTAGATATATATCAGTTATGGAAGAAAGATGCGAAAGTTGATTTTGCTAAATCCGCTCTTTCGCGTTCGCCGAAACCTGAACATTATATTATCTTTAAGGATAAGAAAGGTCAAGAAATTGGTTCAAAATCTATTTGGTATAAGACTAAAATCAATATTTCTTCGTTTGATGTACCTTTCGAAACGGGATGTAATGAGTAATTGAGAATGCAATGTTAATAAAAGCTATTTCACACTTTTATTTCAATTTGTACTTTTCTTAAATTTGAACGATGGAATTTTCAGCTGAACAAATTGCAGGTTTATTAAATGGTGAAATAGTAGGTAATCCTAATGTTACTGTTGCAGATCTTGCGAAAATAGAAGAAGGAAGAGAAGGAGCATTGTCTTTTCTTTCCAATCCGAAATACGAGGAGTATATTTATTCTACTGGCTCAAGTATTTGTATCGTCAATAAATCATTTGAACCGTCAAGAGATCTTCCAGCAACATTGACCCTTGTAAAGGTTGATGATGCCTATGCATGTTTTGCTAAATTGTTAGACATGTACGGTCAGATGAGCAAAAAGCAGCCGAAGATCGAACAGCCTTCCTATATTGCTGAATCAGCTCAAATTGGTTCAGATATTTACCTTGGTGCTTTTGCTTATATAGGTGAAAAAGCTAAAATTGGTAATAATGTGGTGATTTACCCAAATGCGTATATTGGTGAAAATGTGGTAATTGGAGATAACTCAATCATTCATCCAGGTGCGGCAATTTACAATGATTGTAAAGTCGGTAAAAATTGTATTATCCATGCGGGAGTGATTATCGGCGCGGATGGTTTTGGCTTTGCACCCGATGAAAATGGAGAATATCAGAAAGTGCCGCAAATAGGAAATGTAATTCTGGAAGATAACGTCGAAGTAGGATCAAATACGACTATTGATAGAGCCACAATGGGTTCTACCTTTATTCGCAAGGGAGTTAAAATTGACAATTTGTGTCAAATAGCACACAATGTTGAAGTAGGTAAAAATACGGCAATGGCTGCCCAAGTTGGAATCGCAGGATCAGCAAAGATTGGTGAAAATGTAATGATAGGTGGACAAGCAGGAATCAGTGGGCATTTGCATATTGCTGATGGGACCAAAATTGTAGCTCAATCAGGAATTCCTTCGTCTGTCAAAAAAGCAGATACCTTGATGGGGTCACCTGGTATTCCAATTGATGATTTCAAAAAATCCTATTTTGGATTTAGAAGACTTCCATTTATCTTGAACAAAATTCAAGAATTGGACAAGAAAATTAAAGAACTAACCAAAGAGTAAATAAATGGCTGAAAAGCAACGCACGCTGAAAGAATCAGTAAAATTAGTGGGTATTGGATTACACACTGGAGAAAAAGTGAATTTGGAAATTTGTCCAGCTCCTGATAACCATGGATATAAATTTCAACGTGTTGATTTGGAAGGTGAGCCTACAATCAAAGCTGATTGTGACTTAGTTGTAGCAACCGATAGAGGAACTACCTTAGAATATAATGGAGCGCGCGTTTATACAACTGAGCATATCCTAGCTGCATTATATGGTTGTCAGATTGATAATGCTTTAATCAAATTAGATGGACCGGAAGTGCCAATTATGGACGGAAGTTCTATGGTTTTTGTTGAAGCATTTGAAAAGGTAGGTTATGTTGATCAAAATGCTGAGCGTGATTATTTCGTTTTAACTGAAAACATTCCTTGGGAAGATACTGAAAAAGGGATTGAATTTTTAGCTGTCCCTGATTCAAATTATAGAATCACTGTAATGGTTGATTACAAATCTCCAGTACTTGGAACACAGCATGCGAGCATGTACAATATTGAGCAATTTAATACAGAAATAGCTGCATGTAGAACATTTGTTTTCTTAAGAGAGTTAGAGTTCTTAGCGAAGAATAACCTAATTAAAGGTGGCGATCTTGATAATGCGATTGTTTTGGTAGAGCGCTTGGATGTTAGTCAAGAAGAATTAGATCGTTTGGCCAAATTACTTGGTAAAGAAGATTTGAAAATTACAATTGACGGAATTGGTGTGCTCAATAGCACGAAGTTGAAGTTTGAGAATGAGCCCGCTCGTCATAAGTTATTAGATATTGTAGGTGACTTAGCGTTAGTAGGTCGACCAATTAAGGCACATATTTTAGGCGCTCGACCTGGTCATTCAGGAAATGTTCGCTTTGCGAAAGTCTTAAAAGAGCAAATCAAAAAGCAAGAGAAAGAAGGAAAACGATTTGATTTAACAAAAGAGCCGCTTTACAATATCAATGATATTGAAAAAATGTTGCCACATCGTTTTCCATTTTTGATGATAGATAAAATCATGGAAATTCATGAAGAATCAATCATTGGAGTGAAGAATATTACCATGAATGAGCCGATTTTTACTGGACATTTCCCTGGTAATCCAATTTTCCCTGGTGTCTTGCAAATAGAAGCGATGGCCCAAGTAGGGGGAATTTTTGCTTTGAGTAAGGTGGAAGACCCACATTTGTATTCGACTTATTTCATGAAAATCGATAATGTGAAATTCAAACAAAAAGTGATACCAGGAGATACAATTGTGTTTGAATTATTCTTACTTTCACCAATTAGAAGAGGATTAGTAGAGATGGGTGGTAAGGCATATGTAAATGGCAAGGTTGTCATGGAAGCCGAAATGTTAGCGCAAGTCATTAAGGATAAAGAATAATATGATCAGTAATCTGGCAGATGTTTCTTCAAAAGCAGTTTTAGGAGAAGGTGTAATAATCAATTCGTTTTCAACGATTTTTGAAGATGTTATCATTGGTGCCAGAACACGAATTCACCCGAATGTAACTATTTATCCAGGAACAAGAATTGGGGAAGATTGTGAGATTTTTCCTGGTGCTGTTATTGGTGTTATCCCCCAAGATTTAAAATTTGATGGTGAATACACAACAGTTGAGATTGGAAATAATACCAAAATCAGAGAGTGTGTAACGATTCATAGAGGAACTAAGGATAAATTAAAAACATCTATTGGAGATAATTGTCTATTGATGACTTATGTCCACATTGCTCATGATTGTCAAATTGGTAATAATGTCATTTTAGCAAGTTACGTTGGACTATCTGGCCATGTAATCATTGATGATTATGCCATTTTAGAAGGTAAAGTTGCTGCACAACAGTTTGCGCATATTGGTGCACATACGTTTATTGGTGGTGCTTCTCTAGTGCGTAAAGATATCCCTCCTTTTATTAAAGCTGCTCGAGAACCTTTAACGTATGCTGGAGTAAATTCAGTTGGACTAAGACGTAGAGGTTATTCTGATGAAAACGTGCGTGAAATTGAAGATTTGTACCGTATTCTATACGTTCAAAATAACAATATATCAAAAGGAATCGAAGTGATAAAAGAAACGATGGCAGATACGCCAATTCGAAAACTAATCCTTGGATTTATTGAAGGTTCAGATAAAGGGATCATCCGTGGAATGATATAAACACAGTGTGTTTTGAATGTCATTTTTGTATCTATTAAAATTATAAGAAGTGTTCCATAGAGGAGAAATTGTAGAGTTAGAAATCACTGATTTTGCTTTTGGTGGCAGAGGTATTGCTAAAATTCCAACAGAAGATGGCCACTACATCGTTTTTGTTGATAATGCGTTTCCTGGGCAACTAGTAAAAGCTAAAATCGACACGAAACGCAAGCGTCATGCAGAAGCAAAGTTACTTGAGATATTGCGCCGTTCAGATGTTGAGAAAGTAGGGGAGTACCAAGAGATTTCAGGTGGACCTTACATTTTTGTTCCAGTTGATATTCAAGAAGAATATAAAAAGAAATCGACACTTGAAGTTTTTAGTCGAATCTCAGGTATACGAGCTTTAGAAGCTAAGTTTGATGAATTTATTTCCTCTCCAGATCATTATTTCTATCGCAATAAAATGGAATACAGTTTTTCTTCCATTGAACATGATTTAGAAACCAATGAAGAAAAAGATGGAGCTTTTGCCTTAGGTTTTAAGCGCAGAGGAACATGGTGGAAAGTTGAAAGCTTAAACAAACCAAGTGGGATGTTTGATGAACAGTGGGAAACTGTTTTGAAGGATATTAGAGAATATTTGTTTGCTACTGGGTTGCCAGCATGGCATCCACCTAAGAAAGAAGGTTTTTTTAGACATATAGTTGTGCGGAAATCTTTCGAGCAAGACCAACTGCTGATAAATATGGTAACCTCGTCAGACGGATTAGAAAAGTTTGACGAAGAAAAGTTTGCCGAATTTTTAGTTTCTAAGTTAGGAAATCGTTTGGCTGGTTTTCAGCACACTATCAATGACAATGTGGCTGATAGAGCTAAAATTGAAAACGGCAGATGGCGTTTAGTGTATGGAGAACCGAAGGTAATTGAAAAGCTTTTGGGATTGAATTTTGAAATTTCAATGGAAAGTTTCTTTCAGACCAATCCAAAGTCAGCAGAGCAATTGTACAACAAAGCACTGGATTATGTCTTCGAGGAAGATGTTCCAGAAGGTAAAGTAGTAATGGACTTGTTTTGTGGTACAGGTACAATTGGACAAATTGTTTCAACACGTCAAGCCAATGTAGAAATTGTTGGGGTTGATATTGTGGAAGAGGCAATTGAAGATGCAAAACGAAATGCAAAGCGAAATGGTATTGAAGGAATTAAATTTTATGCAGCTGATGTCGGTAAATTTTTGAAAGAACATCCTGAATATATCAATACAATTTCCACCGTTATTTTAGATCCTCCTAGAGCAGGTATTGCACCAAAAACATTGCAAAAAACCATTGATTTGGGAGCGGAAAATATTGTGTATATTTCGTGTAATCCATCTACTCAAGCAAGAGATACAGATGCATTGCGTCAAGCAGGTTATGAATTAGAAAAATTATCATTTGTGGATCAGTTTCCGCATACGGGTCATATAGAATCTATTGCCAAATTTAAACGCAAAGCGATATGAGAGCAGAATTGCTATCAATTGGTGATGAATTATTGATTGGACAAACGATCAATACAAATGCGTCTTGGTTGGGAAAGGAATTATCTTCCCGAGGTGTACGAATTGTTCAAGTTACAACGATTTCAGATGATTCAGATATCATTAAAACGAGTATTGATCAAGCGTTCGAACGCTGTGATATATTATTTGTGACTGGTGGATTAGGTCCAACGAAAGATGACATTACCAAGCATACGTTGTGTGATTATTTCAATACATCATTAGAAATACATCTTCCTACTTTGCAGCGTATTGAGGCCTTTTTCTCGAAAAGAAATCGCCCAATGTTGGATGTGAATATTCGTCAGGCAGAATTGCCTAAATCGTGCGAAATTCTTGAAAACACTAATGGTACAGCTGCTGGAATGTGGTTTGAAAGAAATGGAAAAATACTCATCAGTATGCCAGGTGTTCCTTATGAAATGAAAGGAATCATGAATGAACAGGTTTTTCCGCGTCTTAGAGAGCGTTTTGACCTAAAGTCACTCTATCATCATACAATTTTATTACAAGGCATTGGAGAGTCGTTTCTAGCAGAAAGAATCAGTGACTGGGAAGATAAGGTGAGGGATTTGGGTTTAGGATTGGCTTATTTGCCTTCACCTGGCTTGGTAAAATTGCGATTGACTTCTTATGAAGGTATCCAGCGTGAGGAAGAAATATTTTCGCTTTTCAAAGAGTTAGAAGACAGAATGCCTGAATATGTGTTTGCACATGGTGAAATTACGTTAGCCGAGAAAATCGGAGAGCTTTGTCGCGCAAATGGATTGCATATAGGTACAGTCGAAAGTTGTACAGGTGGAGCGTTGGCAGCTAGTCTAGTTTCAGTACCAGGTTCATCTGATTACTTTTCTGGAAGTTTTTTAACTTACAGTAATGATTTGAAAGTAAAATTAGCGGATGTTACCACTAATTCTCTTGAATCAGTTGGAGCAGTGAGTAAAGAAGTGGCAGAGGAAATGTCACAAGGTGGATTGAAAAAATTAGAGGTAGATTACTGTATTTCTACAACAGGAATCGCTGGACCAGATGGTGGGACCGATTTAAAGCCAGTTGGATCAGTTTGGATCAGTATTTCTTCTCGAACACAAACAATATCAAAGTTTTATAGTTTTGGTGATAACAGAGAACGCAATATTCAAATGACAGTTTTAACTGCCTTAAATTTGCTTCGCTGTATGATTTTGAAAATTAATATTGAAAAAAAGTAAATTTTTCTTGTTGGATTAGGAAAAAATTGTTTCCTTTGCACCCCATTTAGAATTAGGATAAAATACAATATACGATGTCACGAGTTTGTCAACTTACGGGTAAATCGGTAATGGTAGGAAACAATGTTTCGCACTCAAACCGCAAAACAAAGCGTAAATTCTACCCGAATTTATTTACGAAGAAATTCTTTCTACCAGAGGAAGATTGTATCATTACGTTGAAGATTTCAACTTCAGCATTGAGAACTATTAACAAGAAAGGTATCTCTGCATGTGTGAAAGAAGCACGTGAGAAGGGTTATTTAAAATAATCGTGTTCTATTTTCGGATAGACTATAAAAGACACAGCAATGGCTAAGAAGGCAAAAGGTAACAGAATTCAGGTAATTCTTGAGTGCACTGAGCACAAGGAGTCAGGTATGCCAGGTACCTCTCGTTACATTACTAAGAAGAACAGAAAGAATACTCCTGATCGTTTAGAGATTAAGAAGTTTAATCCGATCTTGAAGAGATATACAGTTCACAAAGAGATCAAATAATTATTGAGTCATGGCAAAGAAGGTAGTAGCGTCACTACAGAAAGGTGGCGGAAAAGAGCATACGAAAGTTATTAAGATGGTGAAGTCTGAGAAATCAGGTTCATTTACTTTTAAAGAAGAGATCGTTCATAATGATAAAGTGAAAGAGTGGTTCGCTAAGAACTAATTTTTTACCATCATAGAATATAACTTAAAGCTTCCTTTTAACGGGGAAGCTTTTCTTATTTCAAATAGAATATGGCATTTTTTGGATTATTTTCGAAGGAGAAGAAAGAAAGTCTAGATAAAGGACTTGAGAAAACTAAACAAAGTTTCCTCTCCAAAATAGCGCGTACAATTGTCGGGAAATCGAAGGTTGACGATGAAGTGTTGGATAATTTGGAGGAAGTTTTAATCTCCTCAGATGTTGGAGTGGAAACAACCTTGAAGATAATCGAACGCATTGAAGCAAGAGTGTCACGTGACAAAGTGCTAAATGCAGGCGAATTAAATTCTATTCTAAAAGAAGAAATTGCAGGCTTGTTAGAAGAAAACAATGTCGGTAATACTGCGAATTTTGAAGTTCCACCCAATACAGGTGAACCATACGTAATTATGGTTGTCGGCGTCAATGGTGTTGGTAAAACCACAACCATAGGGAAACTTGCTTATCAATTTAAGAAGGCAGGTAAAAAAGTGGTACTTGGGGCTGCAGATACATTTAGAGCTGCAGCTGTTGATCAATTAATCATCTGGTCGCAACGAGTTGATGTTCCAATTGTTCAACAAGGAATGGGTGCCGATCCAGCATCGGTGGCTTTTGATACTTTACAATCAGCCAAGTCACAAAATGCAGATGTGGTCATCATAGATACCGCGGGACGTTTGCATAACAAAGTGAATTTAATGAACGAATTGAGTAAAATCAAACGTGTAATGGATAAGGTTGTCCCAGGTGCACCACATGAGATTTTATTGGTACTTGATGGTTCAACAGGGCAAAATGCATTCGAACAAGCAAAACAATTCTCATTAGCAACCGATATCAATGCTTTGGCGATAACGAAACTTGACGGAACTGCGAAAGGAGGAGTTGTGATTGGGATTTCTGACCAAATGAAAATTCCAGTAAAATATATTGGAGTTGGTGAGGGTATGGAAGATTTACAGCTCTTTGAAAAACATGAATTTGTTGACTCACTTTTTTCTTAATCATTGAGTATATTCCATTTTTCAACGAAAATTCCGTCTATCTTGATGAATATTGTTGATTAAAAAAAGAATC
>Ga0075012_10007183_pt1 | contig 10001 bp, 14 predicted proteins | sample All_14_2_FD_71474 | JGI IMG/M metagenome (GOLD analysis project Ga0075012, IMG submission 71474) | Freshwater microbial communities in response to fracking from Pennsylvania, USA - Allegheny Zone_MetaG_DW_15 | ecosystem: Environmental > Aquatic > Deep subsurface > Groundwater > Drilled... | reverse complement strand
GTTCCGGCGACCGTCATCGCGCGGGACCAGATGTCCATGGCGCTGCGGCGCAATTTCGAGAACCTCCGGCGGCTGGTCAGCGACCTGCGGGAAGGCGGCGTGGAGTTCGCCGCCTGACGGGCAACGCCTCCCGGCCCAGAGGACCGGGAGGCGCCCGACGGCGACCCTATCGGGGGGGGCAGGTGGTCGCCGACGTGTCCAGGCGTCCCGAAGCGGGTCGCATACTGACCATTCCGCAGAGCATCGGCGCTTGCCTTCCGCCTGCGTTGATCCAATTAATCGGCGATGACAGCCATCTCGCCTGTCCGCGCATGGGGAACGCGATACAACCGGAGCCGGGTCCAATCGGTCGACCGTTCAGCCGACGCGCCGAGGCCGCTCCGCTACCGTGTCCGTCCGCGCCCCCTTTTCAACCTGCCCCGCGGCCAGATTAAGCCTGCCAGCACCCGCCAGGGGGAATTGGATACTCAAAATGGGGACTACGCAACCGCCGACTGCGCCGCTCGATTCCGTGATCACCGGGGGGCGAGCCCAGGCCCCTGACCCGGACAGGACAGGCGCGGCCTCGGCCGACGACGTCGCCATCGCCGCCCGCCTGGCCGGCGAGTTCTTCGTGCGCGGAGTGGAGATCGTCGCGCGCGCCCACGGCGGCGACCTGCTGCGAGGGATCATCTTCACGGCCATCGCCGTGGCCAACAGCGAGTCGGCGCCTGTCACGGGCGGAAGCGGCGAGCGTCGCCCGGTCAGCGTGATGGCCATCGCCCACTCGATCGGCGTGCCCTACGAAACCACCCGTCGCTATGTGAACCTGCTGGTCAACGAGGGCATCTGTGTGCGCGAGGGGCGGCGCGGCGTGCTGATCGCGGACCACGCGTTTCTCGCGCCGGAGATGGTCGCCGCCTATCGTGAGACCTTCGCCAGCGTAAACCGCCTGGCCACGGCCCTGAAGCGGATCAACTATTCGCCGGTCTGACCGGCGTCGCGCGCCGTCGCGACGGTCGCCGCCCGGAGGGGCCCCGGCTTTCGCTGACATTCGCGAAGCGCCGGAGACCGCCCGGGCCCTGACGGCGACGGGTCCTAATCGAAGACGATGACCGAGCGGGCCAGTTCGCCGCGCTTGAGTTCCTCGAAGGCCTGGTTGACGTCTTCCAGCTTGATCCGCTGGCCGATCATCTCGTCCAGCTTCAGCTTGCCCGACATGTAGAAGTCCACCAGCCGCGGCATGTCGACCGGGAAGCGGTTGGAACCCATCAGCGAACCCTGGATGCGCTTCTCGCCGAGGAAGTCGGCGCCGTGCAGCTCGATCATCGTGCCGACCGGGATCATGCCGATGACGTTGCAGGTGCCGCCGCGGGCCAGCATCTTGAAGGCCTGTTCGGTGGTCTTCTTCAGCCCGATGGCCTCGAAGCTGTGGTCGACCCCGCCCCTGGTCAGCTCCATCACCGCCTTGACCGGGTCTTCCTGGCTGGCGTCGATCACGTCGGTGGCGCCGAAGTGCTTCGCCAGGTTCAGCTTGGAGGCGTGCATGTCGATGGCGATGATCCGGCCGGCGCCGGCGATCGCCGCGCCGTTGACCGCCGCCAGGCCCACGCCGCCGCAGCCGATGACGGCCACGGTCTCGCCGGCCCGCACGCTGGAGGTCTGCACCACAGCGCCGACGCCCGTGGTCACCGAACAGCCGATCAGGGCCGCGCGGTCGAACGGCATGTCCTTGCGGATCGCGACGCAGGCGTGCTCGTGGATCAGCATCTGCTCGGCGAACGAGGAGAGGTTGAGGAACTGGTTCAGGCCGTTGCCGAGGCGGGGCTCGTCGTCCTTGGCGCGCCGAACGTCGCCGCTGACGCAGCGGGCCATATGGCCGGTGACGCAGTGATTGCAGTGGCCGCAGAAGGCCGACAGGCAGGTGATCACATGGTCGCCGACCTTCACCGTGCGCACTTCGCTGCCGACGGCCTCGACGACGCCGGCGCTCTCGTGGCCCAGCACGGCCGGCAGCGGATGGGGATAGGAGCCTTCGACGAAGTGCAGGTCCGAATGGCAGACGCCCGCGGCCTTGGTGCGGATCAGCACCTCGTGCGGGCCCGGCTTGTTGATCGTCACATTTTCGATCTGAAGCGGTTTGCCCACTTCCCGCAGCACGGCTGCTTTCATCGACGTCTCTCCCCTTGAACTGGCTGGCGCGACGTTATCGCCGTTCACCCTGCGAGCGAAAGGGCTACCGCGCAGGAACCGGGCAAGAATCTCGACGGATCGGGACGCTTGGGATACCGATGTTTCCAGCACAGCAGGAGTATGGCCATGGGTGACCCGATCGACCTCTCCAGACGGGCCCTGCTGGGACTGGGCCTGTCGACGGCGGCCCTGGCCGGACCGACCCTGGCCCAGGTGGCCAATCCGTCCCTCACCGCCGGCTTCAGGGGCGTCGACTGCGGCCGCGGCGTCACCGCCTACAAGGGCGTGCCCTACGCCAGCCCGCCGGTGGGATCATTGCGCTTCGCCCCGCCCCGGCGCCTGCCCACGCCCACCGGTCGGCAGGACTGGACGAAATTCGGCCCGCCCGCGATCCAGAACCCCTCGCCCTCGTCGGTCCACCCGACGTCGGAACTCGGCAAGGCGCTGCAGACCATCTTCCCGACCGCGGCGGAGGTGGCGACCCAGAGCGAGGATTGCCTCTACCTCAACATCTGGACCACCGCGAAGCAGCCGGAGACGGGCCGGCCGGTGATGGTCTGGCTGCACGGGGGCGGCTTCGCCTACGGCTCCGGCGCCTGGCCGATCTATGACGGGGCGAATCTCGCGACCCAGGACGTGGTCGTGGTGACGCTCAATCACCGGCTCAACGTGTTCGGCTACGCCGACATCGCGGGCGTCCGCGGTTCGGGCAACGCCGGCATGCTGGACATCGTCGCCGCGCTCGAGTGGGTGCGCGACAACATCTATCTGTTCGGCGGCGACCCCTGCAACGTGACCATCTTCGGCGAGTCCGGCGGCGGCGCGAAGGTCAGCTACCTGCTGGCCATGCCCAAGGCGCAGGGCCTCTTCCACCGCGCGATCATCGAGAGCGGCCCCGGCGTGAAGGCGGTGCCGAAGGACCGGGCCGCGGCCCTGACGGCGGACCTCTACAGCGAGCTGGGCATCGACCCGGGCGACATTGTCGCCCTGCGCGCCGTCCCGGCCGAGCGGCTGGTGGCGGCGGCCGCCGCCGCGGAAGCAAGGCAACCCGGCGCCGGCTTCGACCGGGGCGGCTTCTCCCCGGTGGCCGACGGCGACATCCTGCCCATCAACCCCTGGGATCCGGCGGCGCCGCCGACGGCGCTCAACGTTCCGGTGATGATCGGCATCAACAAGGACGAGATGACGCTGTTCCTGGCGTCGGCGCCCTGGTTCGGCCGGCTCGACGACGCCGGGCTCGAGAAGATGGCCGCCGCGATTTACGGGCCGAAGGCGCCGGCGGTGCTGGCGGCCCTGCGCAAGGACTTCCCCGATGACTCGCCGACCTATCTCGCCTGCCATCTGACGACCTACGGCCGGATGTTCGCCGGCTCGGTGCTGATCGCCGAGCGCAAGGCCGCCCAGGGCGGCGCCAAGGCCTACATGTATCTGCTGGAGTGGGAGACCCCGGTCGGCCCGTTCCGCAGCCCGCACACGCTGGAAATCCCGCTGGTCTTCGACAACGTCGACAAGGCCCGTGTGCTGGTCGGCGAGGGCCCGGCGCCGCAGGTGCTGGCCAAACAGATGAGCGCCGCCTGGGTCGGCTTCGCCCGCACGGGCAATCCGAACACCCCGCTCCTGCCCTACTGGCCCGCCTACGACGCCGCCAAACGCCAGGTGATGATGTTCAACCTGCAGAGCCGCGTGGTCAGCGACCCCTATGCGGCGACGCGCAAGGCGGTGAGCTGACTGCGTGGTTCGAGACGCTCGGCCTGGGCCTCGCTCCTCACCATGACGAAGATTGGTGCGCGCCCCTGCCCGTCATCCTGAGGAGCGATCCCTCAGGATCGCGTCTCGAAGGACGCACCTTTTGACAGCGCCTCCGCCACGGCATAACCGCCTGCCCCATGACCAGCCGCACCCTCTTCGCCACCCGCCTGCATGAAGCCAGCCTCGCCGGCGACAGGGGCCACGCCGCCCTCAACGCCGACCTTGAGGATGCCTGCCGTATGCTGGCGGCCGAGGACGGGGCCGGCCGCGCCTGGTGCAAGGCCAACGCCTACCCCGGCTACACCTCCTACGCCTCGCTGGACGACCTGGCGACGCGGGTCACGGCCTTCGGCGATCTCAAGCGCAGGCTGGACAAGCAGGCGGCCGCCTTCGCCTCGGAGGTGGCGTTCGACCTCAAGGGCCGGCGGCTGGTGATGGACAGCCTGTGGGTCAACGTCCTCAGGCCCGGCGGGACCCACACCAGCCACATCCACCCGCACAGCGTCATCAGCGGCACCTACTACGTCGCCACCCCGCCGGGGGCGTCGGCCCTGAAGCTGGAGGATCCGCGCCTGCCGATGATGATGGCCGCGCCCGGCCGCACGAAGGAAGCGCCGGAGGACCTGCAGACCTTCGTCTACGTCACCCCGGCGCCAGGAACCGTCCTGATGTGGGAGAGCTGGCTGCGGCACGAGGTGCCGGCCAACGGCGCGAAGAGCGACCGTATCTCCGTCAGTTTCAACTACGCCTGGAAGTAACGTCCAGGCGCGCTGGTCAGTAGCCTTCGCGCTTCTTGCGTTCGCGCGCCGCCAGCCGCTGGGCCAGACCCAGGAAGGCCAGGCCCATCCACGGGAACACCGTCAGGGTCTGGGCGCGCTGGACGAGGCCTGAGTTGGCCGGGGTCATCACGTTGAAATGCCCCCAGTTCAGCATCACGCCCAGCAGGCCGATGCCGGCGATGAAGCTGAGAATCAGGACCGTCTTCACGCCGGACATGTCGCTGCGGTCGGACAGGCCAAGGAACATCAGCAGCGGCGCGGCCAGGATGGCCAGGCCGAGGTTGTGCGCGTTGTGCAGGGGGTCGGGGGTCGGGTGCAGTCCGGCCATGATCAGCGCGCCGCCGCCCAGGGCGATGGCGATGAAGGCCAGGGCCGGAATGACGATGCCCGAGCCCAGGCGACGCATGCCCAGCACCGCGCCCAGTCCGCCGAGGATCGCCAGACCGCCGGTCGCCATCAGGCCGTAGTTGAACATCTGATGCTGCGGCGAGGCAGCCGTGCCCAACTCGCTGATCTGTGAAGTCATGTGGTTGAAGCCTGGCCAGGCCAGACTCGCGGCGATCAGCACGCCGTAATAGACGATGGGGGTGAACGCCCCGATACGCAGCAGCAATGAGGCGAGCATCTAGGCTTCCCCCTTTTTTTGTTTTTCCCGATCTGACGCTCGCAGGCCCCCGCCTTCGCGTCAACGCGATGCGCGCCGTGGGTGAACCGCAGGTAACTAACCTGGATCAACGTCCGTTCAGCCGGACCGGCGTTATCTATGTCTGTGAGGGATTGGTCCCTCGGTGGGAGGCCATGATGAAAAAGGTTTCAATGGGTATCGCGGGGGCGGGCGCCGCCCTCATCGTGATCGCCGCGCCGGCCATCGCTGGCGCCGCGGAAATCAACTGTCCGGCGTCACAGGTGCGTCGCGAGATCACCACGCCCCTGCCGGGCGGCTGGTGGACGACGCCGATCGTCAATTCCCTGACCAACACGGCGGTCGTCAACATCGGCGGCGCGCCGGCGCTGCAATGCCAGTACGGACCGGCCGGCGCCATCCAGCGCAACGCGCCTCCGGGCATGAGCTGCAGCGCCCGTCCGGGCGGCTTCAGCTGCCATCCGATGGGGCCGCCGCCGCCCCTGCCGCCGCCGCCGATGCCGATCCCGCCGACCTTCTCGACCGGCCCGGTCGAACTGCCGCAGACCTACATGGTCAACTTCGACAACGGCGCGGTCTCCGGCGGCAGCGGCGCGGACCTGTGGTTCCAGGCGGTTGATCCGACCCACATGTACCTGACGCCCCGCCACGGCGCGAAGATGGCTGTCGGCGACCGCAGCAACCGCGGCTTCGCGGGGTGCCGGACCGCGGCGTTCAGCCCCGCCTCGGTGCCCCTGTCGGCGGTGCCGGTCGGCAGCTACGTCTGCATGAAGACCAATGCCGGGCGCATCAGCCAGTTCAGGGTCAACGGCCTGACGGCCGGATACCCCAAGACCCTGCAGCTCGGCTACACGACCTGGGGCTTCTGAAACCGTGCGGCTCCCTCCCCTGACCGGGGAGGGAGCTCACGTCCCTAGCGGTTGCGCGGCGCGACGCACATCGAGCGCCCGCGGAACAGGTCGCCGACGAGCGTGCCGTCTTCGGCGGCGAGGCGACGGGCCCGTTCGAAGGCGCGCGTCGCGGCCTGGGGCCGCTCGCCCGGTCCGCAGACCGGCGCCTCCACGGCGCGGCCGATCGGGCACTGGCAGATGTCATCGCGACCATCCAGGCGGCTGGCCGTGGCCTGGCAGACCGCGGCGCGGGCCTGACCGCTCCCGTCGACGCAGATCGTCCGGGTGGCGGGATTGAGCGAATTCGATCCCGGCGGCGCGGCGGCCGCGGACAAAAGGCCGGCGGCGATGGCGATGGTGGCGAACATGAAACGACGCATGGGCGGGTCCTCCTCGTTTATCGACTAACGAACGGTCGACCGTTCGTTTGTCGTCAGGCTTCGGCCTCCTTCGCGCCCAGCAGCCGCAGCACGCGCGGCCAGACCTGGAAGAAGGACGAGAGGAAACCGACGACGGTCGCGACGGCCTGGAATACGGCCCAGACCGTATCCATCAGCGGATTGGCGAATATGAGGCCGGCCAGGCGGAACAGGATCTGGCTGATCTCGATGCGGAACCGGGCGTAGACCTGCGAGTATTCGATGGAGACATCGCCGATCCAGGCCGCCGCGACCGCGCCGAGCACCGGTCCCCACAGCAGCGGCAGGAACAGCAGCAAGGTCAGCAGGACGACGACCAGCCGGGTGGCGACCGTCTCGCGGCGGGCGGTGAAGGTCAGGACCAGCACGGCGGCCGCGGCCAGGGTCAGGGCCGCGAATTCCACGGGCAGAACAAGGTCGGCGACCTTGACCAGCGGCCTATGGGCCAGGGCGCTCGCCCCGAGAATGCCGAGCAGGGCGAGGACGAAGCTGGTCAACCAGGCGGCGCCATACTGGCCGAGCCGGATGCGGATGAGCGCGCTGTTGAACATGGCCGGCCCCTACATCGCCGCGGTCGCGTAGGCGACGCCGCCGTCCACCGCGATGGTGATGCCGACACAGTAGTCGCCGGCCCGCGAGGCCAGGTAGATGGCCGCGCCCTGCATGTCCTCGTCCGTGCCGATCCGGCGGCTCGGGATGCGGGCGGCGACGGCCTCGGCCTGGTCCCGGGCGACGGTGTTCATCTCCGAGGCGAAGGCCCCCGGCGCGATGGCCGTGACGACGATGTTGTCCTCGATCAGCCGCCCGGCCATGCGGCGGGTCAGATGGATCAGGCCCGACTTGCTGGCCTGGTAGCTGTAGGTCTCCTGCGGATTGGGCCGGATGCCGTCGATCGAGGCGATGTTGATCACCTTGGCCGGCCGCTCGTGCGTCGCCGAGGCGCGCAGCGCCGGGGCCAGGGCCTGGGTCAGGAAGAAGGGCGACTTGAGGTTCAGGTTCATCACCTTGTCCCAGCCCGCCTCGGGGAAGCTGTCGAATTCGGCCAGCCAGGCGGCGCCGGCGTTATTGACCAGGATGTCGAGGCTGGTCTCGTACTTGCCGTAGGCCTGGGCCAGCAGGTTGCAGCCCTCCACCGTCGAAACGTCCTGCGGCAGCGAGATGCACACCCCGCCGCCGGCCGACAGTTCCGCCGCCGTGGCGTCGCAGGCGCCGGCCTTGCGCGAGGAGATGTAGACCCGCGCCCCGGCGGCGATGAAGCCGGCGGCGATCATCTTGCCGATGCCGCGCGAGCCGCCGGTGATCAGGGCGGTGCGGCCCTTGAGGGAAAAGAGGTCGGTGCTCATGGATCTGTCCTGTGGTGAAGGGGGCGCTACCAGCGCCGCTTGCCGGTGACCGTCTCGAAGAACAGGCGGAAGTCGCCCATCAGGCTCCAGAGCGGATATTTGAAGGTGGCGGGCGTGTTCTTCTCGAATACGAAATGTCCGACCCAGGCGAAGCCGTAGCCGACCAGCGGCATGGCCGCGAACCACCAGGGATTGCCGGTCACGATCGCCGTGATGAAGGCCGCGATGACCAGGCCCGTTCCCACCACATGGATGCGCCGGCAGGTCCGGTTCGAATGCTCGTGGATGTAGAAGGGATAGAACGCCTCGAACGAGGCGTACCGTCCGGTCGCGGGGTCGGGCTGGCTCATGGCCGGGAAGGTGCGGCAGGCCCGCGCCTCTGGCAAGCGGGCCGTTTACCCTGCTTCCAGACGGGCCGTTAAGCGCGCCATGCGAAGACGGCGGGTCACCACGGGAGACAAAGGTCCATGCAGGCCCTGCCCATCGCCGCCGCCGGCCTGAACGACGCCGCCGCCCGCTTCGACGCCAGCGCGCGCCGCACGGCCGCCGCGCCCCTCGACGACCTGGTCAAGGAAACCGTCGAGCGCATCGAGGCCCGGACCGCGGTCGGCGCCAACCTCGCCGTCATCCGCACCGCCGACCAGATGACCGGCCGGCTGCTGGACATGCTGGCCTGACGATCTTCCTCTCCCACCCGGGAGCGGGGGGGCCCAAGGGGACAGGACAAGCAGTCCCAAGGGACAGCTTGGCCAGTCCCCCGACGACAGCGCGCCTTGGCCCGCGTCGGCGCTCACCCCCGCGCGATCTCCTCGCCCAGCCGTTCCATCAGCCCCTCGGTGCCCTCGATCCGGCCGTCCACGTTGCCGTCCAGATAGACCCCCTGCTCGGTGAACAGCAGGCGCGTGCCCTTGCCCTCGGGCCGGAACTCGACGGTCGACAGCGACGACGAGAGCGGCGCCCCGCCCAGGGTCATGGCGTAGGCGAAGATCACCCGCTCGTTGGGCGCCACGTCGAGATAGATGCTGTCGTTGGTGATCACCACATCGGCGCCCGGCGGCGAGAAGCGGCTGGACTCCGTCTTGCCGACGCCCAGCTCGCCGCCGCTGTGCGCATGCAGCGTCCAGTCGTGGACGCGGAAGAACCATCGCATCCGCGCCTCGGGATCGGTGAAGGCGTGGAACACGCGGGCCGGGGCGGCGTCGTAGACCCGCTCGACGCAGAAGGTGGCGTGGGTCAGGGCGGAAGGCATGGCGGGGTCCTTTCAGGCTTCGTCGGCGGGCCTGGTGGCGGCGAGATACTCGCCGAGACTGTCGAGCTGACGCTCGACCGCGATCCGGCGGGCGTTGATCCACTTCTCGGCCTGGGTCAGCACGGTGGTGTCGAGGGTGCAGGTGCGCACCCGCCCGACCTTCTGTGTCTTCACCAGGCCGGCGGCCTCGAGCACCGCGATATGCTGCCCGACAGCCGCCAGCGACATCGGCAGCGGCTCGGCCAGCTGGCTGACGGAGGCGGGGCCGAGGGTCAGCCGCTCCAGCATGCCGCGGCGCGCGGGATCGGCCAGCGCCTGGAACACGGCGTCGAGCGGCGGGGCGGAGCGCTGTTGATGCTGAAGCATATGCTTCAGTATTCCTCCGCCCACCCGCATGCAAGCGAAAACTGAAGCAATCTCTTTAGCGTTTGGACGGCCGACGGAACAGCGGTCGGTCGCGGGCGTTGCTGTCGATCAGGCGCGACCCGCGTCGTTCCGGAAACACGCCCATGGCCAACCGTTCCAGATCCCTCGCGCTGACCGCGCCCTCGACCCCGCTGTTTGTGGTCTCGCTGGTGCTGGCCATCGTCGCGGCCGTCGCCCACTACGGCAATGTCGGCATCCCCTTCGTCAGCGCCCATGTCGTCGACACCCTGGTGCTGGCGTTCGGCGTCCTGACGGCCGGCGTGGTGATGCGCGGGGTGTAGGGGCGCCCTCCCTTCCCTTCATGGGGAGGGACAGGCTGCGAAGCGGCCAG
>Ga0075012_10007180_pt1 | contig 10004 bp, 11 predicted proteins | sample All_14_2_FD_71474 | JGI IMG/M metagenome (GOLD analysis project Ga0075012, IMG submission 71474) | Freshwater microbial communities in response to fracking from Pennsylvania, USA - Allegheny Zone_MetaG_DW_15 | ecosystem: Environmental > Aquatic > Deep subsurface > Groundwater > Drilled... | reverse complement strand
GGTCAACAACCAAGGCGGATTTTTTATTCCTTCAACAACAATGCCAACGGCGCAGCGACAAGGACCATGCCAGTGGTCAACGTCAGTACATAGGGAAAGCCATACAACTCCGCCAGATGACCGGTATACAACAAACCCAATGCACCCGAAGAAAAGATAAAGCCAAGGATCAAGCCCGAAGCGAGAGCCATCCCACCGGGAATGATACGCTGCGCCAGCACGACCATGATGCTATGCACAGCTCCCGTCCCTGCACCAGCGAGGGGAACCAACACATATAACCAGCCAGACCAACCAATGCGGCTAATTAGGAAAATGGGAACCGCCGAGAAAAGCAATGCTAATGCCGCTACAAACCGTTTGGGGTAACGGTCTGCGAAATGACCGCCGATCATATTGCCCAATGCCGAGCCGCCCATGAACAGTCCCGCCATGCTGCCGTAGACAGTGGCACTCTGCCCCAAGTCTTTGATGTATTTAGGGATGAGGTTCACCATATTTGCCTGCGCCCAAGATTGCATGGTAGCAACCGCCATCAAAATGAGAATGAACGCAATACCTGCTCGATTACGCCGAGAGATAACCGTCTTCACCGGCTGCGGGTGCGGATGATTATCTTTCAACTGATACATCAACGCGAAGCCAATTGGAATGGATACCAAAGGCAGAATATACATACCCGGAATTTTCAAATATGCCAAAATCAACCCCGTGATGATCGGACCCGTAAAATGCCCCATCTGCCCGGCTGTGAAAAATAAAGAAGTGGCTGTGGTTTCACGCCCCTTCAAGAATTCACGTCCGCGCAATGTGGCTTGGACAGCGCCAACCGGATGAAACGCTGAAGACCCCAACGCCGCAAAGATAAGACATGCCAAGCCAAGATTACCGGGCAAGTTCAATGCCAGCGAATAGAAGACCGTCATCCACAACACGCCGCCTGCCGCCAACCAGCGCGGACCGGTACGGTCGGATATCCAGCCGAAGACCGGCTGTGTCAACGCCGATGCCCAAATATAGATCGTAGAGAAAAGCGCGATCTCTGTTTCACTTAGACCAAGATAGGTAAGCAGGACCGGGCGGCTGGCATTGAACGTATCCACCATAAAGTGGCTGAGGGAGACAAAGGAAAAGATGGGGTCGTAGAAGATGGGCATGGGGGATAGAGAATGGTGAATAGTTATTGTTAGCGATAGAGATGGTTAGACTCGATGTATTCGTACACTTCAGGTGCGAGGTAATAACGGTACATTTCTCCCGTTGTGATTCGCCTGCGAATTTCGCGGGAGGAGACATTTTGCAGCAAGGCTTCGATGAAATGCACCTTCGCCGTCACACCGGGAAGTTTTTCTTCGAGCGGGGCGAGGTCAGTGAAGTCGCCGGGTCGGCGCATCACGCCAATTTTGGAAACTTCAGCTACGAGGTCCGCGCAGAGGCGCCAGTTGGGTAAATCCCAAAGTGAGTCGCCGCCAATCAATAAATAGATCTCGGCATCACCCTCCTGTTCAGCAAGCAAGCGGACTGTATCAATCGTGTAATGCGGCCCGGGGCGGTCGATCTCGATGCGTGAAAGTTCAAAGGCTGGGTTGTGAGCGATCATCCCTTGCAACATGGGCAAGCGATGGGTCAAGGGTGTAATGGGTTTCCCCAGTTTATTGGGCGGGTCTGGTGTGAGAACCCAAAGCAATTTATCAAGTTTAAATTGAGAAACGGCTTCTGCCGCAAGAACAAGGTGACCAATATGCGGCGGGTCGAAGGTGCCGCCAAAGAGACCAATACGTTTGGACATGGCGGTAGTATATCGCAATCTACATGCGCAGATTCTTGGGGTATACTGACGATATGTCACAGTCGCAATCACAGCGGACAGTCATTAGTTCCACATCTCCCCTTAAGAAGATCATGCATGCCGTACGCGCCATTGAACAGGGCGATTATGACCCTGTTCTCTTAAGTGAGTTCATGGATGACAAGGGCGATCTGGGACAACTGGCTCAAATGCTAGATACCATGGCTGGAACTGTCTCTCAACGAGCGAATCAATTGAACTTGCTCAGCAAGGTGATTCCCATTGGGGTTTCGCTCTCGGCAGAAAAAGATTTCAACCGCCTGCTTGAATCGTTGGTGGTGGAAGCCCAGTCTTTCACACATGCCGATGCTGGCACGCTCTATCTTGTGGAAGAAGACAAACTGCGCTTTGTGATCATGCGCAATACCTCGCTGAATCTGCAAATGGGCGGCACAAGCGGTGTGCCCATTACGTTCTATCCGGTGCGCATGTTCAAGGAAGATGGAAGCGAGAACCGCGCCAATGTGGTTTCGTATGCCGCCCTGACCCGCAAACGCATCAACATTGCCGATGCCTACGAGGCGGAAGGTTTCGACTTTTCTGGTACCAAAGCCTTCGATGAAAAGACCCGCTACCGTTCCAAATCTTTCCTCACCATTCCGCTTGAGAACAAGGAAGGTAAGGTTATGGGGGTGTTGCAACTCATCAACGCCAAAGACCCCAAGACGAGCGAGATCGTACCATTTGAAGATGACACCGTGTTGGAAGCGCTCATCCTGCTTGCCACCGCCGCTCTCGATGGCTACATCCGTGAAGCGGCGCTACGGAGCGAGATCGCTAAATTAAAGATCGAGATCGATCATTCACGCCGTGCCAAACAAGTAGAAGAGATCACCGATACTGCTTTTTTCCGCGACCTTAAGAACAAGGCCACAGAATTGCGAGCCAAAAAGAAAAAAGACCAAGAAGGTAAAGAAACTTCAGAAGAGTAAAAAAATCGTCTTTGCGTCTTTTTTAGGGATTTGCAAAATTGTCAATTTTTAGGGTTGTTCCGGGGACACTTTTGGGGGATAAATAAACACTAAGAATACGGAATATAAACAGGTAGTAAAAAAGTCCCAATTCACCCCGAAAGTAGCCCATTTGGGCAGGAAATCCATGACCTCTTTCATTCGAAAATATCGACATATCCTAACACTTGCAGGCGCTGTCCTGCTGACATGCATACTCAGTGCCTGTGGCGGCAATATTGACCTCTCTGGTGCGGCTGGTTTAAACGAGCCTACCGAAGAGCCAACCTCTGCCCCAACCGAACCAGCGGTCGTAGATGCCCAGCCTACTGAAATCCCCCCTGCTACCGGTCATATCATTTTCTCGTCCAATCGCGATGGCGAAACTGACCTGTACATGACCACACCCGATGGAATAGAAATCATCCGCCTGACCACCAACGCCCTTGTAGATGAAGGCACCACTCCGCGCCTCTCGCCAGATGGCAGCAAGGTTGCGTTCTCATCTACCGTTGGAGACAACACCGACATCTACGTTCTCGACATCGCCAGCCAAATCATCACCCGCGTCACCGACGCCTTGGAAAAAGACGCCTCGCCCTCATGGTCTCCCACTGGGCAACAACTCGCCTTTGAATCCTTCCGCGATGGCAACCTCGAAATCTACACTACCAACATTGATGGCACCAACCAAACTAGATTGACCAATGACCCAGCGGGCGACAGCAACCCAGTCTGGTCACCAAACTCAAACGACATCCTCTTCGTCAGCAACCGCTTCGGCAACTCGGACCTGTTCCTGCTCGGACCCAATGGAGCTGTCTCTACACTGACAACGAGTCCCACTCCCGACAACGCCGCAGTCTGGTCTCCCGATGGAAGTTTCATCGCCTTTCAAGCCTTTTCTGGCGAACTCTCGAATATCTGTCTCATCGGGCGTGATGGGTTGAACCAAGTCTGTATCACAACACGAGCCGCGGAATACAGCATCCCTGTCTGGTCTCCAGACGGTCAGTGGCTCGCGGTCAATGACCAGACAAACATCCTCGTGCTCAAACCGACAAGTGGTGAGATCGTTCAACTTTCTCAAGCAGAAATCCTGCCGCGCGGCATCCCTGCCTGGTCACCGGATGGGTTGCGTCTCGTCTTCCAAGCTCAATCGGGCGGCGACATGGAGATCTACTCTGCGCTGATCGTAACCAATGAGTTTACCCGCCTCACTTCCATTCCCGGATACGATGGTGAGCCCGTCTGGGCAAATCGATAAGCTTCTTTGAAAATGAAACAGCCCCGAACATTGTTCGGGGCTGTTTTTTCTATTCATAAAAATTACGGAGCAGGAACTTCCATGTTCTCGGTCGGAATGGCTGCGGCATCCCAGTACCCGGCGAACGGTTCAAGGACGAGTGTAGTGCCATCGTTCGAGGCAGTTCGGTAAGGACCAGAACCACCATCTCCGCCTGCAAAGGTGGCAGGGCTGACAATCGCGAAGGCAACATTCGCTAACTTGTTGAGAAATTCTGGGTCGGGGGTGTTGAGATGAAAGATGACGACGAATTCATCCTGTTTCTCGATACCATCCACCTGAGATTTGGGCTTTCCTTCTTCATCCACTTCGCCTTTGAAACCGCCAAAGTTGGCAGCCCAGGCAGCATATTCACCGCTGCCACGATTGGCATCGGCGGGGTCGAACCAGCGGTTGAAGTTCAGCACGACCACATCAGCGGTGAGCGCGGTTCCATCGTGGAAGGTCACGCCTTGGCGAATGTTGAAGATGTAATCCAAGCCGTCTTCAGAAACAGTAAAGGATTCGGCGAGAGCGCCAGCGGCAGTTCCATCCTGCAAGCGGACCAAACCTTCATACAAATAAGCAGCTGCGGCTTGGGCGTTGTCTGATGCCAAATTGGCAGGGTCAAGGTTCAGGTCCACGGTAGAGGCGGGTTCTCCTCCACCAGTTTCAGTCGAACCACCACCAGCATCGCTGGATCCGGGGGTAGCTTCAGGAGCCTGGGTGTTCCCATCATCAGGGTTTGCAGCTCCACCACCACATGCTGCCAAAAGAATACCGACGATCAAAAGGATACTAGCAAAAACAAGTTTTTTATTCATTTTTTTCTCTCCTCAAAGTTGATTTAATCGCTAGTTGGAGCGAATACATCCAATTCAAGTATAATGTAATTTATGCTTCCCGAGTCACCACTTACCACAATTGAAAGCCGTTTGCGATATTTGTTGCCTTCGGAAATGTATGTTTCGATGTGGGGTAACCCATCGGTGGAAGTGATGATCCAAGTCCACAATCATTTGCGAACACTGCAACGCATTTTGCATGATTACACGTCCCGCCAGATAGATATTACCAAACTAAAGCCTGGGGATGTTAAGACAGAATGGCAATACGGTACGATGATGTTCACGGACTTGGCAGGGTTCACCAAACTCATGGAAGCCAATGCATCAAAGGGGCGTGAAGGTGCGGAAAACCTCTTAAAGCAACTGACAAAATATTTTTCGACGATGATCTCTATCATCAGCAAATCGGGCGGTGAATTGGTTGAATTTACCGGCGATGCGATGCTGGTGCTCTTCCCAAAGAAAAAAGATAAATCAGACGACGCCAAACGAGCCATCCGCGCAGGGTTGCGTATGCAACGCGCCATGAAAGATTTCGCAGAGATCCAGACTCCGTCTGGCATTGTCAACTTGAAAATGCGTATTGGCATACACAGCGGAAAATTCCTCACGGCTGAGATCGGCACACCGCGCCGCATGGAGCATGTGCTGCTTGGCAAGGATGTGCAAAAAGCCAAGCTGACCGAGAGCAATGGGTTCAATGAGCGTGTCAATGTATCTACCAGTGCCTATGAACTAACGAAAGGTGACTTCCGTTTTGAAGAAGGCAATCCCGAATATCATTTGGTCATCGACGATCTGAGCGCTGAGAACCTTGGCGATTATGAAATTACCCCGGTAGGACGCCGCATGGCGAGCAGTGTGCTCTTCGATAAGAAGGATAAAAAGGAAGTCCTTAACAACATCATCGAACTGCTAAATTCGATCGAACCGCTTGCCAGTTATATCCCAGACCCTGTCCTTTCGATGCTGGTCGAAAGCGCAGGAGATCGGCGCATCCGCCCGGATTTTCCCAGCCCAACCATCATGTTCGTGAACTTTATCGGTTTGCCCGAATCTGCAGACCGGGTATTACCAGGTGAAGAGCGTAAACTGGCTGCCAGTTTTTCGAAGGCATTTTCCCTAATCAATGCTGTTGTGGAAGCCCGTGGTGGTGTACTCAAAAAGGTGACCTATCACCTGTCTGGGTCAGACATTGTCATTTATTTCGGTGTGCCAAATGCGCACACCAATAACGAAATGCGTGCTGCTTCCGCGGCGATCGCCATTCGCGAGGTTGTGGAAGGGATCAATGCCAAAGCCCCCACCATCGGCGGTATCAAGCCAGAAGTTTATTGCCAGATCGGCATCAACATGGGACCGGCATTCGTGGCAGAAATCGGTGATCCGCGCGGACGACGCGAATTCAACGTGTTGGGCGATACAGTCAACACGGCGGCACGTCTCATGAACCGCGCACAGAAGAATCAGATCGTTATTTCTGAACCAGTCAAACAAGCTATAGAATCCAAGTATGAATGTTCATCCCTTGGAGAGATTCCTTTGAAGGGAAAGAGCAAGCCAATGAACTTATATGAATTGGTCGGAAAACTACCAAAGGGAGATTAAGGAAACAGCGCCGCGAGTTGCGGCGCTGTTTTTTTTATTCTGAGTTCTTTTCAGGCGAGTTGCCTTTTAATTTCTCATCCAAGGAGGACCATATTCCCGCCATGAGGGTGCTGCCTGCCTTGCGGCGCAGATTTACTTTGTAGATCGCCTTTTCTTTTTCCCCAATGCGGACCAGCCAGAATTGTTCGGTCAGGGTTTTGAGGGCTTCATCCAACTCAGCACGTGTAAGGCGATCCTGTTCAGGCATACCATCCATTACCTCACACATCCGCGGGTAACTCAACTGCAGTTCTCGCAGCATCACACGCATGATCTTTCTGAGAGAAGGCGGCAGCTTGGCAATATCCAGCGGCGATATACCGCCATCTTTTTGGCTGTCCTTTATTTCTTTATCCAGGCGGTCAAAGAGTCCGGGCATGTCTACCTCGCTTACTTAGTACAACTCAGGCATGCTGATCGGCTCGGGTTGGGGTTCGCACTCGCCGCACCAGATCACGTTGGCAACTGCCAACCCTTTTGGGGTATTGTTTGCACCGACAAACATCGTAATAAACGTGGACATGGTCGCCGCATGATCTTTGCAAACGAACCGTCCACAAAACGCACAGGACGCTCGAGCTTCCTCTTCACAATGCCAGCATTTCATAATCTGCTCCTATTTCGCGTTCAGAATGTACGGAACGATATTCTTCAAAGCCTTCGACCACTCATGGTCAGGGTAACGCAAGGAGAAGAGGTCTTTGCTGGCATTCTCCGCCATATCAAATGAAAGCGGCAAAACGCTCGTAACGGGCGCTTGGAACTGCTCTTCAATATCTTTTTTGATCTCGGCAAAATTGTATTTGGGCAATGCCTTATTAACCATGAGGAACAGGTTTGGCACATCCAAACTGCGTGCAACATCCACGGTCACAGCGGTTCCCTGAAGGTCCTGGTTATCGGGGCGTAGAATGATAATAAGAATATCCGAGGTAGCGATGGAAAGCAGGGTTTCTTCATTCAACCCTGGGTGAGTATCGATGAAAAGATAATCAAGATTGAATTCTGTAATGGCGGTTTGCAGACCTTCATTCAGTTTGTTGAAATCAATCCCTTCGTGAAGGATCTGGCTGATCTCCTTGCCTTTAATGCTGGATGGAAATAAGAAGAGGTTCTTCCCCGCCAGTTGAGTGCGCCCCTCCCCTTCACCGGTGTTCTCGCCCACCGGGAAACCTACTTCACGAATGGTTGCTTTTCCATGCAAATAGTCGTTCAAAGTCTTGCCCATTTTGTGTTCATCCAAACCGAAAAGCACATGAATGCCCGGCGATTGAATATCGGTATCTACCACCCCAACACGTTTACCGGTCATGGCAACTTGTGAAGCAAGATTTGCTGTTGTATTCGATTTGCCCGTTCCGCCCCGAAATGAATGAATGGATACGATCTTACCTGCCATAGCTCCTCCGTTTACCTTTTACTGGTCTGAAGCGCGCTTCTGACGCAACGCTTTAGCTTGCTCTTTCAACTTGGCATAGAATTCCGAACCAGTGATCTCATCGAACTCCTTCTTACGGCGTTCCTGATCGATCTCGAACGATAGGCGTTCCAATTCCTGTTTCAATGTTTCTTCACGTGCCTTCACTTTACTGACCATCGAATAAAACGCTGAAAGCAATTGCGCAGCTTTATCGTCATCAGTACCTGCACGATTATTGAGAGGCTGGGTCTGTTCCAGAAAAGAATAATCTCCTTCAGCCGTCTTCTGTGACCAATCGATCACCTTCTCAATATATGTCGTCGAAAACCTCAAGCGATTCGAAAAGCCGCGTAAAATTCCCAAAGACACATCCAACCGTTTATTAAGGAGTTCAAAGAACGCATCCTTGGTCAACTCCAATGCTTCCACTTCATCCAGCGCAACCACCCCCGCCGAACGCGGACGTTGATCTACAAGTGCCAGTTCGCCAATGCTTTCGCCGGGTCCCACCTTGTTGATGATGATCTCATCACCCTTTGCATCTGTCGTCACGATCTTGAGATGCCCGTTAAGAATGACAAAAAAAGAATCCGCTGGGTCACCCTTGCGCATCATGGCATCCCCTGCATGATATTTACACACGGTTGCCTTTGCCGCCACAGCAGCTAAAGCCTCCTCAGAAAGCTCCTTGAAGAAATCCGTTTCTTGAATTTTGTGGAGGATATCGACGTTCACTTTTCCTCCTCCTGAGATTTAGACTGTTTGATCTTATTGGTCGCCATATCCCACAAACCGCCTCCTTTTTGACCTTTGCCGGTCTCAGCGATACGGGCATCGAGCGTATCCCAAAGCTGGATGTCTTGTCCGAGATACACCTCACGCACAAACATCATCGGATACATACCGATCTGCTTACGCAGTATTTCCATTTCCTGATAAAGTTTCTGGATAATATCTTCCAATTCCTTGTACTTGGTGGGGCTGGGAGTGGCATCCAATAATTTGCGTTTGATCCCCATTTCAACTTGCTTATACATGAGATCCCGCACCAATGGCACTTTTTCATCCCCAAATCGCTCACGAAACGGCTCGATCAGCGTCTCCACCACTTTATCAATACCTGTCAAAGCACGAACTTCTTCTTTCGTAACACGATCAGGATCACCAAGTTTTTCCCCAACCCAATTCTTTTGCTTGGCCATACCGACCCTGATAACATACCATATCAACCCAGCACCAATAACACCATAAGAAATGGCAAATGCAAGAAAAGTGCCAGCATTGACCATGGTATTGAATAATCCGTGGAAAAAGATGGCAAGGATATACCCGCCAAACACAACCATCATTCCCCTTCTTTTATTCTCATCACCACGATAAAAAGCCAAGGAAGTACCGATCAACCCGCTGCTGGTCGCATGCATTAAGTTTGTAGAAAACACACGCGCCAACGCAATGACCAAAGCAAACTCGATATTTCCCTGTACATATTCCACATTCTCAATAATGGCAAAACCGATTCCCGCCCCAAAGCCGTATAAAGCGCCATCCACAACATAATTAAAGTCGGCACGAGTGACCAGATAAATCAAAATGATCCCCTTTAAGATCTCTTCAACAACTGGCGCTACATAGCGAACCACTTGCTGCCATTCAAGCCAGCCTGAATTTGCAACAGCTGGGTTGATCTGTGCCGCCAGTAAATATGCAATTATGCCAAAACCAAGGGTGATTATATTTCTGTTGAATTTTACAGTCTTATGCAAGTCAAAAGACCGCAGTGCAAACAGAAAAATTACAGGAACAGTCAATGAAATGACGATCGAAACCGCTAATATCATGGCAAAATAATACCTTATCTGGATATGCCCCGCAAGGACGAAAACGCGGCTGCAATGTATTGCAGCCGCGTTTTTTCATTTCAGTTCAGCACGTTACTGTGCCTTTTAGATTAGTACCCGCGGGAACCAGGTTCCTTGGAGGGTGACCACTGCGACCACTTGTC
>Ga0075012_10007178_pt1 | contig 10006 bp, 5 predicted proteins | sample All_14_2_FD_71474 | JGI IMG/M metagenome (GOLD analysis project Ga0075012, IMG submission 71474) | Freshwater microbial communities in response to fracking from Pennsylvania, USA - Allegheny Zone_MetaG_DW_15 | ecosystem: Environmental > Aquatic > Deep subsurface > Groundwater > Drilled... | reverse complement strand
GCTATAGACCGCCGCCTCGTCGATGAGGCCGCTGAAGTTCCTGCCGGATGTGCCGCGCTCGCCGCCGAGCCACAACGGGGCGTCGCCGGCCTGCAGCGCGCCCGGACCCGCAGCGCCGCTTTGCATTAATTCCCCGTCCAGGTAGATACGCAGCTCCCCGCCGGCACTGTACGTGCCGGCCAGGTGATGCCAGGCGCCGGCCGTTACCGCGCCAGGCGGGGCCACAACCATCTGCCGGCCGCCGGCTACGCTCGTAACCAGGAACCAGTATTCACCCAGGGCGTTGCCCATCAGCTCGTAGCTTTCGCGCGCGTCATCGCCCTTCACCACCACGGCGTTATAGTCCTTGTGCGAGGCCACATTGATCCACGCCTCCACCGTCACCTCGCCAGGGTTTAAGGACCCCGCGGAAGGAACTTCCACGTAATCGTCGACGCCATCAAAGGCCAACGCGCCGCCGCTCTTACCCGACGTCCAGACGGGGCCGTTGAGGAGGCGTCCGTGATTTACGCCAACAGCATCAGCCGCCGTCGTACCGGCACCTTCGTCAAAGTTCCAGTAAGCGGCGCTCCCGGCGGGGATAGCCGGCGTTTCGGGAATGCCGTATGCCTGCGCCAGCGTGAAAGGGGCTTCGTACAAGGTCCGGGAGCCGCCCGCCACCTGGAACTCGGTTAGTTTCACGCCGGAATAATTATCGGTCGCCAGAAGCGTAAAGGCTGTTTCCCCCGTAACATAGGTAGAGATTTCTGTTATGTAGTTAGGCTCGCCCGCCGTTATGGAGGTCACGGGAGGTTCCATATCCCTAAGCGTTACCACAAAAGTCGCGGTTTTGACCACCGACCTGTTGCCCACGTTGTCCTCGGCGGCATAGTAAACGGTGTGCGTACCCACAGGCAGGGTGAACGGGCCGGGATAGTAGGGGTTTTCGCAGGAACCGGCGCCGGTGCCGTCACTGTTAATGCCGCCGCCGGCGCCGCCGCTTTCGCAGACTTCCGGCGCAACGTTAATCAGCATGTAGGTAGTAGCAAGCCCGGAAGCCACCTTGCCCAAAGTAAGATCTGTAGCGGTTATCGTGATACTGGCGCCCACAATAATGTCCGTTTGCCCCCCTGGCTCATACAGCACGCCGTCTATTTTCAAGCCCACCCTGGGGGCGGTACCGTCTACGTATAAAACCTCAGGGGAGGCATCCTCAACATTGCCGACGCGATCCATGCTGAAGTAGGTAACACTCCAGGTTCCCTCCTCAAGAGAGAACGGATTGGAATACATTGGATTATCGCAGCTGCCGGGCGCCCCCACAAAGGCGGGCAGCGCGGCTGGCGGGTTGGCAATTAGCTGTACCAGGGCCGGGCAGACCTTTGCAGATCTTTCCACAAGATAGAACGTGCCAAAGCGCCCGCTGGCGACACCGTTTGAAAGAAGGTCATTTCCGTTAAGCGAGATAGAACTGCCCTCAGCGACGTATCTCCGGCCATTCGCCTCGAAGAGTGTTTCGCTGTCCAGCGTGGTAACCGGCGGGGTGCCGTCGGCGTAGATGGTAGTGCCCCTGGGGAATTCATAATTCAGATTGTTATCAACGCTGAAGTAGTGGAGGGTGTGCACACCCTCGCTTGAAACGATAGGCGCCGAGAAAGTTGAGATATCAACAGTATTCTCACCAAAGTTAAGCAGATAATTGGTCAGCTTGTAGCCGGAAGTCTCAATATCAGGCAGTACCGGGTCTGTACCTGATAGGACTATGCCGGTCTTTGTGGAAACAATAATACCGTCGGACGCTGGCAGGGCAAGGCCGTTGGCGGCCATGCTGGACTCGGGGGGTATGCCGTCAGGATAAACGGAGGGCGGGATATTTTCCACCTGCCGGCTGCTTGCAAGTATGGCGAATAGCGAGGTAAGCGCCGGCACCCTGGCGGTCAGCACGTTATCGGCTGTATTAAGCGTAAGATAAGGCAGCCGGGCGAAGCTTCCGCCGTCGGCGGTGAACTGGTAGATGGCGATGGAATTTTCGTCCACGCCCAGCGCGGCTATTTCACCGTCGGTGTAGCGCATGGTCACCACGCCGCTGGGCTCAAGAACAAGGCCGTCTGGGCCCAGGCGTGTGACCGGGCCCACAGGCATCAGGTCGCGCGACTTCATGGTCTGCAGCAGGCCCTGACCCTCCGGGGAGGACATATCGTACGCCTGGCTGGTTACAGTTTCACCTGAGAGGAAACCCAGGTTCTGCGCGGCCAATGTTTTCGGCGAGGTGTATTCCGGCACGGCAATAATATAGCGGCCGAACTGCGTGATATCGGCGGAAATGGCGTTCTCACCGGCCGGGGCTCCGCCAACCACCTCGTACTTGCCTGTGGCGGGGTCTATCACCCGCACTATTTTAAGCATACCTATTTGCCCGGAGGTAAGGCCGGCTGGGTTATACTTGAGGGTCAGTTTTGTCGCGCCGGCAAAAGCAAGGCTGCCGTTGGGGACTATCTCATAAGTGACATTGGCGGGATTCTCAAGGAACCCCGACGGGGGACGGACCGTCATGGCCGTGGCCGACAGCGTGCCGGCCTCAGTAACCTCCGCAAAATCCACCCGCGCGGCCCCGCCGGCCAGGTCAACGCGCACGTTCTCGCCCAGGTCCACCGCGTTATAGTCGTTCTCAGGGTACACCTGCGAGGCCACCATCCCGCCCCAAATCAGATAGTGCCTGAAGACAGCGATTTCCGGCACAGACCCCTTGTAGCAGTAATCAGTCCGGCAGGTGCTGGGATTCCCTTCCTCCTCGCATGGCGTGCAATATTGCGGCAGGTACTCACTGGGACTGGCTTTTTGGAATTCTATCTTGGTTTGCATGTATCGCTTGGCCGGAACCCGGACCGGGGAGGATGCGGACAGATACAGCATGCCATCGCCACCAAAATTTAACATACCCGCTATGGGGATGCTGCTGGCATAGATTTGGCCGCTCAGGAGGACATGATCTACCGCGTCGGAAAGGTCGGGCATGTCGCCGGTACGCACCTTTATGGTTATGGCGCCTATGTCCTGCCTGTTAGTTACCCCCCCTGCACCGGCCTCCGCCCAGGACTGCACCAACATCCAGTATCCCTGCTCTGTACCAAGTACCCCATCAGTGTCCTTGTAAACGGTGTAGTTGGAAACCAGCGCACCGGGCGGTTGGCTGCTCAGTCCTAACCCCCCATCTCCGTCGTCGTAAGCGTTAGTGTCAACCACTGCCCCGAGGGCGGTGCCCGCGGCTGGAGTCAGCAGTTCATGTAACTGTGTAAAAGCATCCATCGTCAGCGTGAAGAAATCCCGCTTGTAATTGCCTTTTTTATCCCAGAGTTTGAGAGCGTAGTGCATGGCTGGCGTGCCAACAGCATATTGATGCGGCATAAATATGGGCTCGGGCAGGGCAAGGGACGGCAACGCGAAACTGACCGTGCCGGAATAGCCCGAAAGCGCCCGAGTCTCAAGGACGCGGCCCATGGAGTCGGTGAGCTCTATGCGGTCCAGTTCGTTGAAGCCTTCCACGTCGGCCTTCACGGTGACGCTGACCGAGCCTCCGGCAAGGGGGTCGGACGGGAAACTCAGCACCTGGCTGGAGCCCGGCGTGGAAACGGCCACGTTAAAGTTGCCGATGTTGAATAAAGCGTTGGTCTGGTTGCCTACGGAGTTGACTATCTTCACGGAGTACTGCCCGGGGAGCATTGCCGAAAGGGAGGTCCCTGTACTTGAAACGGGAGGGTCGAAGTTCCAATTGATGACATTGCCCGGAGGCCCCGTCATCAGCACCGAAGACACCCCCGCTATCCCATCGGAGAAGGAAAAGGAGTGGTCGCGCTCGACGGTAGAGGGATTAAGCGTTGAGTCACCGGAGAAGTTGTCATAAAGAGGAGTAGTAGAATCCATGTCAAATGGGGGGTTGCCTGCAACTGTGAACGAAAAATCAGACGAGCGGTTGCCGGCATGGTCATAGGCCTTAAGGTTTATCTCGCCATAATCCACTTTCCCAATTGCGGTTGAAGGAAAAACAAAAGTTTCAGCAGCAGAATCCTTTACCGCTCCAGGAATAGGAACCGTCTGATTGTATTTAAAATCCGAAAAGAACGCATTATATGCCAAATGGAATTGCCCGGGACCGGAATGCAGGTCCCGCAGTTTAATATCAAAACTCCTTGCTCTGGTAAGACCGCCGGCTCGTATCTCCTTTATTGTGCCCGTCTCAAATACAGTAATTTCTGGAGGCGCAACTACTGCAGGCTTCATACTGTCTTTTTGCCATGTCGGAAACAACGACCGGAAGCCTGCAAGAAAATTCATGGCCGCGAGATCCTCCGGGTCGCGTATATCATAAACTGCCTGTGTCGTTGGATTTTTTGTGATTGGTTTCCCGGCGGCTGAATAGCAGTATTCCACGAAAGCATCGCTGCGCATACGCTCGATACCGCTTGGGTCGATTTTACCTTCAGAATCGAGAACGCAGCCTGTTTCCTTGCATTTGAGGTATCCAAAGAGGTTTGAAAGTCCTTCGTCGGGCATGACGATATATTTGATGTCTAAATCTTTCAAGTAATACGCCATTTGCAAAATAGAATTCCTACTCCTCAGATCAATCAAATCGCCATTTGTTGTCTTATATCCAAAAGCGCCATAATACAACCTAGTCTGGTTCCTGAAGGAATCCAGAGGAATCTCTCTGATTAGATTGACCTCTTTAACGCAGAAGAGCGTCATGTTATCCCTCCATGGGCATGGCACATTCCGCATAATTCCCGACATTTCAATAACCTTGTCCCCCATAACATTACCAGGGAAGTCTGTGCCCACATATATTCCACCATGCACCTTATTAAGCACATTGAAAACTGTTTCGCCTAAAACCGGCCCTACCACATCGAGCTCGCGAAAGACAACGTCACCTAATTCCTGCGCGGTCTTGTTCCCTGTTTCTGAAAACAATGGAGCCGCATAACAGACAGCTGATACTACGAGAAAGACCCAAAAGATAGCTCTCCGGGCGTGCATACTATTCCCCCTGCTCAAGTTGCTTTATTGCGTCCCCAAGTTTGTCGCTAATTACCTGATTGTGCTCTTGATTTACAGCTTTTTTAAACAGAATTAAAACCTTATCTTTTGACGCATATCCCGGCTTTGTTTTTGAAAGCAGAAAGTCAACAACGGCTTTACGCCCGATTATTGTTTTGTCATGCAACTTTCTCTCGAGCAATGGCAACTCCTCATTCCCAAATGTGTCGGCGTCACCAGCAATTTCCAGCGCTCGAGCAAGTTTTTCACCGCTGGCATACTCAATATATTTACGTATCATTTCAAATGTGAAAGCAAACGCCGGGTTATCCCCAAAGCTTTTTCTAGGTTTTCGCTGAAAATCTGGATATCTAGCGGCCACGACATCAAGCAATTTGGGATTCGAGTAAGAACATAAGAGTTGTCCTGCTTTTCTATATTCATCCAGATCCGTTGTCTTTACGATAAAATCATGGATTGCTTTCTGGGCTCGTGCCCCATCTGCAGCCTTCAGATAACGCAAAGAGGCCACTTCCGTCAGTTTTCCTTTTACGACCAGTTCTTTGATTTTGTTATAAATATCATCTCCCTTGACGCCCATGCTACCACCAATGGAGCGCAGCACATACTCCTGTAGTTCTTTGTTATCTGTATCCATTTCCCGGAGATAGAATTTATGCAATTCAAGGTTATTGTCCAGCGGGCCGATGAATTCCAGAATTCTCACCTTATTTGCGAAATTAATCCCCTCACTGTCGCGTATTGAATCATAAGCCTCTATTAACCGTATGGACACCGCAAGCCTGAACGAGGATTCGAATACGACTTTGAAGCGGACATAGTAACCCCATTTTGAATCCAGTTCATGAAGCAGACTATTCACTTCGCCAGGCTCACCGCTATTTGCATTGATTTTATCCAAGATGCCAAAGATATCCTCCCGGGCCGACGCCGAATCGACAGATTTAACCACAACAGGACCCATCGTCTGTGAAAAAATGTTGCCTTGCACTAAAAACAACAGGATAAGACTTCCAAGAAGTGTTTTCATATGCTCTCCGATCTATCTCTCAGAAACAAAGCCAACAAAGCCTGCATAACCGAAACTGATAAAGACAATATAAACCATCTTCCGCCTTTGCGGTTGGCAGGCAGGCCATAGAATACATATTTAAATGTAAACGACACCTAATAGATGAATTTCTTCTTCCCAAACCCCTGAAGTAAAACTTTAAATCAGCGAAACCCCGCTGTTCACAACCGCTACCGGCACATCACATAGCACAGATATACTAGTATCCCGGAAATAGTATATGGGGCGCATTGACTATAGTCAATGGCGCGTGCGTCATTTTGGAGAAGATTTTACGTCGGAATAACTCGTGTTGCGGAAATGGCCCCAAAAACCGCTAAATGGCCTGTTTTGTATACAGCCGCGGTTGTATATAGGCCCATCCGCGCCCCTTTTTGCGGGCTATCCTGCGGGCATAGGGATGGCCAAGCGCCTTGCGCAACCTGTACACCAGGGCTGAAAGCGCTTCCGCCGGGTCGCGCGGGGGCTCGGTGAATACCTGCGCGATAATCTCATTGCCGGGAACGCAGCGCGGTCGGTTCTCAAAAAGAAGCGAGAAAAGCCTGAACTGCTCTATGGAAAGTTTGGCCAGCGTCGCCCCGCCCCTGACTATACGCATCCCTTTATGGTCTAGAACCAAGTCAGAAGCCGCCTGGGATTCGCACGGTCTGCCTACGCGGCGCAATTGCCGCTGTACCGCCGCCAAAGCCGCCTTATATCCGTGTCCCTTCAACACAAAGGCGTCAGCCTGGCACCTATCATAACAAGCAGCGACCTGCTGTTCGTCTCCGCTCAATATCACTATTGGGGCTTCCCGGAGCTGCGCGCAGCCGCGCACGGAAAGACAGATAAGCAGCGCGGTCTCGTCGCCAAGGTGATAATCGAGCAAAAAGCAGTCCGGCAAATGCCGGAAAGCCAGCTCTACGCCCTCCTGGCAATCGCCGGCGGAATACACCGTAAACCCGAAATCGGAAAAATATTTGACCAGCGAATTACGCTGGCGCGCGTCATCTTCTACGATGAGAATCGTGTTGCCCATGGCCTAACCGATGATTATTCTACAATAAATTGCTAGGCCCGAGTCCGACACCTTAAGGAGAAAGCGGACTCCCTCTTATAAGCCGGGCCGGGCTATTTGGAGGCCGGCAGGTTTTCCGCCACCTGGCGGGAGAAGACGCCGGCCTCGTAGGCCAGCGGCTGTTTGCCGATGCGCTCTACCAGGCCCTTCGCCAGCTGGCCGGCCAGGCCGCCCAGCAGGTTTTTAGAAGTCTTTATCTTAACCACGCTTTCTTCCAGCAGAAATTCCCCGGCCCCGGCTTCCCAGACGCGCGCCGTGCCCTTCACCATGCGGCGGTTGTACACCCCCGCCATTATCTCGCCGTAATCGGTCAGGTTGCAGTAGACCAGCCGGCCTGCGCCCAGCCACTCCGCCAGTTTCTCCGGGGGAGCGGCGGCCAGCTGGCCCCCGTCGCTGAAGCCGTGCCGGCGCAGCAGCTCGTCCGTCTTTTCCAGGGGCAGCATGTCGTAGCCGGCCGCCTTCAGCTGCTCAAAAACCAGTTTCCGGGCCAGTTCCGGCCCCTCTATGCTGGTGGTCTCGTCGGAAAAAGGCAGCACCGCCGTCTTCACTTCGAACCAGGACCTGTCGCATTTGCCCCGCGCCGGCGCGGCCTGGGCGGAAGCGAGGTCCCGGTAGATGCCGCCCCACCGCACAGGCTTGGCCTTTTTGTCGCCCTTGGAAGCGGCCTCGGCCCGGCGGTAATGCTCCTCCGCCGCTTTATAGTCCCCGGCCAGTTCGGCCTCTACCGCCAGCCCCAGGTGGTCGCGCCAGCCCCCGCCGGCCGCCGCGCGTTCGCGCCAGATTGAGACGGCTTCCTGCCAGCGGCCGGCCCGGGCGTGGGCCACGGCCCGCTCCGAAGCGGCGTCTTTCTCCTCCTTGAACAAGGGCCGGAACCTGTCCACGGCGCGGCCGGCGTAGCGGTCGGAAATCTTGGCGGCCAGCTGCGCGAAGAGCTTCTCCTCGTTGGCGGCGTACCAGTCTTCCAGGTCCCTGCCCTTGTCGAAACGGTCCTCCCCGGCCGAGGCGACGGCGGCCCAGGTGTCGAGCACTTCACCGCCGGGCCAGGCCAGCAGGTGGAACTCGGCCGCCAGGGAAGCGCTGTAGGCCCACACCCGGCTCTTGACGTTCTGTTTCTGCTTTTTCTTGTCGTACTGCACGGCCGTCCGCTCCTCCTTATTCGAAGAGAGGACGGGCCTCTTGAGAGAGATGACCAGCAGGCCGGAAGGGTCCAGGCGCCCGGCGAAGCGGTCGGGCGTGCCGCCTGTCTTGTCCACGCGCCAGGCGCAGACTTTCCCGTCGGGGCCCTTCAGGGCTTTCGACGCGCGCCTGGCCAGCGACTGGAAATTCATATCCGGCCCGGCTTTGCCCAGCAGGGCCGCGGCCAGCCCCTCTTCCTGCACCGCCCCCCCGTCCGACGGCGGGCGGACTACCACATAAAGCGCGCCAAGCGAGGGGCGCAGCGCGGCCGCCCCGGGCGAGCCCGGCAGCCGGTGCGGCACCCGCACCGAATAATAACCGCCGCAGCCGGCTAAAAAAGCCAGCAGCGGCAGCATCACGATCTTTTTCATTTTTCCAGCCAGGCCACGGCGCGGGAACCTTTCACCTTGCCGGCCCCGGTAAGACCCTCGACGTAAGCGTTGTAGCGGGTCTGCACCGGCTTATCGGCGCCCAGCCCGCCGGCGGCGGTGGCGTTCTGCACAAAGCCGGAGTTAACCGGGAAAGCAGTCACCAGGTAAGCCCGCCCCAGCGCGGAGTCATAGACCGAATAGATCAGCAGGTGCGTGTTCCCGCCGACTTCGCCGGAGAAAGGCACGAAGTCCGTGCGCAGCACCACCTTGCGGCTCCCGGCCAGCTGCACCTGCTCGGTCAGCCGGCTGCGCTTCACGCCGGCAAAGGCGTATTTCTTCACGGCGGCGGAGCAGGAAGCCCCCGCCCGCTCCAGCAGTCCCCTGGCGGCCTGGTCGTCCCGGAGGGCTATGCCCCCGGCCAGGCAGGTGATATTGGCCAGCAGCGTGCCTTCCGACGGGGCCGGTCCGGCCGAACCCCGCGGCAGGCCCAGGCCCTGCTCGATGTCGGGCCGCACCCAGCGGGCGCGCTTGAAGCCGAACTTGGTGGGCAGCAGGCTGAACAGGTAGCCGTAGGTATGCTCCAGCCCGGCGTGAATTATCCTTCCGCGCGGCCCCGCCGCGCCCAGGCGGCCGGCTATGAAGGCGAGCACCTCGGGGCGCACGATCTCCCCGTTGGCCAGCTCGTCGTAATTTATGCTCTCGCCCCAGAGGCTAACCAGCGCGGGGTTGGCGGCGTCGGCGTCCAGCTGGCGCAGCAGGCCGGGAGTGCGGGCGGCGAACACCGGGCCCACGTCGCGGCCGGCGTCGGCCTCGGCGCCCATCAGGCGGGCGGCGCCGGCCCAGGGGCAGTCCTCGGCTTTTTCGCCGGGGGCGGGGCATTCGAAAGCGAAAGCCAGTGAAGGCAGCAGCAGCAGCGCCAGCAGTAATTTTTTCATCACGCCCTCCTCCGGAAGTCGGCCCGGCTGACGGTGAAATAGCGGGTGCCGCAGGGATAGCCGGGGTAGGGCCCGCAGTTGTCGGCCGGCGCCGGGGCGGTGCTCTTGTTCACCGAATTGGCCAGGTCCTGCAGGGTCTCCGGCTTTGAGGACTGCGCCGGGCTTTCCGCCTTCTGGCTCTTGAAGCAGGCGCTTAACCCGGCCAGGCCTACGGCGAGCAGGCCCAGCAGGCTGAACCTGGCCGCGCGGTTCACCTCCGCCTTGGTCAGCCCGGTAAGTTTTCCCAGTTCGTAAAATTTTTTCATGTTTTTTCTCCGCTCGCTAATAGGATTTTATTACTTTTCCCGCCCGTCAATAC
>Ga0075012_10007177_pt1 | contig 10008 bp, 7 predicted proteins | sample All_14_2_FD_71474 | JGI IMG/M metagenome (GOLD analysis project Ga0075012, IMG submission 71474) | Freshwater microbial communities in response to fracking from Pennsylvania, USA - Allegheny Zone_MetaG_DW_15 | ecosystem: Environmental > Aquatic > Deep subsurface > Groundwater > Drilled... | reverse complement strand
TTAGGAAGGTCGGGCTCTGACGTGAGGCGTCATGCAGTTCGCGCAGCGCCGGGGCCCGGAACGAGGAGCCATAGTTGGCGCGGATCAGAAGCTCGTCCGAGGGCGCCCAGACCGCGCCAACCTTGGGATTGAGGGAGCCGCCGATGTCGTCGTACTCATCGTAGCGAGCGGCGAGGGAGAGCTCGAGCCGCTGCAGTCCGCGCCTCGCGTTGTCGGACCCGAAAAGCGGCAGGCGCACCTCGCCGAAGGCGCTGAACACCGATCGATCGAAGGTGATCGGCGCGCCGATTGTGGGGGTGGCGGCGGAGGTGAAGGTCGAGGTGCTGCGGCTGAAGTCTTCGTCGCGGAGCGCGACGCCCGCCGCCAGGCGAACCGGACCGCCCGGGAGGGTGAGAACCGTGCCGTCGAGCTGGAGGTTGGCGGTGCGGACCTCGGTCTTGTCCCAGGTAGCGGTCCAGCCTGAACTGAGGAAGTCCAGCACAGCCTGCGGGCTCGAGCCGCCGTCGCTGAACGGATTGAAATAGCCGTCCCGGATCGCGCTGAACGTCGTGGCCGGATTGTCTGGGGCCGTCCCCAGCGCTTCGCGCAGGAAGAGGGAGTTGAGCGCGCCGGAGGAGCGGGAAGACGCTTCCTCGGCGGCGTGGGCGAGATAACCGGTCAGCCGCCAATCGCCTGCGAGTTCGAGGTCCGCCCCCAAAGACAGGCCGAGGCTCTCCGCGTCGCCGCCGAGCCTCGGATTGGGCAGCTCATTGACGAAGGAATAGCCGACGATGTGCGAGGCGGCCCCCGTGGGCGAAACGAAATAGGGATTGCCGGCGTTGACCGTGATCAGGGTGAGGATGGGGGCGGAGACCGTGTCCCACTCGCGGCGGCCCCACCGGGCGTCTGCGCTGAGGCTCAGGCGCTGGCCGAGGTCCTGGTGTCCCGACAGATAGAGGCTGTGTCGTTCCTGGTTCGGAAGGACGTTCATGCCGGCCCGCTGATTGCTGCGATTGACCCCGCCGGCGATGAAGTCGCCGGGCTGGAGGTTCGTCCCATCCTGGCCGGCCGGAAGGGCGTAGGCCGAGACATAGCCGCCCTGGGCGGCGTCGTAGATCAGCAGGTTGCCCGGATTAGCGTAGATCATGCGCCGGTCCGTTCCCCCATAACGCCGGAGATCGGCGTCGCCGGCGCGCGGTCGGTCGGCCGCCGAGAGGGCGTCACGCTGATAGTATTCGTAGGAAGCCATCAGGCCGCCGGTGGACCAGGTCCGGCCCACGGTCTGGCCAGCCTGCCGCTCGCCAAAGGCTCCGTCGGCCGCGCCGCCGATCCGGGCGCGCGTCTCGGCGCCGTCGTAGTCCTTGCGCAGGATGATGTTGACCACGCCGCCCACGGCGTCTGAGCCGTATAACGCCGAGGCCCCGTCCAGCAGGACATCGATCCGACTTATGGCGTTGGTCGGGATGGTTGAGATGTCGGCGAAATCACCGAAGGATCCCGTGCCCGACATCCGGCGTCCGTTGATCAGCACCAGGGTGGCGTCGCTGCCGAGGCCGCGCAGGTTCACGCCGGAAGCGAAGCCGCCATTCGAGCCGGTGCGATCCGCGCCGTTCTGTAGCGCGCCCTCATTAGCGGTTCCGCCGAAGTTCTGCGGCAGGGCAGCCAGAGCTTGGGCGACCGTCGCATGGCCGTCGCGATCGATCTGGTCGCGAGAAATCACAGTCACAGGGGAGGGGCCGTCGACCACGCCGCGCAGCAAGCTGCCGGTGACGACGACCTCGTCGAGTTGCGTGGCTGGGCCAATGGCTTCGGCCTGCAGGGAGGGATCATAAACCACGAAGACGTTCGGGCGGGACCGCCGCCAGGCGAGGCCCGTGCCGTCCAACAGTTCGCTCAACGCGGCCTCGGGAGCGCGCTCTCCCGATAGGCCGGGTGAACGCCGGCCAGCGACGAGCGCCGTGGGATAGAGGAGTTGAAGGCCGCTTTCCTGGGCGAAGATCGGCAGCACCCGCTCGAGCGGGCCCGCCGCGATGTCGTAGCGGCGCGACGCGACGTCCTGGGCCATCACCACTGTCGGCGCCGTCGCCGCGATCAGGGCGGCTACGGCCGCCGAACTCAAATCAAAACGCATCTTCTCCCCCGGATTGGATCGCCCGCAGCGCGCGGGACGGGGGAAGACGACGTGGGCGGCGGCTGTCCCTAACTCCGGCTTCGGATTATTTTCATCCGGGACGTCCGCCATCAAGGATCAGCCCGCCGTCGGCTGTCCGACGAACGGTGATTCCGTATAGGTCGGTGAGGGCGGCGGCGAAGCCATCCACATCGCCCGTGTCGAAAGCCCCGCTCACTGGGATATTGGCTATGGCGGGCGCGCGGAGTTCGATCCGGCGGGTGCTGTAGCGATTGACCTCCGCAACGGCCTCGCGAATCGGCGTCCCCTCAAAGATCAACCGTCCTGTCGTCCAACTGGTGGCGCGGTTGGCGTCCACCGAGGCGACCGCAGGACGGGCTGCGGCGGTGACCACCTGCTGCCCCGGCGCCAAACGCCAATCCTTGTCCCGCCCGTCATGAGCCGCCGTGACCGCTACCTGGCCCTCGACCAGAGTGACGCGGGCGCCGCGCTGCAATCGGCGGACGTCAAAGCGCGTGCCCAGCGCCGTGACGCGTGTATCGCCCGCCTGGACCGTGAAAGGGCGAGCCTTGTCCGTGGCCACCACGAACAGGGCCTGCCCCGAATCCAAGAGGATCGTCCGGTGATCGCGGCCCAGGCGGACCCGGATGCGGCTGTCGGTGTCCAGCACCACGCGGGAGCCGTCTTCGAGCTGCACGGTGCGCAGCTCGCCGACGCTGGTGGCGTAGGTGAGGGGCCTATTTAGCGCCCAGACACCGGCGATCCCGGTGACAACAAGGACGCAGGCCAGGCCCGCGAGCGGTTTCCAAAGGCCGGACACGACGGCGCGCGCTCGCGTCGGCGGCGCGGCGTGTCCTAGCGTCTTCGCGGTCAGGGCCGCGATCTCAGGATCGTCAGCCAGGCGTCGGCTGTTGGACCAGAGGGCTTCTATGCGCTCATAGGCGCGCGCATTGTCGGGGTCTCGCCGCCACTCGAAGAAGTGGCGGATGTCGTCGGAGGAGACTTGGGGCGCGCCCAGGCGGCTGAACCAGTCGGCGGCCTGCTGTCGGCGTGTATCGGGATCAGAATCTCGGGTCATGGCGGCCCGCCTAAGCCCCCATCTGCTTCGAGCAATGGTCCAACGCCTTCGACATCCGCCATTCCACGGTTTTTAAGTTCAGGCCGCGAGCCGCAGCGATCTCCGCATAGGTCATACCGCCAAAACGGCTCATCACGAAGACGTCGCGGTAAAGCGCGGGCATGGTCAGGATGACTTGCTTTAAGAGGAGGTCCTCCAACTGGCTGGCGCCTTCTCCCGGATCGACCGCGTCGACGTCGGCAGGTTCGCCGCCGCGACGACGACTCCGACGGCTGTCATCGCGCACCAGGTTCAGCGCGATCCGAAGAAGCAGCGCCTTCGGCTGTCTGACCCCGCCCACCGAATAGGGCGCGGCTCGAATATAGGTCTCTTGGGCGACATCAGCGGCCTGATCGGCGCCCACGAAGACGCGCAGCCGGCCGGTCAGCCAGCTGTTGTAACGGCGATAAAGGCGCTCCAAGCCTTCGGCCGTCTCGGCGTCCATTTCTTTGGCGTCGGTCACTCCATCCTCCCGCCCACAGGGGCGGGCCGGGAAACCCAGGCGCGAGCGAACGCGGGCGCGCCTCCGCTCGGTGCGGGGCACACGGCACCTCACGACGCGTAAGGCGCGCCTTGGGCTGCTCCAAATTCGGTATCGCACAGGGATTCCAAGCCCCGTTGTCGGCGCGAACGTCGACGCCCCAGCATGAATCAAACGGAATCCCGGCGCAAGCGGGAGGGGTCGGGCGTTGGAATCCTCTGCGTTGAGGCCCGCTGCTTAGCGATGGAAGCGCCGCCTTCGCGCGAGGCGAACCCCGGCTCCCACTTCCGCGCCTATCTCACGGCGCCCGACGAGACAACGTAGGGAATATAAGCATGACCCGCAAACAAGGCTCAGCCTGATCGAAACCCGCAAGAAACATGCGTTTCTCACGCAAGTCTTCAGCGTTGCCGTTCCTGCCGCCTGCGAAGTACTAACGCATCGAAGCAACTGGAGGTGGTTATGGTCAATCATGACATCGGCCGCGCCAATGCGGCGACCGTCACTGAGCTGAGCACGCGCGAACGTGAGTGTTTGCAGTGGGCGGGGCGAGGAAAAAGCTCGTCCGACATCGCTGGGATACTCGAACTATCACCTCGGACGGTAGACAGCTATTTGGAGAAGGCCTGTTCGAAGATGGGCGTGCGGACCCGCATTGAGGCCGTGGCGGCGGGCGTTCGACGAGGCATCATCTCTGCGGATTGAGGTTCGCGTCAAGTATTCGCTTCGGTGCTTTATGCGGCGGTGGCCCAAAGCTTCTCCAGGGCATCGTCGAGCAGAGCCACGTCGGCTTCAGTGGTGAATCGGCCTACCGAAAAGCGCAGCGCTTCGCCCGCGGCGGCTTCATCCCACCCCAGGGCGCGCAGGACATGAGAGGCACCGATCTGTCCTGAAGTGCAGGCCGAACCGATTGCCGCTGCGACTGTCGGCTGAAGTCTAAGCAGCAGGTCTGCGGCGTCGACGCCGGGGAGGCGGACGTGGAGGCACCCGGGATGGCGGGGCGATGTCGCCGCCGTTTCTTCAGCGCCGGGAAAGTATCGCCGGAGCACGGCAAGCATTTTTGAGCGAAGCCGTTCGGCGTGAACCCGATCCTCCGCGCCCTGGTTTTGAAGCAGTTCGCAGGCCTTCCCAAAGCCTGCGCAGAGAGCTTGTGGGACGGTGCCGGCTCGCAGTCCGTCTTCCTGTCCGCCGCCTGACACAAGCGGTGACGGTCGCCAAGGCGCCGCTGCGCTAAGGTAGGCGGCGCCTATGCCCCCCGGACCGTAAAGCTTGTGGGCTGAGAAACTCGCGGCATCACAACCCCAAGCGTGAAGGTCGACCGGCATCGCGGCGGGCGCTTGGGTGGCATCGACGTGAAAAAAGGCGCCCGACGCCCCGAGGATCGCGCTTAGGGCCCCTACATCTTGAATGACGCCTATCTCATTGTTCACGGCCATGATCGAGACAACGGCGACCCGTTCGTCGAGCTGCGCTCGCAATGCGTCGAGATCAACGCGACCAGATTCGTTGATCGCGACGTAGCTGAGTTCAAAGCCTTCTTGCGCCAACCCATGTGCCGGAGAAAGCACTGACTTGTGCTCAATCGGGCTAACGAGCACGCGCCTGCGACCTGAGGGCGCGGTTCGAGCTGCGCCGAGAAGCAAAAGATTATTGGCTTCTGTTGCCCCTGACGTGAAGGTGATCTCTTCGTCCTGAGCTCCCAATGCGTCCGCCACCGCATGCCGAGCGGCGGTGACGGTGGCCGCTGCTTTCCAACCGAAGGCGTGGTCTTGCGCGCTAGAGTTGCCCGGATGACCCCACGCCTCCACCATCACGTCGCGAACGCGCGGGTCGAGGGGGGCCGATCCGAGATAGTCGAAATAGCCTAGGGAGGTCATCGAACCTGATCCACTGGTGATGGTCGCCAGTAGGTTGACATGCTCCACGCCGGAGGTCCATCCACTGGTAATGATCTCCAGTGGACACCATGCCTCATAGCCTTCTCGACGATCCGCGCGCCCGCTTGCAGTTTGCGGGGCATGAAACCTTTCCGCTTCGCCATGGCTGGCTGAAGAAGGCTTATGACGCGGTAAAGGCTGAAGAAAATGCCGGTGTCGCTCCCGGGACCGTCTTCAACGAGGAGAGCGCCATCGCCACCTTCGGCGTCGGTCGCAACATGGTGCTCTCGATTCGGCATTGGGCCCTAGCGACGGATGTTTTGGCGATCGAAGAGTCGAGCGAACGCGCCATGCGGCTGACATGCGGTCGGCTCGGCGATCTTCTTTTCGGCGAAGGCTTAGATCCCTATCTCGAACATCCCGGGTCGATCTGGCTGTTGCATTGGATGTTGGCCTCCAAGCCCGGGCGGGCGACGGCCTGGCATTGGGCGTTCAACGAGTTTCATGAGCCGAGCTTCGATCGGGAACTCATGCGCCTTCGCCTGCATCGGCGGTGCGATGAACTTCGCGGCGCAGGTAGATTGAGCGACCGGCAGATTAGTGATGTGACGATCCGCCGGGACGTCGAATGTTTGGTGCGCACTTACTTTGCGGGCGGGACAAGCTCCAAGAAAGCGGCCGAGGACAGTTTGGAATCTCCGCTAGCGGAGCTGGGTTTGATCCAAAAGGCGGGCGTGGGTGAGGTATTCCGCTTCCGCCGCGGCCCCAAAGCCTCCTTGCCGGACACTGTCTTCCTCTTCGCCCTATTGGACTTCTGGTCGACCTATCATCCTGCTCGCCGCACCTGTTCAGTCGATTTCCTGACCTTCGAGCGCGGCGCGCCTGGGCAGGTTTTCCTGCTCGATGAGGAGGGCGTGGCGGACCGTCTTAGCCGTATGGAGACCCTGACCGGCGGCGCCCTTCGCTGGGACGAGTCGTCCGGGATGAGACAGATCTATGCCCACGACCTAGATCTGGACAGATGGGGCGTCGCGCGATCCACGTTCGAAGCTCGCAAGGTGAGGGCGGCGTGATGACCGACCAACCCTGGATGAATGTCTCTCGGCGTTTCACCCGATCGGTGCGTGTCGACGCCGATCTCAATGATCCGGAAGCCTTGAAAGGTTTCATCGCCACGCGATCGGCGGCGGACGCGTTGATCGCCATGTCGCGGCATAGAACTGAGACCGGCCATGCCGCCTTCACTTGGACCGGCCCCTACGGCAGCGGCAAATCGAGCCTTGCCGTCGCCCTAGCCGCTTTGTTGAGAGATGACGCGGCGACCGATCTGTTCGCACGTCTGGGCGAAGATGTGAGCGGACCGCTGGCGAACGCCTTCGCCGGCGTGAACGGCTGGAGCATCGTCCCGATCGTCGGCCGGCGCGCCGACCCTGAAGCGATAATAGTCGAAGCCATCTCCGACGCTGTGGGGTGGAGCGTCCCCGTGCGGCGGCGCGGCGACGCCTTCGCCGATTGGCTTCGCGATACGCTCGACGCCAATCCCGATCGCGGTCTCGCCCTCATCATCGACGAGATGGGAAAGTTTCTGGAGCTGGCGGCGCAGGAAAACGCCGATGTTCACGTCTTCCAGGACCTCGCCGAAATCAGTTCGCGCTCGAACGGTCGGCTCCTGGTCGTCGGCATCCTGCACCAGGCGTTCGATGAATACGCCAACCGACTGTCGCGCGAAGCTCGTGACGAATGGGCCAAGATTCATGGACGCTACGTCGATCTGCCCGTCAGCCTCGCCGGCGAAGAGCAGGTTCTGTTAATCGCCGAAGCCATCGAAGGCGACAAGCCGACAGCGCCTAGCGAGGCCGCACTGACCGTCGCGGCGACCATGCGCGCCGGCGCCGCCAGCGATGGACTGGCCGCTGCGCTGGCCGCTTGTTGGCCGCTGCACCCGCTCGTCGCCAGCCTGCTCGGCTCAATCTCGCGCCGTCGCTTCGGCCAGAGCCAGCGCAGTATCTTCGGCTTTCTCACCTCGGCCGAACCCTATGGCCTGCAATCGCATCTGCGCGATCGCACCAACATCGGGCAGGTGTACGGCCCGGACCAACTCTGGGATTATCTCCGGGCTAACCTCGAGCCCGCCATCCTGGCCTCGCCCGACGGTCACCGCTGGTCCACCGCGCTGGACGCCGTAGAGCGCTGCGAAACGCGGGGCGGCGGCGGTGGCCATTTGATTGTGCTGAAGACTCTGGCGCTGCTCGATCTGTTCAAGGATCGGTCTGGCCTATCGGCGACGGAAGATGTGCTCGCTTCCTCGTTGGCGGACCCAGGCGGCCTCAGCGACATCCTAGCCGATCTCACCCGTTGGTCCGTAGCGGTTTACCGGCGTCACGCAGGCGCCTTCGCCCTTTATGCCGGCAGCGACTTCGACATCGACGCCGCCGTCAGTGAAGCGCGTCAGGCGGGCGTGACCGTCGATTATCGCCGCCTCGCCAGACAGGCCGGTCTGCAGCCGGTCCTGGCCAAGCGTCACTATGAGGCGACCGGCGCTCTCCGTTGGTTTGAGGTGGATTTGTCACCGCTGCATGAGGCTCAGGAACGCATTCGCGCCTATAAGCCCGCGCCGGGTTCGGCTGGCCTGTTCCTGCTGCTCGTGAGCGGACAGGGGGAGAGCGAACGCCAAGCGAAGAGCCTGACTCGTGCGGCGGCCACCGTCGCGCATGACGCGGTGGTCGTCACCGGATGGACACGTGACAGCTTCCGAGTGCGCGACATGGCCCTCGATCTCGCCGCACTTGAACAGGTGCGCGCCCATAGGGCCGAGTTGCAAGGCGATGCAGTTGGACGACGCGAGGTCGACGCCCAGATTGCGCGTCTGTCGGCGGATCTCGAAGACCGGTTGAGCGTGGCGCTGGACGTGACCGATTGGGCCACGCCTGACGGCGTGCCCAAGACCCTGACCACGGCCGGCCTTTCCGGGCCGGCGGGGTTGAGCGTCATGGCGTCGGATCTTGCTGACTGGCGCTACCCGGACTCGCCGTGGCTCAGAAACGAACTGCTCAACCGCACTCGCCCATCATCTAACGCGGCGGCGGCGACCCGCGCTCTGCTGCGCGCCATGGTCGAAGCGCGCGGCGAGCCACGGCTTGGCCTTGAGGGTTATCCGCCTGAGGCGGGTCTGTTTGTCAGCCTGATCGAGGCTGCCGGCCTCTACCGCTTGGAAGAGAGCCGCTGGGTTTTCGGCCCGCCGACCGAAGGGGATCCAGCCAACTTGAGGCCCGCCTGGGAGAAGGCGGAAAAGACCATTCGTCAGAGCGCAGTGCCGGTGGCCGTCGCAGACCTTTACGCACTTTGGAAAGCTCCACCCTTCGGCATCCGCGACGGCCTGCTTCCTGTGCTGGCGGTCGCGTTCCTGCTCAGCCTTCAGGATCGTGCAGCGGTTTATCTCGACAACGTCTTCCGACCTCAGGTCGATCGCTTCTTCGTCGATCGGCTGCTTCAGGAGGCCAGCGCGGTCGGCTTCCGCTGGGTCGATATGAGCGAGACGGATGTGACCATGGTCGCCGAGCTCGCCAGTCGCCTGTCGGCTTTCGGCGAACCCGTGGCGCCTACCGCGCTCGACGTCGCCAAGACCTTGGTGCGTCATGTCCGCAGTTTGCCGAACTGGACGCTCCGAACCCAGTGGTTCGAGCCCCAAACTCTGGCCTTCCGCAACGTCGCCAAGACCTCGCACGATCCGAACCAGTTCCTCTTCCAGGAGACCCCGCCGCTCTTCAGTCCGGCCTCTCGTCAGCTCGACGGCGTCGAGCTCGCCGATCGCATCGCCGAGGCCTGGAAAACCTTGGGCGAGGCCTATCCGGCCATGCTGGACGGGCTGATGGCGCATCTGTTCAGGGAACTGCGTGTCCGTTCGCCGGAAAAAGATCTGCCGGCGCTGCGCCGCCGGGCCGCCGCCCTTAAGTCCGCGAACGGCAACTTCCGCCTCAGCGCTCTGGCCACCCGGCTCGAAGCCTATACGGGAACCCTTGAAGACATCGAAGGCATCGCCAGCCTGGCGGCGAACAAGCCGTCGCGCGAGTGGGTGGATCGAGATGTGGACGCGGCGCGGATCGAACTTGCCGCCCTAGCTCAGCAGTTCCTCAAAACCGAGACCTTCAACCGGGGGGCGGCGGGAGGGGCGGGCCGTACCGCATTCGCCATCTATATGAGCGATCCAAGCTTCCCGGCGCCGATGGCCCCGGAGCTCGACCTCGATGCCGACGAGCGACGCCATGCCGACGCCCTGGCTGTTAAGCTTCGGGCCCTGCTCGATGCTGAGGCGCAGTCGAGCGCGATCGCGCTCGGCGCGCTTGCGCAAGTCGGACTGCATCTCAGCAGCGACCACCAGAAGTTGGAGCCTGCATCGTGAGCGACGAGATCCATGTCCTCGGCG
>Ga0075012_10007175_pt1 | contig 10012 bp, 10 predicted proteins | sample All_14_2_FD_71474 | JGI IMG/M metagenome (GOLD analysis project Ga0075012, IMG submission 71474) | Freshwater microbial communities in response to fracking from Pennsylvania, USA - Allegheny Zone_MetaG_DW_15 | ecosystem: Environmental > Aquatic > Deep subsurface > Groundwater > Drilled... | reverse complement strand
TGCGGGGTTTTTTAAATCTTGGTAAACGCGTCTTCTGACAAATCCGCCAAGGCCGCCATGGCCTTCTCGCGCCACAGCATCAGTTCCTGCTGGGTGCGGGCGCGGGTTGTAACAACCTCTTCCCACTTTTGTGGGCAGGTGGGTACGGGCTTGGCATCAATTTCAGCCAATGAACGCTCACACCAATAGGCAGCCTCAGTCGCAATCTTAATCCGGTTAAGATTGGCATTGTCACGCAGGCGCTGTAAAAACGGCGCGGCGGGGGCATCCATAAAGGCGAGCATCTCTTTCATGAGGATGATATAGGGAGGGCCCAGCTTGCCGCCAACCCCCCTCTTCACTTTTTTCCGCATTTTTTTGGCCAAAAGTTGCGCCCCCGTAAGGCCCACAGCCTGTGGTTGAGCGATTTAAAAAGAAAACCTGCCGCTTTGCTACCACCTGTGGGGGAAAAGACTGTGGTAGAAGCAGAATGACCGGGGGTATTAGGGGGCTCGCGCGCTAATGCGCGGCACCCCTAAGAGCAAGCGCCCGCTATGCGGAAGCGCCGCGAAATAAAAATAACCTGCCGCTTTGCTACCACCTATGGGGGACAAGACTGTGGTAGAAGCGGCAGGCGGCTGTGGGGTCCTGTTTTTGGGGAGGGGGTAAGAGGTGGACCTTCGGCCTATGGGGGTTCGTTTAAACTTTTTTCATGCTGTCCTTTTATATTGACTCTGCGCGAACGCCTGCTTTGCAGAAGTGAGCGCAACTAAACCTGGGGAGGTCCAGCGGCGTAGCCGCCTTAGGAGGGGTGCAACCCCTCTTAAAGTGTCTACACAGGTATCATAGTTTCCTTAACCTTATACATGTGCTCATCCGCACGTTTAATCAGTTCAGCACTGCTATGGCCATCGGCAAAAGTACACCAGCCAATACTCGCGGTAAGGTAAACATCATGCCCCAGGTAACGGCAAGGGCTATTGGCCAAGGTATACATCAAACGCTGGGCCTTCTCCATCGCCTGGGTACCATTCACCTGGCGCAGAATAATGGCAAACTCGTCACCACCCATACGGCAGACCACATCAGTATCACGCACATGGGCATGCAGCAGGCTAGCCACGTGCTTAAGCACCGCGTCACCCGCCAGGTGGCCTAAATTGTCGTTAATGGCCTTAAAATCATTCATATCCAGCATCAGCACCGCGCCATTATGGCCATAGCGGCGGTAGAACGAAAAAGCCAGCTCAAGCTCATTTTCAAACATCCGGCGGTTGCCTACCCCGGTGAGGGTATCTTGCATGGCCTGCTGCCGCAGGTTGCTAATAATATCTTCTTGATGACGAAGTTGCTGGCGCATGGCACGCAGCTGGCCTTGCATACGGCGCAGCTCACTATAACGCGATGATTCATCCAGCTGTTTAAAGCGGTCGATGAGGTTATCATCTTGTTGCGGCGATATGACTGTGGCCTTCATGGCATAGGTCCTCTTGGTTATGCCCTTGAACATTCAAGACCCATGCCAATTTATGGCACACCAGCCACAACTATGTGATTTTTATGCAAGATTCATCATACTAACTCGCGCGAACGCCTGCTTTGCAGAAGTAAAGCGCGCCCTGTTCGGGGGAGGTCCAAGCGGCGCTGCCGCATTAGGAGGGGGCAGAGCTTGCGGAGCCCCCTCTTAAATTAACTACAAGTATGCGAGAACCACCGCCGCCGCCCTCTGCGCCGGGGTTTTATCAGGGGTGGTCAAGGCCTCACGCACCTGCTCAAGGCCGAGCCGCTGTTTCTGGCGAATTTGCGTATTGGCCAATAACGGTAATAGGGCATTGGCCAGGGCTGATGGGTAGGCCTTATCCTGAATAAACTCAGGCACCACCGGGGCTGCCGCCACCAGGTTCACGGGGCTGATGTAAGGCACTTTTACCAATTTACTCAGAACTTTATAGGTCAAATTACCAATTTTATAAGCTACCACATGGGGAAGGCCCAAGCAGGCCAGCTCCAAATTACTGGTACCACTCTTGGTTAAGGCGGCATCACACCCCTTAAGGGCGACAAACTTTTCTTTTCCCTGCACCAAACGTAAATGAGGAATATCCCTGAAGTAATCCATCAGCTGCTCAACCTTGAACAGCTCGGCCACCGGAATCACCACCTCCAAATCCGGAAGTTTTTGCTGCAGCAAACGCACCACCTCCGCAAAAAGAGGCGCAATCCGTTTAAGTTCACTCCCCCGACTGCCAGGAAGCACCGCAAGCCGTGGCGGCACATTTAACCCTTCAGCCTTAACGCCGTATTTATCCATACGTTCTGCCACAGGATGGCCCACAAAAGTACATTGCAACCCGGTTTTATCATAGGCAGCAGGCTCAAAGGGAAAAAGCGCCAGTACATGGTCTAGGTATTGTGCCATCTTTTTCACCCGCCCGGCCCGCCAAGCCCACACCTGCGGACTGACCCAATGAATGCAGGGCACATCCATTTGTTTTTTTATTTTTTTGGCCACCCGCAAAGTAAAATCAGGCGAGTCGATGGTAATCAGCGCGTCAATCTGTTCAAGCTTAGCAAGCCGCGCCACCCGGCGAATATGCCCAATAAACCGGGGGATATGTGGTAGCACCTCAAACAGGCCCATCATCGCGACATCTTCAAGTGGGACAGCTGACTGCAACCCTTGCGCAGCCATCGCCTGGCCCCCTACCCCCACAAAGCGCGTACCGGGCAAGTGAGCCTGAAGTTCTTGCATCAGGGCTGCACCAAGAAGGTCACCAGACTCTTCTCCGCAGACAATCATAATGGTTTTCAGATTATTCATTTCTGGGCTGCAACCGTCGCGCCTTCGATAAACAGGCCGGCACGGTTGGCCATGGTCACACAGGCGTCCCGGCCTAATAAAATAGTGCGCCCAGCTTCTAGGGCCACACCATCAAAACGGTGTTCAGCCAGAAGCTTCAGGGTTGTTTCGCCAATGGTGGGCAAATCAGCACGGTCATCCTGCTGTGGCTTAGCGACCTTCACCAGCACCCCGCCACTGTTCTTTTCACCACGCAGAGCCGCACAGCGGGTAATCAAGGCATCAGTCCCTTCAACCGCTTCCAACCCCAGTACAACGCCGTCTTTAATAATTACCGCCTGACCAATATCCGCCTCACCCAACCAGGCCGCCAGCTTAAGGCCGTGCTGAATATCAGCCATCTGCTGGCGCGTCGGTTTCGTCTTCGTCATCACACCCTGTGGGGTAAGCAAATTGGGTGATACCTGATGTGCTCCCAGGATATTAAACCCGTGGTCTTCCAGCGTCATCATCACCCGACGCAGCAGAGCATCGTCCTGTCCCAACAGCGCCCCAGTCAAAATTTTTAAACCCTGCCAGTCAGGCTTAAGGCTAAATAAACTAGTGCGCTCTAAGTTACCTGCCATAACAACATCGGTTACTTGGGCATTATGCAATGTCTTGATGACCCGGCCAACAGCGCCCAAAGGCAGCTGTACAATACATTCATCATCAATAACCGTTGGTGTTGGCCATGCTGGCTGTGGTTGGTCTTCAAAGGTAATAACAATGTATGGTCGCTGGTGCGCAATACATTCCGCAATCAGGTAAATCGGCAGCTCACCACCACCAGCCAGAATGCCAAGGCGGCTAGTCTTGCTCATCCATCTTCTCGTTCATACCGGGCAATACAATGCCGTTTTCGCTATGCTCAATAAAGTGAATCATTGAAACCACAAACTCATCATTAGCATATTGCGCACGGGCCAGTTTTAAACGTTCAGCAAACACACCCTCACCATGGAAGATGTCGTTATAAGCCCGACGCAAGCTTAAGATCTGCTCTTTAGTAAAGTTTTTGCGTTTTAAGCCAATCCAGTTTAAGCCCTCCAGCTCAGCGCGGCTGCCATAAACACTCCCAAAGGGAATCACATCTTTATAAACCCCGCTGGTAGCGCCAACAATGGCGTTTCGACCAACACGACAGTACTGGTAAATACCAGACAAACCGCCCACAATCACGTTATCTTCAAGTACAACGTGCCCTGCCAGCGCAACCGAGTTCGCCAGAATACAGTTATTATGAACATCACAGTCGTGCGCTACATGGCTACAGGCCATAAATAGGTTGTTATTACCAATTTTTGTAAGCCCAATATCGTAGTCGGCACCTTGGTTCACGGTAACATTCTCACGAAAGGTATTACCATCCCCAATAATCACCTGTACCGGACCGCCTTTATGTTTAATATCTTGGGTCCGATGTCCAATAGAAGAAAATGGGAAGAATATATTGTTCTTACCTACAGTTGTATGGCCAGTAATGACAACATGGCTATGTAATACGCAACCTTCATCAATGGTTACTTCCGGACCAATCACACAAAAAGGCCCTACCTGCACGCTGGGGTGCACCTGGGCCTTGGGGTCAATGATTGCTGTTGGGTGAAGCGTCATGAAGCATCTCTCCTAATGCCTTACGAGGCATAGTTTTGGCAGTAAACTGGGCAGTAGCAGCAACTTGTGTACCCACCAGCGCCGTACCATTAAATTTCCAAACGTCAAAACGCCCGCGCTCAAGCTGCACGTGCAAGGTTAAGTCACAAGTCGGTTGAACAGGTGAACGAAAACGTACATTTTCAATCGACATAAAAAGAATCGCCATATCGCTCGCCTTATCAGGCTGAACGAGGCCCACATAGATACCAGCAGCCTGAGCCAGAGCCTCAACAATAAGAACACCCGGCATAATCGGGGCGCCCGGAAAGTGACCCTGAAAGAAAAAATCTTTCGGAGTAATATGCTTGAACGCCGTCAAGGTTTTGGCATGTAGGTCATAGTCGCTCACCCCGTCTACCAATAGCATAGTATCACGGTGAGGAATCAACCCCAGAACATCATCACGCGTCAGTGTTGGCATCGTCACTGTTCTCACTGTTATTTTTTAATAAACGGCTTAAACGGGCCTGGGCTTTACGCCACTGGGCAATAGGCTGCGCAGGGAAACCACTCACCACCTCGCCCACTTTACTAATGGTTTTGGTAACACCACTCTTGGCAGCAATCATCACGCGGTCAGCAATTTTGATGTGTCCAGCAATCCCTACCTGGCCACCGACCACCACATTATTACCAAGCACTGTACTACCAGCAATGCCTGTCTGAGAAACAACGACACAGCCTTGGCCCAGTTCAACGTTATGACCTATCTGCACTAAGTTATCTATGCGTGACTTGCTACCAATTTTTGTCGCCACCTGGGCGCCACGGTCAATGCAGGTATTCGCCCCAATTTCAACATCATCACCAATTTCTACCGAGCCAATCTGAGGTATTTTGGTGGTATTACCATCCAGCGCAAAACCAAAACCATCCTGACCAATACGCACCCCACCATGAATTTGGCAGCGTGCCCCTATCGTTGCGCACAAAATGCTAACACAACTATGGATATGGGTATGTTCACCCACTGAAACCTCAGGCCCAATATAGCTGTTGGCCCCCACCCAAACGCCATCCCCCAGCACAGCGCCAGCATCAACCACCACACCGGCATCAAGCGTTACACCTTGGCCTAATTTTGCAGAAGCATGTACCACAGCAGAAGGGTGAATGGTTGCCAGGCCCTTAGGCTCAGGAAACAGCATCTGCAAAGCTTTACCAAACGCCGTATAAGGCTGTGGCGTAACCAAAGCGACAGCGCCCGAAGGCACCTCAGCCAAAAACTGAGGCTTTACAATCACCACACCGGCCTTTGTTGCGGCAAGCTGCAGACGATATTTTATATTGTCTAAAAATGACAGTTGGCCTTCGCCAGCTGTATGCAGCGGACCAGCATCATGAATCAACCGGGAACCATCGCCATGAAGTTCAAGCCCCAAGGCCAAGGCTAACTGGGCCGCAGTTAGCGGCCCAGCACATTCATGGAAACGACGTTTTACCATGTAAAACTATTTTACCTTAGCATTCACACGCTTCAGTACTTCAGCGGTCAAGTCTTCAGCACCACCGTTGTAAAGCAGTAGGTTCTCAGCAATAACCAAAGTCAGGCTTTTTTCCTTAGCAATAGCGGCAATCTCATTGCGAATTGCATCAGTAATTTTATTACGGCGATTGTTATTCTCTTTATCCAGGTTAGCCTGAATGCTTTGCGCTTCTGTACGGAAATCACGCACCGCCTTCTTAAGCTTCTCTTCCTCTTCAGCAAATTTTTCAGCACTTAGTACGCCACGTTTAGCCTTAAGGTCTTCCTGTTGCTTAACTAGCTTGGCTTCCATATCATTAATTTTTTTCTGCGCTTTTTCTGTTTCTTTTTGCAGATAATCGCGCGCAGACTTTGCAGCATTTGCTTCAGTCAGCACCTTTTGGGTATCAACCACAGCCACAGTGGTTTCAGCATGAGCAACCGTTGTCAAAGTCATTGCCAAGGCAAAGGCGGCAGCAGTAAATAGTTTTTTCATTGTTTTCTCTCCTTTAACAATTGTTAGAAACGGGTACCAAGGCTAAAGCTGAATACTTCAGTCTCGTCATTATCAGCTTTGACAATGGGGATACCAAAGTCAATACGCAGTGGGCCAAGTGGGCTACGCCAGAAGATACCAGTACCAATTGAAATACGGTACAGGTCTTCATTATCAACTGAAGCTTGTGGTTGGTCGTCAAACTTGGTCACAATACCACCGTCCATAAAGAACAAACCACTCACACCAGTATCTTTTAGTCCAGGGAACGGGAAGCGAAGTTCAACGTTGGAACCCAGCATCACGTCACCACCCAAGGCATCACTCGTGGTGTTATCGCGCGGACCAATACCTGATCGGGCAAAACCACGCAGTGTGTTACCACCAGCCTGGAAGTTCTCATAAAGCGGGGTTTCGTCGTTAATATCGTATAGGTAACCGGCGCGACCACCCAATGACAGTACCCATTCTTCAGCCAAAGGTATGTGGTAGGCACCAGTCAGCACGTTACGCAAGTATTCAACCTTACTGCCAAAACCTGAATACGTTGTTGCCAAGCTTAGATTATACCCCTTGGTAGGCGTCAGGTAACTATCACGCGTATCAACACCAATGGTATTGGTCAATTTCAGTGAATCACGATCACCTTCAAGCGCCCGTACAAACACTGACGCACCCGCATCAATATTCTCAATCTTGGTACTTTCATACCCGAATGAAATAGAGTCTGAAATAAACTCGCTTAACGGAATACCCAACTTCAAGGCGCCACCAACATCTTGTTTATCGTATGATGACTGGTCTTGGTATTCACGACGACGGTTATACAAATCAATACCAGCGCTCAGTTCTTCACCCATAAAGTAGGGCTCAGTGAATGACAGGTTATAATCTTGACGCTCTTGAGAAAGTGCAAATGACATCTCAACATCCTGTCCTTTACCCAGGAAGTTGCGCTCACGGATTGAGGCAGTCGCTAAAGCACCTTCATATGATGACAAGCCCGCACCTACGTTGAACTCACCAGTACTTTGCTCTTTAACATTGACTTCAAGGTCCATGCGGTCAGGTTGTTCTGATTCCTTACGCACCACCTGTACATCACTGAAGTACTCCAGTCGTTTCAGACGGTCTTCTGAGCGCTCAAGCTTGTTGCTGGCAAAAGCATCACCTTCTGCCAAGCGCATTTCACGGCGAATGACGTTGTCGCGGGTACGGCTGTTACCTTTAACGTCAATGCGGTTTACATAAACGCGCGGTCCGGGCTGTACACTGAAATTGATCCCAATGGTACGTTTTTTCTCATCCTTAATTGGCTGCGGAACAACATTAATAAAGGCAAAACCACGGGTACCCATAAGGTCAACAATGTGATCAATATTCTTCTCAATCGCCGTACCGTCATAAGTTGTGCCTTCTTTAATGGTCACAACGCTCATCAACTCTTCAGGCTTAACTTCAAACTCTTCCTGGTTGATGCTGGCGGTCATCTTACCAAAGGTGTATTCCGCACCTTCGTTAACTGTATAGGTAATAAAGAAGCCTTTTTTATCACGGGTAAGTTCAGCTACGGCTGAGTTTACCTGCACATCAGCATAACCTTTGCTGATGTAAAAGCGGCGCAACATTTCTTTATCAAACTCAATACGATCAGGATCGTAGTTATCTGATGAAGTCAGGAAGCGCCACCAGCGTGATTCGCGAGTGTTCACAATACTGCGCAGCTCAGCGTCCCCAAAGGCTCGGTTACCCACAAAACGAATACGGTTAACCTTGGTGGCTTCACCCTCTTCAATTTTAAAAATCAGATCAACGCGGTTTTGGTCACGTCGGATAAGCTGCGGAGTAATCTTGGCCATAAAGAAGCCGCTGTTACGGTAAGCAGCCTGAATCTCACGCACATCTTCCTGCACCTTGCCAGGTGTGTAAACCGTACGCGGTTTCAGCGACACCATTTCCAGCAGACGGTCTTTATCAAACTCATCATTGCCTTCAAAAACCACACGGTTCACCATGGGATTTTCTTTCACCTCAATCAGTAGCTTGCCGTCTTTCCAGTCAACGGCCACGTTATCAAAAAGACCAGTCCCATACAGAACCTTCACCATCTCACTGGCTGCCCGGGGTGAGTATTCATCACCCAACTGAATCGGCAGATAGCTCATCACGGTTTCGCGTTCAACCCGCTCAATACCGCTGATCTCGATAGACTTAACCTCGTTCAGGGCCAAAGCTGGCGTTGCCACCAAGGCTGAAGTGGCAAGAATGGCAGCGTACAGGGTCTTTTTCATGTCTTTATCCTGCGATTAATCGAACTATATCTTTATAAAAAGCAAATACCATCAACGTCAACAGCATGGCGCCACCAACCTTGTAACCAATTTCTTGCAGTTTCATCGATAGCGGGCGACGACGCACCCCTTCAACCGCCAAGAACATGAGATGGCCACCATCCAAAAGCGGCACAGGGAAAAGATTTATCAACCCCAAGTTCACTGAAATAAAGGCCATAAAGAACACCAGCTCATACCAGCCTTCAGCAGCACGTTCGCCAGCCTGCTGGGCAATCAGAATAGGGCCACCAATGTCAGCTTCCATCTGTCCAAAAATCATGCGTTTAATGGCCACCAGCATCATCGAGCTCAAGCCCCAGGTTTGCTGAGCACCTAAGCTGATAGACTCAACCACACCATGAGGTTTATGGATGTAATCCTTGCCTACACCAATGCCAATCATCGGCTTACGAACAACGTCCCCAAGCAAAGTCTTTGCTTCTTGTACTTGTGGCTGAATAGTGAAAACTTTGAACTGCCCCTGGCGATCAACAGTCAGGGTAACAGGCTTGTCTACAGCCTTGGTAATCTCATCCACAAGGTCTACCCAGGTTTCAACCGCAACGCCGTTCACTTCAAGCACATGGTCACCTTCCACCACACCAGCTAAAGCAGCAGGCATTTCAGGTGCAACTGTACCAATAACGGCTGCAGGTACACGTTCACCGGCCATATAAAGCCCGCTAAAGCAGGCAATCGCCAGCAAGAAGTTTGCGAGTGGGCCAGCCACCACAACCCACATCCGGGCCCATACGGGTTTATTGATAAATGCATCTTTATCTTTGGTCGGCTTTTCATCATCACTCTGGAAGCCGTGCATGGCCACATAGCCGCCCAGCGGAATCAGCGACAGCTTCCAGCGGGTACCATGTTTATCATTCCAGCCAAAAAGCTCTTTACCAAAGCCAATCGAGAAGGATTCAACACGAATCCCCACGCTACGGGCCGCAAAATAATGCCCCAGCTCATGGAAAAATACCAACACACCAAAAACAATAAGAAAGGTCAGGGTTACCCAGATAAACGCACCACCAGGGATGGTGGCAAGCAGGGCACTTACGGATTCCAACATGAAATTCTAACCTTTTGTTATGGGGCGTAGTTTACGACAATTTTGTCACCAAAGGGAAGGAAATTTAACCCTCTGCCCGTTTTTTGGGCGATACCGGCAGGGCACCAAAACGCCGCTCCCGCTGACTAAAGACCGCAATAGCCCTATCCAGCGCTGCAGTATCAAAATC
>Ga0075012_10007173_pt1 | contig 10015 bp, 8 predicted proteins | sample All_14_2_FD_71474 | JGI IMG/M metagenome (GOLD analysis project Ga0075012, IMG submission 71474) | Freshwater microbial communities in response to fracking from Pennsylvania, USA - Allegheny Zone_MetaG_DW_15 | ecosystem: Environmental > Aquatic > Deep subsurface > Groundwater > Drilled... | reverse complement strand
TTTCATTCGTATACGTGTATGGCTTGAGCATGTCCTCGACAGAGAATTGCGCGCATGATGTCAAGACAAACAAGAAGTATCCTAGAAACCATTTCATGTGACCAGTATGCCATATTCACCGTTCAGCAAGAACCACTTTTATCCAATAACTGAGTCGACAAGTCAACGCCTGTCAGTTCACGGCAAACTGCATGATGCGCGCCGCATGTCCCGCGCTCTGGGTCTCGCTGGAGACCCGTAACGTCAGCGTGTGCGTGCCGGGCGGAAGATCGGTCTCGAACATCACGGTGCGCGGATAATGCAATCCTTTGCTGTAGGCGTGATAAAGGTTCACCGCATGAGACGGGCCACCGTCGACGCGGACTTCGACGATCCCCGCATCCGGCCCGGCAACGATGTATGCGCCGACCGATGTGCCCTCGAAGACAAGCACGGCCTCGGCGCCAGGTTCAGTCGCGCAGAGCATGGGAATCGACGTGAACCGCGCGCGTTTGCCGCCGGACAGCCCTTTCCATTCCGGAACGCCGAATGTCCACCCTTGCTTGATCTGTGCACCGTGAGGATCAACAAATCGCCCGGTCGAATAACTCAGAGGATCGAGCGGTGTCAGCGGGACCAGGTTTGGCGCAACGGCGGCTCCTTTCACGAACGGCTTGGCCCATGCGCGGCTGAACAGCTCGTCGATCATGCGCGCGCAGATCGCATTGCCGAACGGGGCCGGATGCACGCCGCCGAATTTCTCCCATGTGAGCGTGCCGCCCGTGATCTCGTCGGCAACCTCCTTTGCAAGGTTGATGGTCGGGATATCGTAATGAGCGGCCACCGCTGAGTGAGCCTCAAGCGTCAGCGGTGTTTTGCCCTGTTGGAGGGTTTTCAGGATATACTCGTTGACAAAAAAAGTCATCACAATGTCCATCTCGGGATTCGCCTGCCGCGCATGACGCACGATCCCCTCCATGCCGCGGATACACATTTCGCGGCTGTGGTGCGCATCTTGGTCATCATTCACCGCAAACTCCACGAACAGAAGATCCACATGCCCCTTGCCGAGCACATCCGCACCCAAGCGGAACGCGCCGGTGGTCGAACAGGTGGAGGATATCCCGGCCGGAATGAACGTAAAGGCCGTGTTGGGAAAACGCTTCCGCAAGATGTCGCAGACCATCGGCCGGTAGCCCTCCATTTCGGTGATGGATCCGCCCAAGAAAGCCACGGTTCCTTTGCCCGTCCGTTCAAAGGTGTTCCGGGCGTTCTGAAAGCTGCCGCGCAGGCACACCTTGTCGCCAAAGCTTTGGCTTTGCGCCATAGGCTCGACAGCAGACAGGGTGAGAACAGTCGCCAAGGTGAAAAGAGAATAACACGCCTTCATCGCCATGATCAGAGCCCTTTCATAAGAGGATGTGCTCATCGTTTATGAGGTTAATACTTGATCGATCTCGTCGAACGTGATCGCCCAGACAGACACGGGCTCACTCTTGCCCTTTACGGTGACCGACTGGAGGTCCCGCTCCCAAAGGTTTTTTGGAAGGTGCTTGTACGCGTCGGGGCCGATGACAATGTCTTTGCCCAACCTTTTGGATTCGGTCTCAAAGCGGAAAGCCAGGTTTACGGAGTCACCGATAGCCGTATATTCCCGATACCCGGCCCCGCCCATGCTGCTCAGCACGGCTTGCCCGGTATTGATGCCGACGCCGATCTTGAAAGGATAAGGGAGCTGCTTGTAGGTCGCGGTAAAATACGTGCAAATCGCAGCGAGTTTCTTTGCGGCTTTCAGAGCGTTTATGACCGGCTCGTTCCCGCCCTTGCAGACATCCGACGACCAGCGGACCATAATGGCGTCGCCGATGAATTTATCGATCGTTCCGGAGCACTCCTCAATGACCTTTGTGGCCATTTTGAACCACTTGGCCATGAGTGCCGCCAGTTCGTTCGGGGCCATGCTTTCACTGATCGGAGTATAATTGCGGATGTCACAGACAAACAGCGTTATCTCCTCCGTTTTTATGCCCATGGAGGTCATGGTGAGCGTGACTTCCGCATCATCCCCATATTCCGGCGCTTTGGCCACCTCCGGTGCGGCGAGGAATGTCAGCGTACAGTCCTCCAGAACAATCACATCGCGGTCGCTCAACAGCGTCGGCATCACAATGCGTTTCCCGTTCAGAAAAGTCCCGTTCGTACTGCCGACATCGATCAAGTAATACTCCCCGTGCCCAAGCATGCGGATCATTGCGTGGTTCCGTGATATTCTGGGGTTCGGGATGACAATGTCGTTCGGCGGGGTACGCCCGACCGTCATGAGCGCAACACACGCCAGTTCCCTTTCTTCCTGCCCCATTTTCAAATGGATTCTTGCCGGCATATGCTTTTCCCTGACGCGGAGAGGGTGTGGCGTTTCAGATGATATCCCGCATGAAAATAGGTAGCATAGCAGGTACGACGGATCGGTTCAATCGTGCTCCTTCCGACTTCGTTTCTCTTTCTGAATGACGTTTCAGATTTTCACATAGCGGCGACACTTCACGCCCGCCTCTTTGAGCAACCGTTCGGTCTGTTCCGTAAACGCGTAGTCGCCGCCGTAAACCACCTCTTTGATGCCCGCGTTGATCATCAGTTTCGCGCAGGTCAGGCAAGGGCTGATCGTCACATAGATGGTCGCCCCCGCTAGGCGGATGCCGTAATACGCAGCCTGACAGATCGCATTCTGCTCGGCGTGTACGCAGATACACTCCTCCAGACTCGACCCCGACGGTGCCGTACCCGCGCACCGGGCGCACCCTCCCTCGAAACAGTTGGTGACCCCGCGCGGTGTCCCGTTATACCCGGTTGAAATGATCCGATTTTCTGACACCACCACGGCGGCCACCTTGCGTCGCGAACAGTTCGCACGCGTTGCGGTCACCTGTGCGATTTCCATGAAATAGGTGTCCCAATCCGGTCGTGGATCACCGTCTTTCTTTTTTGCGGCCATGCTGACACTCCTTGAAGTTTTCTGTTGCCTACAGTGTACGTGCTGTTCCTCCCTGATTCAATCCCAATTCCCGCTCGCGCCACGTGCGGCCCACAGACCGTCCGTTCCATTTTGTCGGAGAGGCCGCCATAATTACTTACCCACCGGGAAAGCCGTATGCTATTCTAACGTTCATGAAAAACGCCATTTTTTCTGGCCTCCGCTTCATGACGCTTGGATTTTCGCGTTGCGTTGCCGCCGCACTCGCCGTCGCCGGGTGTCGCACGACCTACACCACGCTGGTGCAGGACCGCGACACCGTCACCCAACTCGCCCCCTTTCTGTACGTGCTCAGCGGCAATTACGACGGCGCACTCACGGTCGCGCAATTCAAGGCCGCCGGCAACTTCGGCATCGGCACCTTCGAAGGGCTCGACGGCGAGGCTGTCCTGCTGGACGGGGTTGTCTATCAGGTGAAAGGCGATGGGTCCGTGAACATCCCGGAGGACACGCGCCACATGCCTTATGGTGCCAGCACGCTCTTCGATGAAGACCTCCGCCGTACCATGAAGAACATCGCCTCGTTCGAGGTTTTCGCTAAAGCGCTGGAAGCGCATTTCGAGGACAAGCAGATCTTTTACGCCGTGAAAGCCCGCGGCGTCTTCTCAGCCATGCGCGTGCGCAGTTGCGATAAACAGGAGAAACCGTACCGCCCTTTGGCTGAGGTCACCAAGCAGCAGCACGAATACACCTACACGCAGACCCGCGGCACACTCATCGGCTTCTGGACACCGCCGTTTGTGCCAGGTGCCATGGGCGTGCCAGGCTTCCACCTGCACTTCCTGTCTGACGACCGCACGCAAGGCGGACACGTCCTCGACTTTCAGGCTCCCGCGCTCGCGATAACCCTCGATCCAACTCCCCGCATCACCATCGATTTCTCAACACCGGTAGGCGTCCCGCTCGTGGACCGCGACATCGACCGCCAGGTGCACGACTCCGAGCGTAAACATTGACCCGTGTTCCGTGCGGTTGCCCCGACGGCATGCTTGACGGATGTGCCCATTCTTCGTATGGTGTAACACATACTTTGCTAGACGCCAGAGTGGTGGAATGGCAGACACACCGGACTTAAAATCCGGAGCGGGGTTAAATCCGCGTGAGGGTTCGATCCCCTCCTCTGGCACCAGATGTCGACATGTTACACACTCCCGAAATACTTGCTCCCGCCGGCGACATGACGTGCCTCCAAGCCGCACTCGACGCAGGCGCAGATGCGGTCTACCTCGGGCTCGACACGCTCAACATGCGGCAAATGGCTACGCGTAATTTCACGCGCGAGACGCTGCCTGAAGCGTCTCGCCGCTGCCGCGAACGCGGTGCGCGGCTCTATCTCACTCTCAACACGATCCTCTTTGAAGGCGAGTTACCGACGATGGAGGACACGCTTCTTTTCGCCAAACCTTTCATCGACGCGGCCATCGTTGCAGACTGGGCCGCGATCGAGGCCTGTAAGCGGTGCGGCATCCCCTTCCACGTCTCCACGCAGCTGTCCTGCTCCAATTCTGCTTCGGCCCGGTTTCTGAAAAGCCAAGGCGCAAGCCGCGTCGTTCTGGCGCGCGAATGTTCGCTGGATGAGGTCGCCTCTGTCGTAAAAAAAGCGGGCATCGAGGTCGAAGCCTTTGTTCACGGTGCCGTTTGCGTGGCGGTTTCAGGCCGCTGTCTGCTTTCGCATGACGCGTACGGCTGCTCAAGCAACCGAGGCGAGTGCCACCAGCCTTGCCGCCGTGCATTCCGGATCCAAGAGGTTCGCGAAGGAGAAAACGCGAATGCAACCTTCACCGTCACGCCCTACACGGTTCTCTCCGCACGCGATCTTTGCTCGCTGCCGTTTGTCGACAAGCTGATGGAAGCCGGTCTCTCTTCTTTCAAGATCGAGGGCCGTGCGCGGAATCCGGAGTATGTGAAAGCCGTTGTCACCGCCTACCGTGCCGCTGTCGCTGCCGTTCTCGACGGCAGCTTTTCACAGGAACTCGCCTCGCGCCTGACGGCCGAGTGCGCCAAGGTCTATCACCGGGAGTACAGTTGCGGCCTCTATTACGGCCGGCCAGGTGCGGACCAGTTTGCCAACACCGACGAAAATCAGGCCACCACCAAGAAGTCCCATGTGGGGATTGTGCTGAACTATTATCCGAAAGCTCACGCCGTTCAGATTGTCATTCAGGACCGCCCCATCGTTGTCGGCGACATGCTCACGATCCACGGACCGACCTCCGGTGTCGTCGATCTGACCGTCACCAGCCTGCGCCGCGACGAAGAGATCTGCACACACGCCGAACGAGGCATGTGGGTAACCTTGCCCTGCGCGCAGCGCGTTCGCGTGAACGACAAAGTGTTTGTTGTGAACCGGATCGGCACTGGCTGAAGGCGGATCGTGCACGAAGGTTTCTGACGCGGTGACGCCAACCGGAAAGTTCCCGTTTCTAATACGATTTTCTAAAAGTTGCAAAACGTTGTGCCCGAAGCGACATTTTTTAAAGTGTGCCGAAAAAATAAATTAGCCGTTTATAGCCCTCCACATCGCGGCACACATGCAACGCATCTCGCATCACGCGATCAGGCAGATAGCCCACATTGGCCGACACACTGCTGTGGGCTATCAGGGCAGACGCCGCATGCTTAACGCGTCAAAATGGTACGACTTATGCTTGAATAATTTTGAAGCATAAGAGCAGAACAAAAGGCGGAAGGGGCTGCCGGCCTTCGGCGAAAAAGAGAAAGGGGGAGGGTATGGCGAAAATCTTGATAGCCGACGACGAGCGGAGTGTACTGCTGACCATACAACACCTCCTGAATGCGAATGGTTACGAGACGGTTGAGGCAACGAACGGGTTGGCGGCACTCGAATTATTCCAAACCCAATTCTTTGACTTGATCATCACTGACCTGAAAATGCCCCGGATGGACGGAATGACGTTTTTATACGAGGTCAGAAAACTGGATCCGACAACTCCGATTGTTATCCTGACCGCCTTCGCCTCAACCGAGATCACCGACGAAACACTCATAAACAGCTCGTTCATGTGTTTGACCAAGCCTTTCAAGGCAGACGAATTGATCAACCTTGTCAAATGCTCGCTCAGAACCGGCAAAAATAAAGACCCTGTTCAGGATGGCTCACCCTGCAAGGGAAATGACGTTCAGCGGGCTTCATGACTTCATTTCTTCCAACTCTGCCGAACGTCCTGAAACGAGCCATCACCCGTGCCGGTTTTTCCCTCGATGCTGTTCACGTCCAGAGCGATGCGTGCGGCGGGATTGTCGATCTGAAAAGCCACCGGGAGTTCTGAAGCGGTATTGACGGGATACCAGAAATAGGCGTGGTTGCGACGCAGCACAATGGCATCGCTGCCTTCGGCCGCGCGAAAAGCAACCGGCGCGTCGCGAACCACATTGAATTCAACGACCGTGCCGACAACAGAGGCAGACCGGTCCGCACCTCCGAGGTGGGCTTTTCGGCTGGTGATCACCACTCCGTTTCCGCGCGCACGGACAAACGTGTTGTGCCGTAACACGTTGCCCAACGCCCGCGGAAACTCGATGGGCAGGTTCGCAGCGTCGCCGCTTGTGACCAAGGCGCCGTCGCTGCACTCATCCACGCGGTTGCCCTCGGCCAGATTCCAGAAAAGTGGGCTGATCCCCCGATTCCATGTGCGCGGCATTGATGAGGCGAGCGTCGAACCATTCGCATACAGAAACAGTCCCGGCTTGCGCTGCCGTTCGATGGTGTTGCCGGAAACCACGTTCTCCACACACGAGATCCAGAGTTGCACGCCGGTCATGCCGTCCGGCACGTGATTTTCGACAATTAGATTCTGATGGAACATCGTCCCGACTGCCACCACGGAGCCCGCCTGCGGAGCGACACGCCATGGGCGGTCAACCGCAAGCCGCCCGCTCGAGCGGCCAACGACCCGCCGCGTTTGTCCCTGTCCTGTTCCCGAGAAAACCGTCACATAATACTCGCTCACAGGCGGCTCGCCCGTACCATCGTCCAGGTCTGGTGGCCAGAAGGGCGTCTCGCGTCCGTCGCCGTCATGGGCCAATTGCTCGCGCTTAACGCTCCCAAGCCGCGCCTCCGGCGTAGGCGGCAAGGTCTCTGGCAGCGTCACTCCCTGAAGGTCTCCCCCGGCCAGAGGCCCAAAATACAGAGTGCGATGGTTGCCCTCGAACAGGATCATCTCGCCGACATTCTGATCCGTGCCCGCCACACCGCCAAACCTCGCCTGACCGGACGCACCTGCGTTCTCGACGCCGTTATTCGCCAGCCAGTTATGCGCAACCGATCCGTGCCCGGTCGACAGCCAGATCAGCCGTCGCGCCGTCGGCCCGCCCGATTCCGCACCGGGGGGCGAGGCCACAATGTTGTTTTCGATGACGCACTCCTCGAGCGGCTCGGTGCGCCCCAGAATCGCCGCCTCGGAGTTGCCGCCGAAACGGGTGACCGACACCAACCGGTTATTGGCGAACACCGACTGGCGCACCCCCGAGAGAAACAGCGGCGTGCGCCCCCACAACTCGTTGTCGCACACCGAGCCGCCCCGCAGGTTGCGCACGTGGACCGCGCTGTTCTCCGCCTGCTTGCCCTCGCAACCGATCAGCCGCACGCGCTGCACCGTGCACCCGTCGACCCACTCCGTTGTAGCGGCCCCCTGGATCGCGATGCCGATATTCACCTGCTCGTTGCCGTACACGGAAAGGTCCGCCATCGATGCGCCGCTTCCTGACAGCCAGACCGCCGCACGGGTCGAGCCTGCCAGTTGCCCCTCTTTGCTCTGGAACGTGACACACTCCTCTCCGTGAATAACCACCCGCTCTCGCGTCGTGGTCGGCCACGGCTTATCGGACGGCGTATCCCCCTGTTTGCATGTCAGCACGAACGCATCCAATGAAAGCCCGCCGCCCTTGACATTGCGCCAAATCAGCGTGTGCTTGCCTTCCTTGATCTCCGCTTCCGCATTCCGCGCCCACCGGTAGGAGCCGAATCCTCCGGTGTTGGGCAGATTCTCCAAGACGACCGGCGGCTCGCCATCGATTTGGACCGTCATATTGCTGCTCACGCCCGGCATTCCCCAGTGCGACATGTCCGTACCATAGCGCAGCCAGACCGTCCACCGCCCCGTTTGAGGAACCGAGAAAGCGTAAGTCATTGCATCTCCGGGCGAATGGATCGCCCCCGGTGCGATCCCCCACCCGACCGCCTTGAAGTTGGCGAAGGCCGCATCTGGGCTGGTCTTAAGTCCGAGCACCGTCTTGTCGCGCCCCGCACCGGAGAGCGTAACGTGCGCCGGAATGCGCAGTGTCCCTGCGAACGCGAACCTCCCCTCCGGCAGCTTGACGGTGCCGCCTCCGCGCTCGGCCATGGCGTCCACCGCCTCCTGAATTGCGAGTTTGCCGTCCTTCGAGGGACGCACTGACTTGACGCGCGCGGAACGCTTTTTCGCCCGTACAGCCAGACGTACGGGGCCGCCCCACCCCCACGCCCCGCCCCGCCCGGCGTGTAACCAGAGCGCGTAGGCACCGGGCTCGATGTCAGGGGATACCTCAAACGCCACGACGTATTTGCCCGCCGAAGTGACCTTGAGCCAACGTCCCGACTTTCCCTCTGCTTGCATCCAGACGAACGCGCGCCCCCCGTCGGGACGGCACGCCAAGTTACGCCCGAACACGCGGACGGTCTCTCCCGCGGAGGCCGCCGAAGGGCTGCACCACCAAGGCTGCGGCGCGTTGATCACGATCGGTTCCGAATACCCGGCCGCATTCTTTACAGACACGACCATCGGTCCATCGTAAGCGCCTTGCGGTACCGTGAAGGCCGCATACGCATCATCGGCCAGTTGGACCTTGGCCTGCACCCGGCCGCCTTGCGCCTGCCCAGGCTGCGCTCCCCACACGAAAACCTCGCCCGTCAGACGTGTGCCCACCATAAAGAGCGTTTCATCCGGCCCAGCTTCCTGGCTGTGCTCATAAATCTTAGGCGCCCCGTCCGCCGAGGCGAGAACCGGCACTTCGAACCGGTCCCCCGGCGGCACGACACCCTCGGGCACTGCGCCACGCATAGGAAAAACGCTACAGGCCAACACAAATATAATCCCGCTCATCCGCCCCAGAAACGTCATAGGATCGCCCTTTCCAAGAATTGACTGAAAGTGTAACAGAATCACCCTGCCGCGTGCCATACCTCCGTTCGAAAAGAAACGAGCGCCTGCTCGACCCATCTGCACAGAAGCGGTGCATGAGCCCCAGATTCCCGCGGATGCAATCTGATGTTGTCCCCCGACAGATCCGTTGGTATAGTGACGCAGAACATCGGAAACCTGACTGCTCGGAAACGGAACATGAAGTATGGCAAAAGTCCTGATCGTCGATGACGACCCACGCGTCCTGCTCGTGATCCAGCGTCTTCTGGAAATGAACGGCCACACGTGTGTTGCGACCGAAAGCAGCCTGAAGGCGCTCGAACTGGTCAAACTCGACGCTTACCAGTTGATCATCACCGACATGCGCATGCCGAACATGGACGGGCTGACCCTGCTGCGGAGACTGAAAAAAGAACAGCCTGCCATTCCGGTCATCATGATCACCGCCTACGCCTCGAACCGGACCGCCGTCGAATCCGTGAAGCGCGGCGTATTTGACTATCTGGTCAAGCCGTTCAACGGCGCCGATCTCTTGGCCACCGTAGAGCGCGCCCTCAACACCGACGAAGACCATATCCGCGCGATGGACCTTTACTCCGGGAAAAACCCAGTGATCAAAGAGTACCTCGAATGCGGCTCCGGGGTGTGCGCGAACCCGTCCGCTGACGCACAGATCTGAGCGCGAAAGCGTTTTGTCGCAAAAAACGGCTTCCGAAAAAATTATATCTTTGGTTTTGACTTTATGCGCCGTTCCGCTATTCTATGCGCCTGTTATCAAAACATTTCGGAGCGTAGCGCAGCCTGGTAGCGCGTTTGGTTCGGGACCAAAAGGTCGAGGGTTCAACTCCCTCCGCTCCGACCATCT
>Ga0075012_10007172_pt1 | contig 10017 bp, 11 predicted proteins | sample All_14_2_FD_71474 | JGI IMG/M metagenome (GOLD analysis project Ga0075012, IMG submission 71474) | Freshwater microbial communities in response to fracking from Pennsylvania, USA - Allegheny Zone_MetaG_DW_15 | ecosystem: Environmental > Aquatic > Deep subsurface > Groundwater > Drilled... | reverse complement strand
GCCCAACAGCACCCGCTCTCGCGGGGTGGTGCGCTGCAGCCGGGCGACCAATGCACGCGTATGCGTCCGGGCAGACACCCTCAGTCCGGCAATGATGTCCTGCAATCCAGCCCCGCCGCATCTTGGGCGCCCGCCCGTTCACAATCGACGCGCACGCTTGGTTCCGCTATAGCAGGCCCCGAGCCGTGGTAATAGCTTCATGCTGATAGGGACGTTGCGTTTGTCCATTCTTTTCTCGCGTATAATTCACCGTTCGGCTCTTCGTCGGCCCAGGCGCCTGCCGGACGCCAGGCAGGGATTCAGCCTGCTCGAGATCCTGGTGGTGCTGGCGATCATCGCCATGCTGGCCGCCGTCGTCGGCCCGCGGCTGTTCGCCCAGCTGGATCGGTCGAAGACGACCACCGGACGCCTGCAGATCCGCTCGATCGAGGCGGCGCTGGAGACGATGCGGCTCGACATCGGTCGCCTGCCCACCCAGCAGGAAGGCCTGGCTCTCTTGATGCAGGCCGATCCCCAGCAGGTCGCCGGCTGGTCTGGCCCCTATCTGGACAAGGCGCTGCCTTCCGATCCCTGGAACCGTCCCTACATCTACATACCGCCCAGCGACGCCGCCGACGGCACTCCGGGCGCGCCCGAGAACAGAGCCAAGGTCATCAGCTATGGCGCCGACGGCCAGGAAGGCGGCCAGGGGGCCAATGCCGACATCACCTCCGATCAGCGCTGACGTCCGCAGGGCCGGATTTTCGCTGATCGAAATCCTGGTGGTCCTGGCGATCTTCGCGCTCAGCGCGGCGATCATCATGCCCAGCACATCGCGAATGCTGGACCAGGCCACGTCGCATGCGGTCTTTTTCGAGTTTCAGAAGCAGGTCTCGGACTATCGTCGCGAAGCGAACAGAACAGGCATGGCCATTCGCCTGATGGACCCGGAGGCCGCACGCACGGCCGACCTGCAGAACGCCACAGCCGGTCGAGAGACATCGGAAGACAGGCTTGACCGAACGGTGACGCTTCGGTCCCCCTGGCGTTACACCATGGCCCCGTCGCTGGACATCGCCGGGGGCGGCGCCTGCTCTGCCGCCACGGCGAATCTGATCAACGGCGACCGTGTCGTCATGACTCTCCGCACCGCGAACGGCGACTGCCGGTTCATTCGCCTGCAGTCAGCGGCGGGGCCGCCTCGCGCGTCCTCATCTCGATGATCAATCGCTGATTTTGCGCGTCCGTTCGGGGGCGGACATCGTAAAAATAGCCGGACCCCTCGAAATCGGCGATCAGGGTGTCCGCCAGGGCGACCGCCGTATAGGGCAGGGTCAGCGTCAAGGTCTCGCTTTCGGACTCGAGCGCGGTGGGCGTCAGGTCATGAAAAGCGACAATGCCGATCGCGGCGCCGGCCGCGCTGAGCGGATTCGTCTGCGCTTCGATCTCGGCATAGGCGGCGAGTTTGCGCCGATCGGCCTCCAGGCCGTTCATCTGAGCCACGCGAGGCGTGGCCGCCTGGATTTGCGCCGTTTCCTTCTCGATCTCGCTCGCATCAGACGAAAGACGGGCGCCCTGACCGAGCAAGAACAGGCTGAGGCCGAGCGCCGTCAGGGCGATGGCGCCCGCGCCTATTCCGATCAACTGTTCCTGGCTCAGATCCGATGGCGAAACCGCGAAGGCGGGCGCGCTGAAGTCGACGGGCAGAACCTGTGGCGGCGGCGGCGTCTGCGGCGCATCCTGCACGCCCCGCTGCAGACGCGTGAAGGCGTTCCATGAGGCGGGGTCAAATCGTTCGCGTCGCCAGGCCGAGGCGACGAGGCGGCGGTCTCGCCAGAGCTGCGCCTCATAACCTTCATCCAGACGCACGATCCGCCAGCCTGCGCCGGGAGGTTGGGCCAGGGTCTCAGGCCGCACGATCAGGGTTCGCGCGCCATGGCGGGCCGCCACGAGCGCGTTCACAGTCTCTGCATCCCACCACCAGACGCCGAAATCCGCGCCGCTCTTCACCAGGGTCGACCCGCTGAGCATGTAGGGTGAGCCCATGCGCGCGTGCAGACGAGCAGCCTGCCCTCGGCGGCTTCGCGGCAAATTTGCGGTCTCGAACAGGCTGAACGCCGTCATTTCACGTGCAAGCAGCACGACGGGCGGGCGCAGGCGCCCTCCTGGCCCGCCGGGATGAACCTCGGCCCAGCGCCCGTCGGCGAACACCCGCTCAACGCGGGGCGTAAGGAAGTCGAACTGCATCGGACAAATCAGCCACGGCCCGCCCCGGGGCCTCTTTCAATTCAGTCTGGTCGATCCAGACGGGTCGCTCAACCCCGGACGGAGTCAAGGTCAGGCGCGAACGATAGACCCATGCCGACCGACTGTCAGCGATGGTCAGAAGTATCCTACCCGAGGGGAAGGTATAGAAGCTCTCGCCGCTGGTGTCCGGCAGCCCCGTCGCGGCCGCAAATTCGGGGAAGGACAGGAAGGGCTTCTGCTCCCTAGCCCTGATCGCCGCCTCGACCTGGGCCGGGGTGGCGCCGTACAGGATCTGCATCGCCTCGCTTGGCGCCGTGTTCACATTCTCGTTCGGCGAAGTCGGGTCCATGGCCAGATAGGGCCTTAGGCGTCGCCAGGCGCTGGATCTCACAGCGCCGCGGACGCCCAGCAGGGACAGCCATTCGTCAGGCCGGCGCATGGCGCGGTTCGCCGGCCCTGCGCGGTCGTAATCTTCGGCCTCGGCGCCATTGGGCTGCTCGAGATCATCCTGGTCGATGTAGTCGCGGTAGAGGGACGCCAGTCGGCGTGTGAGACGCTCGGGAAGGCCCAGGGTTTCACCCAATCGCTGATAGCCGGCGTCCTGCAGGTAGGCCAGGTTGATCAGGCCCGCCTGATCTTGGGGCGTTATCAGCAACGGCCCGTCCAGATCGACCTGATAATCGCGACCGTCGAGCCGCACGAGCTCGCCGGCGCCGCCTGTGGGATCATAGATCCCATCGTCGAACATCCGCGGTCCACCGGTGTTTATGCCGGTCGGCGCCATGGGTTCCGTCGCGGCCATATAGGTCATCATGGCCTCCGCCGTCATGGAACGGGCTATGAAGCGGACGCGGGCCCGGGCCGAGGCGGCCTCTGCGGTCAGGCTGCTCAGGGCCGTCATCGCCACCAGGAATATGAGCGTCACGACCCCTGTCACCGCCAGCACCGCAGGCAGGGCGAAGCCGGATCTTGAACCTCTTCGTTCAGAGCGGATCATCGAACCGTATCCAGCTTTCCGGCCGCCCGGACCCCGCGGTGTCCAGAACGTCGATGGCCCCGCCGCGGAAGCGCACGAACAACCGGGTCGAACGCATCTGTCCATCGCTGGTCGCCGCGCCGCGCGTCTCCGACGCATAGGCTGTTGACCAGGTCACGCCGTCCCCGGAATAGGACAGGCGGGCCGTGGGGTCGCTGGTGACGATCAGGGTCACAGGCTCTCCGCCGGCCTCACAGGTCAGCACCCCCTGACCGCCCTCCGTGCGGACCGTCAAAACCATCCGACCCGTCCAGCCCTGCGGCGCGCATTGGGTCGCCCTTTCCATCACCACGTCAGCCTCCAGCCGCTCCGGCGCGCCGGTGATGGGTCTGTCAACCTGGGCGTTGAACGTCTCAGGCGGCCGCACGGCGATGCTTCTGATCAACACGCGGACATCGCTCACCGAGACATCGAGGTCGGCCGCCGTCATGGCGCGCCGCCCCAGGCTGAATCCGGTATCGCCCGCCTTTATCCCGATCGAGAAGATGATGGCCAGGGCCATGCCCCCGATCGCCAGGACCACGAGGGCCTCGATCAATGAAAAGCCCGGCCTTTGTGCATGGGTCTGCATCGCGTGGTGTTAGCCGGTCCCGACGCGATCGCCAATGGATAGGCCGCTACGCTTGGCGCACATCGCCCGATGAGGTATCAACACGCGACGTTCGGGGATCGGGATGAAGCCGCAGACTTCGGTCATTATTGTAAGCGGATTGACGCTCGCCCTTTGGTTTGGGATCAGCAGCCGCGAGCTTCTGGCTCAAGCCGAAGCGGGTCCGGCGCCTGCGGCGCCTTTGCCTGCGCCCAAGCCCCCTGTCATCGAAACGGATTCACTGCGACGCGCGGAGCTCAATAGGCGGCTTCGCGGGATGATCGCCGAAGGCCGGGGCGGTCGCTTGGCGGATGCGCAGCAGCCGGCGCCGTCCGCAGCCCCTGTTCGCGCCACGCGCCGTGTGGTCGCCGCCAAGGGCGCGAATGAGTCCGTCGTCGGCAGGTCGCTCCGTGCGGAGCCCCGTTCCACGATCGCGCCGCCCGCCTATGACCCTGCCAGGGTCGGGCCGGTGTCGACCAGGCGTGGCTATACGCCTCCCCGTCTCGACCTGACCACGCCGCCGAACATCCCCAGCGATCCGCTCGCCTGTCTGACACAGGCCATCTATTATGAGGCGCGCAACGAAAGCGAAGAAGGTCAGGCGGCTGTCGCCGAGGTGGTGCTGAACCGGGCCGGAAGCGGACGCTACCCCCGCGATGTCTGCCAAGTGGTCTACCAGCGGAACTCCCGCACCTGTCAGTTCACCTTCACCTGCGATGGATCAATAGGGCGTTCGCCGGTCAATATGACTGCGTGGGCCAGGGCCGAGCGTATTGCGCGCGGCGTCTATGCCGGTGAAACCAAGGCCCTGCTGCCGCGCGCTTCGGTCAATTACCATGCAAACTATGTCAGCCCGACCTGGGCTCGGCGTATGGAACGGGTCAAGCGAATCGGCGCCCACATCTTCTATGGCGCGCCCCTGAACGGAGAGACGACGCCCGGGGCCGAAACCCCGCCGCCGCAAAACCTGATGTTCGTCAAGAACGACGCCATCGAACGGGCTTACGTGGCGCTTTTCCGCCCTTCGTCTCAACCGCCGTCCTGACTGGCCGATTCTGCGTCGATGACGCGGCTTATAACGGCTCCCCCAAATAGCACACTTCCGTGGAACACACCCTCGAGGAGTAGAAGTCGCAGCTCGGCAGGGCCTCCCTCATTCCACGCGAACGTCAAGGTGATATCAAACACGCCGCCACGGCCTGGGGAAAATTCCCAAGTCGTGAACGTCTCCACTCCGCCCCAGTCGATGCGAAAGCGACGGTTGCTGACTTCATGATCAAACGCCAGGCTGACCTTGGCCTGCCAAACGCCGGCAGGCATGGATATGTAGGGTCCACCCATCAGGAAGCGGGGCCTACCCGTGACGTCCAGTCGGCCAGACTGTGGGGCGGTCGCCGCATTTCGATCATCGTATGTGAAAAGGCCCGAAGACCAGAGGGCTTGTCCGTCCATAAAAACGTTCGCGGCCTGACGCAGCGAGGCCTCCTGCGCCGTGGTCTTCCGCGGCCCAGGCGATCCAACCGAAGAGCCCAAGAAATCGGGTAGCGCCGGTACGCCGATCTTGCCGGTCAGATCCCGCACGGAGTGCCCCAGGAAAGCGTAGGCCGAAGCAATACGGCGCGAGACAGCCTCGACGCGGGCATGAATCTCGCTTGCTGTGGCGCATCCATCCAGGTCGATGAACGGCGGAAGAGCAATGACGGTTAAGTTGCTATCTGATGCACCCGCAGATTTGGCGGCATCAAGGTCGTCGATTAAAACAATGCCTGAACCATTGGGCGCTTGGTCAACTCCAAATTCGAAAACAACGACGCCCGTACGAGCCGCCTCTTGCTTAAGCGCGGAACGCCAAGCCGATTCCAGCAAACTTGGCGGCAAGACAATCCAATGGGGAGTCGAATGCGTCACGCAGACCTCAGCCACGTATAGACTTCCACCGCCTCCTTCACATCGTGAAACAACTTCGCTCTTCCGCTCTCTATGATCAACGCCGTGTCACAATAGCTGGTGACAAGGTTCACGTCGTGCGACGCCATCAGAAAGGCGCGATGGGCGCGATGCTGAAACAATTCTTCCTGGCACTTACGCTGAAAACGCGCGTCACCCACGGCCACCAATTCGTCGATCAGATAGCAGTCGAACTCAATGGCCAACGACAGCCCGAAAGCTAGACGAGCGCGCATCCCCGATGAATAGTGCTTTACTGGACGGCGAAGGGCAGGTCCCAATTCGGCGAAGGCGTCAACACGATCCCGCGTCTCCTTGTAATCCTTGCTGTATAGGCGGGCAAGGAATCGGATGTTGTCAAGGCCTGTGAGACTGCCCTGAAATCCACCATGGAAGCCGATAGGCCAGGACGACGTCATCTTCCAGTCAATTACGCCTTCAGACTGCTGATCGACGCCGCCGAGCATGCGGATCAGAGAAGACTTTCCCTGACCGTTTCGACCAAGAATCGCGAGTCTACCGTCTCGATTGAGATCGAAGCTCAACCCAGAGAAAAGTGGTCTAGAGGAGGTATTGAACTTGCGGCCAACCCCCCTGACCCGAAGCCCTAAGTTTTCGGTTGAAACCTGCATTCAGGATTGTCTGTGCTCGCGGACGCCCGCCCAGACCAGCCATCCGACAGCGTAGGCGAGCAAGACGCTAACCAAAACCGTCACTATCGACATGAAGCGCCGCGGGGCGGTGGCTTTATCCGGCGTGTTCGGGTTCACGATCCGCTCAAGATACAACTTTTGGCGACGCGCCTCCTGGGCTGCGCCGATGAGGGAAGCTGTCGCCTGAGCCAACTCCTTATCCGCCAATTCTCGGCGGGCGACTAGGTCCTCGTATGAGCCGATCTTGCTGGCGAGTGATGTCGAACTCCCCGCAATCTTACTGCGTTCAGCCTCGATCTGCCGCTCGTACGCCGCGATACGATTATCGAGCGAAGCGATCTGCGGGCTTTGAGGGGCTTCCACCGCGAGCTGGGAACGCTCCGCCCGGAGCGTCGCCAAAGTCGTCATCAACGATCCGATCAACTGCGAGCCCTCGGCTGCCGTCCGAGCCGGATCTACAAACCGCTCCTGATTACGGAAGTTGGTGAGCTGGCCCTGAATCTCAGCCAGCCGTGCACGGGCTTCCTCGACGGAAAGACGGGCATCCTTCACGGCGTCTTCAGCCTGGCGAACGTTAAGGCGGTTCACCAGTCCCTCTCCGCCCTCAAGCAGGGTGCGATTGAGCTGATAGGCTGTCTGCGGATCAAACGCCTCAACACGCAACACGCTGATACCGGTCGCCGCGTCATAGCCGATCGTCACAAAACGTTGGAACCCGCTGTAGCGGCTTTCGTCTGACCGGCCCTCGCCGAACCGAGGCCAGCCGGTGAAGATGTCGAGCCCGCGAGGTCGCAGGATCTTTGAGAGATCAAACCTCTTCTCCGCCTCCCGCATGCCGTCTGGGGAGCTGATGTATTCATGTATGGCGAAGGCGTCTGAGGTGGTGCTCGAGAGCCCGACGCCCTGCAAAGCCATGCCGAGGCTGGATGGCTGAGGTTGATTTGCCGCACGAACGATGAAACGCGATTCAGAGACATACCGGGGAGAAGCGATCAGCAAGAAATAGATCGCAGCCAGCAGTGTGGGGGCGACCACGACCAGCAGGAAGGCAAGGGGAATGCGCTTCCACCACGGCTCGCCTGTCGGAGGTCCTGCAATGAGGTCCGGCATGGGACCGACATAGTTAATTTTCGCGTCAGTCATATTGCTTCCGGTGACATTGACTTCAGAGCCACGTGGCGACGGATCATTCCGTTTCAATTTTTTCTCGGGAACTCAGCACGAGCGCCAAGCCGATGATGTTGAAGACTGTCCCCCACGCTACGGCGTAGATCGCATTGTAATGAGTCTCCACAAACTCCCCAAACACCGCAGCCCGGATCATTTCGATTGGATGGACAAAGGGGATATAAAGAAGGGCTTCCTGAACCGCAGGCGGCGCCCACGCGACCATTGTAAACGCGCCCGACAGCGGAATTAAGAGATAGCTAATGAGGCCGATGAAACGTTCAAAAACCTCGAACCTCATGGCTAGGCCGGCCAGCACCAGCGCAAAGCCCGCCGCGACCCACGCCAAGATGAACCACCCCGCATAAAGCAGCATGTAGTCGTAGGGTAGCCTGACTTCGCCTATTGCAAACAAGATAGCGTAAACGACTGCAAATGCGGCCGTCGCCCCTCCCAGCTCCATGACGATCCGGGCCGTGAAAATGTGCAGGGGCGCTATTTGGCGGTGGTAGAGCAACCCCATGTTCGCCTGCAGCGCTCCTGCCAAAAAGCCGATCAGGTGGCGGCAAAGAATTAGCGACATATATGCCGTCATGACGAACGGCGCGAGGCGAACGCCGTGCTCGTAGGCCGGCTTGGTCAGGCTCCATAGGCCCATCACGCCGAAGCAGAACAGCAACGGTTCGCCGATCAGCCAGGCGAACCCCAAGCCTTCTCGGCCGAAGCGCGTGATGACCTCCCGCATCATCAACGAAGCGATGATGCGGAGATGTCTGGTGAGGGGCGCGAAGACCATAAGCTCTCGGTTCAGGGGCTCGTAAGCCTTAGACCTACGTCGGAAGCTTCCCGCAGAGGGATGCCGGGAAGGGTTAAGCTCAAGAGGCTAAGATCTCAAGCCGACTTTCTGATAAAGCTCGACAAGCCGGGATCGGTAGGCGTCGGGGCTGAAAATTTCGGCCTGCGCCAGACCGCGCATCTCCAAATCGTTTCGCAAGCCTTCATCAGCGTCCAAGGCCTGTATGCCTCGCGTAATAGCGTGAACGTCGTAAGGATCCACCACCACGGCGGCCTTCCCCGCGACTTCCGGAAGCGCTCCTCCTGTCGAGGTCAGCACCGCCGTTGACAACGCCATCGACTCCAGAACGGGTAGCCCAAAGCCCTCGTACAACGAGGGAAACAGCGTCGCCTTTGCTCCACGGATCAAGCTGATCAGCATTGAAAACGGCATGTAGTCGTACTGACGAATTCGGTTGGCGTTCGGGCCGCCGTCCCGCTTCACCTGATTCAACAGAGCGACTTCGCCCTCGTCCAGCCAAGCGCGTCCGCCGATCAGAACGAGCGGCGTCTTGCTTCCAGAAGCAAGGTAGGCCTCTACGATGCGCCCGAGGTTTTTTTTGGGTTCGACGGCCCCGAAGTGGAGGAAATAGTCCTTCCAGCCCAGACCAAACACCCCCTCCAGTTCAGTTTGAACGTCAGCCCGGCTGCGGTTCATCAACGGGGCCGGAATGCTGACGGCTTGGTAGGTGTTGGTGACGCGATCCTCGCTCACCCCCATCAGGCGAATTACGTCCTGGCGGGTCGTCTCCGACACCACAGCGATATGATCGGCGCGCTTGGCGATCGCCTGGCAAATCGCGGCGAACACAGCCTTGTCGTCCAAAGTCGTGTGCGGCAGGCGTAAGGGAATAAGATCGTGAATTGTGTAGATATTCGGAACGCCCTTGGCGTAGATCGGCAGGGTCGCCGTCCAGTGCATCGCGTCTGGCGCTGGCGCCTCCGCGGTAGCGCCAAAGGTGAGCGGCGTTTCCTTGCCATATGCAGCGAAGGCGCGATTTCCATAGAAGAACAAATTCTGGGAGGCCCAAAAACGATCTGCGGCAGGGCGACCGCCCCCGCGGCTGGGCCAGATGACTTCTCCGGACGGCAGGATCGGATAGGCCTCTCGACCGAAGCGGGCAAGCAGGGTCTCGCGGAACCGGTTTGATTTCTGTCTGCGGCTCAGCTTCTGTACGGGCCGCTCTGCGTCGACCAGCCCGGCTTCATTCGATACATTTGTCGATCGCCGGGGAGTCGGTGGCCCATAAAGGGCCTGCGTCTCGAAGCCGATGGCTTTCAAATTCTCCAAGAGATTCCGACCATAGGTCGCTATGCCGGATCCCTTGGTCAAAGCGAGGTTGAAACCGTCGATGCAGATAGAAGTCATGCCATTCCAGAAAAAAGCCCGTCGGTCATGGACGACAGACGATCCGCATCGTCAACCCCGCCCTACAGATTCAACAGCGCCGGATCCCCGCCCTGCGCGGCGATATTGACGCTGATCGCCTTCTCCGCCGCATACCGGATCAGGCTGTTCGGTCCGCCCGCCTTTGGGCCGGTGCCGGACAGGCCCTCGCCGCCGA
>Ga0075012_10007171_pt1 | contig 10018 bp, 11 predicted proteins | sample All_14_2_FD_71474 | JGI IMG/M metagenome (GOLD analysis project Ga0075012, IMG submission 71474) | Freshwater microbial communities in response to fracking from Pennsylvania, USA - Allegheny Zone_MetaG_DW_15 | ecosystem: Environmental > Aquatic > Deep subsurface > Groundwater > Drilled... | reverse complement strand
CTTCTTCCGGGCAGCCGATCTTCAGGCCCTGGCGGCGTTCCACCGTGGCAATGTAGGCGCTTGCTTCCTGCAGCGCGCTGCTGGTGCCCGCATCCAGCCATGCGAAACCGCGGTGCAACCGCACCACGTTCAGCGTGCCCGCCGCAAGATAATGGCGGTTCACGTCGGTGATCTCCAGCTCGCCGCGCGGCGAGGGGGTGATCTGTGCGGCGATGTTCGCCGCCTGCGCGTCGTAGAGATAGATACCCGGCACGGCATAACTGCTTTTGGGCTGCGTGGGTTTCTCTTCGATGGATGTAGCGCGGCCCTGCGCATCGAAGCCGATGACGCCATAACGTTCGGGATCGGTCACGTGGTAAGCAAACACGGTGGCGCCGCTTTTGAATTCGGCAATGGCACGGGGAATCGCGTCGGAGCCGAAGAAGATGTTATCACCCAGCATTAGCGTGACTGGGCTGTTCTTGATAAAATCAGCCGCAATGAGCAGTGCCTGCGCAATGCCTTCGGGCTTGGGCTGTTCGCGGTAATGGATATTTATGCCCCATTGGCTACCATCGCCCAGTAGCTGCCGGTAACGCGGCAGGTCGGCCGGGGTGGAGATCAGGCAGATATCGCGGATGCCTGCGGCAATCAGCACCGTCAGCGGATAATAGATCATGGGTTTATCGTACACCGCCTGCAGCTGTTTGCTGGCGACCTGCGTGAGCGGATACAGGCGTGACCCGGCGCCTCCGGCAAGGATAATGGCTTTCACGACGTGCGACTCCATGGCATGTTTTGCATTGCATAGCATGCGTGGGCGCATTACGAAATCAACTTATGTTGATCGTTCTCTCCCCCGCCAAAACACTGGATGAATCGCCCGCCATTCCGGCCGCGGTACAGCCAACCGTGCCGCAATTCGCGCGTGATGCCTCGGCACTTGCCAAGCTGCTTGCAGGCTACAGCGAACCACAGCTGATGAAGCTGATGGGCATCAGCGCCAAGCTGGCTGCCCTGAATGCAGGTCGCTACGCGCAATTCAGCAAAACGCCCGCCCACCCGTGCGCGTGGATGTTCCGCGGCGATGTCTACACCGGGTTGGATATCGACACGTTGCCGGATGCTGCGCTGCCAGCACTGCAAGATCGCGTGCGCATCCTCTCAGGCATGTATGGGCTGTTGCGTCCGTTCGATACCATGCGCCCCTATCGGCTGGAAATGGGCACCACACTAAAAACCGCAAAGGGCAAGAACCTCTACGACTATTGGGGCACGCGCATTGCGGCGGCACTGAATGACGCCGCCGAGGCCGCCAATACCGATGTGCTACTGAATCTTGCGAGCCAGGAATACAGCGCCGCAATAGCACCCAAAGCGCTGAAGCTTGCGCAGGTGAACGTGCATTTCAAAGAACGCAAAGGCAATAAACTGCAAGTGATCGGTCTGTTCGCCAAGAAGGCGCGCGGCACCATGGCTCGTTGGGTGGTAGAGCATGCGGTGGGCGCCAAAGATGTGTTCGCCTTCGATGCGGATGGCTACCGTTTTGATCGCGAACTTTCTGACCCCACCAACCTCACGTTTGTGCGTTCTGCAACATCACGTGACTAAGTGCTTGACAGAATTTAAAAAACGCTTATTGTCCCGTTGATTTTATTTTGCTCTTACTTGTGCTTGCTGTACGCAGCGTATCGTTTGATACTTCCGGTCTTTAGATCCAAGGCGTTTGTTATAGGGTTCCCGGCATGGTGCCGGATGATGGAATCAGCAGGCCACCGCTGTGGTGGTCGGCAAACAAATGTTTTTTTGGAGACTACACTATGGCTACCGGTACCGTTAAATGGTTCAACCCCACCAAAGGCTTCGGCTTCATTCAACCTGAGAGCGGTGGCGCGGACGTATTCGTGCACATCAGCGCTGTTGAAAAAGCTGGCATGCGCAGCCTGGCCGAAGGCCAGAAGATCAGCTACGAGCTGATCACCGATAAAGGCAAAACTTCGGCTGGCAATCTGCAAGCCGCTTAAGCCTTTTCCACTACTAAATCACGCTGGCACACCCCGGATTCGTCCGGGGTGTGTCTGCATATATAAAGGTTCCTTATGGAAAATTTTGAGTCGCTGGGGCTTCCCCGCGCACTGATGCAGGCGCTTTCGCACCTGAATTTCACCAAACCCACCCCCATTCAGGCCGCGGCCATCCCGCTGGCGCTGGAAGGTAAGGACATGCTTGGCTCCGCCCAAACGGGCACCGGCAAGACCGGCGCGTTCGGCATTCCGCTGATCGCCCACCTGCTGAAGAACCCCACCGCCGGCGCGCTGGTGATGACGCCGACGCGTGAACTTGCCGTGCAGGTCATGAAACTGTTGGAAGATCTGCTGGGCGATGGCACCAGTATTCGCACCGCGTTGATCATCGGCGGTGAGCCGATGGGCAAACAACTGCGCCAGCTGCAGTCACGCCCGCGCCTTATCGTAGGCACCCCGGGTCGTATCAACGACCACCTGACGCGCCGCACGCTGAAATTCGCCACCACCGATTTCCTGGTGCTGGATGAAACCGACCGCATGCTCGACATGGGCTTCGGCGTGCAGATCGACACGATCCTTGCGCAGATGCCGGCCAAACGCCAAACGCTGCTGTTCTCGGCCACGCTGCCGGCGAACATCGTCAAGCTTTCGGGCAAATACATGACCGACCCGGTGCGTGTATCCGTGGGTGAGACGCACCTGCCGATCGAGCGTATCCGTCAGGAAAACATCATGCTCAAGGAAGACGATAAGTACGGTCAGTTACTGGTACAGTTGCAACAGCGTGAAGGTTCCATCATCGTGTTCGTGAAGACCAAGTATGGCACCGAGAAAATGGCGAAGAAACTGCGTGCCATCGACTATGCGGCCGATGCGATCCATGGTGACCTGCGCCAGCGTGAACGCGACAAGGCGATCACCGCATTCCGCAGCAAGCAAACGCGCATTATGATCGCAACGGATATTGCGGCACGTGGGTTGGATATTCCGCACATTGAGCACGTCATCAACTACGACCTGCCGCAATGCCCGGAAGATTATATCCACCGCATTGGCCGTACCGCGCGTAACGGTGCCGAAGGCGAGGCGGTCAACCTCATCACCGGGCAGGACAAAAAGAAATGGTTCGCCATTCAACGCCTGTTGAATCCTGGCCAAAAGCCGGAGCCGATGGCGGGTGAGCGCACTGGCCCGCGCAAACCGTTCAATAAAAAGAAGCGTTACCGTCCCAATAGCCGTAAGCCGGGTGGCCAACACCGCCCCATGCAGCACGCCGCATAAGGACGCCTCGCCGTGCTGACGATCCAAGACCTGACCTACCGCGTTGGTGGCCGCACCTTGCTTGAGAAAGCATCGCTTTCGATTGGTGCAGGCCAGCGCGTGGGTCTGGTCGGGCCGAACGGGGTGGGTAAATCCACCCTGTTCAAGCTCATTGCCAACGAGCTGGTGGCCGATGGTGGCGATATCGCCATTGTGAAAAATGCCAGCGTTGGCTGGGTGAAGCAGGACCTCCCCGACGACGATACCAAGCTGATCGATATCGTCTTGGCCGCGGATACGGAACGCAGCGCCTTGCTGCTGGAGGCCGAAACGGTCGAAGACCCCGAACGCATGGCGTATATCTATACCCGGTTGGACGAGATCGGGGCGTATGACGCGCCGGCACGTGCGGCCACGATCCTCTCCGGCCTTGGGTTTGATGCCGCCGCGCAGGAGCGCCCCATTTCCGACTTCTCAGGCGGGTGGCGCATGCGCGTGGCATTGGCTGCCACGCTGTTCCGCCAGCCGAACCTGTTGATGCTGGATGAGCCGACCAACCACCTCGATTTCGAAGCGATGATCTGGCTCGAGAATTACCTAATGCGCTACCGCGAAACGCTGCTCATTATCAGCCATGACCGCGAGATCCTGAACAAAACCGTGACGCATATCCTGCACATGGAAAACCAGAAGCTCACCAGCTATACCGGCACGTATGACGAGTTCGAGCGCCGCCGCGCCGAGCGCTTGCTGAACCAATCGGCCCTGCGCGAGAAGCAGCTGAAGCAAAAAGCCCACATGCAGAAATTCGTGGATCGCTTCGGTGCCACGGCAAGCAAGGCACGCCAGGCACAAAGCCGCCTGAAGGCCATCCAGAAAATGGACATCGTAGATGCCGTGATGGCCGACCGCGTGACCGCCTTCGAATTCCCCGAGCCGGAGCCGCTGAAGTCGCCGCTCATCACGCTCGACTATGTGGATGCGGGCTACGAAGCAAGTAAGCCGATCCTACGCAAGCTTAACCTGCGCATCGATATGGATGACCGCATCGCGCTGCTGGGGGCGAACGGTAACGGCAAGTCTACGCTGGTAAAACTACTGGCAGGCCATCTCTCGCCACAGCTGGGCGAGATCCACAAATCCGGCAAACTGAAAGTAGGCTACTTCGCCCAGTTCCAGACCGACGAGCTGGACGTGTCGCTGACCCCCTACCAGACCATGCAGCAGGTGATGAAAACCCTACCCGAGCCGAAAGTGCGTGCTGTGCTCGGCAAGTTCGGCTTCGACAAGGACCGGGCCGACACCAAGGTGGGCGATTGCTCGGGCGGTGAAAAAGCGCGCCTGCTCTTCTGCCTGATGAGCTACCACGCGCCGCATATCATGCTGCTGGATGAGCCGACCAACCATCTGGACATGGACGCACGCGAAGCGCTGATGCAGGCGCTGAACAACTACACCGGCGCGGTGATTCTCGTTAGCCATGATCCGCATCTGGTGGAGAATGTGGCCGACCGCCTTTGGCTGGTGGCAGATGGCACGTGCGTGGCCTATGACGACGACCTGGACGCGTACAAGAAACTGGTGGTGCAGCAGCGTAAGCGTGAGCGCGAAGGCAGCAAGGAAGACGCGCGCCGCGCGAAGAAAGAGAAGAAATCGCAAAGCCCCGAACAGCAAGCCGCGAAGCTGGAAGCTGCGCTGGCGGCCATCACGGCTGAGCGTGACGCCATCGAGAACGAGCTGGTGGTGTGCAGCACCAGTGGCGATGCCGGACAGCTTAAGCGGCTGAACGACACCTACGCCAAACTGCAACAGCAGGAAGCACAGGCCCAAGCTGCGTTGGATGATTTCATCGCCTCGCTTTAAGCAGAATTAGCGGCGCAAAGGGCTAGTTTTTCTGCGCGGCTAAGCGATTTGATCTGGTGTTCGCGCTGCAACGCCTCGCTTTTGCTGGCGCAGCACTCCTGGTGCATCACGCTGAATGGCCCACGCCCGCGCGTGTATTTCGCACCCGTGCCTTGGGCATGGCTGCGCAAGCGGGCCTCAAGATCATTCGTGATGCCGGTATAGAGCGTGCCATCGGCGCATTGCAGCACATACACACACCACATGGCACTAGTCCTCAGGCGTGTCGCGCTTGTGCGCATCCACATGTTTCTCAAGCATTTCAGCCTTACGTTTTTCTGCGAGTTTTTCTTGCTTCGTGCGGCCAAATTTCGCGCGGTTCTGCTGGGCGGTGACCTCATCCTGTGTACGCTTTTTTGCTTTGCGCTGCTTGTTGAGGTTGATCACATCCGCCATAACTGCCTCAGTGCTAGTGGTTGCAATGTGGCCCATGCACGTGGGGCAGGGGGCCTAGGCGCTTGTTCTTTTCTATTTTGCGCTTGAGGATGTCGCGCTTCATGGGCGACTGGTAGTCAAGGATTGTCTTGCCATCCAGATAGTCCAGCTCATGCTGGATGCAGGTGGCCACAATGCCGCGCGCGTGCACGGATTGCTTCTCGCCTTGTTCATTCAGGAATTCGACCGTGATCTCCGCCGGGCGGGTGACCGGCGCGGAAATCCCAAGGAAGGTGATGGCGCCTTCGTCGCTGGTGTGAAGCGTACTTGAGCGTTCGGTGATCGCCGGGTTCACCATGCGGTAGCTGTGCAGTACGCCGGCTTCGTCTTCAAGCTCCACCACGGCCAGCCGTTGCGTCAGCCCCACCATGGTCGCGCCAAGCCCCAGCGCATCGTAGGCGCGTAAGGTCTGCATCATGGCGTCCAGCGTCTGGCGCACGGCATCATCCACCTCGGCTACGGGGGTGCAGATGGTTTTGTAGATCGGATCGGGGGCGATAACGAGCGAAAGCATGGGGCATCAATCATCAAGGGTTTTGCTGCGCAGCATGGGGCTACGGTCGCGCTTATGTTTCACCTCGTGCCGAATCTTTCAAGCGATAAGCGCATGCATGCGCGCAGCAAGCTTCATGGCTTCGCCCCACGCGTCTTCAATGCGCGAATCGCTGGCCCAGTCGCCCGTGGCGGCACACTGGCTGGCGGTGTCCAGATAGTGGCCGGGCCGCTGCGGCTCTTCCAGCAAGGCATAGCGCCAGCGATGGGTCGATACGTACGTAGCCTCGGCGGGTGTAATGCCAATTAGCTCGCTCAGTGCTTTTAGCAGGAATTCCTGTGCCTGAGCGACATCACCATCGATATGGATTTCCGACCAGTGGTTGCTGGCATGCACCACCAGCGAGGTCACCGCGGCGTTACGGCCGGGCTTAGTAGAATTCACGGCGATCCACGCCAATGGACCCGATCGTACTTTTGCCGCGATCCATGGCTCCTGCCATGGTCTGTCGAGCCCCAGCATCAATGCGTAGCAACCCAGCAGGTGTACATGCTGTGGTGCAATGTCGCTGCGGTTGAACAACCGGTGTGTCTGCGCTGGTGGGGCGGTGGATATCACCCAATCATACATGCCAAGCAGTTGCGCGTTCGCATCGTACAGTGCCCACCCGTCTGTCGTGCGTTCACTTAGCGGCGCGATCTCCGTTGACAGCACAACGCTTATACCTTCGGCCATGGCCTTGCAAAGGCTGTTCATGTTGGGGCTGGCCACGTAATGCGGCTCGAACCATTCGCGCTTCCATGGGGCGGCGCCTGCTTCCAGCTCGACGGTCCTGCCGATCCATTCCTGTACGGTGCCCCGCGCGATGTAGGGGGCGAGAAACGCTTGGAATTCTGGCGTGCGCGCGGTAAAAAATTGTGTGCCATGATCGAAATAGAACGGATCGGCGTAACGCGTGCTCATGCGCCCACCAACGCCACGCGCTTTCTCATAAACCACCACTTCCGCATGGTCCTTTAGCGCTCGCGCGAGCGTCAGTCCTGAAATGCCGGCACCAATGATCGCAATGCGCGGGTTCGCTTTAGGCATGCGCACCACCATTGTGAAGGAAAGCGGTTTTTTCTGCCTTCTTCCAGTATTGGAAGAACCGCCGCGCATCGGTTGGTTTGTTGAGGGTAACGAACGGCTCATCCGTTACGAGTGTGATGGGCACATGCGCCCGTAATGCATCGATCATACGAACTAGCGGTGGGGAGTGGGTGGTGGGTATGTAGAGCATGCTCGGGGCGAAATGTTGCACTGCATCCAACGGCGTAGCATGCACAATATCAATCGGCATCTCGCACAAGGTCTCGTAGATAAAGATGAGGCGCTTCAGGCTATGCGGAAGCTGCTGGAAGTAGGTGTCATCCCAGACAAAAATACTGCGGGTGCCCTGCGGTGCTGCTGCGAAAACCGGATGGCTCATGCGCAGCGCTTCTTCATGCAACAGAATAAGGGGCGCGTTCATTCGGTCCTCGCACGGTTGGGGAAAAGGCGCATCGCTAACGCTTCATACGAAGCATCCAACACGTGGTTTGCCTCCGGCGTTGTATCCACGAGGCCGCGGAAATAGGTGTCGACATTCTCGAGGTTGAACACATAGGGCTTATTACTGAAGGTGCTGGCCACCCATTGCCATGAGAAATTATTGCTGGCCATGTTGGCATCCAGCAAATGCTGCAGGAACCAGCGAGCGCCCGCCTGCCACTTCACACGCCGGAAATGTACCACGTAGCTGGCAAGGTACATGCGCGCGTGGTTGTGCAGGTATCCGGTGTAGATCAGTTCGTGAATGAATGCATCGATGCAGGCAACGCCTGTAGTTCCCGTCGCAATATCTTCAGGAAGGGCATCGGCATAATCGGCGGTGCTGAACCCGGTTTTGTAGGGCTCCACATCGTTCCACGCCCATTCGGGGTGCATGGCCAGCACACGCTGCCAGAAATCGCGCCATGCTAGCTCCTGAATGAATTTGGTAATCTGTACAGGCTCCTGACACAAACGAAGCGCATGGTTGCGCACCGCATTCAGGCTTAGAATGCCATGTTGGAGGTAAGGGGAAAGCCGGGTGACCTTCCCGGCACCATAATTACGCGTGCGGGCATAAGCGGTCGGTTCGATGGCGGCGAGTTTGCGTTCAGCCTTGGTGTGCCCCCCTTGGATGTAACTGCGCGCCCCCTCAGCCCAGGGGGCCAGAGCCTCTACATGCGCCACCAGCGCATCGCGGTCGGCAAATGCCTTGGGCAAACGTTCCATTATTTCGCCTGATGCATCTCAAGCGTTTCAAGCGGAATATAGCGAAGGGCTTTCTCATGCGTGGCCTGCAACAGCACAGGCGGCGCAATGCCAGCTTCTTCTGCTTCCTTCCAACGTAGGGCGCACAGGCACCACCGGTCACCCGGTTTTAAGCCCGGGAAATCATATTCCGGACGGGGTGTTTGCAGGTCGTTACCGCGCGATTTGGTGAAATCCAGAAACTCCTGCGTCACGATCGCCGCGACCACATGGCTGCCGCTGTCGCCTGCGCCCGTACGGCAATAACCGTCGCGGTAATAACCAGTCTTCGGCTGGTGCGAACAGAAGCCAAGCGGCTCGCCGTGAACATTCTGGCTGGGCTCTCCGGCCATAGCAAATCCTCCGGATGCAATGAATAAGACGGTCCAAAACCGCATCGGCAGTCCCACTAATAAATCCTAGTATACCATGGAACATGGCCAGCGCCGCCCGACCAGTTAATTGCAGGTAAGGTACAAGGATGTGTGGTGAATTACCCCATCGCAGGTAAGCCGAAAGAAAAAATCGGAAAATGGTGGTGTGCGTAGTCTGCCGCTAGCGAGGCTCCGATTTCCCTGTTTATCAGGGAAAATAATAGGATTTTTGATGATTTTGACTCTGAATTCAAGGGTACTATCATCAAAAACTGGCAACGAACAGACGCTTGGGGTGTTTGGGGAGTCAATATTATCAGGGAAATAATCAGCCGCTAGCAGGGAGGCTGACGAACGGTTCAGGCAACCGCCCGAAGAACGCCAATGCCAGCCGGTCAGATAAAGGCCAAGTGGATCGTCTGTGCGTGAGATCCTTACGCTGCTTTTTCAAGTTCCTGTTTCGGACCGAAGAACTCAAAATGTACCTGCGATGCGGGAATACCCCATTTAATCAGGTCATGGTAAATGCCGACCATGAAAGGTTGTGGTCCGCAGAAATAATAATCCGCATCCCGTGCCGGAAGCAAAGATTCGAGATATTCCGCCGTGACTAAGCCGTGGCTAGCATTGCCCGTGCGTTCGCCCGCTTCGCTGTAACGGTTATAAGCTTTCAGGGTATTAAATTTCTGCGCCAGTTCCGTAATCGCTTTTCCAAATGCTTGCACTTCTTCATTCAGCACAGCATGGACGAAAATGATTTCCCGCTTTGGGAAGGCATCCAGCGAGGAAAGCAAAATGCTCATGATCGGCGTGATGCCAACCCCGGCAGCAAGCAACACCAGCGGGCGCTCGTGCTTTTCCGTGACATCGAGGAAGAACTCGCCGCATGGCGGAGCGATTTCAATTGTGTCACCGACATTCACACTGTCATGCAGGAGATTGGAGACATACCCTTGCGGTGTGTTGGCCATGGGCGGCAATTCGCGCTTCACGCTGATGCGGAAATGCGGCTGTCCCGGCTTGTCGGACAGACTGTAATTGCGCATCGTGGTCGAGCCATCTGGGGTTTTCGCCCGCACGGTAATATATTGTCCCGGCTTAAAGGCAGGTAGCGGCGCGCCGTCGGCAGCGACCAGATAGAATGATGCGATGTTGCTGCTTTCTTTTTCCTTACGGCTAATGCGGAACTCCTTGAAACCTTCCCAACCACCGGGCTTTTTTACGTTCTCTTC
>Ga0075012_10007169_pt1 | contig 10018 bp, 9 predicted proteins | sample All_14_2_FD_71474 | JGI IMG/M metagenome (GOLD analysis project Ga0075012, IMG submission 71474) | Freshwater microbial communities in response to fracking from Pennsylvania, USA - Allegheny Zone_MetaG_DW_15 | ecosystem: Environmental > Aquatic > Deep subsurface > Groundwater > Drilled... | reverse complement strand
TTCCGCGCGCTGTTCGCGGAAGGGGCGTTCGCTGCCGTTTTCGTGCCGATGTTCAATCGCACAATGGCGGAGGCGGACGGACGCGCGGCAGGCAGTGGCAAGGCGGCGGCGGTGGAGTTCGCAAGCCGGATATTGTCCGTGCTGTTTCCGGTTCTGGTCATCTTCACTGTGGTGATGATGGTGCTGGCCGCACCGGTCGTGTGGGCGATGACCGGAGGCTTTCCAGATGGCGGGCCAGAGAAATTCGCGCTGGCGGTGGACCTGACGCGCATCACTTTTCCCTATCTGGCGCTCATCAGCCTTGTTTCTCTGCTGGGCGGGATATTGAATTCGCTCGATCGCTTTTGGGTGAATGCCGCAGCGCCGGTGCTGCTCAACGTCTGCATGATCGGGGCCGTGCTGTTCTTTCGCGGCGATACACCCATAGAGACGGCCTACACTCAGGCTGTAGCCGTCACCGTATCCGGGGCGATGCAATTATTGTGGTTGGTGTTTTCATGCCGACAGGCGGGGGTTGTGCTGCGGCTGGGCCGACCGCGTCTGTCGCCTGAGGTAAAGCGGCTGCTGACGCTGATCGGTCCGGCGGCGCTGGGCGCCGGTGCGATCCAGTTCAATCTGCTGATCTCTACGTCTCTTGCAGCGCGGTTCCTGCCGCAGGGTGCTGTAAGCTATCTCTATTATGCCGATCGGTTGAACCAGTTGCCGCTGGGCCTGATTGGCATCGGCGTTGGCACCGCAATCCTGCCCGCATTGTCGCGCCAGATCGGATCGGGGAATGAAGCTGCAGCGTCGCATACGCAGAACCGGGCCATGGAATTGGCACTCTTCCTGGCGCTCCCCGCTGCTGTGGCCTTGTGCGTTTCCGCTGTACCCCTGATCCGGGGCCTGCTCCAACATGGTGCGTTTACTGCCGCCGATACCATCGGCGCATCGGGGGCGCTGGCGGCCTTTGCTGTCGGGGTTCCGGCTTATGTGCTCATCAAGGTGCTGACGCCTGGTTTCTATGCGCGTCAGGACACAAAGACGCCCGTGCGGGTCGCGGTATTTTCCATGCTGTTCAATCTGGTCGGCAACCTGACGCTCATCTGGCCGCTTGGTCATGTCGGCGTCGCGGTGTCTACGGCGATTGCGGCCTGGGTGAACGTCCTTGTCCTTTATTGGCTGCTGCATCGTCGGGACCAGTTGCGCATGGATGCGCGGTTTCGGGCGAAGGCGCTGCGTATCGTGGCGGCCAGCGCGGTTATGGGCGTGGCGCTATGGTTCCTGAATCCGCTGCTCGATCCCTATATGGGCCGCAGCCTGTGGGAGCGTGTCGTCGCGTTGGGCCTGTTGTGCGGTGTCGGTGGGCTGGTTTATGGCGTCGCGGCCCTGGCTTTCCGCGCCTATGGCATTTCCGAACTCAGGGCGCAGTTCCGGCGCCCGTCAAAAGCGAGCTGATTCCATGCGTGTCCTTTCCGGCATCCAGCCGACCGGCAACCTCCATCTGGGCAATTATTTGGGTGCGATCCGCAACTGGGTGCGGATGCAGGACGAGATGGATGCCGAAAGCCAGTGCTTCTACTTCCTGGCGGACATGCATTCGATCACTGTGCACGAGACGCGCGAGCAGCGCATCCGCAACGTGCGCGAGATGGCGGCGGCGTTGATCGCTGCGGGTATCGATCCGGATCGGTCGGTGCTGTTCAATCAAGCGCGGGTGCCTGCCCATGCCGAACTCACTTGGTTGCTGAATGGTACGGCGCGGATCGGCTGGTTGAACCGCATGACGCAGTTCAAGGACAAAGCTGGCAAGGATCGCGAAGGCGCGTCTGTCGGCCTCTTCGTCTATCCCGTGCTGCAGGCGGCGGACATCCTGGTCTATCAGGCGACGCACGTTCCCGTAGGCGAGGACCAGAAGCAGCATCTGGAGCTGACGCGCGACATTGCGACGAAGTTCAACACCGATTTCGGCGTAGACCTGTTCACGCTGCCGGCACCGATCATTCCCAAAGAGACGGCGCGCATCATGTCGTTGCGTGACGGTACGGCGAAGATGTCGAAATCCGACCCATCGGACATGAGTCGTGTCAATCTGATGGATGAGGATGACCTGATCGTTCAGAAGATCCGCAAGGCGAAGACCGATCCGGAGCCTTTGCCGGAGAAAACGGAGGCGCTCGCCGGGCGACCGGAGGCGGAAAATTTGGTCGGCATCTTTGCAACGATGACCAACAGCACCCCGGATGCCGTGTGCGCGCGCTTCGCCGGGCAGGGCTTCGGTGCGTTCAAGCCGGCACTGGCCGAAGTTCTGGTTGAAACGCTGCGTCCGATTCGTGCCCGTTTCCTGGAACTGCGGGACGACGAATCGGCGCTCGACGCCATCCTGGTGAAGGGAGCGGAAAAGGCTGCTGCCGCTGCCGAACCCACCCTGCGTGCGGCCTACGAGGCGGTTGGGCTGATGCGTTGACGGTTTTTAGCGCTCTGCGGCGTCTGGATTTGCGGAAACCGGACAACGTTCGCGCGTTCAAACGGTGTTCAGTTGCGTTCGGCTACGGGCGAATGCAAGATGGTGGCGGAGCCATCCGGCTCCATACAGGACATAGACGATGACGATGTTTCGTAAGATCGGTAAGCTGGCGGCGCCCGCGCTTGCACTGATGGCGCTTTCGGGCTGTGCTTCTTCCTTCAAGGCCGATGTGGCCCGTTTTCAGCAGCTTCCCCCTGCGCAGGGACAGAGTTTCACAATCGTCTCCGACGATCCGCGTCTGGCTGGTGGTCTCGAGTTCGGGCAATATGCGAGCCAGCTTTCGAGCCGGATGGCGCAACTGGGTTATGTCCCGGCTTCGGACCCGGCCAGTGCGAACCTGATCGTGCATATGAGCTATCGGGTCGACAATGGTCGCGAGAAGATTCGCAGCACCGGTGGCGGCTTTGGCTATGATCCTTTCTATGGGCCCGGCTGGGGCGGCTATCGTGGCTGGTACGGCCGGCGTTGGGGCTGGGGCTTTTATGACCCGTTCCTCTGGGGGCCTGGCGGCGGTTACAATGACGTTTCCAGCTATACGATCTACACCAGCGAACTGACGATGAAGATCGACCGTGCAGGCGGTGGTGAGCGTCTTTTCGAAGGTACGGCTTCGGCCCAGTCGCTTAGCAACAAGCTGACCTATCTGGTGCCGAACCTGATCGAGGCGATGTTTACGAACTTCCCCGGCCGCAACGGCGAGCAGGTGAAGATCACCGTACCGCCCGAACCCAAGGCGTAAGCGCAGATTATAATCATGCAAAGGCCGGCGATCGTTGGATCGCCGGCCTTTTTGCTGTGTGCCGTCTGGAACGATGCGCGTCGCCCGCCGTTATGATTCGGCAACAATCGGCCGCGTGGCAAGGAGAGTACAGATGCTGTGGACTATCGCCCTGATCCTGATCGTGCTGTGGGTTCTGGGCCTTGTGACGCACGTCGCCGGTGGATTGATCCACCTGCTTCTGGTGATCGCGGCGATCGTGATCGTGGTGCGCCTGGTGACCGGTCGGAAGGTCGTCTGACAGGCGGCTGGATGTCCAGCATACACGCGTAATGCGCGCTACGAGGCGCTGCCGCGCCTAATGCGGAACGGCAGCGCCTTTACCAATCGGTGTATGTTATCCTTCCAGCTTGCGCTGCAATGCACGGATGTCGGCGTCCATTTCCGCATTGTCGCGACGCAGCGTCTCGATCGTGCGGATGGCATGGATCACCGTTGAGTGGTCACGACCGCCGAATATGCGGCCGATTTCCGGCAGGGAGCGCGGCGTCATCTTCTTGGCGAGATACATCGCAACCTGACGTGGACGCGCGACGGCGCGGGCACGACGCTTTGAGCGCATTTCCAGCGGATCGATCCGATAATGCGCGGCGCAGGCCTTTTGGATTTCGTCCACGGTGATACGGCGGGCGCTGGCGCGCACGGCATCTGCCAGCATGGATTGCGCAAACTCCAAATCGATCCGGCGGTTCTTCAACTGCGCATAGGCGATGATCTTGTTGAAGGCGCCCTCAAGCTCGCGGACGTTGGTTCGGATAGAGCGCGCAAGGAAATCAATGACATTGTCAGGCACCGGCGGGTCGCCAGCCAGGGCGCGCCGTGCCTCGAGAATGGCGAGACGCAGGTCGATGTCCGCCGGCTGGATGTCCGCAACGAGGCCACCGGCCAAGCGCGACAAAAGGCGTGGGTCGACGCCGTCAAAGGCCTGAGGCGCACGATCCGCCGCGACGACGATCCGCGCGCCGTTGTCCGCCAATTCATTGATCGTGTGCAGAAACTCTTCCTGCGTCGATCCCTTGCCGCAGATGAACTGAAGGTCATCGATCAACAGCAACCGTGCGGCGCGCACCCATGCCTTGAACGCCATGGTGCTTTTCGTCTGCATGGCGCTGACGAACTCATACATGAAGCGCTCTGCCGACATGTAGATGATATCCGCGGCAGAGCCGTGGGTCAGATAAGAGTCCGCGATCGCGTGCAGCAGGTGCGTTTTGCCCTGACCCGTGCCGCCGTGAATGAACAGCAGGTTGAACCGCGGGCTGCCCATTGCGCCGATCGCCTGTGCGGCGGAGAAGGCCAGTTCGTTGCTTTCGCCGGTGATGAACTGGTCAAAGCGATGGCGCGGCTGGAAGCCGACCATATTGCCGACTTCGGCCACGGGGGCTGGCGCGGCTTCTACAGGTTCCTCGGCGACCAGAAGGCGGGGCGCAGCCGCATCGGGCGAACGCACGATGCGAACATCGCGTACGCCCGCCTGCGCCGCACGCCATGCGAGTCGCAGTCGGTCGCCGAACTGGCCGGCGACGAAGGAGGCGGAAAAATCAGAAGCGACCCACAGGTCCAGAGTCTGTGAGTAGGCGCAATAGTCCCCCAGCCGGGCAGGCTTGAGCCACTGGTCGAACATCCGTGCCCCAACGTCACGGCGCAGGCCGACACGGATGGTCGCCCACGCAGCATCCAGGCGCGCGAGAGCTGCTTCGTCATCCATGTCCAAATGAGCGCCTGCCTGCACGTCCATCCTGTTGTCTAACCCCCTGAAACCAAGCGCAAGCCTCCCCAGGCAGCAGCTCCGTTAAGAGTCTGCCGCGGTCAAAGCCGGCAAAACCTATGCAGTCGCTGAAGCGTGAGTCGGCTATCAGCGTGTGGAGGCAAATTAGGCGCGCATTCCGACGCGGATCAAGACCGCCGACCGTCAATAAAATGAAATAAAGGCGTTGACTCGCCAAAGCCCGCGGAAAGACTGGAAATTATTTTAAGTCACTGAATTTCAAGAAAATTTGTAAGGCTTTAACCATGCCTTCGCGCGAATCGCGGAAAATGCGTGACTTTTGGCGCGGCACCAGCACGGCTTGGTTTGTCACGGAGCTGTCACGAAGCGGAAACATGAAAAAACCCGCCCGAACAGCTTCGGGCGGGTCTTCATATTTTGGTCTGATCGAAATCAGGCGAGTGCGGAGACGCGCTTGGTCAAGCGGCTGAACTTCCGCGATGCCGTGTTCTTGTGCAGAACACCGCGCGCGACGCCACGGGCCAGTTCCGGCTGAACCGAAGCGAGCGCCGAAGTGGCGGCGGTCTTGTCGCCGGCGGCCAGAGCGGTCTCGACCTTCTTCACCAGCGTGCGGATACGGCTGACGCGGGCACCGTTGATCTCGGCCCGGCGCGCGTTGCGGCGGATGCGCTTCTTTGCTTGCGGCGTATTGGCCATGTCGTCCTCTAGAATCTCGGAATGTCTGCCGGAGCGTCGCGGAATCGCTTCCGTCCAGCTCCATGAAGGAGCGGCCCTTAGCGACCAAAGCGCGAAGCGTCAACGCCTCAGCGCTGGCATTTCGCGCAATAGAAGGTGGATCGTCCCCCTTCCGTGCGGCGCGCAACCAGGCCACCGCAGGGGCATGCCTCGCCTTCGCGGCCATATACGCGCCACTGCTTGGCGAAATAGCCCAACTCGCCATCCGGCCTGGCATAGTCGCGCAGGGTCGATCCGCCGGCCGCGATGGCCGCCACCAGCACGGACCGAATCGCTTCGACCAGCTTTGCAAGGCGGGCCCGGCTGATTCGGCCGCTTTCCCGGTTTGGCGCGATGCCGGACATATTCAATGCCTCGCACACATAGATGTTACCGAGGCCGGCAACGATGCGCTGGTCCAGCAGCGCCGCCTTGATCGGCGCGCTCTTGCCGGCAAGAGCGCCCGCCAAATAGGCCGTCGTGAATTCTGCCCCCAATGGCTCTGGCCCCATGCGCGTGAAAGGCGGGTAGGATGCCCACGCCTCCGTTCGCACGATGTCGATGAAGCCAAAACGGCGTGGGTCATTGAGCGCCAGCCGCCGGCCGGTTGCTGTTTCGAATATCAGATGGTCGTGCGCGCCAAGCGCCTCCGGATCGACGCGCCAGCGCCCCGACATGCCGAGGTGAAAGATCATGCTGTCCCCCCGGTCAGTCTCTATCATGCCGTATTTGGCGCGCCGTGACAGGCCTGTGATTGTTGCGCCCGTCAGGCGCTGGCGCAGGTCAATGGGCAGCGGAAACCGCAGGTCAGGTCTGCGCGGGTCGACCAGCGTCAGGCGTTGGTCCTGCAGCACGGTGCGGAGCCCCGCGACGGTTGTTTCGACTTCGGGAAGTTCAGGCATGGCAAAACTAGGTAGGATGGCGTTGCGTCACTGTCACCTGTGGCGGAGCCGTTTTGCGCGCTTTCGTCGCCCGCTGGCTATCATGGTTCGGCCGCTTGCCCCATGCTTGGCGCGTCGGGCATTTCCACGCAGTGCGGGAATGTCCTAGTGGCGGCTCATGAGTCGTTCCCGTCCCGATCTCCGCGCCTATGCCCTGCTCGGCATCGTGATGCTGCTTTGGGCTGGCAATTCCATCGTCGGGCGTGCCGTGCGGTTCGACATCCCGCCATTTTTTCTGGCGTTTGTGCGCTGGAGCGGCGCCTTGATCTTGATTCTTCCTTTTGCGATCGGGTCGCTGAAGCGGGATCGCGCGGCGCTATTCGCGGGTTGGAAGATTGTGCTTGCGGCCGGGTTGGCCGGCGTCGTTGCATTTAACGCGCTGCTCTACACCGGGCTGCATCACACCAGTGCCACCAATGCGTTGCTGTTGCAGGCGGCGATTCCGGCCGGTGTGCTGCTGGTTGATTTTCTGGTTTTTCGAACGCGGGCGAGTGTCGGGCAGATAGCCGGCGTCCTGTGTTCGACGTGCGGTGTCGCGGCAATCGTCTTCAGAGGTGATCCGCAAGCCGTGATGGGATTGGCCTTTGGCGGCGGCGACGTTTTGATCCTCTGCGCGGTTGTCGCCTGGTCTTTCTATACTGTGTTCCTGCGCTTGAAGCCCGCTGTCGCGCCCGAAAGCTTCCTTGCCGCGACGTTTGCGATCGGCGTGCTGGGCATGGCGCCGCTGGCAGCGACCGAGGCATCCCAAATCGCCACGATGCAATGGACGCCCAAGGTCCTGGGGGCTTTTGCCTACGTCGCCGTACTGCCATCGCTCATAGGATACTGGCTCTACAACGAAGCTGTAACACGTATCGGAGCGGGCCGCGCGGGGCAGACCATTACGTTGATGCCGCTGTTCGGGGCGCTGCTGTCCGCATTGCTGCTGAACGAGACGTTGCAGGGCTTTCATGTCGTCGGCATGGCGCTGATCCTGCTCGGCATCGGGATCACCGCGTTCGCCATGCGGCGAGGGACCGGGATGTAGCAGCAAGTCTTTGCTGGAATGCGGGCGCGCGCTTGGCTAGAGCCTGCCGCCATGAACGACACCGTTTCCTTTGGCTATCGCGACGTCGATGCCGCCGACAAGGCGGGCATGGTCCGGTCCGTCTTTTCCAACGTCGCATCCAAATACGACCTGATGAACGATGCCATGTCCGGCGGCGCACATCGGTTGTGGAAGGATCAGTTCGTCCGCCGAGTGAAACCGCGGACGGGCGAGTCCATTCTGGACATGGCGGGCGGCACCGGCGACATCGCCTTTCGCATGCATGCCAAGGGCGCGGACGTCACCGTGTCCGACATCAATCCGGAGATGCTGGCCGTGGGCATGGAGCGGGCGCAGAAGCGCGGCCTGACCGGTCTTGCCTGGTCGGAGCAGAATGCCGAAGTGCTGAGTTTCGCGGACCGGAGCTTCGACGCATACACGATTGCCTTTGGCATCCGGAACGTGACGCATATCGACAAGGCGCTGCAGGAAGCGCATCGCGTGCTGAAGTTTGGTGGACGCTTCTTTTGCCTGGAGTTCTCCACGACGCTGTGGCCGGGCTTTGCCGACGTCTACGACGCCTATTCGCACAAGCTGGTGCCCAAACTGGGCAAGTTGCTGGCGAAGGACGAGGACAGCTATCGCTACCTTATCGAATCGATCCGTCGTTTCCCCGATATGTCGACCTTTGAAGGCATGATTCGCGCCGCTGGCTTTACGCAGACCAAGGCAGAGCCGATCCTGGGCGGGCTGGTCGCCATCCACAGCGGCTGGAAGGCGTGACCGCCCATATAACGCACCTCTGGCGCCTGCTGAAATGGGGCCGGACGCTGGCGCGCCATGGTGCGCTCACTGGCATCGAGCGCGATCCGCTAACGCCAGCACCCGTGCGCAGGCTGGCGCGCATCGCACGCTTCGGCGCACGCGTACCAAGCCAGCCGCGCTATGCTGATGCGTTTCAGGCGATCGGGCCGGCGGCGATCAAGCTGGGGCAGACGCTGGCGACACGGCCGGATCTGGTTGGCGAGGAGGCAGCGCAAGATCTGCTGCGGTTGCAGGATGCGCTGCCGCCGGTGCCGTTCGATACGATCCGCGAGCAGATCGAGACGAGCTTTGGCCGGCCGTTGGAAAGCCTTTACGCGCGATTCGATACGGTGCCAGTCGGCGCGGCTTCGATCGCACAGGTACATCGTGCTCTCACCACGGACGGGCGTGACGTGGCGGTCAAAGTGCTGCGGCCTGGTGTGATCGCGCAGTTCAACCGCGACATTCAGACCTATGAGTGGGCGGCTGCCCATGTCGAGCGTTTCGGTGGCGAAGTGGCGCGCCTGCGCCCCCGCCTGGTCATCGCCAACCTGAAGCGCTGGACCGCGCGGGAACTGGACCTGCGGCGGGAAGCCGCTTCAGCGTCGGAACTGGCCGAGGCGATGCAGGCCGTGCCCGGCTATATCATTCCGGATATCGACTGGGATCGCACCAGCGGCCGGGTGATGACGATGCAGTGGATCGACGGCATCAAGATTTCCGACCGCGCCGCCCTCATCGCTGCGGGGCACGATGTGAAGGACATAGCGGCGCGACTGGTGAACGCCTTTCTGCAGCAGGCGATCGCGGAGGGCTTCTTCCACGCCGACATGCATCAGGGGAACCTGTTTGTGACGCCCGCCGGCGCGATCGCCGCGATTGATTTCGGCATTATGGGGCGGATCGACAGGCGCGCGCGCATGTGGCTGGCGGAGATTCTCTACGGCCTCATCACCGGCAATTATCGGCGGGTCGCGGAAATTCATTTCGAGGCGCAATATGTGCCTTCGCATCACAATGTCGCAGAATTTGCGACTGCACTTCGTGCGGTGGGCGAGCCGATGCGCGGCAAGCCCGTAAGCGAGTTGTCAGTGGGACAGATGCTGGACGGCCTGTTCGCGATCACCCGCGACTTCGACATGCAGACCCAGCCGCACCTGCTGCTGCTCCAAAAGACCATGGTGATGGTGGAGGGCGTCGCCAACACGCTCGATCCCGACATCAACATGTGGGAGACGGGCGGTCCTTATGTGAAGGAGTGGCTGCGCACCGAACTGGGACCGGAAGCCAAGCTGGCCGATGGGCTGATCGAGAACTGGCGCACACTGTTGCGCCTGCCCGACCTGGTGCGCCGCATCGAGGAGCGTTTCCCGGCAAAGGGCGGCGAGCCACCGCAGGCGCCGCTGCCTGACGTGAAGCTGATGCGAGTGGGCGCCGGGTGGCGTTACGGCGCGGTGGCGATCGCTGCCGCTGCGGGTGGAGCGGGTCTCGCATGGCTGCTATTGGGGCTGTGATGACC
>Ga0075012_10007168_pt1 | contig 10019 bp, 7 predicted proteins | sample All_14_2_FD_71474 | JGI IMG/M metagenome (GOLD analysis project Ga0075012, IMG submission 71474) | Freshwater microbial communities in response to fracking from Pennsylvania, USA - Allegheny Zone_MetaG_DW_15 | ecosystem: Environmental > Aquatic > Deep subsurface > Groundwater > Drilled... | reverse complement strand
CCTTGCGCCAACGCAGCCGCAGCACCTCGCCCTTGACCGGGTGCACCGCGAGACCGGGCCAGAGGGCGGGCGCGTCGATACCGTTAGCGATCACCCGCTGATCGGTGTCCACCGCGGCGAGTTCGGTCACCGGCGGCGCCCACTGCACACCGAGCTCTGCACAGGCCCGCTCCAGGGCGCTCACCAGCGCCCGGTTGTCCACGGCCAGTTCGGTTTCGGCGCAGAACCCGTGCCGGATCCCCTGGGCCAGCAGCGGCTCCACATCGCGGGCAGCGGTCGTGACCGTCACCGGGTGCCCCTGCTCGGACAACCAGTCGGCCACCGTCTTGAGGTCCGCGACATCGGCCCGGTCGACCGCCACCACCAGTGACTCATGGGCGGTCACCACGTCGGCGGGCAGCCCGTCCAGGAACCCGGTATGCCAGAGCTTGAGCGATTCCAGGCCCATCGCCAGCAGGGCCTCTTCCCCCGGCCAGCCCTCGCTGTGCGGGGCCAGCATGCCGCCGGCCACCCAGGAGGCGCCACGCGCCTCGGTCCGGTGCACGCGCACCGACCACCCGTCCTGGGCGGCGCGCCGAGCCACGGACAGGCCGATGACACCACCGCCGATCACGGCAAGAGTTCCCGCCACCATGTCCTCTCCCTTCGCCGGCATGACCCGGATCAGGTACGACGGTCAGGGCCGGTCGTAGGCCCACTCTCAGTCCCCGGTCCCGGGACTCCCGTGTTCAGCTGAAACAATACGCCGGTGCCCGGCCCTCTCGAACGACTGACCACCGCCTCGCTCTACCTGTGCACCGATGCCCGGCGTGAGCGCGGCGACCTGGCCGAATTCGCGGACGCGGCGCTGGCCGGCGGGGTGGACATCATCCAGCTGCGCGACAAGGGCTCGGCCGGCGAACGGCAGTTCGGCCCGTTGGAGGCCCGCCAGGAACTCGACGCGCTGGCGGTGCTTGCCGACGCGGCCCAGCGGCACGGCGCCTTGCTGGCGGTCAACGACCGTGCCGATATCGCACGGGCGGCCGCGGCCGATGTGCTGCACCTCGGTCAGGACGATCTGCCACTCGACATCGCCCGCGAGATCATCGGCGGGCGTCCGGTGATCGGGCGCTCCACCCACGACGCCGCCCAGGTCGCCGCGGCGATCGACGAGCCGGTGGACTACTTCTGTGTCGGGCCGTGCTGGCCGACCCCGACCAAACCGGGGCGCACCGCGCCCGGGCTGGATCTGGTCCGCCAGGCTGCCGCGCTGGCTCCGGACAAGCCATGGTTCGCCATCGGCGGGATCGACGAGCAGCGACTGCCGATGGTCGTGGCGGCCGGCGCCCGCCGGGTGGTGGTGGTTCGCGCGATCACCGCAGCCGAGGATCCACAGGCCGCGGCCCTGGCCCTCAAGAAAGCAATGGGATCCCGGCCGTAACGACGCGCAGCCGCTCCCAGCTGGCGGCGAAACCGGGATGCAACGGCAGGTCGGCGACCTCGTGCTCGGCGACCCAGCGCAGCTCCGAGCTCTCCCGGTTCGGGACGGTGCGCAGCTGTTCGGTGGCATCGGCGATCACGGTGGTGTAGCTCCAGCCCGGCACCTCATGGGTGACGACGGTCGTTCGCACCGTCATGAGGTCGGCCTGCACTCCGGTTTCTTCCAAGGCCTCCCGCACCGCGGCTTCCTCGACGGACTCGTGGCTGTCACGCGCCCCACCCGGTAGTGCCCAGGTGCCGCCCTGGTGGCTCCACGGCGCTCGATGCTGAAGCAGCACGGCGAAGGTACCGTCGGGACCGGGCGCGCGCAGCAGCAGTCCGGCTGCCCCGTGACGTCCCCAGAAATGGCCGCCACCCTCCGATATCACCCAACCGTCACCGTCACCGCGCACGACTTCAGAATAGGGGCTCGCGAATTCCCACACGTCACTCCAATGTCTCTTAGACTTCTTAGAAACACCGAGGAGGTCGCCAACACGTGACCGTGGAGTTGGCACACCCGTCGACCGAACCGCTGGCATCACGTTCGCCGACCAATCCCGTGCACCCGCGCTGGTCGTTCCTGTGGACCACCCCCGGGCGCATCCTGACCATCGGTGTCGTGCTGTCGGCCCTCGTGATCGCGTGTGCCTTCGCGACGTCGACCACGATCAACGACCGTCAGGAAGCACTCACCACGGTGCTCGACCACAGCGAGCCGCTGGCCTTCGCGGCCGGTCAGCTCTACACCACGTTGTCGGTGGCCGACGCGGCCGCCGCCACCGCGTTCATCGCCGGTGCCGAACCGCAGGATGTCCGGCAGCGCTACGAGCAGGCCATCACCGACGCGTCGGTCGCAGTCACCCGCGCCTCCGCCGGACTGACCACCGAACCGATGATCGAGCTGCTGGGCCGGGTCAACGCCGAACTGGCGGTCTACACCGGGCTGGTGGAGACCGCCCGCACCAACAACCGCGCCGGTAATCCGGTGGGCTCGTCCTATCTGTCCGAGGCTTCGGCGTTGATGCAATCCCAGATCCTGCCCGACGCCCAACGGCTCTACGAGGCAACCTCGGCGCGGGTGGACGCCGAGACGACGGCGTCGACCCGTATCCCGGCGCCGGTCATCCTGGTGGTGCTGGCCACCGTGATGTTCGGGCTGTTCGCCAACAGATGGCTGACCAAGCGGACCCGGCGGCGGATCAACATCGGCTTCGTGGCCGGCGGACTGGCCGTCCTGATTATGGTGGTGTGGGTGGGCACCGCACTCGTCATCTCCACCTCGGACAGCCGCAGTGCCAAAAACACTGCGGCACAATCGCTCAAGACGGTGACCACGATGGCCATCACCGCGCAGCAGGCGCGCGCCGACGAGACGCTGGCGCTCGTCCGCCGTGGCGACGAGGACGTGCGCAAGCAGTCCTACTACCAGCGCATGGACAGCATGCAGCAGCAGCTGGACACGTTCTTGAGGGCCGACAACGGTATCGACAAGGACGATCTGAGCGGGGCCGGAGACCTGCTGCGCAAGTGGCGGGCATCCAATGACCGGATCAACGCCTACATCGCCGTCGGCGACTATCAGGCCGCCACCCAGGTGGCGCTGGGCACCGGCGAGGACAACTCCACGCCGGCGTTCAGCAGCCTCGACGCCGCGCTGGCCAAGGCCATCGAGGAGAGCCGCGGCCAGCTGCGCACCGATATCGTCAACGCCCGCCGGGTGCTGTCGGGGGCGACCGTCGGCGCCGCGGTGCTCAGCATCATCGCGGCACTCGCGGTGGCGCTCGGGCTGTGGCCGCGGCTCAGCGAGTACCGGTGATGAAGACACGGGTGGCCGCCCTGTTGGCAGCGGCGGCGGTGCTCGCCGGCTGCCAGCAGTCCCCGCCGCTGGAACCGATTCCCGAGGTGACGCTGGCGCCGCCCACCCCGGCCGGAATGGAGCAGGCCCCACCGGACGAGGCCGCGCAGGCCCTGCCCGACAACTCCACCTGTGACCGGACCGCCAGTCTGCGGCCCTTCCCGAACCAGGCCCAGGCCGACGAGGCGGTGGAGAACATCCGCAACCGCGGCCGGCTGATCGTCGGCCTCGACATCGGCAGCAACCTGTTCTCCTTCCGCGATCCGATCACCGGTCAGATCACCGGATTCGACGTCGATATCGCCGGCGAGGTGGCCCGCGACATCTTCGGCACCCCGTCCCAGGTGGAATACCGCATCCTGTCCTCGGCCGACCGGATCGAGGCGCTGGAGAAAAACCAGGTCGACATCGTGGTCAAGACGATGAGCATCACCTGCGAACGCCGCAAGCAGGTCGACTTCTCCACCGAGTACCTGTCGGCGAACCAGCGCATCCTGGCCCCGCGCGACTCGGCGATCCGCCAGGCCAGCGATCTGTCCGGCAAGCGGGTGTGCGCGGTGAAGGGCACCACCTCGCGCAAGCGCATCCAGCAGATCCAGCCGCCGGTACAACTGGTGGACGTGGTGACATGGGCGGACTGCCTGGTCGCCCTGCAGCAGCGGCAGGTCGACGCGGTCAGCACCGACGACTCGATCCTCGCCGGCCTGGTCAGCCAGGACCCGTATCTGCATATCGTCGGCCCCAGCATGAATCAGGAGCCCTACGGGATCGGGGTCAACAAGAACAACCCCGGCCTGGTCCGGTTCGTCAACGGGACCTTGGAGCGGATCCGCCGCGACGGGACCTGGAATACCTTGTACCGCAAGTGGTTGACGGTACTGGGGCCGACGCCGGCACCCCCGGTTGCGAGGTACTCCGACTGATGAGCCGCTCCCGATGAACGACGACGACCCCGGCACCCAGCCCGCCTCGCTGGCCGAGCTCGACGCCCTCGCCGAGCCTGAGGACGGCGAGGATTCGGTCGCCACGATGCGCCCGATGGCCACCCAGGCGGTGTACCGGCCCGATTTCGACGACACCGACCGGGCGTCCACGGTGTCCACCGAGCCCTCCGAGAACATCACGACGTGGACCCGGCCGCGCTCGCCCATCCGCCGCCTCGGCGGCGGGCTGGTCGAGGTGCCCCGCGTCTACGAGCGTGATCCGTTGACCGCGTTGATGACCAATCCCGTGGTCGCCGAGGCCAAACGGTTCTGCTGGAACTGCAACCGGCCGGTCGGGCGTGCCTCCAAGAAGGATGCGGACGGGCCGGCCCGCGCAGGGCTTTCCGAGGGTTTCTGCCCGCGCTGCGGCAGCCCGTTCTCGTTTTTGCCCCAACTCAGTCCCGGCGACACCGTCGCCGACCAGTACCGGATCAAGGGCTGCATCGCCCACGGTGGTCTCGGCTGGGTGTATCTGGCCTTCGACACCAATGTCAACGGACGCCCGGTGGTGCTCAAGGGCCTGGTGCATTCCGGTGACGCCGAAGCGCAGGCCACGGCGATGGCCGAGCGACAGTTCCTCGCCGCCGTTACGCATCCGGCCATCGTGAAGATCTTCAACTTCGTCGAACATGCCGACAAGCACGGTGAGCCGGTGGGCTACATCGTGATGGAGTACGTCGGCGGTACCTCGCTGAAGCAGCCCAAGGGCGTCAAACTGCCGGTGGCACAGGCGATCGCCTACATGCTGGAGATCCTGCCCGCGCTCGGATACCTGCACTCGCTTGGTTTGGTCTACAACGATCTGAAACCCGAGAACATCATGGTCACCGCCGAGCAACTCAAGCTCATCGACCTCGGCGCGGTATCCCGGATCAACTCGTTCGGATACCTCTACGGCACACCGGGCTACCAGGCACCCGAGATCGTGCGCACCGGACCGACGGTGCAGACCGACATCTACACCGTCGGGCGCACCCTGGCCGCCCTCACCCTGAAACTGCGCACCCGTAAGGGCCGTTACGTCGACGGTCTGCCCGAGGACGACCCGGTGCTGGCCAAGTACGACTCGTTCGGCAGGCTGTTGCGCCGGGCCATCGATCCGGATCCCAACCGCCGCTTCGCCAGTGCCGACGAGATGTCCAGCCAGTTGATGGGTGTGCTGCGCGAGGTGGTGGCACAGGATTCCGGCGTGCCGCGCCCGGGCCTGTCGACGGTGTTCAGCCCGCCGCGGTCCACGTTCGGGGTGGACCTCCTGGTCGCGCACACCGATGTCTATCTGGACGGGCAGGTGCATTCGGAGAAGCTGACCGCACCGGAGATCGTCAAGGCCCTGCAGGTACCGCTGGTCGATCCGGCCGATGTCGGTGCGCCCATCCTGTCGGCCACCGTGCTCAGTCAGCCTGTGCAGACCCTGGATTCGCTGCGCGCGGCGCGGCACGGCACGCTGGACTCCGAGGGTATAGACCTGTCCGAATCGGTGGAGCTGCCGCTCATGGAGGCGCGCGCCCTGCTGGATCTGGGCGACGTCGCCAAGGCCACCCGTAAACTCGACGATCTGGTGGAACGGGTCGGCTGGCGGTGGCGGATCGCCTGGTTCCGCGGCGTCGCGGCCCTGTTGACCGCCGACTACGACACCGCGACCAAGTATTTCACCGAGGTGCTGGACACCTTGCCCGGTGAGCTGGCACCCAAGCTGGCCCTGGCCGCCACCGCCGAGCTGGCCGGCAGCTCGGACGAGCGCCGGTTCTATCAGACGGTGTGGCGCACCGACAACGGGATCATCTCCGCCGGATTCGGTCTGGCCCGGGCCCAGTCCGCGGAGGGTGAGCGCGATGACGCCGTCCGCACACTCGACCAGGTTCCGCCCACTTCACGGCATTTCACCGTGGCCCGGCTGACCAGTTCGGTGACGTTGTTGTCCGGACGCTCGATCAACGAGGTTTCCGAACAGCAGATCCGAAGCGCCGCACGGCGCGTGGAGGCACTGCCCGAGAGTGAACCGCGGGTACTGCAGATCCGGGCGCTGGTCCTGGGTACCGCGATGGACTGGCTGGCCGACAACACGGCGAGCACCAACCACATTCTCGGATTCCCCTTCACCCAGCACGGTCTGCAACTCGGCGTGGAGGCAGCGCTGCGCGGTCTGGCGCGGGTCGCCCCCACCCAGGAGCACCGCTATGCACTGGTTGACCTGGCCAACAGCGTTCGGCCGACGAGCACCTTCTAGGGGGCACCGGCGAGCAGGTCGACGCAGGCCCGCGCGATGGCCAGTTCCTCGTTGGTCGGAATGACCAGCACCGCCACCGGCGAACCGACGGCTGAGATACGACGCGCGCCGCGGTCTGCGCCGCTGTTGAGGTCCTCGTCGATCTCGATGCCCAGCGCCGCCAGGCCGGCCAGCGCATCGCGGCGCACCGCGGCATCGTTCTCCCCCACCCCGGCGGTGAAGGTGATGACATCCGTCCTCCCCAGCACGGCCAGGTAGGCGCCGACGTACTTGCGCAACCGGTGGATGTAGACGTCATAGGCCAATTGCGCAGCCTCATCGCCGGTTTCGATGCGCTTGTGCAGTTCCCGGAAGTCCACCTCACCGCCGAGCCCGAACACACCGGAGCGCCGGTTGAGCATGGTCTCGATGTCCTCCACCGACATTCCTGCGGTGCGCCACAGGTACATGATGATGCCCGGGTCGATGTCCCCGGCTCGGGTGCCCATCACCAGACCCTCCATCGGGGTCAGGCCCATCGAGGTGTCCACGGCACGTCCACCGCGGATGGCCGATGCCGAAGCACCGTTACCCAGATGCAGCACAATCTGATTCAGCTCACTGAACGGCTGATTCAAGAACAGCGCGGCCTGCTCGCCGACGTAACGATGCGAGGTGCCGTGGAATCCGTACCGACGAATGTGCCACTGCTCGGCGATATCCCGGTCGATGGCATACTCCGCGGCGGCCGCCGGCAGATCGTGGAAGAAGGCGGTGTCGAACACCGCGATATGGGGTAGATCGGGAAGCACCTTGCGCGCCTCGGCGATACCCAACAAGGCCGGCGGATTGTGCAGCGGGGCGAGAGGTGCCAGCTCGTCAAGCTTGGTGACCAGCGCATCGTCGATGACAGTCGGCCGGTAGAAGCTCCGTCCGCCGTGCACCACCCGGTGCCCGACGGCCACCAACCCGTCAAGGCTCGGCAACGCGGCGAACACCGCGGCCAGCGCCTGCCCATAGTCAGCCACCCGCTCGATGATGCCGTCGGCCAGCGCGGTTCCCGAATCAGGATCCAGCAGCTCGTATTTGACCGACGAGGAGCCAGAATTGAGCACCAGCACCGAGCGCGCGGTCACTGCCGGGCCGCCTGGATCGCGGTGATCGCCACCGTGTTCACGATGTCCTCCACCAGGGCTCCCCGGGACAGGTCGTTGACCGGCTTGTTCAGTCCCTGCAACACCGGTCCGATCGCGATGGCGCCGGCGCTGCGCTGCACCGCCTTGTAGGTGTTGTTGCCCGTGTTGAGGTCCGGGAAGATCAGCACGGTGGCCCGGCCCGCCACCTCCGAACCCGGCATCTTGGTCTGTGCGGTCGACGGATCCACCGCCGCGTCGTACTGGATCGGTCCTTCCACCAGAAGTTCCGGTTGCCGCTCGCGCACCAGTTCGGTTGCCGCTCTGACCTTGTCGACGTCTGCACCGGTACCGGAGCTGCCCGTCGAATACGACAGCATGGCAACCCGCGGATCGATGCCGAACTGGGCGGCGGTGCGCGCCGACGAGATGGCGATATCGGCGAGTTGTTCGGCCGTCGGGTCCGGCACGATCGCGCAGTCGCCGTAGGCCAGCACCCGGTCCGCCAGACACATCAGGAAGATGCTGGAGACCGTGCTGACACCGGGTGCGGTCTTGATGATCTCGAAGGCCGGGCGGACGGTGTGCGCGGTGGTGTGCCTGGCCCCGGAGACCATCCCGTCGACCATGTCGTTGTGGACCAGCATCGTGCCGAAATAGGAGACGTCGGAGATGATCTCGCGGGCCTGGTCGACGGTGACACCCTTGTGGCTGCGCAGCTGCGCATACTGTTCGGCAAACCCGTCGCACAGGTCGCTGGTGCGGGGGTCGAGCACGGTGGCGGCGGCCAGGTCCACGCCCAGTTCGGCGGCCCGGGCGCGGACCGTCTTCTCCTCGCCCAGAATGGTCAGGTCGGCCACCCGGCGCGCCAGCAGACGTCCGGCCGCGCGCAGGATCCGGTCGTCGTCGCCTTCGGGCAGCACGATCCGCTGCACGTCGGCGCGGGCCTGGTCGATCAGCTGATAGGTGAACATCTGTGGCGTGGTGACCGTGGGGATCGGAATCGACAGCGTGTCAAGCAGATCCGCGGTATCGACATAGCGCTCCATCAACGCCAGCGCGGTGTCGACCTTGCGATGGGAATCGACGGTCACCCGCCCGCGGGCGGAGGCGACGGCACGCGCGGTGTCATAGGTACCCAGTTCGGTACTGATGATCGGCAGCCGCGTGCCCAGGCCCGCCACCAGCCGGGCAACCTCCGGGTGCAGCGGCAACCCACCGTTGAGGATGACACAGGACAGGGACGGGAACCCCGCCGCCGCATGCGCACCCATCACCGCCATCACCACGTCGGAACGATCGCCGGGGGTGATGACGGCCATGCCGTCGTGCAGCCGTTCCAGTACATGCTCGGCGGTCATCCCCGCCACCAGGACGCTCATCGCCTCGCGGATCAGCGACTGCTCGTCACCGCCGGTGAGCTCGCCGTGCACGGCCGCCCGCAACTCCGCCACCGAGGGTGCCACCAACAGCGGTTCCTCGGGCAGTACGTAGCTCGCGGGCACCAGCTCCGAGAGCTGCGCCAGCGCCTCGGCCACCGCGGTCAATTGATCGGGATCGCAGCGGTTGGCCACCACGGCCGCGGTGTGCGCATGCTGGCCGGCCAGTTCCGCCAGGCAGACCTCGACGGCCTGCGCGACCTCGGCGGGGGTGCGGTCCTTGGCCTTCACCGCGAGCACCACGGGTGCGCCGAGATTGACCGCGATCCGCGCGTTCATGCTCAGCTCACTGGGTGCCGCGACGTCGGTGTAGTCGCTGCCGACGATGAGCACCGCATCGCTGCGGTCGGCGACGCGATGGAACCGCTCGACGATCTCGGCGATGGCCGCCTCGGGATCCTCGTGCAGCTGCCGATAGCTGACGCCGGCGCACTCCTGATAGGTGAGCCCGGCGGTCGCCTGCGACAACAGCAGCTCCAGGATGTAGTCGCGCTCCCCCTCGGCGTCACCGGGTGAGCCCGGCGAGGGGGCAGCGTCACGATGTTCGAGCCGGGTGATCGGCCGGAACACCGCGACCCTGGCGACGGTGGCCGTCAGCTTGTGCAGGATCCCCAGGGCGATGGTGGACTTTCCGGTGTCACCCTCGGGCGACGCGATGTAGATGGCCGAAGCGGTCACTCGGCCAAGCTTGCCAGCACCTCACCGAATTCGGCAATGAAGCGGTCCACGTCGGACATCGAGAACACCAACGGCGGCCTGACCTTGAGCACATTGCCGTGCGCCCCGCACACCGATATCAGCACCCGACGCTCGCGCATGGCGTTGACGATCCAGCGGGCCGCCGCGCGGTCGGGATGGCCGTCGGCGTCGAGCACCTCCACGCCGAGGTACAGCCCGGCACCGCGCACCTCTCCGATGCGCGGATTCTCGGCGGTCAGTCGG
>Ga0075012_10007166_pt1 | contig 10020 bp, 11 predicted proteins | sample All_14_2_FD_71474 | JGI IMG/M metagenome (GOLD analysis project Ga0075012, IMG submission 71474) | Freshwater microbial communities in response to fracking from Pennsylvania, USA - Allegheny Zone_MetaG_DW_15 | ecosystem: Environmental > Aquatic > Deep subsurface > Groundwater > Drilled... | reverse complement strand
CTGTATGAATTGTCATGAATTTGGCCGTTTTCCAGCCACGATTGTCGCGTCCCAAAGGGGGCTATATCCCCTCTCCGGAACGCCTTTTCATGACCCCGACCGCACTCATGCTGATCGCGCTGGCTTCGACGGCGGAACCCGCCGCCGCCCAACAGTCGCAAGAGGCGGAGCCTTCGGTCGTCCTCCCGGATCTCAACGTGACCGGGGTCAAGCGGGGGGGCGCTCTGGGCGGACAGGAGCCCATCGTTTCCTATGACTCGGCCCAGATCCAGGCGTTCGGCGCGACGAACATCGGCGAGCTTGTGACCCTTCTGGAGGCGCAGACCCGCAGCGCGCGCGGAGGGTCGCCGGTCTTCCTGGTGAACGGCCGCCGCATCTCCGGTTTCCGCGAGATCCGCGGCATTCCGCCTGAGGCGATCGAGCGTTTCGAAATCCTGCCGGAAGAGACCGCCCTTTCCTACGGCTACAGCGCCAACCAGCGCGTCGTGAACATCGTGCTGAAGGCCGATTTCCGCTCGTTGACCACCTCGCTGAACGTCAGCCGCTCGGACCAGGGCGGCCGCACGACGACCCAGAGCGAGAACAATATTCTCAACATCGCCGGTGCGGATCGTTGGTCGCTGGATATCAACGGCAGCAGCAGCAACGCCTTGTACGAGTCCGAAAGGAACATCGATCGCAGCGGGACGACCACGCCGCTCGATTCCGTCGGCGACACCGACCTGAACGCCTATCGCACCCTGCTGCCGCGCGCGGCCGAAGCGTCAGTCGCGGGAACCTACAAGCACGATCTGAATGACAAGGTCGGCATGACCCTGAGCGGCAGTCTGGAGGACAGCAGCAGCCGGAGCTATCTGGGCTTGCCCGGCGTCAGCCTGAGCCTGCCCGAGGGCAATCCCTGGTCTCCGGACGGCGCGGCGGTCGATCTGTATCGCTACATCGGCCTGCCGGACGCGCTGCAACGTCAGACCAATACCCGGGCTGCGGAACTGGGCACGGTGTTTGACGGCTATCTGGGCGAATGGCGCTGGACGGCGACGGGCGAGTACAGCCGCACCGAAACCGACACCACGACCGGGCGCGGCGTCGATGAAGACGCGCTTCAGGACGCGATCACGGCCGGCGATACGACGGTGAACCCTTACGGCGACCTGAGCGGGGTGGCCACGGCGGCAGCCCGCGACACCGCCAACTCGATCTCGCAGTCGCTGGAGGGCGAGGTCGTGCTGAACGGCACGGCCTGGGAGCTGCCTGCTGGCGGCGTCACCACCACCTTCAAGCTCGGGGGCGAGCACCAGTCGCTGGATTCTGAAAGCCTCCGGTCCGGCGTGGCGACCGATCGGTCGCAGTCGCGCGACCTGGGCAGTCTGCAGGCCAATTTCGACCTGCCGATCTCCAGCGTGGATCGCGGCGTCCTGCCGAAGATCGGCGATCTGTCCGCCAATATGAACCTGGCCTACCAGGAGTTGTCGGACTTCGGCGGCGTGTCGGCATTGGGCGGTGGTCTGAACTGGTCGCCGGTCGCCCGGCTGTCCCTGTCGGCCAACTATTCCGACGAGGACAAGGCGCCGACGATCCAGCAGCTGAATGACCCCACCATCTCGACGCCGAACACCGCCGTCTTCGACTATTCCACGGGCCAGACCGTCCAGGTCACCCAGATCACCGGCGGCGATCCAAACCTGAAGGCGGAAAACCGCCGAATCTTGAAACTGGGCGTCAACTGGCAGCCGCTTTCGGCCACCGACCTGCGCCTGAACCTGGCCTATACCCGCACCGAGGCCGAGGACGAGATTTCCAGCTTCCCCGCCATCACGCCCGACCTGGAGGCCGCCTTGCCGGAGCGGTTCACCCGCGCCGACGACGGCGCGCTGACGTCGATCGACGCCCGGCCGCTGAACTTCGCCAGCCGCGAGCAGCAGGACGTGCAGTGGGGTTTCAACTTCTCCAGGCCCTTCGGTAAACCCAATCCGGCCATGATGGGCCAACGACCCGGCGGACCCGGCGGACCTGGCGGCCCCGGCGCGGGCGGCCCGCCCCCGGGCGGCGCCGTTCGTATGGGCGGCGGTCGTGGCGGACCTGGAGGGCCTGGCGGGCCCGGCGGCGGGCGGTTGCGCGGTTCGACCGCTCCCGGGATGCAACCGGGGCAGGGGATGTTCAACTTCTCGCTGACCCATACCTGGCGTGTCCAGGACGAGGTGGTGATCCGCGACGGCCTGGCGCCGCTGGACCTGCTGGATGGGGATTCCATCTCCGGATCAGGCGGTCAGTCGCGTCATGAAGTCCAGGTGCAGACCGGGGTGTTCAAGAACGGCTTCGGGACCTTCATCAACGCCAACTGGAAGTCGGGCACGACCGTCGAAGGCGACGGCGCGGGTTCGGCCGATCTGGATTTCTCGGACCGGATGACGGTGAACCTGTTCGCCTTCGCCGACCTGACCCAACGCACTTCCCTGGTCGAACGCCTGCCCTTCCTGAAGGGCGCGCGCGTCGGGATCGGAGTGCAGAACATCTTCGACGACCGGATTTCGGTGACCAGCAGCGACGGTTCGGCGCCGGTGAATTACCAGCGCGACTATCTGGACCCGCAAGGCCGGGTGTTCCGGATCAATCTGCGCAAGATCCTGTACTGATCATCCGGCGGGCGGGGCGATACGCCTCGCCCTTTCGCCGGCCGGCCGGAACCGTTCAGGGCCAGACGACCGCGAGGGCGATCAGGGCCGCGACGGCGGCCAGGGCCAGCGGATAGAAGAGGCGATCGGACATGACGACAGCCTAACGGGCCGCCTGGACCGCGACAAGCCGGCGCTCCGTTCGGCCGCAGCGCCTCGGTCTAAACCTTGACCCCTTCATGACGGCGGCCTACCCGGACAGATTATCTTGAAGAGGACCGACCGAATGCCGCGCCTGATCCTGCTCCGCCATGGCCAGAGCCAGTGGAACCTCGAGAACCGCTTCACCGGCTGGGTCGACGTCGACCTGACGGCGGAGGGCGAGGCCCAGGCGCGTCACGGCGGCGCGCTGATCGCCGAGGCGGGGTTCAAGCCCTCGGTCATGTTCACTTCTGTTCTGACGCGCGCAAAGCGCACCGGGGCCCTCGCCCTGCAGACGGCCGGTCTGACCGATGTGCCGGTGATCGAGGACTGGCGCCTGAACGAGCGTCACTACGGCGGTCTGACGGGGCTGAACAAGGCCGAGACCGCCGAAAAGCACGGCGAGGACCAGGTCAAGATCTGGCGCCGCAGCTACGACGTGCCGCCGCCGCCGCTGGCGCCGGGCGGCGAGTTCGACTTCGAGGCGGATCCCCGTTATGCGGGCAAGTCCATCCCGGACACCGAAAGTCTGAAGACCACGCTGGACCGGGTCAAACCCTATTGGGACGCCGAGATCGCGCCGCGGCTGAAGGCGGGCGAGGACGTGCTGATCGCCGCCCACGGCAATTCGCTGCGCGCCATCGTCAAACTGCTGTTCGGCGTGCCTGACGACAAGATCGTGGGCGTGGAGATCCCGACCGGCAATCCGCTGGAGATCGAGCTGGACGAGGCGCTCAGGCCGACGGCCGCCCGCTATCTCGCCGCCGACCGCGCCGAAGAGCTGCCGACCGTCGCATGAACTGGACCGACGCCGACCGCGCCTTCATGGCCCAGGCCATCGAACTGGCGACCGGCCGCATGGGCGAGACCTGGCCCAATCCGGCGGTCGGTTGCGTGATCGTCAAGAACGGCCGGATCATCGCCCAGGCCGCCACGGCGCCGGGCGGGCGGCCCCACGCCGAGGAACAGGCCGTGCCCGCCGCCGGCGACGAGATCGAGGGCGCGACCGTCTATGTCACCCTGGAACCCTGCGGCGCCCGGTCTTCCGGCCGGCAGTCCTGCGCCCATTTCCTGACCGAGGCGAAGGTGGCGCGGGTCGTGATCGCCTGCCTCGATCCCTCTCCCTTCGCCGCAGGCCGCGGAACCGAGCGGCTGCGCGCCAAGGGGCTGACGGTCGAGACAGGCCTGATGTGCGACGAGGGGGCGACCCTTTGCGAAGGCTTCCTTCACCGGCTCGAGACAGGCCGGCCGATGGTGCGGATCAGCAGGGACGGCGCCGGTTTCGACGGCCGCTTCGTCGCCTCGCCCAAGGCCGATCTGGTGACCGAACTGAAGCGGCTGGGGGAGGCGGGCTACACCCGTCTTTGGACCTCTTCCGGAGAGCTCGCCGAGTCCCTCCGCGAGCAGGGCCTCCTGACCGACTGACAACCACCTGTTGCTAAAGGCTTTCTTAAGCGGCCCGGGATTAGTCTGGTTGAATGGCCCAGGCAGCTGAACCCCTTGTGCGCAAGCGCCTGACCCAGGCGGAAGTGGACATCATCTGCGCCCGCCACGACAGATTGTTTCAGGCCCGCCCCGGCGGCGCCCGCGCGGTCTTTGCCTGGATGGACATCTCCGGCCTGAAACTGACGGGCCGCAACCTGGCCGACGCTGATTTCGCCGCCGCCTGTCTGGAAGGCTGCGACCTGACCGGCGCCAAGCTGGACAACGCCAATTTCTTCGGCGCGGACATGCAGGATGCGGTTTTGGCCGAGTCCAGTCTGCGTCGCGCCGATCTTCGCGGGGCCTGTCTGCGGGGCGCGGACCTGTCTGGCGCGGACCTGTTCGAGGCCGACCTGCGCGAAGGCACCATCGCCGCCGCTGACGCGAAGCTGGGTTTCAAGGTCATCGAACCCCGACATCGCCAGGAGACCGAGGCCACCGGCGCCTGTCTGGCCGGCGCCAATCTTCAGCGCTCCAAGATGTCTGGCGTCATCGCGATCAAGGCCGATTTTTCGGGCGCGGTGATGAAGGATTGCAAGATGATCCGCGCCAATCTCAAACAGGCCGACTTCCGGGGCGCAGACCTGGCCGGCGCGGACCTGTCGGGCGCCAACCTGTCCGGCGCGGACATGCGCGACGCCATTCTGGTCGGCTGTAAAATGACCATGTGGTGCGCGGACGGCGCCAATATGGAGGGCGCGCTGACGGACAAGAGCACCGTCGGCGAGTCCGTCAATGAAATGCCCGCAGCCGAGATGCTGCGCGTCCATGCCCGCTGGTGTGAGACGGGCGGGGCCGAGGGCCAGCCTTCAGTCTTTGACGGGGTCGATCTGCGTCCGCTGAAGTCGATTACGGGCCTGAACCTTACCGCCCTGTCGGCGAAGGGAGCGGTCTTCTATGGATTGGATATGGAGGGGGTGCAGTTGCAGGGCGCACACCTCGAAAACGCCGATCTGCGCTCGGCCAAGCTCTACCGCGCAGACCTGCGGGGCGCGCGGCTGAAGAACGCCAAGCTGAACGGGGCGGACATGCGCGGAGCCCAGCTGGGCCCCCTGTTGATCGGTGCGGATCGGCTGCTCTCCGCCGACCTGAGCGGGGCGGTGCTGCGCGGCGCCGATCTGTCTGGCGCCGACTTGCGCCGCGCCGTCATGACGGGCACCGACCTGGCGCGCGCGACGCTACACGGCGCCCAGACCCGTCAACTGGACCTGACGGACGCCAACCTGACGGGCGTGCGCGGCCTGGTCATCGACGACCAGGCCGCCTGATCGCTCAGGCCAGGGCCTTGAGCTGATCGACCAGATCGATCTTTTCCCAGCTGAAACCGCCGTCGGCGTCCGGCTCGCGGCCGAAATGGCCATAGGCCGTCGTGCGCGCGTAGATCGGCTTGTTCAGGCCCAGATGCTGGCGGATGGCGCGCGGCGTGGCGCCGCCGATCAGGTCGAGGATCCTGTCTTCCAGCACCGCCTCCGAAATCTTGCCCGTGCCGTGCAGGTCGACGTGGATCGACTGGGGCTTGGCCACGCCGATGGCGTAGGAAATCTGGATGGTGCAACGGTCGGCGAGACCGGCGGCGACGACGTTCTTGGCCAGGTAGCGGCAGGCGTAGGCGGCTGAACGGTCGACCTTGGTCGGGTCCTTGCCGGAGAAGGCGCCGCCGCCGTGGGGCGCCGCGCCGCCATAGGTGTCGACGATGATCTTGCGACCGGTCACGCCGGCGTCGCCGTCCGGCCCGCCGATCTCGAAGATGCCGGTCGGATTGATGTGCCAGACGGTTTCCGCGTCCGTGAAGCCTTCCGGCAGCACTTCGAGGATATAGGGTTTGACGATCTCGGCCACCTGTTCCGAGCTCAGGCCCTTGGCGTGCTGGGTCGACAGGACAATGGAGGTCGCCCGCACGGGCTTGCCGTCCCGGTATTCGATCGTGACCTGGCTCTTGGCGTCGGGCTCAAGCTGCGAGCCGCCGGCATGGCGGACTTCGGCCAGGCGTTTCAGGATGTTGTGGCTGTACTGCAGGGTGGCCGGCATCAGTTCCGGCGTCTCGTTCGAGGCATAGCCGAACATGATGCCCTGGTCGCCCGCGCCTTCGTCCTTCTCGTTCGTCGAGTCGACGCCGACGGCGATGTCGGCCGACTGGGCGTGCAGGTAGCAGGCGTATTCGGCGGTTTCCCAGTGGAAGCCGTCCTGCTCGTAGCCAATGTCCTTGACGGCGGCGCGGACCAGGGGCTCCAGGCTGTCGATGATGGCCTGGGTGAAGGCTTCGTTCTGTTCCTTGGTATTGCCCGGCTGCGTCGCGCGCACCTCGCCGGCCAGCACGATGCGTTGGGTGGTCACCAGGGTCTCGCACGCCACGCGAGCCTCGGGGTCCTTTGACAGGAAGGCGTCGACGACCGTGTCGGAAATGCGGTCCGCGACCTTGTCAGGATGGCCCTCGGATACGCTTTCAGAGGTGAAGAGGAAGGAGGAACGAGCGGCCAAGAGAAGCTCCTGTCTGTGAACGCGGGGCAAACATATAAAGACATGCTTATATGTTCAAGCGATCATCCAGGTTCAGGCGCCCTCTGTCGCACTCGAAGTCTGGTCGAGGCGGTGAAATCGGCTATGACGAATCCGTGGGAGCGGATGAATGCCTGAAAGCCTATCGCCAAGAGAAGTCGAGTGCGTCCGTCTGGCTGGGGCGGGCCTGGTGGACAAGGAAATCGCAGCGCGCCTGGGCATTTCTCCCCGGACAGTCGGCAATCACCTGCACCGCGCCTACGCCAAGCTGGGCGTTTCGGACCGCAGGCTGGCGGCGAAGCGGCTGAGTAACGGCTACTCAGGGGCGTCGATACTCATTTCCGATCCGGGCGAAGATGCGCTTGTTGACCCGGCGTCGGTCGGACTTCCGGACGACGACGGTCCCTTCGCCGGGTCCGCCTGGTCCCTGCCGCCCCCGCCCAGGGGCGTCGCCGGACGACTGGCGGTCATCGCTGCGGGGGCCGCCGTCGCCCTGTTGCTCGCCATCGGAATCGTGACGGCCGGCATGGTGGTTCCCTCCTTGTTCGACCGCATCGCTCCCGAATGGGCCCGCTGACGCGGGGACAATTTTGGAGGATGGCGCGATGAAAAACATGCATGTCGGGGTCAAGGTCGCTCGTCAGGTCCGGACCGCGGAACACGCGATCGACCAGGCGATGATCGAGGTCTGCAAGCTGATACAGACGTCGCTCGAAGGGCGGGTCGAGGCGCGGCTGGCGGCGGAAGTCGGTCAGTCCGCGCTGGAGGATATCGTCGCGGGGCTCGACCATCTGGCCAAGGTTCGGGCGTCAGTGGCCTCAGGTCACGCGGGGTTGGCCGAGGTCGCCGAGGGTCACGCCATCGGCTGGCGCATGGAAGGGATGGGCGAAGACAAATCCACGCCGTCCACGCCGACCGCCGTATATCCGATCGCCGCCTGACCGTATCGGAGCCATGCCTTCGCCCCTCTGGATCTTCGGAACCTGCCTGACCATCGTGGCGCTGGGGATGCTGGTCTGGAAAGGCGGTTGGCCCGAGCGGCAGGCGGCGGGGGGGCTGTTTCTCGCGCAACTGTTGTCCGCCTGGGTGGATCACCTCGTCCTGGGCCAGTTCCGATGGGCGGTGGCCCTGATCTCACTGGGGCTCCTGGCGCTGCTGGTTCGGTTGAGCCTCCGCTATGATCGCTGGTGGCTGTTGTTCGCCGCCGGCGCCCAGTTTCTGGCGCTCAGCACCCACGTATCCTCCCTGGTCGGGCCGGACGCCCTGACCTGGTCGATCGTGACCACCCGGATGGTGGCCTGGGTCGAAATCATGGTGTTGGCGCTCTTTGGCGTCTGGGAAGCAAACGCCGCGCCTTACGCAAGATCAGAACGTCTGAAAACCAGTGCGCTTCTCAATTACAGGGATATCCGATCGTGAACGCTCAAGCCCTCACGAATTTTCTGCCGCTCTTCCGGTCCTGGTTCGAGACGGCGCATCTGGCGGACAGGCTCGGCCTGTCCGGTTTCGTGGCGAGCGAAGACAATCTGTTGGCCGAGCTGGATCTCGGACCTATGGTCGAAGCTGAGGCCCGACTGTTGAATCACATGCCGTCCAACGCCATCGAAGCGGCCTGCCTGCTGGAGATCGTAAGGCAGAATATCGCCGACTCCGGCCGTTCGGACAGTCTGGACGCCCACGCCCTGGCGTCTGTCCAGACCTGGCTGGCCGATCTGACGATAGGGGGCGAGGGCCCAGCCGTCGAACGGCTCTTGCAGCCTCGCCCCAAACCTTAGGCGTGCAGACCTTAGTCGCGCAGGCCCTTGGCCACGACCAGCAGGGCGTCGCGCTTCTCGGCGTCGCGGATGCCGCGGAAGGCCGACAGCAGTTCAGCCACGCCAGGCGAGGCCAGAACCAGTTCGTCGCCTTCGGCCACGTCCAGCTCTCCCAGCAGGGCGGCGCCGGTGGATTTCAACACGGCGGCGATTTGCAACAGGCGAGCGGCCGATACGCGGTTGACGCCGCGTTCGTACTTCTGAATCTGCTGAAAGGTCACTCCGGCGCCTGCGGCGAGTTGAGCCTGGGTTATGCGGAGTTCTTCTCGACGGCTGCGAATGCGCGCGCCGATGGCGATATCGATGGGATCTACAGTGTCGCTCATCTTGGCCTTCGGGGGAACAATAATGCACGCCGTCAGGCCCCAAAACGTCCGGGTCGTCAAGCCAAAGCTCGACTTTAGGGGAATGCTACGTACTTAAAATGTCACAGACACAACGTGGGGTGGAAAACAGGGGGTAGCCGCCCGGTTGTCCTCAGGAACCTGCCGCTGCGGAAGGGGCCTGATCGACTGAGGGCCGAAAAGACTGGTGCCGCTTGCGTGACTCGAACACGCGACCCCCTCATTACGAATGAGGTGCTCTACCGGCTGAGCTAAAGCGGCCCGGTTGCGAAGGCGAAGGAGCCCGCGCGAGAGGGGCTCTTTATACGGGCGTATCGCGCTTGCCAAGCGCCGCTTTCAAGGCCGCCAACAATGTCGCCTCATCCGGCCGTTCAGACACGGTTGGGGCCAGGCCGAGAGCGATCAGCGGCGCTGCGGCGGCGGTTGAGATACAGGCGTAAACGGCGCCGGCGGGCCTGGTCATGCACGACGCCAACGCCTGCCCAGCGCGCGGAGAATGGATCAGGATTGCGTCGCAGACGGGCGGAACAAGCGGCCGCACAGAGGTCGTCCGATAAATGCTGAGGGGCAGAACGGCGACATTGCGGGCATTTGCGACGCCCAGGGCGGCGTCCAGATCACCCGCCGGCGTCTCGGCCTGGGGCGCCAGCAGGACCGCGTCGCTCAATTCGGCGGCGATCAATCGCGCGAGGGCGTTCAGGTCGCCGTCGGCGGAACGGACGGCGACGAAGCCGGCCTGACGCGCGGCCTGGGCCGTGACCCCGCCGACGGCGAAGACGGGACGGTCGCGGCGCGGGGTCAGGGCGGCGAAGGCGGCGACGCCGTTGGCGCTGGTGAAGGCCAGGGCGGCGAATCGATCAAGGTCCGGCAGGGGCGGCGTCAGATGCTCCACTACCAGCAGCGGATGGATCAGCGGCTCGAACCCCATGTCGCGCAGTCGGGCGGCGGTGCGCGAGGCCCCCGGTTCGGCGCGGGTGACCCAGACGCGCGGTTTCGCCAGATTGTCGGGCGGGGAGGGCGTCATCCGTCCAGGCTCGCGGGATCGACCTCCTGATCGCCGGCGAAGGCGTG
>Ga0075012_10007165_pt1 | contig 10021 bp, 9 predicted proteins | sample All_14_2_FD_71474 | JGI IMG/M metagenome (GOLD analysis project Ga0075012, IMG submission 71474) | Freshwater microbial communities in response to fracking from Pennsylvania, USA - Allegheny Zone_MetaG_DW_15 | ecosystem: Environmental > Aquatic > Deep subsurface > Groundwater > Drilled... | reverse complement strand
GCCGGGATAAAGCCAATGGCCGGGCTTTGCCTTGAAGAAGGTGACAGTCAAGGCGGCCTGAACGCTCGCGCCGAGTTCGGCCCCGGTCTCGCCATTGATGCCGCTGGGCAGGTCGATGGCGACCACCGCCTGATCCGGGCGGATCGCGGCGATCATGGCCGCAGCCGGGCCGTCAATCGGCCGCGCCAGCCCGGCACCGAATAGGGCATCGATGACCAGACCGGCACCGTCGAGGACGGCCGGCTCGAAGGGCAGCACCGGCCCGTTCCAGCGTCCGGCCATGACGGCGGCATCGCCCCGCAAGTCAGCAACGGGAACCAGACTGGCGAGGCGCACCTCGAACCCCGCCGCCTGCAGCAGCCGCGCCACCACCCAGCCATCGCCGCCATTATTGCCCGGCCCGCACAGGACCGCGACGGTCTGGGGCCGATAGCGCGCGACGGTGGCGAAGAAGACGGCCCGGCCGGCCCTCTCCATCAAATCGACACCCGAAGTGCCGCCGGCAATGGTCAGGCGGTCGGCTTCGGCCATTTCGGCCGGGGTCAGCAGGGCCGCCATCACCCGATCACCGTGCGCGCCTGGGCGCCCAGTTCGACCAGCCGCAACCGGCCCGCCTCCAGGGCGAACTGATGGATGGAGCAATGATCGGGCATGGTCGGCGTCACCTGATCGCTGCCGGTGACCAGGCCGATCAGGGCATTGATCACGACGAAATGGGTAATAAAGACGGCAGGTCCGGGCACGGCGGCGAAATAGGCCCCGATTCCCTGGCGCCATGCCTGCAGATGGGCCGGCTGATCCGGCCATCGGCTTTGCAGGAAGGGGCGCAGCCATTGCCCGCGTTCGGCGAGCGACATGCCCGGGGTCGGCACCTCCGCAATGGCCGGCTCGATGCGGGCTTCCACCTGCCAGGCGGCTTCGAGCGCGGCTGCAGTCTGGCGCGCCCGGCGCAGCGGGCTGGCGACCAGGGCCCGGCCCTGCGGCGCGCCGATCAGCCGGGCCATGGCGCTGGCCTGAGTCTCGCCCAGGGGGTCCAGGCCGGGATCGGCATCGACGTCGAAACCCGCATTCTGCTTGCCGTGGCGGACGAGGGTCAGGGCGATCATCACAATCCCTTCTTCAGGCCATCTTCCGCCACACCATAAGCGATGCAAAGGTCATCCCACGAGGCCAGATCGACCACGGCGACCAGGCCAATGCCGGCCCGCCCGCGCTTCTGCGCGGTTTCGCGGTCGACCCGCATCTGGGCAATGACATGGGCGGCGCAGGCTTTCCGCCCCTCCGCCTCGGTGAAGCGGGCCTGGCCCGGCAGGCGCCGGCCCCGGCCATCGCGCCCGACCACCAGGGTCTCATAAGTCCATTCCCCGCCCTGGGCGGCGACCTTCCGCAGGGGCGGCGAGTAATAGACGAGCGGAGTCGCCAGAAGATCGCTGCTCATGGGCCCCTAGAAAATGTTCAGACGGCGGAGTCCGAGGAAGGCGACGAGGCCGACCACCCCCATGCCCAACATGGTCCACCAGAAGGCATGGGGATTGATCAGGCCCGGCAGGCCCGCCACATTCATCCCGAAGATACCGGTGACCAGGGTCATCGGCAGGAAGACGGCGGTCAGCACCGACAGGATGAGCAGGTTGCGGTTCGCCTCCTCCCCCTGCTGGGCCGCCATTTCTTCATAGAGCAATTTGGCCCGCTCCTGGGCGGAGACAAGGTCATCGACGACAGCGCCCAATTGCTCGATCGCCTCGCGGAGATCGATGCCGTCCTCCTCGCTGAAAAAGGCGGGCGGGCGGGCGCAGACCTGGAATACCGCCCGGCGCTTCAGGGCCAGGTGCCGGTGCAGGCGGACGGCAAAGCGGCGCACCGCGCCCAGGTCTTCGCGGGTGCTGGAATTCCGCCCCTCGAGCAGCCGGTCCTCGATCTCGTCGAGGGAGACGATCAGTTCGACCACGGCAAGTTCGACCGTATCCGCCAGATTGGCGACCATGGTGGCGATCAGATCGGCCGGCCCGCGCAGGTGCAGTCCGTCGTAAAGGGCGCGGCGCAGCTTGTCCATGGTGCGCGAGGGATGGCGCCGGGCGCTGACCACCAGCCGGCCGGAGCCGAAGATGCGCACGGTCGAAATCTCGGTCAGATCCGGGTCGATGTCATATTGCATGTCGGTAAAAACACCGAACAGCGTGCCCTGATATTGCTCCAGCCGGGTGCGCACGTCGCTGGCGCCCAGCTCGTGGCGCAGGTCTTCGGGAATCATCGGGGCCTGGGCGATCCATTCGCGCGCCCGGCGCACGGACAGATCCAGGTGCAGCCAGACAAAGCCGTGCTCGTCGGCCATGGCCCGTTCGACGGCTTCCCAACCGACGAGTCGGCCATTGGCGCCACCGATCACATGAAAGGCGAAGACGATGCCGTCGCGCCGCTCCGGCAATTCGACCAGGGGATTGCGGGCAAGCTCGACCATCGCGCGACCCTCAGGGACCAGGCAATTCACCAACAGCAGCCGCCCCACCCCGCCCCAGTCTCACAATCGGAGGAAGCGGTCAACCGTGCCGAAGCCCGGATAAGGGATTGCCGGTCTTAGAAAGCACAAAAGCCATCCCCAAGGGATGGCTTTTGCGAAATGGGGCGAGTGACGGGTCTCGAACCCGCGACCTCCAGAGCCACAATCTGGCGCTCTAACCAACTGAGCTACACCCGCCGCAGAGGCCGTGCTTCTACGCTGCCCGAAGGTTCTCGTCAAGCGGCAGTCTTCAATCCCGTGGCAAGACGTGCAATCGCGGCATCGAGGACCTCGTCCCGCTTGCAGAAGCAGAAGCGGATCAGGTGGCGCGGCGCTTCCGCCGCGCCATAAAAGGCACTGACCGGGACGGCCGCCACGCCGACGGTCCGGGTCAACCATTGGCAATAATCGTCGTCCGGCAGATCGGGGCCGATGCCACGGATATCCGCCGTGACGAAATAGCTGCCCGCCACCGGCAGGGTGCGGAAGCCGACGGCCCGGAGCCCTGCCGTCAGCCGGTCGCGCTTCGCCTCCAGGCTGGCGGCGATGCCGGCATAGAAATCATCGCCGAGGCCAAGCCCCAGGGCGACCCCGGCCTGGAGATTCGGCGGCGTCGTGAAGGTCAGGAATTGATGGACCTTGGCAATCACCCCGATCATGGCGGCCGGGCCCGACAGATAGCCGACCTTCCACCCGGTCAGGGAAAAAGTCTTTCCTGCGGAGCCGATTCGGACCGTCCGCTCCCGCATTCCCGGCAGGGTGGCGATCGGCTGATGGCAGTGCCCGGAAAAGACCAGGTGCTCATAGACCTCATCGCAGAGGACATAAGTGTCATGGGCCAGGGCGAGTTCGGCAATGGCCGCCAGTTCAGCGGCAGAGAACACTTTGCCTGTCGGGTTCATCGGGCTGTTGAACAGGATCAGCCGGGTGCGCGCGTTGAAGGCGGCGGCCAGTTCCGCCATCGGGATGGTCCAGTCCGGCGGTTGCAGGCGGATCAGGCGCGGCACCGCCCCGGCCAGCCGGATGATCGGCAGGTAACAATCGTAAAGCGGCTCGAACAGGATGACTTCATCCCCCGGCGACAGGATGCCGAGCAAAGCGGCCCCCAAAGCCTCGGTCGCGCCGGATGTCACCAGCACTTCCCGCGTCCAGTCATAATCCAGGCCATAGAAGCGGCGGTCATGATCGGCCACCGCCTGGCGCAGCGCCGGCAAGCCCATCATGGGCGGATATTGATTCGGCCCGTCGATCAACACCCGGGCGGCTTCCTCGCGGATGGCGATGGGGCCGTCCTCGTCGGGAAAGCCCTGGCCGAGATTGATCGCCTGATGCTCCACCGCCAGGGCGGACATCACGGTGAAAATGGTGGTGCCGAGACCGGCAAAATCGGGATTGAGCGCCTTCATGCCCGGATCATAGGCAAGTCGCCGGCGCTTTCACCAGCGGCCAAACGACAGCTCACCCGCGTGGAACCCGTGCATTGGTCAAAAAATGTGCGCATTGCGCATTAATTGATCACTCACCCTGCCGAAGTCCTTCACCCCGGCAATCATCGCCCCCGATTCCCAACCGGATTCCCATAGCGGGAGCCGGTTGGCACGGCACATGCATATGTGGTGGGGGCGGCGAACCGGCCGTACAAAACCTGCCAAGGCGACCCAGGTGCGATGAAAAAAATCGAGGCAATCATCAAGCCCTTCAAGCTCGACGAAGTGAAAGAAGCACTGAACGAGGTCGGGCTCAAAGGCATCACGGTGACGGAAGCCAAGGGCTTCGGCCGCCAGAAGGGCCATACAGAGCTTTATCGCGGCGCTGAATATGTCGTCGATTTCCTGCCCAAGGTGAAACTCGAGATCGTTCTCGAGGACGATCTTGTCGAGCGGGCGATCGAAGCGATCCAAAGCGCGGCCCGCACGGGTCGAATCGGCGATGGCAAGATTTTTGTCAGCCCCGTCGAACAGGCCATTCGCATCCGGACCGGCGAGACCGGCACGGACGCGATCTGATCGTCGCTATTCCTGTTTCCCATCAGTCCAACAACCAACCGGGACCTGAGACCATGTCAGACGCCAAGACCGTCCTTCAGCTGATCAAGGACAAGGGGATCAAGTACGTTTCCCTGCGTTTCACCGATTTCAAGGGCAAGTGGCAGCATCTGTCGCTCGACGAGAGCTGCGTCGACGAGGATCTCTTCACCGACGGCACCATGTTCGACGGCTCGTCGATCGCCGGCTGGAAGCCGATCAATGAATCCGACATGATCCTGATGCCGGATCCGGCCACCGCCGTGATCGATCCCTTCGTGGCCCAGCCGACCCTGGTCGTCTTCTGCGACATCGTCGAGCCCGCCACCGGCGAAGGCTATACCCGCGATCCGCGTTCGGTCGCGAAGCGCGCCGAAGCCTATGTCTCCTACACCGGCCTCGGCGACACCGTGTACATCGGCCCGGAAGCCGAGTTCTTCGTGTTCGACGACGTGAAGTTCAAGGTCGCGATGAACAAGGTCTCCTACGAGATCGACGACATCGAAGGCCCCTACAACACCGACAAGTCGTATGAGAGCGGCAACCTCGGCTATCGTCCGGCGGTGAAGGGCGGTTACTTCCCGGTGCAGCCGGTCGACTCGCTGAACGACATGCGCGGCGAAATGCTGTCGATCATGGGCGACATGGGCCTGCCGATCGAGAAGCACCACCACGAAGTGGCGGCCTCGCAGCACGAACTGGGCATCAAGTTCGCGACGCTGGTCCGCGCCGCCGACTACATCCAGATCTACAAGTATGTCGTCCAGAACGTTGCCTATCAGTACGGCAAGTCGGCCACGTTCATGCCGAAGCCGATCAAGGGCGACAATGGCTCGGGCATGCATGTGCACCAGTCGATCTGGAAGGATGGCAAGACCACCTTCGCCGGCGACAAATATGCCGGTCTGTCGGATGCCTGCCTCTATTACATCGGCGGTATCATCAAGCACGCGAAGGCCATCAATGCCTTCACGAATCCGACCACCAACAGCTACAAGCGCCTGATCCCGGGCTTCGAGGCTCCCGTGCTGCTGGCCTATTCGGCCCGCAACCGTTCGGCCTCCTGCCGTATCCCCTATGGCAACAGCCCGAAGGCCAAGCGCGTTGAAGTGCGCTTCCCCGATCCGCTGGCGAACCCCTATCTGGCGTTCTCGGCCATGCTGATGGCCGGCATCGACGGCATCCTGAACAAGATCCATCCGGGCGAAGCCATGGACAAGGATCTGTACCACCTGCCGCCGGAAGAGCTGAAGCACATCCCGACGGTTTGCGGTTCGCTGCGTGAAGCCCTCGAGAACCTGGACAAGGACCGCGAGTTCCTGACCAAGGGCGGCGTCTTCACCGACGACCTCATCGACAGCTACATCGCGCTGAAGTACGAGGAAGTCTACAACTACGAACACACGCCGCACCCGGTGGAGTTCGACATGTACTACAGCAACTGATCCCTTCCGGGTTCGGTCGAGACGAGGGGCGGCAGCAATGTCGCCCCTTTTTCGTTGCCGACCCGGTTCAGGGATTTCACCCTGTTCAGGGGCTTCGCCCGGTGTTGAATTCCCGGCATGATCCTGATCCCGCCACGGCCTTCAGGGCAAAGATGACAGAACCCCCAGCCCCCCAGCGCTTCCCCCTGATCGAGCCGAATTACGTCATTGGCCTCGTCCTGATCCTCTGTGGCGCGATCATCGGGGCGATCAATCTCGCCATGATCGGCGATGCGCTGCGCAACCAGTCCGTGCCAGGGTTCATTCCGATGGCCATGGCCGCCATCATCGCGGCGACCGCCGTGGCCATTCTCGCCGGCCTTCACCTTCTGGTACGCCAGACGACGGCAACCATCGAGGCCGCCACCGTGTCGGTGAAGCGCCGCAGCCTCCGGGGGGCGGGCACCACGGTCTATCCCCTCTCCGTCTATCTCGGGGTCATGGGGCAGACGGTCCGGGTGGCTCATGGTTCCCGGAGTCGGCGCTCGCGCACGGCCTATGCCGTGGTGCTCGTGCCAGGCGCCGGGACCGATGCCCCGGCCATCGAAGTCTTCCGCACGGCCAGGGAAGACAAGCACCGCGCCGCGCTGGAAACCTGGGCCCGGCGCCTTTCCGTGGCCATTGTGACAGCGGATGAGGATGGCCGGATCGAGGCCCGCGATGTCGCCGACCTTGACCGCAACCTGATGGACCGGCTGCGCCACCACACGCTGGCGGTGAATCCGGCCGATCTCGCGGGCGGGCCGGACCCGAGGCTGCTGTCCGCCGAGGTCATCGGGGACGAATTGCTCCTCCGCCGCCTGACCCCGGTCTACCCCCCGGCCGAAGTGCTGAAGATCATGGGGCTCCTCGGCGTCCTCGCTTTCGGCCTGCTCTATTTCAAGGTTTATCTCGGCCTGGCGATCAGCCTGCCGGTGATCGCCCTGATGGCCTGGATGGTCTTTCGCGACCACCAAAGCCGGACCGGCCTTGTGGTGACGGCGGAGGCGCTCGTGACATTCCGGGCCGATCTCGACGGCGGCAATCGGGTGGAGACCGACCGGGTTCCGCTGTCCGCCATCGAGGAAATCCGCCTGGAAGGGAACGCACTCCATTTCATCGGCGACCGGAAGCGCCTCGGCTTCGGCGGCTACCTGCCCCTGCCAAGCCGGCAATGGCTGCGCGCCCGCATCCTGGCCTTCCTGCGCGACCGGCAAAGATAGCGCGCAGGAAAAGCAGCCGGGCGCCGTTTCACCTGCCGAGGGGCAACCCTGTCGGCCTGGCGTCCCCCCCTGCCATGCCGTCGCCCGCCGGCTCCCCCCAGCCGGCGGGCCACTGCCGTCGGGCCCTGGCCGGGCGCCGAAGCAGCGACCGCCTTGGCCGCTGACGGTGGGTCAAAGGGGCGGGACCAGGCGCGGGCGTCCTTCGTCGTCGATGGCGACCATGACGAATGTCCCCTCGGTCACCCGCATGCTCTGGCGCGCGGTCAGGCTGCCGTCGCGGCGGCGCTGACGCTCCACCCAGGTTTCAAGCCGGACCTTGATCGAGGTCCGCCCGACATTCACCACTTCGCCATAGATCGACAGAAGATCGCCCATATAGACCGGCTTCAGGAAGGTCATGGCATCGATGGCAACCGTCGCGACCCGCCCCTGGGCCCGCTGGGCGCCGAGAACGCCGGCGGCAATATCCATGTGACTGAGGATCCAGCCGCCGAAAATATCGCCATTGCCATTGGCGTCGGCCGGCATGGGCACGGTCTGAATGACGACTTCCAGCCCGCGGGCTTTCGGGTGAACGGCTTCCTCGGTGACCTTGCTCATCGATACTCCCCTGACCACGGCCTTTCCGGCCCTTGAACGGGGAAAGACTAGCGTCACTGATCCCGAGTCTGCCAGCGCGCCTCTGGCCGTATCTTCGGCATCGATAGCGACTGCCTGCTCGGCGCCCGCAACCCCATCAAACCGGATCGCGGCCTAAGCCCATGCCATCCTTAATCACACTCAGGCGCTCCCCTGTCATGGCCCCAAGCGCGCCGCCCACGAAAGTGCCCCTCGCAGCGTCCAGCCTTGGTCCGGTAGATTAAGCGGCGTCCGGCAGTATCATGCCACGCCCGGAGGTGGCCGTTTCCCAACCCGCTGCCAGCGACCGCCGTCCAGTTCGCGAACAACGACGTTCTGCCGGACTTCGAAGCCAATATTGGCATGTTCGAGGCTGCGCGATCAGCCAGTTTCCGTTTAAGCGCACCAAGGCGATGCCCTCGCTATTGAGGAGGCATTTTTAATTTTATGCGTTTATAAGTAGCATTTTTTGTGTTTAATATGACCTATAAGGCGATATGGAAAAATGCTACAAATATAAAGAGTGCCATCACAGAAATATCGCCATAGTCGCGCATCGCCCGCCCACATTGATCACAATAGCAACGGGATTTATAAATGCCAAACACCGACGACATTAAGCGCTTCATTGTTGAAATAGTTGACAGGATCTCTAAAATAGATCCTAATATAGGCTTAGTATTACTAATAACTCTCTTCTTATTATTGTTATCACTCTACACATCTGTAAGCGGAGCGACCGTCGATGGAATAGAATCAACTATTTCATTAATAAAATTTCCATTGCTGGTTAGCATATTCACGGTTCTTATTCTAGGGGGGCTTAAAAATACATTGCTGGGGAAAATATCTACTTATATCATTATATTTTATCTTCTTGCCGGGGCTAAGCAATTCATGTTCCCCGCGCTACCACCTGCATTCCCTCCGTTTTTCTGTTTTATCAATCCCATGACAAAAAGCTGCCCCGGGTCTTCTGAATATAGCGATGCATCAATTTCCACTACCCCATCTTCTCAAATATCCAATACCAGGCCACAAGATAACCCTTCCACAGCCAATAATATCAATGAGAGCAAGCGGAAGCGCCTCGTCTTTCTTCAATTCGCAGGCAGCATACCACGAGATAAAGTCATAGAATTAGCCTCGGAATTGTCAGGTTTAGGTTGGAATATGCAAGGCAGGGACCGTGGCGGTGAACGGACTCCTGCAGCCGCAGGCTTCAATGAAATCAGATACTTCAAGCCGGAAGATAAGGATTTGGCTACTCAACTTGCCCTCGATGTCATGTCGAAAGCAAATTGGGTTTCACGAAACGTTGAAATACGCCTAATCCCTTTGTCCTCCGCTACTGCCCAAACGGACCAAATAGAGATTTGGATAAGCCAATGATAACCCCCATGATCGTCGCGGATAGCTAACAAAGAGACGCGATGATCCGGCAGAACCGGCAGCTTGCTCTCTGGCCCGGCACAGGTGGAAGGCGGATATCTGCAATGGTGGCGCAGCCTTAAGCCCCATTGCAGACTCCCCTTCCCCTTTACCGCTCCTGATCCTGAAGGCCGCGCCGCTTGAGCTGCCTGGCTCTTTGTTCATGGACAGTTCACGTCCGGTGGGTTAGCGCTAGGGGATTGCCGCCCTGGACCTCGGGGCCTCCCCCGGAATAAAAGTGCCGCCATGAGTAAGCCTGACGATCTTTTCGAGCGCAGCCCGGAATCAGAGAAATATACCGCCGAACATATCGAGGTCCTGGAGGGCCTGGAGCCGGTGCGCAAGCGCCCGGGCATGTATATCGGCGGCACGGACGAGCGCGCCTTTCACCATCTCGCGGCGGAAATCCTCGACAATTCGATGGACGAGGCGGTGGCCGGCCATGCCAGCCGCATCGAGGTGGAACTGGGGGCCGATGGCCGCCTGACCATCCGCGACAATGGCCGCGGCATCCCGGTCGATCCCCACCCGAAGTTCAAGGACAAGTCGGCCCTTGAGGTGATTCTCACCACGCTGCACTCCGGCGGCAAATTCAGCGGCAAGGCCTATCAGACTTCCGGCGGCCTCCATGGCGTGGGCTCGTCGGTGGTGAATGCCCTGTCCGAGGAAATGGTGGTGGAGGTCGCGCGCGACCGTCAGCTCTGGCGCCAGGTCTATGCCCGGGGCATCCCGCAAAGCCCGGTGCAGCCGGTGGGCCCGGTGCAG
>Ga0075012_10007161_pt1 | contig 10022 bp, 9 predicted proteins | sample All_14_2_FD_71474 | JGI IMG/M metagenome (GOLD analysis project Ga0075012, IMG submission 71474) | Freshwater microbial communities in response to fracking from Pennsylvania, USA - Allegheny Zone_MetaG_DW_15 | ecosystem: Environmental > Aquatic > Deep subsurface > Groundwater > Drilled... | reverse complement strand
GTTTATTGTCGGAGAGCTTGTAGAACAGCGGCAGCACCTTTACCCGGGGGTACTTGTGATTGAGGCGGCGGGCTTCGGCCAGCACGAACTCGGTTTCGTCCCCTATCTCGAAGAGGGGCGCGTAGGAGGCGAAATATTCGGAAGCCCTCTTCGCCGTCCAGCCGGCGTTCTTGACCATGCCCTTTATGAAGGCCTGGCGCCGGTCTATCAGGCTGGACATGCCGCAATTGTCGTGCGCTATCATGGCCACGTGGCGCACGCCGCCTATGCCGATGGCGTAGGACACCTTGAACTCGCTGTGGCGGACATTGCCGCCGCCGGTGCGCAGCTTGTAGGCGAAATTCTCCGGCAGGCGCAGCTGCTTGCGGTTGTCCATGCACATGCAGACCACCAGCCGGGCCTTGTCGTACTTTTTGAAGGGCTCGCCCAGGTTGTGGTAAGCCAGCAGCTCGGCGAACGGCGTGCCCCGCAGGGCCTTGGGAATGTCGGCGGCCGAATTCACGGCCTTCAGTCTTTTATTTTTCATATTTTCCTCCTGCCGGCCAGCAGGCCGTCCTTCTCGGCCCGCGGCAGCTTCTTTATCGCCGCCTCCAGCTTAGAGGCCGAAGAGCGGTCCCGCTTCCTCCGCTTCCAGGCCAGCTCCACCGGCCCGAAAGCCGCGGTGTACTTGGCGCCGGCGCCCGAATTGTGGGCGGCCAGGCGCGCCGGCAGATCATTGGTTATCCCGGTGTAAAGGGAGCCGTTGGCGCAGCGCACTATGTAGACCGTCCAGCAGTAAGCCTTCGCGCGGAGTTTTTTAGCGGTTCTTGCGGTCATAGCTCGTTACTGGGCCCCGGAATAGTCCAGGCCCGGGCAGGGCCCCGAAGCCGCGCCTGCCGGGCCGCCGCGGGCCGCCAGTTCGGCCCGGATCTTTTCCGCGCCGGGCCAGCTGCGCGGCAGCGAAGCCGCGCAGTCGCGCAGGAAAGCGCCCGCGGCGCGTTTTTCCCCCGCGGCCAGCAGCAGCGCGTGGCGCCCCAGCGCGGCCTCGGAAGCCAGGGCCCGCTGCCAGGCCGTCTGGCGGGCCGGCGCCGAATAAACGGAGCAGAAAGCCAGGCCGCAGGCCTCGGCCGCCTCGGGGGCGCGCCCCTGCGCCGCGCGCAGGGAGCAGAGGGTGATCAGCGCCTCGGGCGAGGACGGGTCGGCTCCGAGCGCCTCTTTTATCCCGGCGAAGGCGGCGGCGCTGTCCCCCGCCTTCATCTTTTCTACCGCGCCGTCGGCCAGTTTTTTGGCCCGGGCGGCGTCCCCGCCGGGCATGCCGGCCGGCTTCGCTTCCGGCAGGTCGAAGCCGGGTTCGTTTTTGAAATTCTCCCGCAGCGCGGCCAGCAGCGCGGGCCGCCGCCCGGGCGGCCAGAGCAGGAGGGCGGGCTGCACGTAACTGGTCCAGAAAGGCCCGGCCTGCAGGCGCAGCCTCGCGGCCAGTTCCCTGTCCCTGGCGTGCGGCTCCCCGCGCAGCATCGCGCAGTTCTCGAAATATTGCCCGGCGGCCAGGCGGTAATTTTCCGCCGCGTAGGATCTATCCCCCAGCTCCAGACCTCGCAGCAGGCGCACGGAAAGGCAGCGCAGCGGCCCGAGCGGCGGGGCCGGCAGGTCGGCGTGCCGGGGGGCCGGCATCCTGAAAGCGGCGAGCATGCAGCCGGCCTCCTCGTCGCCCGCCAGGGCCTGCTTTTCCAGGCAGGCCAGGTAAGCCTCCGAACCCCAGCGGTCCCGCAGCAGGTCGCAGCGCAGCCGGCCCAGGGCGAGATCGCCGGGAACCCCCAGGCTGGCCGCCGTCCTGTCCAGCGCTCCATCCGCCGCGCGCGATGGATAGGCCAGGACGAGGGCCTCGGCGAAGGCCGCGGCGCATAGGGCGGCGGCAAAGGCGGTTTTCAACCCCGGCCCCGGCCGGGCCCCGTCGGACCCGGACAGGCGCAGGCGGCCGGCAAGCACCGCGGCGACCAGCGGCGGCATCACATAGACCATCGGGTAGAAATACCTGGGCTCCACCGAGAAAGGCGCGTGCACGGCCATAAAATAGGCCGGCAGCGCCAGCGGGGGCAGCAGCGAGCGGTCCCTGTTGAACAGCAGCGCCGCGGCGAAGGCCCCGAAGAGCAGCGGGTAAAAAAAGAAAATATGGTACAGCCGCCGCGCCAGCGACAGGGCGTAGTCGGCGGGGGCGGACAGGACAGTCCTGAAGAAAAAAGACAGGGCGTCGTCTTCGGGCCCCAGGCCGGCCAGCTCCCTGGCGTCCCCCTCCATGGTATAGACGGCGCCCAGGGCCCCGGTTATGATATTGGTGGCGGCGGCGGCCTTGTTCGCGAGCGAAAACTCACCCGTCAGCGAGTGATTGAGGTAGCTCCAGGGCAGCAGGAGCGCGTAGGCGGCGGCGGCCAGCAGCGCAGCCCGCACCGCCAGGGCGCGGGAAAATTTTTTTACCGCCGCCAGTTCCGCGAGCGGGTAAAAGAGCGGGAAGAGGAACAGCGGCACCCGCACCAGCAGGGACATGCCCACGGCCAGGCCGGCCCGGACGGCCGCCCAGGCGGAATCGGCGCGGCGCCGCTCCAGCAGCAGGCAGAGGGCCAGGAGCAGGAAAAAACCGTAAAAGGCCTGCTCCATATTGTAGCCGGCTGGCGAATTTTCCAGCAGGGCCAGGGCCGCCAGGGCGCCCGTACCGGCCCAGTAGCCGGCGGCCAGGCGGCCTGCCGCGAAGACCAGCCAGCAGAGCCCGGCCTGCAGCAGGGCGGCCAGCGCAAGGTAACTTACGCCCAGGGCGGAAACGGCGGCCAGCGCCGCGCCGAAGAGCGGCATGTTGAAGGCGGCCTCGGGACCGGGCACGGCAAAAAGGAGGAAACTGCCGTAAGCGGCCTTGTTGACCAGGTCGGTACCGACCGAGGGGTCCAGGGCGCGCAGCATGGCGAAAACAAAAGCCGCGCCCCCCAGCAGCCACGGCAGCAGGCCCCTGAAGGCCGGGGAAACGCTCCAGCCCCGGGAGCCTTCGCCCGCCCCGCCCGCCGCGTCTCTATCTTTCCCTGTATTTACCGCCATGCAATAAACTTATCCGCCCCCGCCGCCACATACACCGTCAATGAGTTCTTCTTCAGAATCTTTTTCATTTGAGAAAAGCGGCAGGCGAATAACAGGAGCGGGTGGCGACGGGGTTGTTAAGGAGGGCCCTCGCGCAGGGCGAGGCTTGAAAAATCGCCGTGTGGAGCACAGCGACACTTTCCTGCCCGAGCGGGAGCGCGGCCACGGTGTGGCCGATAGCGTGCCCGACGTACAACCCCGTCGCCAGGACCCGCGCACTTGCAAGCGTGCCGTCTCCTTCAAATCCTCTCCCGGGCATGGATTTGAACCATGTCTAACCGAGTCAAAGTCGGTTGTGCTACCGTTACACCACCCGGGAATAAAACCTCGCCGCCCAGCGCAAAAGCCCCTCCCGCGAGAGCGGGAAGGGCGCTTTTCCGTCTCGGGGTTATTAGAAACCCTCGGTTTGGGTAGGAGCCGCCATCGGCCCGGCCTTGGCCATCTCGTTCTCGTATTCCTTGAGAATGAGCTGCTCCAGCCGGCCGCGGAACTCGTTGTTGATCGGGTGCGCGATGTCCTTGTAAGTGCCGTCCTTGATCTTCCTGGAAGGCATGCAGACTATGAGGCCGTTGTTGCCGTTCACGACCTTCATGTTGTGCACCACGAACGCGTTGTCAAAGGTCACAGTAGCGAAAGCCTTAAGCCTGGCCTCGTTCCTGAGATGTATCCTCACTTCGGTAATTTCCATCATACTCCCCCCCTGTTGTCAGTCCCCCGTACAATCGTAACCGTTGCATCCTGCTACATGGGAATTTTAGCAAAAATCAGCAAAACTTGGTCAGGAAAACCCTGTAACCCCGGATACGCCGCAATTCACGGGCTATCCCGGCCGCGCCGGCCGCGCTGCGGCACAGCCCGAAGACCGACGCCCCGGAGCCCGACATCAGCGCGGCGTCCGCGCCCAGCCTGAGCAGGCGCTCCTTGGCCAGCCGCACCGCCTTGTGCCGCGGCAGCACCGGCTCTTCCAGCCGGTTAAACAGGACCCCGGCGCTCCCGGGCACGAAAGCCCCCTTCTTTATGAGCCCGCACAGCTCCCTGAATTCACCAAGCCGGGCCTTAACAGCGGCCGCGCGCCCCACCTTCAGGGCGCCGTAAACTTCCTTAGTATAGACCGGGACGCCCGGGTAAACCAGCACCACGTGCGGCAGGCCGCCGCGCGCTTTGAGAACCCGCAGCTTTTCTCCCCGGCCGCGGCCCTCCGCGAAAATTTCGTCCAGCATGAAGAAAGGCACATCGGAGCCCAGCGAAGCCGCGATTTTCATCAGGCGCGGGGCGGCCGAACGCGGCAGCCGGTACAGCCGGGACAGGCCGAGCAGGGCCGCGGCGCCGTCGGAGGAGCCGCCCCCCAGGCCGGCGCCCACGGGGATATTTTTCTTAAGGCGGATGCGCACCGCGGGCTTTATCCCGAAAGCCGCGAAAAACTTTTCGGCCGCCTTGTAGACGATATTGCCCGTAAGGTCCTTCAGTTCGGCGGGGCCGCCGGCCACCTTCAGCGCTATGCCGGGGCGGCGGGCCTTTTCGAAGGTGAGGGTGTCGGCCGCGCCTATCCTGGCGAACAGCGTGGCCAGGTCGTGGTAACCGTCGGGGCGGCGGCGCGTCACCTCCAGGAAGAGGTTCAGCTTGGCTTTGGCGCTCAGCTTAAGCATCCGTTCTCAGGGCAGCTTCAGCGTATTGTAGCCGTCGAAATTCATCTGCTCCGGGTCCAGCGTGACCTTTAGCGACACGAAGGGCAGCTTGAACTCCAGCGTGCGCGGGAACAGGTAATAGTTCTTGAGGAAATAATCCCCCGGCCTGAAGACCAGCTTAGGCTCGGCTTTGTTGACTATCTCTTCGGGCCACGGCAGCCCCTTCTCCAGGCAGACCTTGCGCCCGTTGCCCTCGAAGCAGGGCTCGTCCCAGGACGGGGCCTGCGCCAGGTACTCGCCGGAGAACCAGGCGCCCATTTCCCCGGCTATCAGGGTGGCCCAGTAGCTGAAGGCGTGCGAGTCTATTTCCTTTATCTCCATGGCGTCCAGCTCGGTCATGCCGCCGGAAACCCGGGCCTTCCACAGCGGGGCCATCAGCGGGCCCATCACCGTAAGGTTGAAATTATCCGGCGGGGAAAAGTGGACGATGGCGTCGAACTTCACCGTCTTGCCGCGCAGCCGCCCCTCCAGCTTGGCGAAGGAGGAGAAGGGCAGGCCCGCCGGGCTGAAGCTCTTCATGTAGGCCAGCTGCAGCGCCGGCAGGGCCCCTTCGGGCAGCTTCGAGCCGAGCTCCCGGAGGCGGGCGGCGGCCTTGCCGCGCTTGGCGGGCTTCTCCAGCAGCCAGGCTTTTTTCCAGGCCAGCCACGCCCGGCTGTTATCCCCGGAAGCGGCGTAGATGTCCCCGGCGTGGGCCCAGATCACCGGGTCCTCGTGCACCGCGGCGACGGCCTGCTTTATCGCGTCCATGGCGCCGGCCAGGTTGCCGCGCTTGAACCGCACCCAGGCCAGGGAGTCGAGGAAGGCGCCGTTGGCCGGCTCCAGCGCCAGGGCACCCATTATCATCAGCTCCGCCTCTTCCAGCTTCAGGCCGCGGTCGGCCAGCGAGTAGCCCAGGTAATTGAGCACGTTGGCGTTGTCGGGCTTCTTGGCCAGCAGGTAGCGGAAATGCTCCTCGGCGGAGGCCATGTCGTTCTCGCGCTCGCTGATCACGCCGTGCTGCATGCGCGCCTCGGCGTTGTCCGGGTTGCGCCTGAGGATACCCTTGAGCATCTCCAGGGCTTTTTTAGTCTTGCCGGTATCGTCGTAACCGAGCGCCAGGAAATAGGCGATCTCGGCGTTGTCGGGCCACTTCATGGCCGCCTTTTCCAGCATGGCGATGGCCTTGACGTAGCGGTCGCTCTGGGTGTAGTAATAGGCCAGGCGCAGGACGGCGTCGGGATCGTCCTTGAGGGCAGTGGAGCCCTCCAGGAAGCCGGCCGCCGCGGCGAAATCCCTGCGCTGGTCGCTGATGATGGAAAGCCAGTAGCAGGCCAGGGGGTCGCCGCGGTCGATGGCGTAAGCTTTCAGGAACTGCTTTTCCGCCTCCGCGAGGTCGTTGACGGCGGGCCCGGCGTAGAGGGCGCCCATGTGGTTATAGAGCGCCTTGTTGCCCGGCTCCAGGGCGGCGAGCTCTTCATACTCGGCTAGCGCGGCCGCGGTGTCGTTGGCCAGCTCGTAATGCTCGCCCAGCATGTAGCGCGGCTGCGGGTAATAAGGGTCGGCCTCTTTGGATTTGAGAAGGCTGGCCCTGACCCCCTTCTGGTTGCCTCTCATGTTGTAGAGCACGGCCATCTGGTAATAGACCTCGGCCGAATCTTCCGGCCTCAGCTCCCTGTATTTCTCGAGGTAGCCTACGGCCTTGAGCGGGTCGCGGGAGCTCCACAGGCTGGCCAGCTGGTAGTAGGCCTCGTAGGAGGAAGCATCCAGCTCAGCCGCGGTCTCATAAGCTTTGCGGGCCTCCTCCAGGTCGCCCTTGGCCCAGCGCACGTTGCCGTAAAGCACCCAGTTGTCGGCCGTGGCCGAGTCTGCCTTTACCACGTAGTCCGCCCAGCGGGCGGCCTCGTCCACCTTGCCTATGTGCAGCGCCAGGTTGAGCGCCTGCTTGTAGACGAAGACCGACTCCGGGTCCAGCGCCATGGTGCGCTTGTATTCCTGCAGCGCCAGGTCGTAGCTGCCTTTGCGCTCGAGCACCATGCCGTTCATGAAATGCAGGTAGGCTTCCTTGCTGGCCGCCGCCGGGGATACGGAGCAGCAGCAGGCCAGCAGCAGGACGGCGTAAAATAGTTTCTTCATCTCTGATCCTTTGAAGGCAGGGCCTTCCGCAGCAGCAGGGCCGCGTCCGTGTTATTATAGAACTTTGGCCTTTTGCCGACCACCTCGAAGCCGTGCCGCCCGTACAGGGCTATGGCGGCGGCGTTGCGCTCGTTGACTTCCAGGTCCACTTCGCGGCAGGCGCTCTTGGCCGCGTATTCGAACAGTTTGCCCAGCAGCGCCGAGGCGGCGCCCCGTCGCAGGAAAGCGGGCGAGACGGCCAGGGTATTGAGCTGCACCTGGGGCCGCAGGATCCAGAAATTGATGAAGCCCGCCACGCGCCCTTCCTCCTCGGCGGCCAGCGTGACGGAATTGCGGTTCTTTTCCTCCGCCTCGAAACCCGCTTCGCCCCAGGCGGGATAGCCCGGATGGCCGGCCTCTATGGCGGCGAAGGCCGGGTAATCCTCCCTCCTGGCCCGGCGTATCAGCATGGACGGGGAGCCGGCGCGGGGCGCACGTTGTTTTCCAGTTCGTACTTGGCCGGCTTCAGGTAAAGGGGTTTCAGTGTCCTGTTCTTATAAGCCAGCGCCGCCTTGATTATATAAGCGGGCAGGATCTTCGAGACCGCGGCCCTGGCCCGCACCGCTTGCGGCGGCAGCAGCGAGTAGATCTCGGCGGACTCCTCGGCGTCGGCCACGGCGTAAAAAGCCGCCGGCTCGGCGGCCAGGAGCTGTTTCATCCCGGCGGCCTGAAGCCAGACAGGCTCGCCGGCCGGGCGCGGCAATTTCCCGCGGGCGGTGAAGAACTGGCAGAAATACTCGTCCTTGAAGGCGTGCAGCAGCACCGCCAGGCGCCCGGCGCCTCCTTCGGCCCACCTGCGGAAATGCGGGGTTTCGGCCGCCTGCAGCGCCAGGATCTCGAAGGCCGTGGCGGTGCGGACTTCGGCCCCGGCCAAGGCCTTCAGCGCGCCGGCCAGCGTCAGGGCTATCCGGATGCCGGTAAAGCGCCCCGGGCCCCTGGCCGCGCAAACAACCCCCACGCCGCGCAGGTCCGCGCCGGCGCGGGCGAGCTCCCGTTTAACCAGCGGGAAGAGCACTTTCTCCTGGTTATAGATCTTTCGCTGCGTCCGGAGGAAACGGGCGCCGTCGAAAACGGCGACCTTCAGGCGCGAACCGGAAGTGCAAAGGCCCAGGATCATTTTTTTCGCCATTGTGCCTCTATTTTAGCCAGCAGCCCCGAAAGCCCGGGGCCGCCCCGGGCGGAGATGGTCCTGGAGTCGCCCCCGGCGAGCGCGAATTCCAGCCTGACTACGTCCCGGGCCCCGGCGGCCCCGGCGGCGGCCGGCCATTCCACGGCGGTAATGCCGTCGGGCCGGCCCAGGTATTCGTCCAGCCCTATGTTCTCCATGTCTCCCTCGCCGGCGCGGAACAGGTCGAAGTGGTACAGCTTCAGCCGGCCGCGGTAGGCGCGCATCAGGTTGAAGCTGGCGCTGACGGGCAGCTTTTTGGCCCCCAGGGCGGCGGCCAGCTCCCGCACGAAAAAAGTCTTGCCGGAACCTATCGGCCCCTCGAGGAACAGCGCGTCGCCGCCGCGCAGCGCGCCGGCGAACAGGGCCGCCAGCCGCGCCGTGTCGGCGGGGCGGGCGCTCTTAAACGAAATGTTCGAAGCTTTCGACTTTGCCATTGAAGTTCTCTATCCGCGCGCCGGAGCCCTTCTCCAGGCGGCCGACCACCCTCGCGGCGGGCAGCAGTTTCTTTATCCTGCCCAGGTTTTTCTCCGGGGCCGTGAAGATGAGGCCGTAATCCTCCCCCCCGGAAAGGGCGTATTGCCGCCAGGGCTTCTTCTTGTATTCGCAGTAAGCCCGCAGTACCGGCGCGCAGGCGTCCTCGCCCGGGGCCGCCGTAACCCTGCAGCGCGAAAGTCCGGAGAGGATGGCCGCGCTGCGGGCCAGGCCGTCGGAATTATCCAGCATGGCCGAGGCCAGCTTTTCGCGGCCTATGAGCGCCCCGGCCTTAAGCTGCGGCTCCGGCCGCCAGAAGGCTTTGACCAGGGCCGGGAATTTCTTTTTTTCCGCGGGCGAGCCGCCCATCAGGACCTCGAGCCCCGCGGCGGCCAGGCCCAGCGGCCCGAAGTTAAACAGCAGGTCCCCGGGCTTTGCGCCGTAGCGCGTCACCAGCGGCGAGCGGCCGGCCTCGCCCCAGACCGTCATGTAAAAATGGTTCTCGCGCGCGCCCGCCAGGTTGCCGCCGGCGACGGAGATGCCGTAGCGCAGCGCCTCGGCCTTGAGCTCCTTCATGAAGCGCCTGGCGAAGTCCGGCGGGATATCCTTGCGCAGGCCCGAGCCGACCACGCAGGAGACCGGCTCCACCTCGCCCATCGAGGCCAGGTCGCTGAGGTTCATGCGCGTCAGTTTGCGGGCTATGTCCTCCGGGGAGGCGAAGCGCGCCAGGTAATGGGTGCCTTCCACCATCTCGTCGGTGGTGATCACCAGGTCGCGGCCGGCGCCGTGCCGGAGCACCGCGCAATCGTCGCCGGGGCCGAGCAGCAGCCGCCGGTCGCCGGGAAAGCGGAAGGTCTTCTCTATGTGCTCTATAAGCCGCGCCTCTCCGGATCTTTTCTTTTTCACAGGCTCCCCAGCGCGGCGGGCAGGAACTCCAGCAGTTCGCCTGCCAGCACGCAGCGCGCCGTATATTTTTTCGCGGCCAGTTCGCCGCACCGCCCGTGCAGGAAGACGGCCAGCGCCGCGCTGCCGGCTGCCGCCGCCGGAGTGAAGCCGCGGGCCAGCCCGTTCTGCGCGTAGAAGCCGGCCGCCAGGCCGGCCAGCACGTCGCCGGAACCGCCCTTGGCCAGTTCCGGGCCGCCGCTGGTATTGGCGTAAAGTTTCCCCGCCCCGCAGACCAGCGTGCCCGGGCCTTTGAGCACTGCGGTACCGCCGGTCAGCGCGGCCAGCGCCGCGGCCGCGGCGGGGCGGCCGGCTATTTTTTTCGCCAGCAGCCTCGCCGCTTCCCCGGGATGGGGCGTTATTATTGAAAGCGCGGTCTTCAGCCTGAACGGCCTCGGCCCGGCGGCCAGCGCGTTGAGCGCGTCGGCGTCGATTACCGCCGGCAGGTCCAGCGCCGCCAGCAGTTTAAGGGCGAAAGACCGGGCGCCGGCGGAAGAACCCAGGCC
>Ga0075012_10007159_pt1 | contig 10023 bp, 9 predicted proteins | sample All_14_2_FD_71474 | JGI IMG/M metagenome (GOLD analysis project Ga0075012, IMG submission 71474) | Freshwater microbial communities in response to fracking from Pennsylvania, USA - Allegheny Zone_MetaG_DW_15 | ecosystem: Environmental > Aquatic > Deep subsurface > Groundwater > Drilled... | reverse complement strand
GGATAATGCAGCTCCTCACAGACAGGACCAGAATTAATACTATAGAATCAATTTCCCGGACGCTGGATATTTCTCCCAGAACAGTTTACAGATATCTTGATACATTTGAAAATGCAGGCTTCAGACTTGAGAAAAAAGAGAACAGCGTCTCTCTTGCCCGGGAGTCAAAATACTTCAGGATGATTTCAGATCTGGCCTATTTCAATCAGGAGGAGGCCTATATCATTAAAAAAGCTCTTGAGGTTTACGATTCAAACAATCAGGCTGTACTTGGAGTAAAGAAAAAACTCAACAACATTTACGATTTCCGGGAAACTGCGCCACTTCTTGTAAAGCCGGGAAGGGACAGGGTTATAAGCAGTCTCCTCTTTGCTATAGCAGAGGAGCGTCAGGTTATTTTGAAAGATTATCATTCAATCCATACTTCGAAAATTTCAGACAGACATGTTGAGCCAATATCCTTTGGAGTAAACATGTCAACAATATACTGTTATGAAATTGAGAGCGGCATGTGCAAATATTATGGAATTCCCAGAATAGGAGAGGTGATTGTTGAGGAGAGTGAATGGAAACACAGGGAAAACCATATTGCCGTTAAGGCCGATATATTCAGATTTTCCGGATCACACCCAAAACATATTAAACTGAAAATGTCTATGGTTGCAGCCACATTGCTGGCTGAGGAATTTCCGCTTAGCGAACAGTATGTTAAAGTTCTGGAAAACAATGAATTCATGCTCGAATGTGATGTATATGATTTTCAGGGCGCAGCAAGATTTGTACTGGGATTGTGTAATGAAATTGAAGTACTCGGAAACGATGAATTTATTGGCTTTTTGGACGAAAAACGCAAGAGGAGTAAGTTTTAATACACAATAATTAATAAATTTTATAAATTTGCCCAATTATAAACAGTCGAAACTTGGTGATTAACATTGGCGAAGGACTAACTTTTGAGAAAATTGTCAAGGTAGTCATAAACAAAGAGAACATTCAGTGCGGAGATGAAGCTGAGAGGAGAGTGGAAGAGAGTTTCAGATTCCTTACAGCTTTCGCGGGAGAGAAGGTAATTTATGGCATCAATACCGGTTTCGGTCCAATGGCCCAGTACAGGGTGGACGACAGCCGTTTAAGAGATCTGCAGTACAACATACTGCGTTCTCACTCCTGTGGTGCCGGTAAACCTCTTGATCCCGTTTTTGTAAGGGCATCCATGCTGGCCAGACTCTCTAATTTCTGTATTGGAAAATCCGGTATCAGTTCACAACTTACTGAAATTTTATCTGCATTCATTAACAATGAAATTTACCCTGTTGTTCCGGAGCACGGCGGCGTTGGCGCAAGCGGTGACCTGGTTCAGATGGCACATATTGGGCTGACACTTCTTGGTGAGGGGGAGGTATTTTATAAAGGAAAAAGAGTTCCTGCAGCTGAGGCAATGAAGATTTGCAACATTCAGCCGCTGGAGATAAAAATAAGAGAGGGTCTTGCAATCGCAAACGGAACAAGTGTTATGACCGGCATTGGAGCGGTGAATGTACACTATGCTTCCAGATTGCTAAAATGGGCAACTATTGCATCAGTTATGATGAATGAAATCGCATCATCTTACGACGATTTTGTTTCAGAACCTCTCATTGACAGCAGACCTCATCCAGGTCAGCAAAAGATAGCAGAGGAGATGCGAAACCATTTCCTTACTTCAACAAGGCTTAGAAAGCGCGAGGCGGAGCTCTATGAGGGTGCAAATCACGAAAAGATATTTGAACACAAGGTTCAGGGATATTATTCGCTGCGCTGTGTTCCACAGGTACTTGGACCTGTGATGGAGACAATAGAGAGAGCAAAGGATGTAATTGAAAGAGAGTTCAGCAGTGTTTGCGATAATCCGGTTGTAGACCCGCAGTCTGGCAGTATCTACCACGGAGGCAATTTCCACGGAGATTATGTAAGTTTTGAGATGGATAAGCTCAAGATAGCTGTCGCAAAGATGACAATGCTGGCAGAGAGGCAGCTTAACTATCTGTTCCATGACAGAATCAACGGAATTTTACCTCCTTTTGTTAATCTTGGGGTACTCGGTTTAAATTATGGCCTTCAGGCAGCTCAGTTTACTGCAACCTCAACAACAGCTGAGTCACAGTCACTCTGCATGCCTGTATATGTGCACTCAATCCCAAATAACAATGACAATCAGGATATAGTTAGCATGGGAACCAATTCGGCCCTTATAGCAGCCAAAGTAATTGAAAATGGTTTCCAGGTAATGGCAATCCATTTTATGGCTCTGCTGCAGGCTGTCGATTATCTGAAAATTTCCGGTGAGATCTCGGATGAGAGCAGAAGAGTGTACTCAGAACTGAGAAAAATTTCTCCGGTGTTTAGCGATGATACTCCAAAATATCTGGAGATTGAGAAATTAATTGAATATCTGAAAGAGAACTGATATGAAATATGCATTAGTCACAGGAGCCGGAAGAGGAATCGGCAGGGCAATAGCTCAAAGGCTTGCCGCTGCGGGATACCATGTTCTGGTGAATTACAAATCAAATGATGCGGCAGCTCAGGAATCTCTGGCACTTGTAAAGGCATCCGGGGGAGATGCAACGCTGTTAAAGTTTGATGTCTCTGACAGAAAAGAGACTGAGGCAGCACTTGCACAATGGAGGTCTGAAAACGAGGGTGCATGGATTGAGGTACTTGTAAACAATGCAGGTATCAGAAAGGACAATCTGATGCTATGGATGGAGCCGGCAGAGTGGGACAGCGTGATTGACACCAACCTGAACGGAATGTTCAACATTACCAGGCTGGTTGTTAAAGACATGATGGTAAAAAGGTTTGGAAGAGTTATTAATGTAGTATCTCTGTCAGGTATCAAGGGATTGCCGGGCCAGACAAATTATTCTGCCGCAAAGGGAGGGGTAATTGCTGCTACAAAAGCACTTGCCCTTGAAGTTGCAAAGAAGGGAGTTACAGTAAATGCTGTTGCACCTGGTTTCATAACAAGTGATATGACATCTGACCTTGACGAGGCAGCTCTGAAAAAACAGATACCTGTTGAGAGGTTTGGTAAACCGGAAGAGGTTGCAGCCCTGGTGGCATTTCTTGCATCACCGGAGGCATCTTATATAACTGGCGAAGTAATATCTATCAACGGAGGAATATATACTTAGAATTGTATGGCGAGAGTGGTTATAACAGGCATGGGAATTTACTCATGCATAGGACAGAATCTTGATGAGGTACTTGAGTCACTCAGGGCCGGAAACTCCGGAATAGGGGTAGATCCGGCAAGAGAGGCCATGGGATTCAGGTCATACCTTACAGGGGTCCTTCCAAAACCGGATTTGAGCAAAAGACTGGACAGACGCAAAAGAATATCGATGTCAGAAGAGGCAGCCTATGCCTATATAGCAACTGAAGAGGCTCTTGCAAATGCAGGAATTGACAGTGAATTTCTGGACTCACACGAAGTTGGAATTCTCTACGGAAATGACAGCAGTGCCCAGGCAGTTATTGATGGTATTGACCTTATCAGAGAGAAGAAAAACACAACCCTGGTTGGTTCAGGATCTGTATTTCAGTCAATGAACTCTACAGTGAGCATGAATCTCTCTGTAATTTACAAGCTTAAAGGAATTAACCTGACTATTGCCGGAGCATGCGCAAGCGGCTCACACTCAATAGGAATGGGTTATTTTATGATAAAAAACGGATTACAGGATTGCATTATCTGTGGCGGAGCACAGGAGGTAAATCCATATGCTGTTTGCAGCTTCGACGGGCTGAATGCTTTTTCCGTAAGGAATGACAACCCTAAGGCAGCGTCGCGTCCTTTCGATTCTGATAGAGACGGGCTTGTACCAAGCGGAGGAGCGGCCACTCTAATACTCGAAAGTTACGAGTCCGCAGTGAAGAGGGGAGCACCTATTCTTGCAGAAGTGCTTTCTTATGGTTTCTCATCAAACGGAGATCACATCTCAGTTCCAAACATCGATGGCCCAAAAAGGTCGCTTATAATGGCGCTTAAACAGGCAGAGCTCTCACCTGCTGATATCCAGTATATCAATGCCCATGCTACATCTACTATTGTAGGTGATTATAACGAGGCACTGGCAATTGACGAAGTGTTCGGAGAGCTGAAACCTTATGTTGGCTCTACGAAGAGCATGACCGGACACGAAATGTGGATGGCAGGAGCCAGTGAGGTTGTCTATTCGATGCTCATGATGAAGAACTCATTCGTAGCACCTACCATCAACTTTGAAAAGCCCGATGAGGCTTCGGCAAAGCTGAACATTACGAACAAATGCGTTCCATTTAAGTTTGACACCTTCCTGTCGAACTCATTCGGATTTGGAGGTACAAATTCTACCCTCATAATTAGAAATTTATAAAACACACATATTTCCAGCTATGATTGATGCAGCCCTGATTGACAAAATTAACAACGTTCTGGCAGAAGAATTTGAAGTAGATATTCAGAAGATTACGCCGGAAGCTCCTTTAATGGATACTCTGGATCTTGACAGTCTGGATCTTGTTGACATGGTGGTGCTCATTGAACACAACTTTGGCTTTACGGTAGTTGCCAAGGATTTTATAGGAATTAAGTCGTTCAATGATTTTTATCACTTTATCAACAATCGCATAAATGAAAAAGGAGCCCCAAAATGAATGGAGTGGTAAATCAAGAGGAGGAGCATCCGGATATCTCATCTTTGTATTTATCATAAGAAGAGCAGGACTTGGGGCAGCATATGCCCTTCTCTCCCTTGTTGCTCTCTATTTCATACCATTTGCACCCCGGGCAACAGCGTCGGCGTGGCAATTTTCAAGGCACATACTTAAAAAGGGCAAATTTGCTTCTGCCCTTTTTGTTTACAGAAACTTCCTGAATCTGGGTATATCCCTTATTGACAAAACAGCTGTATCTGCCGGGGAGGACAAAAAGTTCACATTTGAATTTGATGAGCCTGAAAATGTGAGTGAAATTCTTGCCGGAAACAGCGGTGCCGTAATTATTGGTGCTCACTTTGGAAACTGGGAGGTTGGAGCTCCCTATTTCGGTAAATACGGAAAGAAGATGAGGGTGGTGATGATGGATGCCGAGTATCAGAGTATCAAAAAGGTGCTGCAGGCACAGAACCGGCTTGATGCTTTCAGCCCTATTCCAATAACAGATGACTCATTTTCTCACATCTTTGAAATAAGAGACTCTCTGGGCAGAGGTGAATATGTTGCTATGCAGGGAGACAGACTCACTCCAAACGGGAAGAGCAGTGAGATTATTTTCATGGGGAAACCGGCACTTTTTCCTCTGGGTCCTTTTGTTCTTGCAGCAAGGTTTGGCTATCCGGTAATCTTCTATTTTGCTGTAAGAACAGGTTTAAGAAAATACAGATTTCATTTTTCACTCTATGAGCCTCTTAAGAGAGATAGTGGCGTGAAACCAGAAACAGATATATTAAACGCATACACTGCATATCTTGAGACAGTTGTTGCAAAATCTCCGGAGCAGTGGTACAACTTTTATAAATTCTGGCTATGAGTAAACAAACAAAAATGCTCCTCATATCTGCCAACAGGCTTGCAGATCCCTATCCGGTTTATCCCATAGGATTATCTTATCTGCAGACCTATCTCAGGGAGAATCTCCCCTGGCTTGAAACCTCTGTCTGTGATATGAATATGATGGATATTGAGGGCCTTAAGAGGAGAGTAACTGAGTTTAATCCAAAGTATGTGGGTATATCCATAAGAAATATTGACGGAGCAAATTCACTGGACAGAACAAGCTTTATTCCGGGATATAAAGAGATAACAGATGCTGTAAGGGAGAAATGCAATGCTCCTGTTATCATCGGAGGTGCCGGATTCTCAATTTATCCTGGCAGACTGTTTGAAATTCTTAAGCCCGACTATGGAATTGCAGGAGAGGGAGAGGAGAGCCTCAGACAGCTTATTGAGTCGCTGGAGAGGGGTGAGGAGCCTTCGGGTATAGAGGGGCTGATATCTGCCTCAACCGGAGGAGAGGTGAGGAATCCGCATACAAACTACCTCAATTCACTTAATTTGTCGTTCGATGAATCCCTCTCGGACTTCTACTGGGAAAAGAGCGGAATGCTGAATATCCAGACAAAAAGAGGGTGCTGCTACCACTGTATTTACTGCTCTTATCCCATTATTGACGGGAGGAAGGTGAGAACACTGGACACAGACCTTATTGTTGGAACACTGGAGAGGCTTTACCGGGAGAAGGGTATGAACTATGTCTTTTTCACAGACTCTGTTTTCAATATCCATAACAGCTACAATGCAGAGCTGGCAGAGAAGATTATCAAAAGCGGAATTAAGATTAACTGGGGAGCCTATTTTTCTCCTCATAACCTTACTGAAGATTTAATAGCACTTTTCAGAAGGGCAGGTCTTAAACATATAGAATTCGGAACGGAATCGCTCTGTACTGAGCAGATGCACCGCTACGGAAAGAACTTCTCTTTTGAGGATGTGCTTACAAATTCTGAACTCTGCCTTAAGTATAATATTTTCTACGCTCACTTTCTGATTCTGGGAGGATTGGGAGAGACAGAGAGAACTCTTCGTGAAACAATGGAGAACTCTGAAAAAATTCGATATTCGGTATTTTTCCCATATATTGGTATGAGGATTTATCCCGGAACCCGGCTGCAGAAAATAGCAATAGAGGAGGGGAGAATCGGCCCTGATAATCCTCTTCTTGAGCCAACCTACTACCTTGCAGATGGATTTGACCTTGAGAGCTGCAGAAGGATGGCAAATGAGACGGGAAAGGCATGGATTTTCCCGGATGATCCTCTCGCTGAGGATATGGAGAGAATGAGAGTTTTAAAAAAGAAAAAAGGATTGATGTGGGAATATCTGAGAAAGCCATAACAGGAAAAGAGGGGATACTTGAACTTATTCCTCAGCGTCCGCCCTTTGTCTTCGTAGATAGTTACTACGGAGAGGAGGGGGGTGTTCATCATACAGGGTTCACTCCGGTCGATTCTACTCTGTTTGCCGAAGAGGGTAAACTGCTCGAACAGGGAATTATTGAGCATATGGCTCAGTCAGCTGCTGCATCTACCGGATACAGCTTCAGATTAAAGGGAGAGGTGGTCCCTGTAGGGTTTATTGGAGCAGTTGCCGGTTTTGAACTTTTAAGACTGCCGGTTACAGGGATGGAAATAAGAACAACAATAAGGTTTGCCGGGGAGTTTGGGGGAATCTCACTGGTTGAGGCTCAGAGCAGCCAGAGTGGAGAGCTAATAGCAAGGACACAGCTCAAAATATTTTTAAATACTCAGCAGTAACAAAGAAATGAGAAAGAAGAGAGGGTTAAACATACCGGCGCTGGTGCACAGGCACAATGTCAGAATCCGTTTCTCGGAGGTGGATTCAATGAACATTGTCTGGCACGGCAATTATGTAAAGTTGTTTGAAGATGGCCGGGAGGCATTCGGAAACCATTACGGGATTGGGTATCTCGATATCTACGGGGCAGGTTATACTGCGCCTGTGGTGGAGCTTCACTGCTCCTACATTCAGCCTCTTACATACGGGGATACTGCTGTGATTGAGACTAAATACATTTACCTCCCCTCTGCAAAGGTCCGTTTTGAGTATGATATCTTCAGGGAGTCAGACGGAGCATTAGTTGCAACAGGATATTCACTACAGGTTTTCCTTGACAGAGAGGGTGCACTTGAGTGGAACAATCCTGAGTTTTACTTAAACTGGCAAAAGAGATGGATGGAAACAGAATAAAGCCCCGCAGGGTATATATAGCTTCAGATTCTCTCTATTCTCCGCTTGGTGTTACCACAGAGGAGAATATGAGGTCTGTGATGACGGGCAGGAGCGGAATCTCACTTATTGAGGACCCGGCGCTTTTTCACAGGGGTTTTTACGGAGCCAGGATAGGAAATGAGAGGTTTTTGAGTGAGGTAGACTCGCTTGGTGAAGATGTCTCAATTCTGGAAAAGAGAATTCTGCACGTGATTTATCAGGCACTGGATAGTAGTCAGGATTTGAGGGATGCTGTTCTCAACGGAGATACCAGGCTTATTCTGGCTACAACTAAAGGCGATATAGGAATGATTGAGGGAAAGGGAGATGAAATTGGCCCTCGTCCTTTTCCAGGATTGCTGGCAGAGAGAATTAACAGCTTTCTTGGACTTAAAACTCCTCCTTTGCTTGTATCTAATGCCTGTATATCAGGAATTAACGCAATCATAACAGGATCGCGACTTATTGAGGAGGGAAGGTGCGACCATGCAATTATTGTGGGAGCAGACCTTATGACCAGATTTGTTGTTACCGGATTTGAATCGTTCCATTCGGTGAGCGCAGGAATCTGCAAACCCTATGATGCAAAAAGAGATGGTCTTAACCTGGGAGAGGCTGCAGGTGCAGTTATTCTTACAGCAAACCGCCAGCTGGTTATGTATTCAGATCCTGTAGTGGTGGAGGGCGGAGCCCTTACCAACGATGCCAATCACCTCTCGGCACCATCAAGGTCCGGAGACGGACTGGGAACCGCAATGGCGGAGGCGTTAAGAGAATCGGCCTCAGCCCCTTCTCAGGTAGATTTTATAAATGCTCACGGAACCTCTACTCTTTACAATGATGAGATGGAGTCAAAAGCGGTTCATTTTGCAAATCTGCAGGATGTGCCGGTGCAGAGTCTGAAACCATATTTTGGCCATACGCTGGGGGCATCGGGTGTTATTGAATCTGTTGCGGCTGTATGGCAGTTAAAAAACTCTCTCCTCTTTGGAACAAGGGGATATGAGGAGTCCGGGGTGCCGGAACCAATTAAGGTATCTGCACACCACAGAGAGACGGAACTTCAGAGGTGCATCAAGAGTGCCTCGGGATTCGGAGGCTGCAATGCGGCAGTGGTTTTTGCAAAGGAGTCTGCATCAAATTCAAAGTCATATAAGGAGAGATATGAGTGGAGGGAGATCTCTTCATTCATGCTTAAGGGTCAGGGCGATTTTGACACAGTTATACGTGAGAGGTACAGAGAGCTTGAGCTTAAGGATATTAAGTTCTTTAAGATGGACGATATGTGCAAGATGGGAGTTATTGCAACGGCAAACCTAATGAAGAGTGTTTCGCAGGAGGAGAATCTTTCAAACTTTGCCAAAGGGATGTATGTGGCAAACTCCTCATCATCGATGGATACAGATGTCAGGCATCAGAAACTTATTGATGAGGGTGGGGATCTGGCAGCAAGTCCCGCAGTGTTTGTATATACTCTGCCAAATATTTTGAATGGTGAGACCTCAATCAGAAATAAATTTCAGGGTGAAAATACATTTTTTGTAACTGCAGAGAGCAGAAAAGAGGAGATTCTGGAGGAGATGAAGGAGATGGCACTGGGTACAGGACTTTCTCTGCTGGTAACAGGCTGGTGCGAGTTTTTCGCAGGGAAATATGAGATTAATTTCAAACTCTTTAAAAAAGAGCGATATGGCAACTGATGTTTATATTGGCGGACTTGGATGCGTCACGGCCCTCGGAAAAGGGGTTGACTCCCAGCTCAAAAGGCTCAAGGAGGGAAAGGGTGGGCTTGGAAAGCTGACACTCTTTAAAACCAGCCATGAGGCTACTGTTGGAGAGGTCCCTCTCTCAAACAAAATTCTGGCTGAATCCCTGAACCTGCCGCCGGTAAAGGAGTATTCCCGTACAACCCTGCTTGGTCTGGCAGCAGCAGCTGAGGCATTGTCAGATTCCGGAATTCAGAGAGATGGATTAAGGATAGGATTCATCTCTGCCACATCAGTTGGAGGAATGGATGTAAGCGAGCTATTTTACAGGGAGTATCACAATGATAAAAACAGAGGTAAGCTGAGGCAGCTCATTGGGCACGATTGCGGGGCATCTACCCAGTTTATGTGTGAGCAGCTTGGAATCAATGATTTTTCAACTACAATCAATACAGCCTGTTCATCTGCCAACAATGCAATTATGCTAGGAGCCAGAATGATTAAA
>Ga0075012_10007158_pt1 | contig 10024 bp, 7 predicted proteins | sample All_14_2_FD_71474 | JGI IMG/M metagenome (GOLD analysis project Ga0075012, IMG submission 71474) | Freshwater microbial communities in response to fracking from Pennsylvania, USA - Allegheny Zone_MetaG_DW_15 | ecosystem: Environmental > Aquatic > Deep subsurface > Groundwater > Drilled... | reverse complement strand
TGTCTTGCATCCTGATTGCGAGCATGATTTTCCGACGGAAATGCGTGAAGCCGCCTACCTGTTGTTTGACAAGGTTCTGAAACAGGACGAGTGACCGTCCGGGCGGGGCGGTTCGCGAGGACGAGTCAAAGGAACCCGAACGTTCGTGAGAACTTCGGCCGCCAATTCAGTCGATGGAAGCGGAGTCCCAGAAAGCCTGGGGTGACGCGAGGACGCTCCAACCCCGGCTATTCTCAAAATCAAAGTTCCCGTCGCCCTAGTTTCTGCGTGGATCACGCTGGCTGTGCTCAAGCCTGAAGCGAAGGATTTTCGGCAAATAAACGCTCTACGGGGAGAACGCATGGGCGTTTGTTGAACTTCGCAGGGCTGCATGGCTATACTTCTGAGTGAGATGGTTGCACAGCAACGCTTATTCTTTATGTCACCACCACTTCCGGCAAATGGCGCAAGTGGGGGGAAGGCCGGAAAGGGTGCCGATTCATGGCGGGCGAGGGGACGCAGGAGAAAGATCTGGCAGCCGAGAAGCAGGCGCAACGGGGGCTGAAAGGAGTCGTGGCTGCTGACTCCAAGATCTGTGATGTGAACGGCGAGATCGGTCAGCTAATTTATTATGGCTACGATATCGATGAGCTGGCCACGCGCAGTACCTTCGAGGAGGTTGCCTACCTGCTCTTCAAGGGCGAACTTCCGAATGCGACGGAACTCGCCAAACTCAAAGAGCAGTTGGCTCACCACCGCGAGTTGGAACCCCCAATTCTGGAGTTCCTGAAGAGTTTGCCCCCGTCCACACCGCCCATGACGGCCTTGCGGTCAGCCGTATCGATGTCCGGGGTTTATGATCCCCTGGCGGAAGATGATTCGCCTGAAGCGAACTTCGAAAAGTCGATCCGCCTGACGGCGGAAATGGCGACGATGGTCGCCGCGATTCGTCGGTTGCGCGACGGCAAAGAGCCAGTGGCTCCACGCAGCGATCTCAGCCATGCCGCCAACTTCATGTATATGCTCAATGGCGAAGTTCCTTCCGAGGACGCCGCCAAGGCGATGGACCTGATTCTGATTCTCCATGCCGAGCATGGCCTGAACGCCAGCACGTTCGCCGCTCGTGTCATCACGGCCACCCTGACCGATATTTATTCGGCAGTGACAGGGGCAATCGGCGCCTTGAAGGGACCATTGCACGGCGGGGCCAATACGGAAGTGCTCAAGACGCTGGAAGAAATCGGCAGTGTCGACAAGGTGAAAGCCTATGTCGAGGAAACCCGTGCCCGTAAAGGGAAGTTCATGGGTTTCGGACATGCGGTTTACAAAGTCGAAGATCCGCGAGCCAAGCATCTGAAGGAATTGTCGCGACGACTGGGCATCGAGACGGGCGATCCGAAATGGTATGACATTTCGATCGCGATGGATCAGGAAGTCCAGACGGCGATTCACAAGCCGTGCAACGTCGACTTTTACTCAGCCAGCTTGCAGCATTACATGGGAATTCCGGGCGACCTGTTTACCTGTGTGTTTGCGACCAGCCGCATTGTTGGATGGTGCGCCCACGTGCTGGAACAACTGAGCGATAACAAGATTATTCGGCCATCGTCGAATTACATTGGCCCAGCCTTGCGGCATTATGTCTCTGTTTCCGAACGAGAGTAAGTCGATTGTCTTCCCTCCGTCATGGGGCTTCCTGGATGAAGCGTTGAGGAGGGAATGCCGGTTGTTCGGAATAGTGTTTGCTGACACACCATTTTACATCGAAAAGGCAAAGCCTGGGTGCTTTCAGGCTTTGCTTGTTGATTTGCTCGAATTCTTCAGGAACTGACTCCATGCCTTTTACTCTCCCCCCACTCCCTTATCCACAAAACGCGTTGGAGCCCCATATTGATGCCAAAACGATGGAAATCCATCACACAAAGCATCATCAGGCCTATATCAACAATGCGAATGCGGCTTTGGAAAAGGCCCCCGAACTGGCTTCCCAATCAGCGGAAGAACTGCTGAGTAACCTGAGTGCAGTCCCTGAAGAAATCCGCACTGCCATTCGTAACAACGCAGGGGGACATGCGAATCACTCCCTATTCTGGACGCTGCTGTCACCCAATGGCGGTGGTGCTCCCAGCGGTGCTTTGGCCGCTGCGATTGATGCCACGTTCGGAAGTCTGGACGAGTTCAAGAAAAAGTTTGGGGCTGCCGCGACTTCCCGTTTTGGCAGCGGATGGGCCTGGCTGAGCGTTGACCAATCAGGCAAGCTGATTGTTGAAAGTACAGCAAACCAGGACAGCCCGTTAATGGACGGTCATAAGCCCGTACTCGGCTTGGATGTCTGGGAACACGCCTACTACCTGAACTACCAAAACCGCCGCCCGGATTACGTTTCGGCCTTCTGGAATGTCGTCAACTGGCCGGAAGTGGAACGTCTTTACGCTGCGGCCGGTGGAAAATAATGAATCGCCATTGACTCGTCGCTTTGCGGTGGGATGAGGATTCGTTGAAGGAAAAGCCGTCGAGGTTCTCAACGGCTTTTCCTTTTGAAGCGTTCAACGCAGCAAATGAGGCGTACGACGTCATTGGAAAGCCCCCTGCGCGAATGTCCCTCCGAACGCAGTCGGTGAGCTTCCCCGTGCCCTCGTGTTGACGAGCCCTATCCGCTATTCACTGCCCACTAACCACTCTCTCACTCAGCAGCCGCATCGACGGCTTTGAGAAGTTTCATCACGTCTTCGTCGTTCCACGCCTTGTCACACATTCCCAATGGGGCGCGGGGTCGTCCGATTTCGACTCCATGTTTCAATCGGACGGCGGCTTCCAGAAAACTCCAGGTGGAGCCTGAGCCGAGCACTTCTGCAATTGCTGCCTGAAACTGCAACATAAAGCGTTGCGTCTGCATGGAGGGCCGTTCTTTGGCGGCGAACCAGACCTTGCGGCAGGCGGTGCCCCAAACGTTATAGAAGGTCCCAATGGCTCCGACGACTCCAGAGAGAATGGCGTGGGCCATCAGTTCATCAGCGCCACTGAACAGCTTCAGGCGATCGGCAGTAGCTTTGTGCAGCAGGCCGATCAAGTTCAGATCAAACGAGGTCATCTTTAAGCCCGCGATATTCGGAATCGCGAGGAGCCTCTGGGCATAGTCCTGAATGCCGATTCCCAGCTTATGAGCCGGTTCAAAGTGATAGACATACAGGGGCAGTTCTCCAGCGGCACCAATCTCGTGATAGTGCTGAAAAACCACGTCCGACGAATAGCCATAGTAAATCGGAGCAACGGTGGAGATAGCGTCAGCCCCTGCTTTCGCCGCGTGTTTGGCCAGTTCAACGGCTTCGGGAGTGGTCATCGCTCCGACGTGTGCCATGATCGTCAGACGGCCTGCAGCAGCTTCGACGGTGGCTTCGAGGATGGCCTTACGTTCGGCCACCGATAGCAGTGGCCATTGCCCAGTCGAGCCCGTCACGTACAACCCGTTGAGACCTTCGGCAACAAAACGCTCGACGAGTAGCTGCACGCTCTCAAGATTCGGGCTTCCCGCAGCCGTCATGGGAGTAACCAGGGCGGGCCAGAGACCGGCAAAAGTTTTCGGCATACTTGGCATTCTAGGAAGAAAGGGAAGCCCGGCGAGAAATTCTCGCAGGAAGATTCCTGGATGGCGAACAGCGTTCTTTTTCGCAAACCATGAGGCCGCTTGGCGCCTCCGATGCATTAAGCATTCCGTGGCCGAGAGGAAGATTCAAGCAAAGGCGGCTTCTGATCAAATTGCGACAAACGCCATTTGAGAGGGTCTGGCCGATTGCCCACTAAATCTGATTGGCGGGGAACCGGAGCGGACCGGCTCTACGTGCCACTGTGAAAGGGGACGATTCATTGGCTCGCGAGTAGCCTTCCTACTCGCCCTAAAGCTAGTAATCAACAAACTCCATATCGCCCATCTTCGATGCGTGCCTGTCATTTCTTAAGAAATCCTCGGAGGCGTTGTGATTAACCTCATGACTGCCATACAATTCGGCCGCCAAAACACCGGGCGGACTTGCCGCAACTGGGCCGGTGCGGCAAGTTGCTTCTGAAGAATCGGGGCTGACCGGCTCTGAACGCAAAGTTTCCCCTCAGGAACCAGACTTGAGGGCCGTTGACGGTGTGAAGATCTTATGGATGTGGTACTGGCCCGCTATCGAATTCCGGGAACACTGGTCGACGTTGAACGCCGCGCGGCAGATCTCGCGTTAGAGCAAACGGTCGAAATCCCGGAAGCGCTAGTTCAGCAGGTTGGTCTGAAAGCCCATCAAGTGGGGCAGATTCGGCAGATTCTTCCGCTGGAGACTAGCGAGCAACTGTTTGAAGTGGAGATTGCGTTCCCCGCAGACTTTGCTAGTGGTGGCCTGGGCCAACTGTCGAATTTGCTGTTTGGCAATATTTCTCTCAAGCCCGAACTACGACTCACTGCGGTTGAGCTTCCCCCCTGTGTCCTTTCCCAGTATCAGGGTCCTCGTTTTGGCGTGCCGGGGCTGCGCCAGTTATTGGGCATTCAGGGTCGTCCGCTTCTGGCCACGGCGTTAAAGCCTCGTGGCGTCCCGGTCGCATTGCTTGCCAACTGGGCACGCGAGTTTGCCCTCGGCGGTGGTGATCTGATCAAAGACGACCACAACCTGGTCGAGCCACATTTTGAAGCGTTTCTGCAGCGCGTTAACACTTGCCAAGCGGCCATTCACGAGGCCGAGCAAACATTGGGGCGGGCGGTTCCCTATTTGCCTAATCTGGCCGGTCCTGCCGATCAGATGCCGCGCCGCATTGAAGCCTGCTTGAAACTGGGAGTGACTGGTTTCCTCGTGGCTCCGTTTCTGGTGGGGCTGGATACGCTGACCTCCTGGACGGCGACTTATCCCGCGTTCTGGTTGGCTCACCCAACCTTTGCAGGAGGTCATCTGCATTCGCCTCAGCACGGGATGGAAGCGAGTTGGCTGCTGGGGACATTGTTCCGTCTGGCGGGTTGTGACGGGACCATTTTCCCAAATTCCGGGGGCCGCTTTTCCTTCACTCCGCAGACCTGCCAGGAAATATCGGCTGCCGCCCGAAACCCATTGGGCCACTTTCCCGCAATCTGGCCATCTCCGGCTGGGGGAATGTCGTATGACCGATTGCCCATGATGGCTGAGCAATATGGAGCAGACGCCCTCTTTTTAATCGGCGGTGCGTTGCTGAACGATCCTGCCGGATTGCAGGCCGCGACGAGGCGCTATCGCGATTCCCTCGGACAGCTGTTTCCGGATGCTCAAGAGGTCCCGCCAGAAGGTTTTTCCTCGGCGTGCGAATGGCGGCCCCGTTCACGAGGAACAAATCGGGAGAGCAATGGTCTCGCGACCGATCATCTGAGGTTTCTGGAAGGCTTCCAATGGAAGGGCCGTTCCCGAACGGCCTACAAGGAGACTGCCGACCTGCCATTTAAAGGGGTGGAGCGGACGGAATTGATTGGCCAGTTTGGGGAACAGGCCGACTTCGATTTGCGGTATTTTGAAATAGGCCCCAGCGGCCATTCCAGCCTAGAAAAGCATGTCCATACGCATGTCATTATTGGTGCGCGCGGTCAGGGCCATCTGCGAATTGAGGGGGAAACCCGCACCATTCGGCCCTTTGATATTGCGTATGTCCCTCCCCTTCAGGTCCACCAGCTGTTGAACGAAAACGCTGAGCCGTTCGGCTTCTTCTGCATTGTCGATCGACAACGCGATAAGCCGCAACCTCCTTAACGTCTTTGCGGAGTTCCCACCGAACACAGTCGGTGGGCTTCCTTCAGGTGAGGGTTAACGGTCGAGCGAGTCCTTGTGGGTGGCGGCGGTGATGACCAGTTCCACGCGATAGCCGGGGGCTGCTAATTCGGTGTGCACGCAAGCTCGCGACGGGGCGTGTCCTTCGGGGACCCAGGCTTCCCATTGCCGGTTGAACTCGTCCAGATCGTTAGGATCAGGCAAATAAATCAACACTTGAAGCAGCCGCGTTTTGTCGCTTGCGACGCGTTGAAGTGTGGTGTCGACTTGTTGAAAGACACGAGTAAACTGGTCTGAGGCCGATTCCTCGGGGTCTTCGGGAACTTCCACAAAGTAGGCCACGCCTTGATGCACAACGGCATCGGCCCATCGACGGGTCACGCCATGGCGCTGAATCGTTGACAACTTGCTCTCCTTGATCCGAATACGTTTGTCGGGACGGCCACGAGTCTGGCAGAGTCAAGGCATCCCGTGAAGGGACTTACGGGGCAGGGCGGCGACGGCTTGTTGAAATTCGTCGGGGCTCGTGAATCGCTGGGAGGGATCTCGAGCCAAAGCTTTTGCCAGAAAATTCGCCCATTCCTGCGGGATCTCCGGGTTGAACTCACAGACGTTGGGCCAATCCAGGCGGCACATGGTGGTTATCGTGGCGGCCAGCGAATTCTGTTTCGGAAGTGGGAGGGTGCCGGTCAACGCTTCAAACAGACAGGCGGCCAGGCTGAAGAGATCCCCAGCGGGAGTGACATCGCTTTTGCCGAGCAGGACCTCGGGCGCCTGGTACTGAAAATCAACTATCTGCAGTTTGCCGCGCGTGATGTTGTACATTGTTTCCTGGACTTCGCCGCGTAACAGGGAGAAATCACCGAGCTTGGCGGTTCCCTGTCCATCAAACAGGAGGCAGCTCGGGTTAATATTGCGGTGGACCAATCCTTTGGTCGCCGCCATTTTGAGGGCGGCCGAAATATCGAGTGCCAGATGATGGACATCGGCCAAGGGTAAGGGCTGGCTGGTGCGCTGCAATCGGTCGCGGAGGCTTCCGCCGGGAAGGTTCTCCATCGCCAAATACCAGAGCGTCTGATTGCGTCGGCGGACCATACCACCCCGCAACAGCCTGACGATATTGGGGTGTTTCATCCGCCCCGCTTGAGGGACCGCCCTGAGAAACCGTCGGATTTGTTCGGAATCCGATTGAAAATCGCGCGGATAAATTCGCAGAGCGACTGTCGCGGTTTGAGAATTACGGCGGTACCACTTGGCCCGATAAAGTTCACCTCCGGCGCCGACGTGGAGCCGTTTCAGTAAGTCAAACGACGGGATGATGCCCGTACCTTCATATTCCAGATCGACCAGATAAGCGGTTTTCGCGAACTTCAGTTCATCGCCGGGTTTCAGGGGACGGGGAGCCGTGACGGCTTTCCCGTTTATCTGGGTTCCCCCAGGCGTATAAAGATCATACACATGCCAATCCCGGACCTGGCAGGCCAGTAACGCATGACGGACGCCGACTTCATCGTCAGGAACGGTCAATGGCATATTTGCCTGCCGGCTGACGAGAACGGTTTGTGAGGGGGAAAACCGTTTAGGAGCTTCCGTCGCACGCCGCCGTTGCAGCAGGAGCGTGGGGCCAACAATCCGCTGAGGGGTGCGAAGCGTCGGAACCAGCGTCTTGGGAGCCGATTTCTTGGCGTCGAACATGGGAAGGACGCGACGGGAATGCAATCCCAGCGATTTGAGCTTCTGCTCGATTTGGGTCGCACTGCGGTAATGGCGCCGGTTGACATCTTTATGGATCATGCCCTCCAGGACTTCCGCCAATCCCAGGGACAGATGGGGCAAACGGCTGGACCAATCTTTTAAGCCCAGATGAGGATCGGCATGCCAAGCCAACCATTTCGGAACCTGCCCCGGTTGCTGGTTGGCAAAACCGAAGAGGTTCGGGAATTCTCCGGCAGCAGCCATCTCGATGCCGATGAATCCTAAGCAGTAGAGATCCGATGCGGGGCCGCATTCGCCGAAGTGGCTATCAATGACCTCGGGAGCCTGATAGCGGGGCTTTCGCCAGCGATCGGGAATGGGTTTTTCCGATTGAAACCGATAGCCCAGAAAATCGCCGAATCGGACATCGCCGCGACCGTCGACATAGAGATTCTGGGTGGATAGCATCCCGTGGGCTATGCCCCGTCCGTGCAGGTGATTCAAACCTTCCAGGCATTGCAGCAGTACCCCCGCAATCAAATCGCTGGAAAGAGGGCCGTGCCGTTCCAGAAGTTGGTCCAATGTGCATTGGACATCCTCCATGACCAGAACGCCAGACGGGTCGAAATTATGGAGTGTCAGGAGTCGTTGGTGACTGTTCCGCTTGAGAAACTCGGCTTCATCGGTCAAGCGCTTCTGGTGCGCATCGTTCATCCGCGCATCGGGAGTGAGCTCTTTAATCAGATAGCGTTGATGGAGGTTTTCATCTTCCCCTCGCCAAATTCGCCAGATGGGAGATTCGCTCAAGACATTTAAAGATTTAAGATTCATCACAACTTCTCAGAATTCAAAATGCCATGTAAAATCGAGTCATCCTTGCTTAAGGCGACTGTTGATTTAGCGGGTTCCCAGATCGATTAATCGTTGATTGACAATGGTCGAGATCCGATCGAGTGATTCCTGGATCGAGTTGGCGGTCTCTTCAGCCAGCGGGTTCTCGGGAGCTTTGCGGGCGCGGGGCAGTTCCTGGTGAAGGCGGTGGATTAAGCCATTGATCTGCAGGTAGTGCTTTAACGCCACTTCGCGGTCACTCCGGGCTTCCGCTACGCGCGCTTCGGCAAGAGTCCGTCTCACCAGATCGAGTTGATGTTTCATCAGGGGGAAGTGGTTCAACCCACGCAGGCTATCGAGCTGCATCAGAAATTCGACGGATTCGGTCCGCAAGCGGCTTTCTGACAAACGGCGCACCGTATTGGTGGCTGGAGGGGGAGCACTAGCCAAGATCAGAATGGCAAGAATGACACCGGCCACGGCTAAGATCGTGGTATTGGAAATCTCCCATGTTTTCTTCTTAAGAACGACTTCTTTATTCCGGCTACGTTCGCCTGACGGCAAAGACCGACTAAAATCCCGCTGCAAAGTCAGCTGGGTCTCTGCAGTGGGTTGCAGGACCGCGTCGTCGAACCAGACGGTCCGCTGCCCAGATGGAAGGGATTTTTTGTCGAGATAGATCGAATACATCATGCGATTCGTGACGTGGTACACACCATCGCGAAGCTCGACAACCAATTCTCCTTGGAGCCCGGGGTCCGTCAGGCAAATCCCGGCGGTCGCCGTTGTGCCAATTCGGACGGCCTCTAACCCCAACTGGAATTCCCGTCCTTGATCTGGTCCCTGTAACACGCGAATTTTGGCCGACATAGTTCCGCCACTTTACGCCAGCTGGCGATTGATTTGTGAGATGCCCTCATCCTGAGATGAGTCTAGGATAAGATCTTGTTCCGGGGTTAATAACCTAATTCGCGCCTTGCGGCCAAAACGAAGGGTGCCGATACGATCAGCAGGCAGGCCAGCATGACAACCATGCCGGGCCAGGTCACGTGGACTTTGCATTCCTCGGCGGCTCGTTCCAGCCGTTGCATCCTTCGAACGCGGGCCTGTTCGGCGAGTGATCGCAGACTTTCTTCTAAGGGTGTTCCTCGCTCTACAGACGTACGAATGAGCAGGGCCGCTTCGACCACATCGTCATCCTGGTAGCGTTCCGCCCAATCGCCGAGTGCTTCGATCAGCGTCTTGCCCAAATCGACGTCACGAATCAACTGAGAAAGCTGCGAACCCAAGGGATGCCCGCGATTCTCTTCTGCTGCTGTTCTTAGGGCATCCAGGACGCCTGCCCCTCCTGACTCCATCATGACCGCGGCCAGTTCTAGAGCGAATGGCAACCGTGCCCGAACTTTCCGGCGATAGGCCCGAGCTTTCTGCAAGGTGAGTTGCAGCAGCAACCAACCAAGGCCAATTGCGACCCCAAAGAAAATGATCGTTGCCTCAAATGTGGCGAAGCCAAGGACCGTGCGAGTCAGAAGAGCCGAGAGAATCGCCCACGGCAGAGCCTGGGCCTGACGCATGGCAACCGATTCCGCGCCTGTTAAGGGTCCTGGATCGACCAGACGAGTCTCGCTTTCAATACGCCCCATGATGCGGGGGGCGAGGTTTTGATAGACACTGGCCAGCCGTAAGATCAACGGCTCGAACAGGCGAAACCAGAATAATCGACGGCAGGCCACCCGCCGATTCCGTTCGCCAGGTTCCAG
>Ga0075012_10007156_pt1 | contig 10026 bp, 5 predicted proteins | sample All_14_2_FD_71474 | JGI IMG/M metagenome (GOLD analysis project Ga0075012, IMG submission 71474) | Freshwater microbial communities in response to fracking from Pennsylvania, USA - Allegheny Zone_MetaG_DW_15 | ecosystem: Environmental > Aquatic > Deep subsurface > Groundwater > Drilled... | reverse complement strand
AGTCAGCTTTACCTACCAAGTCGTGGACGCAACATGCTCCTCCAACGGCAGCATTCAAGTCACCGCCACAGGCGCAGTTGGCACTTTGAACTACCAACTGAGCGGGCCATGCCTCCAGTTGCCTTTAATCCAGCAATCGCCCAATTTCAACAACCTGCCACCCTGCCAGTACACCTTGACCGTCACAGACGGCGGGAATGGCTCTTCGGCATCCGAAACCGTTACCGTTGGTGGCAGTTACCAAAATCCTGATTTAGGACTGGTTTGCGGAGCATGTGCGGTGGAGGCAATCGTGACGGGCGGAGCAGCACCATTGAGTTTTGCCATCTCCACAGCTGGCCTGGGCGGTCCCTACCAACCTAACACCCCTTCTGACAACCCCATTTTCACAAACGTCCAAAGCGGTTCGAGCTACTGGGTGAAAGTAACAGATGCCTGTGGTAATTTTTCGGTAGAAATGTGCCAGACTGGTGGCGATGTTGTGACGAATTTCACATACGAATTGGACACAAGCGGCCAGTTGATTGTGAACCAAGTCGTTGGAGGAAGTGGTAGTTATTTATACACACTGACAAGCTCGAACGGCATGACCTCCAACACGACAGGAGTATTTCCTGCTTCCACTTGGGGCTGTAATATGACCATGTCGGTCTCCGATGGCTGTACCTCTTTTACTAAGAACGTTACCGTCCGGCCAAAAATACTGTCCATCTGCACCAATTTCGCAGACGGTACAGCCAGCTTGGGGACAGTCCTGAACGGCATCCCTCCCTTCACCTTCAATTATATTTCACCCGACAACATAGTGACTTCCAGCCCAACATCATCACTTTCAGGGCTGCCGATAAATGCCAGTTACTACTTGTTCCAAGTCGTTGACGCCTGTGGTAACAAGAGCGAGGCTGTTTACAAACAGAAAAAATATCCGCTGTTTCTCCAAACACCCATTGATTGCGATGAAACTAGCATCTCCATGTACACCCCCGATGGAGGCTGTGGCGGTGGTTACGATGCCGATAGCTGGCCGTTCACGGTGACTTGTTTATCCTGCACGCCCGTCGTCATTGGCCAAGTGGACACAAACGGGGTTTCTCTGGAGTTCAACGGCATCACACCTGGCAACTGGGAACTTGCCATTGAAGATGGCTGCAATGACCAAATGAACTGCCATGATTCGCTCGTTCTAGTGCTGGAGCCGCTCTGTGACTCTGTGAAAGCGTATTTGGTGGACCGCTTCTACTGCGACAATGGAGCTGTTTCGGACAGGCCCATGAATACTTCCAACGGCACTTACAAATTCTTTGACAGCAACGGAACATTGCTGGAAACCAACAGCACTGGGATTTTTCTGGTGCCCGATTCGGGCAATTACAAGGTGACGCTGAATTTGCCGATTTGCGGTAATTTCTCAGAAACAATCAACCTAGGCTATTGGAAAGCCGTCAATCCTGTGATGAAAACTTATTTGTCGAACGCAGTGGTTGGGGGCAAATGCAGGCCAGTTTATCAATTGGTCATTGACCCCACGGAAGGGCCGTTTTATTTGACTGGAGGCCCAAACAATATTTCCGTGCTGATTGATGAGGATGATTTGACTTCAAATTGCTTGAACTACAGTGTTAATGGATTGCTGCCCGGCGAGTACGAGCTTGCAGAAGTGGACCATTGCCAAACGAAACACCTTCATCTACCTGCTCCAGTTTACGACCTGCAAGCCGAACCCTTTGGCAATTGTCCGGGCAGTGGAACCGTCACTGCCACGGGAGCCAAGAATCTGCAAGGATGGCAGGCGTGGGGAATTGCCAACAACGCCAACATCACATGGCCAAATAGCATCACTGACAATTACAGTTTGGATGCAGTGGGGCCTGTCAACTCACAATCTGGCTCACCTTATACATTTACCAATATTTCTGCTGGGGCGCATTTCGTGTTTCTTTACACGCTCGGTGCCAAATGCCCAGTTGATACCGCTTTTGTGGTGGTTCCAGAGGCGGATACTATCAGTTTCGACGTGTCTAGTGGGATTTTGTGCGATGGAGCAAATACAACATCCTTCAATTTCGAATTTTTAAGTGGCAAACCGCCGTTTGTCATTGAACAAGTGGACTGCAACAATCCGTCCGTAGTCATTGCCACACACGCTTTGCAAGACTCCACACTGTCTATTTCCGGTTTCACGATTGGCGATTATTGTTTCCGGCTAATTGATAGTTGCGTCACGAGTGCCGACTACCAGTTTTCGGTGCAGAATTTTCAAGATGATATTGAGTTCTTTTTCAACTGCGATAACACGATAACGCTAAAAGTTGACAGCTTGAATGCAAGTTATGAGTGGCTGGACGAAGCTGGCAACCAGATTGGCAATACGCACAAAATCACCGTGCCAAACCCTGGGGCTGACGCCAGTTTCACTGCCTTGGTGGACATCGGGGAGTGCATCGTGGATCGCACCATTTTGGTGCCAGCAACGGAGATTGTGCCACTTGTCAGCATTGAAGGCAAGTCCAAATTATGCCAAAATGAAACCGTCACACTGAGTGCTTTAGTATCCAATGGCACACAATTACTCTGGGACGATGGCTCCACATCACCAACCATAAACACCTCAACATCAGGCACTTACAGCGTTGTTGCCACAAACAGCTTAGGCTGCACCGCCACCGATGATTTCACGCTCACGATGGACATTCCATTAGTTGACATCCAGGTATTGAGTGGCGGGAGTGGTTTTGGGTTGAAATGCTTTCAAGATAGCAATGGCATCTTGTTGGCAACTCCAACAGCTGGCATTGCGCCTTTCATTTTCGAGTGGTCGAATTTGGAACAAACGCCCCAAATCGAAAACCTGAAAGCTGGACATTACTCGGTCATTCTCACGGACTCCATCGGCTGCAAGGACACCGCCTTGGTCACGCTCACCGAGCCTGATTTGTTCGAACCATTTTTCGATTATTATTCCCCAAAATGCTTTGGCACTGACGATGGCTTCATCAATATTCCAGGGTGGAATGGTGGGGCTGGAGATGTAAAAGTCAAAATGATGGGGTCGGTACCACAAGCCGTACCAATCAATTTTGACAACCTGCCAGGCGGTGACTATTCCGTAGAGGTATTCGATGCAAACGGCTGTACCGTGGACACCATTTTCACACTCGACCCACCTGCTGAATTGTTCATGGAGCTTGGGGAAAACCTCACCATCGAACTTGGCGACAGCATCTACCTGAACCCGCAAATCAGCTTCGAACCTGTTGATTCTTTCCTTTGGAGAACGAACAACTCCCTGCCAATCAATGAGTTAGCAGCCTGGACGATGCCGCTGCAATCTTCTTATTTCCAACTAACCGTCTGGGACGATGAGGGCTGCCCCGTGCAGGACCGAATTGATGTGCGGGTAATCAAAGACCCAAACATCTACGTTCCAAATTCCTTTTCGCCCAACAGCGATGGCATCAATGATTTCTTCACGGTTTACGCCAAAACCAGTGCTGTCAAGCAAATTAGGTCATTCCAAATCTACGACCGATTTGGGGAGCGAGTGTTTGCCCGTGAAAACTTCAATCCGAACTATGACCAGATGGGCTGGGATGGTCGCTTTGAGCAACAACCGATGAACCCCGGCGTCTTCATCTGGAAAGCAGAAATCGAGTTCATTGATGGCCGCATAGAACAGCTTTACGGCGACGTTACCTTGATGAACTAATACCCGCTTGTGGTCGGCCAATTTATTGGGCTAACCATGTAAACAAAAAAGGCGACCCCATCGGGGCCGCCTTTTTTTATAATGCAAAGCATAAGCTTGAAACTACATGTTCGCAATCATTTCATCGCCGAATTCAGAGCACTTCAACAAAGTAGCCCCTTTCATCAAGCGGTGGAAATCGTAGGTCACCCGCTTCTTCGAAATTGCCCGCTTCATGCCCTTCAAAATCAGGTCGGCAGCTTTCGTCCAGCCAAGGAAACGGAACATCATTTCGCCAGAAAGAATGACGGAAGATGGGTTCACTTTGTCCAAGCCAGCGTACTTCGGCGCCGTACCGTGCGTAGCTTCGAAGATGGCGTGACCAGTCACGTAGTTGATATTTGCACCGGGAGCGATGCCGATGCCACCAACTTGCGCAGCCAAGGCGTCGGAGATATAGTCGCCATTGAGGTTTAGCGTGGCAATGACGCTGTACTCAGCCGGGCGGAGCAGGATTTGCTGGAGGAATGCATCGGCGATGACGTCCTTCACGATGATTTTGCCAGCTTTAACGGCCTCGCTTTGGGCAGTATTTGCGGCAGCTTCTCCTTTCTCTTCCTTGATGCGGTCGTATTGCGCCCAAGTGAACACTTTGTCACCAAACTCATTTTCAGCCAGTTCGTAGCCCCATTCCTTGAATTTACCTTCGGTAAATTTCATGATATTGCCTTTGTGAACTAGCGTCAACGAAGGTTTTTTCTCTGCAATGGCGAAGTTCAAGGCACTGCGCACGAGCCGCTCCGTACCTTCTTTCGATACTGGCTTGATGCCAAGTGAGGACGATTTTGGGAAACGGATTTTCTTCACGCCCATTTCATTCTGGAGGAAATTGAGCAGTTTGTCGCAATCGGCAGAGCCAGCTTGGTACTCGATGCCAGCGTAGATGTCCTCCGTGTTTTCCCTGAAAATGGTCATGTCCACCAAATGCGGCTCCTTCACAGGTGAGGGCACGCCTTTGAAATATTGCACTGGGCGCACGCAGGCGTAGAGGTCCAGTTCCTGGCGCAGCGCTACGTTCAACGAACGGATGCCACCGCCTACTGGCGTGGTCAACGGGCCTTTGATGGCTACCAGGTGTTCCCGGATAATGTCAAGCGTTTCGGTAGGGAGCCAGTTGCCAGTTTGGTTAAAAGCTTTTTCACCAGCCAAGACTTCTTTCCAAACGATTTTTTTCTTGCCTTTGTAGGCCTTTTCAACGGCGGCGTCGAGCACCCGCACGGAGGCTGCCCAAATATCTGCGCCCGTGCCATCGCCCTCAATGAAGGGGATAATCGGGTCATTCGGTACTTTTAATTTACCTTTGGCAATCGTTACTTTTGTTCCGGTCATTTCGTTATGATTTTAGGGATTGAAGGATTGAGGGATTGAAAGATTGAATAAAATGGCCAAATGCCTTCATTCAATCTTTCAATCCTTCCAACATTCAATCCTTTTTTAAAAGCGGCGCAAAAGTACAACAAGTGCCTTTCTTTCGAAAGGTTTGCATCCTAATTTTCTTTGATAAAAACATGCGTTCAATTCTGTTTTTATTGGCAATCTGTGCACTAGCAAGCTGCAAAACCAAAATTGCGGCTTCGGAAGGCAATTGCAAAACCGTGGGCACCATCGTTGACTTCGACGGCCTCGACGGCTGCGGCTACCTCATCCGCCTCCATGATGGCAAACTGCTCAACCCGATTGAGTACCCAGAGGGTTTTTCCCCGAAAAAAAATCAAAACGTTCGCTTTGATTACCTGGTGCTGCACGACATGGCCAGCGTCTGCATGACCGAGTCGGAAATTGTGCAAATTACCTGCATTGAAGACGTGAAAGCGGAATCCGGCCCCGTGGACTGCTCCAAAATCAACAACCCCTTTGCCGTGAAATGGATGAGCGAGGCCATTGACCGAATCAACCCCGTCCGCATCATCAAGTACCAAGTTGGCGGCTCGTGGGCCTTCGCCTTTCAGGCCGAACCCAGCACTACCTTCCTCTACGACTGCGATGGCAGTCTCATCTGCCAATCCAACGGCGACCAAGAAGACGACTGCCACCGCCAGCACCTGAATCTTGTTTCTAAAGGCAAAACCATCTGGCAAGGCGAAGGTGTTTGGGATTGAATCAGGGATGAGGGATGATCTGATACATCCCTCATCTCTCATCCCTCACTCCTCATACCTATATCTATGACGAATCCAAATCTCGACGCGGAAGGCAGCCTGATGAGCAACGACGAAAAGCTCATCGAAAAGGCGCTGCGACCAAAGGAACTCGACGATTTCAGCGGCCAGCCTCAAATCGTGGACAACCTGCGCATCTTCATCGCTGCCGCCAATCAACGGGGCGAGGCGCTCGACCACGTGCTACTGCACGGCCCTCCGGGATTGGGCAAGACGACGCTTTCCCACATCATTTCCACGGAATTGGGTGCCAACCTGAAGCTGACTTCCGGCCCCGTCCTCGAAAAACCCGGCGACCTCGCTGGCTTGCTGACCAACCTGGAGAACGGCGACGTGCTTTTCATTGATGAAATCCACCGCCTGAACACAGTGGTGGAAGAGTACCTCTACTCGGCAATGGAGGATTTCCGCATTGACATCATGATTGATTCTGGGCCGAACGCTCGAAGCATCCAGATTGCCCTCAGCAATTTCACGCTGGTAGGAGCAACCACAAGAATGGGGCTACTGACTGCGCCTATGCGTTCCCGCTTTGGCATCACCTGCCACCTCGACTACTACGATGTCGAGACGCTGAAGCGCATTATTTTTCGCTCCGCAAAATTGCTAAACGTGCCCATAACGGATGAAGGAGCCTATGAAATCGCCCGTCGCAGCCGAGGGACGCCTCGTATCGCCAACCTGCTGCTGCGCCGCATCCGTGATTTTGCGCAGGTGAAAGGCAACGGCACAATTGACATCGAAATCGCTAAAATCGGACTCAATGCCCTGAACGTGGACGAAGGCGGCCTGAACGAAATGGACAACAAAATCCTGGATGCCATCATCAACAAGTTCAAAGGTGGGCCAGTGGGCTTGACGACCATTGCCACCGCAGTCGGTGAGGAACCCGGCACGATTGAGGAGGTGCATGAGCCATTCTTGATTATGGAAGGCTACTTGCAGCGCACCCCCCGTGGTCGGGAGGCGACGGAGAAGGCATACAAACATGCCGGCGTAGTGCCGAAGGGAAGGGCGGGGACGCTGTTTGAGTTTTGAAAAACAAAAAGGCTTTTGAGACATGGATGCTCAAAAGCCTTTTTCTTCAATAAATTATGGGCTGAAAGATTTACATCCACCCAATTCAGATTTCTATCCATTCCCCTTCCTATAATCTGCCAAAAATTGCGCAAGCCCCAAGTCCGTCAACGGGTGCTTCAACATGCCGAGGATGGCGCTCAGCGGGCAGGTGCAGACATCCGCACCGTTCTTCGCTGCTTCCACGATGTGCATGGAACTTCGGATGCTTGCCGCCAGAATCTCCGTTTCATAGCCTTGGATGGCGTAAATCTCGGCCATGTCCTTGATGAGTTGCATCCCATCCCAGTTGGAGTCGTCAATGCGGCCAATGAACGGCGAAACGTAAGTTGCTCCCGCTTTTGCCGCCAAAATCGCTTGCGCAGCCGAGAAAACCAGCGTGCAGTTGGTAGCAATGCCGTTGTCGGTGAAATAGCGGATGGCCTTCACGCCGTCCTTAATCATGGGCACTTTCACGACAATGTTCTCAGCGAGATTGGCCAAGTGCATGCCTTCCCGTACGATACCTTCGTAATCGGTGGCGATCACTTCGGCGCTCACGTCGCCTTCTACTAGTTCGCAAATTTTCTTGTAATGGTTTTCAATATTGGCTTGGCCAGTAATGCCTTCCTTGGCCATGAGGCTGGGGTTAGTGGTCACGCCATCGAGGATGCCGAGTTCTTTGGCTTCTTTGATGTCCTTCAGGTTGGCAGTATCAATGAAAAATTTCATAATTGCTTGATTGTTAGATTATTGAGTTGCCGAACTTATTGGCTTGGTTTACGGCTGTATGGGCCAATCCACACCAACTTGTTGGAAAACACTGGCAAAAATAGGACAGACTAGCATCTATTTTGAATTTTTCGGTTAGGACTAGCGCCTGACCAAAGAATCGATGGAAAACAGCCAATAATTTTCTAGAGAATTTTGCCACCAAAACCCCATCCTATCAATGTTTTTTGAATCCTTGTCACTTTATTTTAGGAAACACTTAACAACTGGACTGATATTTGCAAAAAACTAAATCGTCTTAAAACATTTATAATCCTATGGTACATTGCCCCTTCTTCAGATGAAGAAGGGGCTATTGTTTTTTAGTAGTGAGCCAGAAGGGTTGAAAGTTAGGCGGTAACTTCGAGTTACCGCCCAACTTGGCCCGCTCGACCAACCAATTTGACCCTCTTCCGTTTTTTTAAACGAAAACGGCCTTGGCAGTTTGCACTACCAAGGCCGTTTCATTTTCGCCTAGCTGTAGAATTAAGCTGCCTTGAATTTCTTCACGGCCTCCGTGAGTTTCGGCACCACATCGAACAAATCGCCTACCACGCCATAGTCGGCGGCCTTGAAGAAAGGCGCTTCTGGGTCTTTGTTGATGACAACGATGACCTTCGACTGGTTGACGCCTGCCAAATGTTGGATAGCACCAGAAATGCCAATTGCAATGTAAAGGTTTGGACGAATCGCAACACCCGTCTGTCCGACGTGCTCATGGTGAGGCCGCCAATCGGCATCTGCCACGGGGCGGCTGCAAGCGGTGGTAGCACCCAGCGACTTCGCCAAATCCTCGACGATGCCCCAATTCTCTGGGCCTTTCATGCCACGGCCAGCGGACACGACCAAACTTGCCTCTGGCAATGGCACGATGCCTTCTTCCCGCTTCACTTCTTTCACTTTCACCCGGCTGCTGGGTGCGGTGATGTCCAATGTTTCTACCGCAACCTCGTTGCCAGTGACCTTCACCGGAATTTCATTTCCCGCAAGGGAAACCAACTTGATAGGCGAGCTAATTTCGTAAGTGGCAATAGCCTTACCGGAGTAAACGCCTTTGTTCACCTTGAATCCACCTCCCGACAGATCCGGCAGGGACTTAACGCCAGCCACCGAGCCTGCATTGAGGCGGGCCGCCAAACGTCCGAGCAGCGACTTGCCCGTTGAATTATGTGACATGACGACCACAGTGGCGCCCAATTTTTCAACGGCTTGCGCAATGACCGAGGTATATACCTGACTGTCGAAATCCTGGATACCCCCAACATTGTAAACCTTGGATGCACCGTACACGCCCAATTGTCCAGCGTTTTGGACCGTGCCCAAAGTAATTGCAACGCAAGTTGTCCCAAGCAATTCTGCGGCCTGACTTCCATAAGTCACTGCCTCAAATGCTGCCTTCTTGAAATGGCCATTGGTGGCCTCTGCGAAAACTAGTACCATTTTGATTGGTGATTGGTGACTGGTAATTGGTGACTAGGGCAGCGTGCCCGCTAATCACCAATTACTAATCACTAATTACTAAATAACTTTTGCTTCTTCGTGCAGGAGTTTTACCAGCTCATCCATATTGTCTGGGCTGACCAGCTTCACGCCTGTTTTTGCCTTCGGCAAGGTGTAATTTACGGGAACCGCCAAATCTGGGAATTCCACCGCTGGCACCACTTGGAACGGCTTCGACTTGGCCTTCATGATGCCCATCATGTTGGGGATGCGCTGCTCCGCCATGCCTTTAGCGGCACTGACAACGAAGGGGGTTTGCACCTCCAACACCTCTACCCCACCCTCGATGTCCCGTTCCAAGGTGGCCGTATTTCCTGCGATGTCGAGCTTGCTGGTGTAGGAAATAAAGGGCAAATCGAGGTACTCGGCAACCATAGCGCCTACCTCTGAGCCATTGTAGTCAATGCTTTCCTTGCCGCAAAAAACGAGGTCGTAGTTTTGCGACTTGGCATACTCGGCGATTTGCTTCGCAATGAAAAGAGCACTCTTCGGCTCAGCGTCGATGCGGACGGCATCCGTGGCACCAATGGCCAGGCCCTTGCGGATGGTCTGGTCGTTGTCCGCACCACCGACGTTGATGATGGTGACGGTGCCGCCGTTCTTTTCCACCAGCTCGCAGGCCCGCACGAGAGCGTACCACTCGTCGTAGGGGTTCATGATGAAGGCGACGCCAGCATCGTTGAATTTAGTGCCATCGGGCGTGAAGGAAATCTTAGCAGTAGTATCCGGTGTTTTGCTGACGCAAACGAGAATTTTCATTTTTTCAAAAAATTTTATTCCGAAAGGGGCGCAAAT
>Ga0075012_10007153_pt1 | contig 10029 bp, 8 predicted proteins | sample All_14_2_FD_71474 | JGI IMG/M metagenome (GOLD analysis project Ga0075012, IMG submission 71474) | Freshwater microbial communities in response to fracking from Pennsylvania, USA - Allegheny Zone_MetaG_DW_15 | ecosystem: Environmental > Aquatic > Deep subsurface > Groundwater > Drilled... | reverse complement strand
CCACGGATACGATGATGAAGCCCTCATCGCGGATCTTTCGACGCGTACGGATAATGCCGGAATCGCTGGGAATGAAGGTGTTCCCATCCAGCGCCAGATAGCCGCTTTGTTCTTTGCCGATGACGCCGGGGTTCGGCCCGTTAAGGCGCAGGATGCTGCCATTCTCGGCCTCAATAGCGGTGGGCACCTGCAGCGCGCGCGCAAATTTCGCATGCTCGCGGATGTGGCGCGCCTCGCCATGCGTGGGAATGGCAATTTTTGGCCGCACCAGCTGGTACATGCGCTCCAGCTCCAGCCGCGCCGGGTGGCCCGATACGTGCACGAAGCCGTTATGGTGGTTGATGACCTCGACCCCTAGTTCGGTGATGCGGTTATGGATGTAGCCAACATTCCTCTCGTTGCCCGGAATGGTGCGCGAACTGAAGATCACCGTGTCGCCCGGGGCCAGGCGAATGGCCGGGTGTTCGCCACGCGCGATCTTCGAGAGGGCGGCGCGTGATTCGCCCTGACAGCCGGTGCAGATGAACGCGACCTTATCGCGTGGCAGCTGCATGCCCTGTTGGTCGGTCAGGAATTCAGGCACATCAATCAGGTAACCCGCTTCCTGCGCGGCGGCAACCATGCGCCAGATGGATTTGCCCGCCAGCGCCACCGAGCGCCCGGCCGACACGGCCGCGCGAATGACCGTTTCCAACCGCGCGATGTTGCTGGAGAAGGTGGTGACCACCACGCGCTGGTCGCACTGTGCGATGATGTCCGTGAGGCTGGTGCGCACGTCGCCTTCCGAGCCGGATTCGCCTTCCACGAACACGTTGGTGGAATCGCACACCATGGCCAGCACACCCTCGTCGCCATATTTGGCGAGGGTCTGCTCGTCCGTCGTTACGCCGATCTGCGGCGCGGCATCCAGCTTCCAGTCGCCGGTATGCATGACCACGCCCACGTCGGTGCGCAGGGCAATGGCGTGCATCTCGGGAATGGAGTGGGTGATCGGCACCATCTCGAAGCCGAACGGCCCGAGCTGGTAAGTTTCCCCGGCCTTCACCTCGTGCACCTTCGCTTTGCCTTTCAGCCCCTCTTCGGCCAGCTTATTCTTCAGCACCGCGGCGGTGAACGGCGTGGCGTAGATGGGGCAGCCGATCTCGGGCCAGAGATAGGCGACTGCGCCCACATGGTCCTCGTGCGCGTGTGTCAGAATCAGGCCGACGATGTCATTCTTGAACGCGGCCAGCGCGTCAATGTTCGGTACGACAATATCCACGCCCGGCAGGTAATCATCGGCGAAGCCGATGCCGCAATCGATGATGATCCACTTCCCCTTATAGCGGTAGAGGTTGAAGTTCATGCCGATCTCGTTACTGCCACCCAGTGGCACAAACAGCAGGTCGTTGTCGTATTGTTTGTAGTTGATGGCCATTTAGCCCCGTTTCTGGTGAATGCGGCACAGGCCGCGGATGGTCAGGTCAGCATCGACCAGGTCAATCATGCTGCTAGCTTCGGCGTAAAGCGGGGCAAGCCCGCCGGTGGCGATGACCTTGCACGGCTCACCGCGTTCGGCCTGAATGCGCGTGACGATGCCCTCGATCATGCCGGTATAGCCGAAATAAATGCCCGCCTGCATCGCCCCGGTGGTGTCGGTGCCCACCACTTTCTGCGGCTTTGCAATAGCCACGCCATGCAGCTTGGCGGCGGCGGCGCGCAGCGCTTCCAGCGACAGGTTGATGCCAGGGGCAATGACGCCACCAAGATATTCGCCCTTGCCCGAGACGACATCGAACGTGGTGGCGGTGCCGAAATCGATGACGATGAGCGCTTGTTTATGTTCCGCCCATGCGGCGTAGGCGTTGATGAGGCGGTCGGCCCCCAGCTCGCGCGGATTGTCGATGCGCACGGGCATGCCAAGGTCGATCTCCCCACCGGTGATGACCTGCGGATCGCACGATAGATAGCTGCGCACGAAGCTTTTGATGGCGAAGTTCACATCGGGCACCACGGACGACACGATGGATGCGGTGACAACCGACGGCTCGAAACCCTTGCCGCGCATCAGCGCGAACAGCCACACGGCGTACTCATCGGCCGTGCGGTGTACTTCCGTGCGGATGCGCCATTGCGCGTGCGTGGTGTCGCCCTCGCACAGTGCAAAAACAATGTTGGTATTGCCGATGTCGATGGCGAGCAGCACGGCCTATTCCTTGAAGAACACATCACCGGCGGAAATGCCCGTGATAGCCCCGGATTCGGCACGCACCAGCAGGCGGCCAGCGGCATCGATCCCGTCAAACACGCCGCCGATCTTTTTCTCACCGATGATGATCTCCACCTCGTGCCCAAGGCGGTAAGCGCGTTTTTGCCATGCCTTCTGCACCGGCTTGAAACCGCCACTCACCCACGCGTCGTAATGACTGATGAAATTGAAAATGAAGCGCGACAGTACGATCTTCGCGGAGATGATCTCCACGCCTGCATCGCGCAAGCACGCCGCCGGGAACATCACATGTTCGGGGAAGCTGTCGATATTGATGCCGACACCCACCACCACCCACTGGCGCTCGCGGCCTGAAGGTTCCTGCGTGGTGAAGGATTCAAGCAAGATGCCGCCAAGCTTGCGGCCATTGAGCAAAATGTCATTCGGCCATTTGCAGGCGATCTCCTGCTGCTGCGGCACAATACCATCCAGCGTTTCGGCAGCGGCCACCGCCGCCACGAACGAAAGCTGCGAGCAGGTCGCAAGGTCGCATTCCGGGCTGAGCAGGATGGAGACGAACAGGTTACCTTCGGCCGAGACCCACTCGCGGCCCATGCGGCCGCGGCCCGCCTGCTGGCGCTTCGCCCAGATCACCGCACCATGGCTGGCGCCGCCACCGGCTAAACGCTTCGCCTCTTCGTTCGTGCTGTCCAGCACGTCATACGAAAGAAGGTGGTAATCTTCGATCAGCTTACTCTCAAGGGACTTCGGCATTGTCCAAAAATACTCCGGCTGCGTTCGCGGCTGCATCAAGCAGGACCGAAGGATAGAGGAAGAAAAGCCCCGTCACAAGCGCGCAGATGAACAGCGTCGCCTTGCTCACGAACGGTACGTAACGCTCAAGGCCCAGCACCGGCTCGTCGAAATACATGAGCTTTACTACCTTGAGGTAGTAGAACGCCGCCACCACGCTGGTGAGCACGCCCACCACCGCGAGGGTGTAAAGCTCGGCTTCGATGGCGCTCATGAACACAAACATTTTTCCGTAGAAGCCCGCGAACGGCGGAATACCCGCCATGGAGAACATCATGATGAGCATGAACAGCGCCGCGCGCGGGTGCGTGCGCGACAGGCCTTTCAGGTCGTCGAGGTTCTCGACCTGCTCACCGGCCCGGCGCATGAACAGCACGAAGCCGAAGGTACCCACGCTCATGAAGATATACAGCGTGAAGTAGATGAGCACGGATTTGATGCCTTCCGGTGTGCCGGTGGCAATGGCAATGAGCATGTAGCCAATATGACCGATGGAACCATAGGCCAACAGGCGCTTGATGTTGGTCTGCACCATGGCACCGAACGCCCCCACCGCCATGCTTGCCACCGAAATGATGGCGAGGATGTTCTGCCAATCCGGCAGCATGTCGGCAAACGGTTGCATCAGCAGGCGGATGAACACCGCCAGCGCTGCGATCTTCGGCGCCGTGGCGAACAGCATGGTTACCGGCGTGGGTGCGCCCTGATAGACGTCTGGCGTCCACATATGGAATGGCACGGCGGAAATTTTGAAGCTGAAGCCGATGATCAGCAGCACCATGCCCACCACCGCGCCATAGGCCACGGCGGTCTGCACTTCACCTGTCGAGGTGAGCAGTTCGCGCATCAGGCTGAAATTGGTGGTGCCGGTATAGCCATAAACCAGCGAGGCACCGAACAGCATCAGGCCCGAGGCCAACGCGCCCAGCACGAAATATTTCAGGCCTGCTTCAGCGCTGAGCGTGTTATCGCGGTCGTAGGCGGCCAGCACATACAGCGCCAGCGACGAAAGCTCGAGGCCGAGATACAGCGTCAGCAGGTCGTTCGCCGAAACCATCACCATGGCACCCAGCGTGGAAAGCAGCACCAGTACGGGGTATTCAAAGCGCTTGTATTGCTCATGCGCCAGCCAGTCGAAGCTCATGCCGAGCACAAGCATGGCACTCACCAGAATGACCAGCTTAATGTACTGGCTAAATCCATCGGTAATGATGAGGTTGTTAAGCGCCAGTTCACTGGCCGAGTTGAGCGGGAACAGCGTCGCCGCCGAAAGCCCCATGCACAGAATGGCCAGCAGCGTGATGCCACCGGTGGCACGCGCTCCACGGAATGCGCCATACACCAGCAACAGGATGGCGCCCGCGAGCACAATGACTTCGGGCGTCAGGGTGGAAAGCCCGATCATATCCAGACAGGTAATCATTCTTCGTCTTCCTCGTGCGTGGTTCCGGCGTCGTCTTCCGGAATGATTTCATCGTCGGTCGCCTCGTCATCGGGGCTCGCAGCGTCGACTGCTTTTTCTTCCGTTTGCACAGATTCGCCCGGCAACGGGCGGTCCATGTGGTTCATCAGCGCGGTCACGCTGGGGCTTAGGCTGCGCGTCATGCTGGTGGGGTGAATACCCAGCCACAGCACCATGACGATGAGCGGCACAAACAGCAGCCACTCGCGCGGCGTCACGTCGCGCATCTTAGCAACTTCCGGGTTGGTGACTTCCCCGAACATCACGCGGCGGTAAAGCATCAGCATATACGCCGCGCCAAGGACGAGCCCCGTGGCCGCACCGATGGCCGCCCAGCTGGATGCCTGATAGGTGCCCACGATCACCAGCATTTCGCCCACGAAGCCAGCCGTGGCTGGCAGGCCGGCCGAGGCCATAGTGAACACCATGAAGAACGCTGCGAAATACGGCATGATGTTGGTGACACCGCCATATTGCGAGATCTCGCGAGTGTGCATGCGGTCATAGACTACGCCCACGCAGAGGAACAGCGCGCCGGAGACGATGCCGTGCGATATCATCTGGAAGTAAGCGCCCTCGATGCCCTGCTGCGTGAAGCTGAAGATACCCAGCGTGACGTAGCCCATGTGTGCGACCGATGAATAGGCAATCAGCTTTTTCATGTCTTCCTGCACCAGCGCAACCAGCGAGGTGTACACTACCGCAATGACCGATAGCACGAACACGAAATTGGCGAAGTAATGCGACGCTTCAGGCAGGATGGGCAGCGAGAACCGCAGGTAACCATAGGCCCCGAGCTTCAGAAGGATGCCAGCCAGAATGACCGAACCCGCCGTGGGTGCCTGCACGTGCGCATCCGGCAGCCAGGTATGCACCGGCCACATTGGCACTTTCACCGCGAAGCTGGCGAACAGTGCAAGCCACAGCCATTTCTGCACATCGAACCCAAGGCTGGGCCCGCGCTCCATCAGGGTCGGGATGTCGGTGGTTCCGAACGTGTAATACAGGTACAGCAGCGCAAGCAGGAACAGCACCGAACCGGCCAGCGTGTAGAGGAAGAATTTATAGGCTGCGTAGATGCGGTTCTTGCCACCCCAGATACCGATGATGAGGTACATGGGAATGAGCACGGCTTCGAAGAACAGGTAGAACAGCAGCAGGTCGAGCGCCGCGAATGTGCCGATCACCAGCGATTCGAGCACCAGGAACATGGCCATGTATTCAGCCACGCGGCTGGTGATGGAGCGCCAGCTGCACAGCACACAGATAGGCATGAGGAATGCGGTGAGCACGATGAGCCACAGCGAAATTCCATCCACACCCACATGGTAGTTGATGTCGTAGCCACGGAACCACGGCGTTTTCTCGACAAACTGGTAGGCGGCACTGGTGCCATCGAACCCAGCAGCGAGCGCGACCGCAAGGCCGAACACCACGAGCGTGGAGAACAACGCCGCCCAGCGGGCGCTGTCATCGCCATGGGCGCTGGTGCGACCCAGCGCATAAGTAATGGCCGCTCCAATGAGTGGCAGGACGATCAGACTGGTGAGAAGATATTGCACTGGATTACCCTAACATCACATACACAAGCCAGCTGATGAGGGCGACCACGCCGACCAACATCGCAAAGGCATAATGATACACAAACCCGGTTTGCAGCTGCCCGGTGCGCTTGGCCACCACGCGGCTGATGGCGGCGACCCCATTAGGCCCCAACCCGTCGATGACCTGCACATCGCCGCGCTGCCACAGGAAACGGCCTAGCACGATGGAGGGACGCACGAAGATGCGGTCATACAGCTCGTCGAAATACCATTTGTTCAGCAGGAAGCGGTAGAGACCACCCACACGGCTGGCCAATTGGCCCGGAAGCTCCGGACGGCGGATGTAGAACAGCCATGCTAGCGCAATGCCTGAGAGCACCACGAACAGTGGCAGCACCGGCACCCAGCCCGGCACATGGTGCGCGCGCTCGAGCGTGTTGTTCTGCTCCAGCACCAGAATGGCGCTGCCCCAGAAATCATAATACCCATGGTGCTGGTGACCATCCACCATGCCCCAGCTGTAATAGCCGAGTGCGCCCACGAACAGCGCCCCCGCCACCAGCGGAACCAGCGGCAACAGCATGATGCGCGGCGATTCGTGCACATGTTCCATGGTGTGTTTATCGGCACGCGGTTTGCCGTGGAAGGTCATGAACAGCAGGCGCCAGCTGTAGAACGCGGTCATGAACGCAGCGGCAAGCCCCATCCAATAAGCAGCGTAGCCTTGCGTGCTGCCGGCAGCGTAGGCAGCCTCTAAGATCATGTCCTTCGAGAAGTATCCGGCGAAATACGGGATGCCCGCCAGCGCCAGCGACCCGATCCACATAAAGGCGTAGGTATAGGGCACCATGCGCCAGATGCCGCCCATTTTGCGCATGTCCTGCTCGCCGCTCATGGCGTGGATGACCGAGCCCGCGCAGAGGAACAGCAGCGCCTTGAAGAAGCCATGCGTGAACAGGTGGAACACCCCTGCCCCATAGGCCGACACGCCGCAGGCAAAGAACATGTAGCCCAACTGCGAGCAGGTGGAATACGCGATCACGCGTTTGATATCGTTCTGCACGAGGCCGACAGACGCGGCGAACAGCGCGGTGATGGCGCCCAAATAGGTCACCACCGTAAGGGCGATGGGCGCAAGTTCGAAAAGCGGCGACATGCGCGCCAGCATGAACACCCCGGCGGTCACCATGGTGGCCGCGTGAATGAGGGCGGACACAGGCGTAGGGCCTTCCATTGCGTCCGGCAGCCAGGTGTGCAGCAGGAACTGTGCAGATTTACCCATGGCGCCCATGAACAGCAGCAGGCAGATCGTATCCAGCACCGGGAACTGGAAGCCAAGGATCAACCAGCTTGCCTCGGGCGTATCGGCATGGAACGCAGCGGCCGCCGGGAAGATCTTGGCGAACTCGACCGTGCCGAAGGTGAAGAATAGCGCGGCAATGCCCAGCGCAAAGCCGAAATCACCCACGCGGTTGACGAGGAACGCTTTCATGGCCGCACCACTGGCACTTTCTTTTTTGAACCAGAATCCAATGAGTAGGTAGCTGCACAGCCCCACCCCTTCCCAACCGAAGAATAGCTGGATGAGGTTATCAGCCGTGACCAGCATCAGCATGCTGAAGGTGAACAGCGACAGGTACGCCATGAAACGCGGCTTGTGGTCGTCGTGGCTCATGTAACCGACGGAATAGATATGCACGATGGCCGACACCCAGGTGACCAGCACCAGCATTACACTGGTCAGCGCATCCACTTTCAGTGCCCAGTTCATGGCGAAATCGCCGGAGACGATCCACGGGCTAAGCACCACGTTCGCCTCGGCATGGCCAAGCGCCACGCGGCTGAACACGATGGTGGCGAACAAAGCGGCCAGCACTATGGGAATGCAGGTTAGCAGCTGCGCGCGGGTGTCGCCCACACGGCGCACGAACAGGCCGGTGGCCAGCGCCCCGAACAGCGGCAAAAAGATGGTGAGGAAGATGAGTTCGTTCAGCGACATGGTTAGCCTTTCAATGCCGAGATATCGTCTACGTCGATGGTGCCGCGGTTACGGAAATATACCACGAGGATGGCGAGGCCAATGGCGGCTTCCGCCGCGGCCACGGTCAGCACCAGCATGGTGAAGATCTGGCCTGTCAGGTCTCCCAGATGCACCGAGAACGCCACGAAGTTGATGTTCACCGACAGCAGCATGAGCTCGATGCTCATGAGGATGGTGATGATGTTCTTACGGTTGAGGAAGATGCCGCAGATGCCGGTGACGAACAGCAACGCGCTGAGCATCACGAAATGGCCGATGGTAATGGAACCGAAAAGCGCGTTTTCCATATTAGATCTCCACCCCGTGGCCGGTTTGCACTTTTACCACTTCCACCGATTGCTCGCGGGTGCGGGCATTCTGTGCAGCGATCTTCTGGCGCTTCACACCCGGACGGTGGCGCAGCGTCAGCACGATCGCGCCGATCATGGCGACCAGCAGGATCACGCCGGAAAGCTCGAACAGCAACATGTAGCGCGTGTAGAGCTGCTGGCCGATGGCCTGCGCGTTGGTCACTTCATTCAGCGACGGAATGGCCACAGACACGGCAGCGACCGGTGCCGGGGTGATCAGCGACTGGTACAGCAGCGCGCCCAGTTCGATGAACAGGAACGCCGCAAAGAAAACGCCCAGCGGCAGGTAGCGAATGAATCCGGCGCGGAATTTCTCGAAGTTGATGTTCAGCATCATCACCACGAACAGGAACAGCACCGCCACTGCACCTACATAGACGATGACCAGCGTCATGGCGAGGTATTCAGCCCCCAGCAACACGAACAGCCCTGCCGCATTGAAGAAGGCAAGAATGAGGAAGAACACCGAATGTACCGGGTTTTTTGCCGTGATCACCGCACCGGCGCTAAGCATAAGCACCGCGGAGAATACGTAGAACATGAGGGATGGAATATCGAACAGCATGGCGGGGGCTTACCTGTATTCTGCGTCGGCTTCAAGGTTGGCGGCAATGGCTGCTTCCCAGCGCTCGCCGTTGGCCAGCAACTTGGCCTTGTCGTAGAAGAGTTCTTCGCGGGTTTCCGCCGCGTATTCGAAGTTCGGGCCTTCAACGATGGCATCCACCGGGCAGGCTTCCTGGCAGAAGCCGCAATAGATGCATTTGGTCATGTCGATGTCGTAGCGCGTGGTGCGGCGCGAACCGTCGTCGCGGGCTTCGGCCTCAATGGTGATGGCCTGTGCCGGGCAGATCGCCTCGCAAAGTTTGCAGGCAATGCAGCGCTCTTCGCCATTGGCGTAGCGGCGCAGCGCATGCTCACCGCGGAAGCGCGGCGAAAGTGGCCCCTTCTCGTACGGGTAGTTGATGGTCACGGATTTGCGCGTGAACGCGTATTTCAGCGTCAGGAACATGCCCGTTAGCAGCTCCGACAGCAGGAACGAGCGAACAATGTACCGCAGGTTAGTCATGGTCGATCTCCTCTGCCGCGCGAACCTTTACGGTCTCCAGCGGCATGGTCTTGGTTTCACCCTTTTTGATAGGGGCGTAGGTTTCCAGCAGGTCGTCGTAGCCTTCGTCATCGGGTTGCACGACCAGCTCGGCATGGCCACCATTCACGCGCGGCTGGCGCACCACCAGCGTGCCATCACGCTTCAGGGTGACCTCGCGCAGGAGTTCTTTCTCGACCGCAGCAGCCACGGGGGCTTTCGGGTCCGGCAACGTGTCAGTGAACACGAGGTAGCCCGCGGTGCCCACCACCCACAGCAGCGATAGTGGGAGGAAGATCTTCCAGCCAAGGCGCATCAACTGGTCGTAGCGGTAACGCGGGAAGGTCGCGCGCACCCACAGGAACACGTACAAGCACAGTACAACTTTAAGTGCAAACCAAATACCCGTGGGCACCCAGCTTAGCCACGCCACATCCAACGGGGGCTGCCAGCCGCCGAGGAAGAGAATGGTCGTCATGCCGCAGATGAGGATCATGTTCGCGTATTCCCCAAGGAAGAACAGCGCAAAGCTCATCGAGGAATATTC
>Ga0075012_10007151_pt1 | contig 10030 bp, 8 predicted proteins | sample All_14_2_FD_71474 | JGI IMG/M metagenome (GOLD analysis project Ga0075012, IMG submission 71474) | Freshwater microbial communities in response to fracking from Pennsylvania, USA - Allegheny Zone_MetaG_DW_15 | ecosystem: Environmental > Aquatic > Deep subsurface > Groundwater > Drilled... | reverse complement strand
CGGAGATCCTCCAGCGGATTCCGCACGCCTTTCTCACCCTGCACGTGGGCATCGGCACTTTTCAGCCGGTCAAGGTCGAGCAATTGGCCGACCACCGCATGCATGCCGAGCGCTATCAGATTTCCGCGGAGGCGGCCGCCGCCATCAATGCGGCCACCCGCTTGGTGGCGGTTGGGACCACGTCGGCCCGGGTTCTGGAAAGCCAGCCGCCCGGTCCGGTGCGGTCGGGTTCGGGCAGCACGGATATTTTTCTTCATCCGCCGAATCGTCTGCATCGGGTGGGGGCTTTGATCACTAATTTCCATCTGCCAAAATCCACCCTCCTCATGCTGGTGAGTGCCTTTGCCGGGCGGGATTTTGTCTTGCAGGCCTATGCCGAGGCGGTGCGCGAACGGTACCGGTTTTTCAGCTATGGGGATGCCATGCTGATTCTATAGGGCAGCGAGGCAATAGCGAGAACCGTGAGTTCGTCGAGGGAGGAGGGCGGAAAACTCACGTTGCCCGCCACGGTCCTGCCCCCGCGCCAGATGCTTTGCCCGAGGCGTTCCGCTGTCTTCGACCATGGACGCCTGCTATCCGCTCAGGCGGATTTTGCAGCTCCGCTTGTGGGCAAAGGGGGAAACTGCTGATAGTGCGAAACCCACAAATGGCTCAGCATGCCGGGCGCTCCCCGGTCGGCTATCCAGTCGTGGAGCTTGCCCTTTTCCAGAGGCGCAATCCAGACGCCGATGGACGGCCACTGCAGGCAGGCCTCGGGAATCATCACCGAACATAGCGCCGACGGTTGCCAGCGCCCCTCCAACCCTCGCGGCAGAGTCCACTCCTGAACCACGCAAAGTTCGACCTTCCGGTGAATCGGAAGGTGGTCGAAAATCGGGGCAGATTCAGTGTCCTCTGGATTAAAGAAATGAACCCGCTGGGTGATATCTCGTCCCTCCGGGTCAAACGCGTGGAGGTGGAGGCAATATGAACCACCGCCCGGTCGAAGCCCGTCGAGCTGCAGGCGCAAATGCCTCCACTGTACCCAGGCCGCGACACCCCAGTCCCAGCCTTGCGGATAGTCCACACACAACTCACGGCATCCATAGCCTTCCGCGCACTTCAAAAAATCGAATTCGTGTCCCAATACTTTGGTAATGGAGCCCCGAGGCAGGAAAAGTCCCGCATGAAGTTCAATGACGATTCTCCCGACGGTCGGACGGCTTTCTTGAAACCAAACATTCATCCTTTGCTGTTCGACCACTCCGGCTTCGCGTGCCAGATTACGATCCCACCGGGCCTGATCGCGGATATTCCCAAAAACCTGGAAAACGTCCCGTTCGGGACGGAGGTCCATGGCCAGGCGATCGGTCACGGCCATTGTTCGGGTTTTGAGTTCCGCAAGGCATGCTTCCACCCCAATCAATTCGATTTCATTCGCGCTCACTCCCCAAAAACGATGCCAGCAGACCAAGCGGGAACCGTCGAACCGCAAGGCGATTTCATTTTCGGAGAGGGTCTTCTTTTCGTGGTTGAGGCCGATGAGGTGCTCCGCAATCACGGGTTCAACGTCCCAATCCGATTTTCGAATCCGGGCCAGGATTGCGAAGGGTTCGGGAGTCTGTGCGGCAAGTAGGGTGTAGGGACGACCGCCCCGGAAAAACGTCTGGGCCTCAATGAGCTCCGCCCAGGTCTTGTGTAACACGCGATGAGAGGGGGACTGCGCCGAAACATCAATTTTTAAAGTTGTTTCACCCGGGAAAGCCATTCCTTCCAGGATCAAAGCTCCTCCTGATCCTCCCGGATGGGGAACAATACGGAATGTCCAGGAGTCCTTCCCATCCAAAATACGAAATGGCGGATCCCAGTTTTCGAAAGCGTCCCAAATCACGACCGGGACGACCCGGGCGACGGATTCGTTCCAGATGCGAACAGTCCATTCTCGGGACAGCTCTGTATGGGGCTGCCCTTCGATTTCCACCCGGATCCCGCCGAATTCCGCAGAGGCCGGCGCCGAACCATCGGCAACAAACGCGGGGTAGTTCCATTCTGGCATGTAGTCATAAAGTCGCTTCGGCAAGGGATCAGGCCTTTGCCAGACGGCTTGATGTTCCAGACTTTCATCGACCACCACATCGGGAAAACTCCCGGGACGATGCCCCACATGGAATCCCATCATTTCGCCCCGCCAATAAGTCGTCTGACGCGTAAAACCTCCCCCTTCCTGGAGTCGTTCGCGCCATCGCGTCAGTCCCCCGATCTCCAGTCGTCCCCGATCCCGCTGAACTGCCAGCCACTCCAGAGCGCGGCGGTTATGTTCATAACAGCGCCCCGCAAAAAAATATTGCAAGTTGACATGAAAAAAAGCGGAGCGTCCGCTTAGTTCGCCTTGTCGTATCCAATCTTCCGCGATCTGCAAAAAGGGCAGAGGATCAGCCGAGGGTTCCAGCCAGCGGTCGGCGGCCAGGGCGTTGAGCGGACACCATGGACCTTCACTCCAATGATTGAGGCAGACCAGGGGATTTCGTAATTCCATACTGGAGATAAGGACGGCGTCCGTGCGGCCCGCTGCCGCAGGCTTCCGATAGTCGTCTTCGGAAGCAAAATACGGGGAAAGTGGCGAACCATAATGAGCGATCTCCCAACCGCCATCTTCGATCACTGTTGGGGCGCAGAAACCGAGGATATAGCGAACACCCCTCCGACGACAGGCCGAGACAAAGGCGTTGCCGGGGGTGTAGGTGTTGACGGCTTGCAGGGGGCCAAGGTTGTATTGGGCGTATCGGCGGGCGGTCTCGGCCAGGAAAACCTCGCATTGTTCCTCCGAATACTTCCACCAGTTTGGGTCGCGAAAATTCGGATCAAGATTTGCCGGATAAATACTCGGGGCACAGAGTCCCCCGGCGGAGATCATTTCCCTCAGAATGTCTCCGTGCTGCTCTGCCTGGGCGAAGCCAAACACCGTGTCGGCGACCAGCCCGAGGTTCAGAAGGTGCCGGGCCTCCGTTGCGAGGCGCTGGCCGGTCTGGTCCCATTGGGCATAGATGTGACAGAATGACCTCACGGGAACCGAAGCCTATTTTAGCCCTAAATCGGGTTCACTACTGATCGTGAGACCGCGCTCGTCGGTGATATTGAAAAATGAGGCTTTCACCCCCTTGGGACGTTCCACAAATGCACGCCCTGTTCCGTCCGGAGAAAGCTTGGCAGGCAGGGTTTCCCATTTTCGGTTCTGCCAACTTCCCCGATACCGCGAGTAAATAAATTCGACCTTGTGAATCGGCACCGGCGACTCGAACTCTACCCAGGCGAGTCCTTCTTCTTTTCCGGAGGCAAGAATCTTAGGAAGGGGCTTTCCGTCATTGACTATGCTGTCAGCGAAGGCTCGGATTTCTTCCGGATTCTCGCCTTCCTGCTGCCCGTGTGGCATGTTCATGCGAATGCAGAGAAAATGGGGCCCTTTTGCCGCTTTGTAGGACTGAAGCAAAGCCCGCAAGGTGAATGCGAAATCATTCGTGCCAGTCACCCACAGGATTGGGGCCGTAGAGCGGGGGAGGTAGTTTGCCGGGTCCCAGAGCGCGCGCCAGCGCTCTGCCTGTTCCACTGGCAGGTTTTTGCCTACAAAGCGGCTGCCATCTTCGGATAGGTCGCTGATGTAGCCGCATCCATAGACGGGGGCGACGAATCTGAAGCGGGGATCAACCCCGGAAACCGTGCAGGCCAGGACCCCCCCCCAGGATATGCCACTCAGGCCGATGCGGTTCTCGTCCACTTCGGGCAGTGAACCTAACAGGGAATTCGCCAGCAGGGTATTTGCGACGGCATGGAACATCCATTGGTTTTCGTAGGGTTCATGCACTTTCGCCCCGCCATCATGGTTAGGGCCCCCGAAGGGATTGCGTTTCCAGCCACCTGCGGCATCTTTCACGGGGAGCCCACCGAAATGGTCGACGGCGATGGCGGCGTATCCCCTTTTGTTCCACAGTCGTACCCAGCGCGCGCTCGCGGTGCCGCCTCCGCCGTGCAGGAGAACGATTCCCGGAACTCTTTTTTCCGGTGACGCATTCTCTGGCACGCCCAGGAAGGCAAAGACCTTGGTGGGTTTTCCTCCGAACGGCGGGCCTTCAAAATAGATCGACCGTACCCCTTCCTCAACAATTTCCTCTGCGGGAACGCTCTTGGGAGCAGAGGAGAAAGTTTCCAATTTCCAGGGAATCTCCTGCGCCTGGCCCGCCAAGGTTGCAATTAAGGAGAGGATCCCCGTCAGGAATCGGCTATTCATCAGAGGTCAGACGAATTTCGCTCACAAACACCGTCTTGGGACTTTCCTCCGGGACCGTCGTCATCACGAGACCGACATGGGTCACGGCGGCATCCGCCGACGGATGACTTCCATCTTGGGCGACCAAATCGCTCAAAAGAATCATCTCTGTGGTCTTGTCGGTGGAAAACTTGAAACCCGTGGGCGAATCGCTCAGTTTTCCCTGATACTTCATTCCGTCTGCGGTCTGGATACTGATCGCGAAATAGCGATTTATCGCCGGGGAAGAGCGCACATCCAATTCAATTTGACCGTCTTTGGGAAGGGTCCATTCGCAAGGAATCAGGGCTTGCATCCAGTTGGGAGAACCGGCCATCCCCTGAAACTCCATGGAGATTCCTTCCGCCGAATTCTCTCCTTTAAATTGCATCTGCGGGGAATGAGAAAACTTAACCGCTTGGTCGCCATTCAACGAAATCGCCTGAGTGTCTGCGAAGCTTGGCGACAGAAGCCCCAGCGAAAGGGCGACGATGCACGAAAACACGGGGTTTTTGAATGAGGGGTTGGGCAGATGGAGGCGCATAATATTTTAGGTGCTATAAGGTAAGGAGATGAGAAAAATTCAATGACTCGTCTTTCATTCCGACTACATAAGTCGGGTACTTGGAGGCTTTGAGACGAAGTGTTCCGTCACGCGGAGAGGCCGTGGAGATATTCCCCATGAAATCCACCACCAGAAGATTCCCACCGCCCGTCTTGATTTCAATGTCCCGCTCAATGTCATCCCTGGACCAAAACGCGACAACGTTTTCCGGGCCTCGACGAAAGGCGTACCCCATGACGCTCTTGTGTCCCAGATCCAGCGCTCCAAGACTTTTTGTGCCTTCGAGCACGCGGGTCAATGTGCAGGCCCCCATGAAGACGGGTTTGGGGGATACATTCACCGCTCCAAAACTGGGATTCGGCATCGTGAGGTTAAAACACAGACCGTAGCCGTCCTGGCCTCTTTTATCCAAGCGGCCATAGTCCGCCGTGTAAAAAAAATACGTCATGTCGCAGCCTTCTCCGAGAAAGATGAGGTGACCGCGAATCACATAAGCCGCTTGCAGACGTAGCAGCTCCGGAGTGACATCGGTGTAAGAACCGCGATAGTCCAGTCCCCATTCCGTTTGAAACAATTTGGCATCTTTTTTGAGGTACTGCGCCATCAGCTTCCTCAGCTTGCGAAGAGAGGCAATAATGCCGCCGGCCTCGGGGCTGACATAGCGGGAATCCAGATCCACCGCATTGGGGTTGCCGAACGGGACATAGTAGCCATGAATGGCGATTCCATCCAATGCTCCGGCAAGGCCGCTGGGAAGCAGTCGCTCCAGGATCTCAACGCCTTTCTCAAGAACACCATAACCTGGCCCCATTACCACGGCGCCGGAATCGGCATGGTGGATCGCGCTGTGCACCGTCTGAAGGAGGCGGACATACTCCTCATCCGAACCCTTCCAGTGCCAATCCGGCTCCCAACCCACCTGATAATAGTTGGAATGCTCGTCTGGAAACCGGGAAAGTCGCCGCTCTTTGAGATGCGTGGCAAGGAGGTTCAGGTAGCCCGCATAGAGTTTGTCGCTCTTCGGTGAATGAGCCTGCAGATGATGGCTGGGCGAATGATTTGGGTCAGGCTGATAGTCTTCCGGCCAATCGATGGCCCATTCGGGAAGATTAAAGATGCAATACAAGGGGGACATGTTGTGTTGCGGCGCAAAGTCCGCCTCAGCGGATGTCGTAGCGCCCTCTTTCAAACGGCGGACAAACTGTCCGGGCTGGTCGGGCTCGGCATCCGACCAATTGCGAAGATCGTTGAACCAGCGGGCGCCCAGGCTCGTATAGACCGGGTCATAAGGGTCGCCCTGCCGGAAGACTCCGGAACGGATAAAATTCGTGCCTTGGATTCCGAAGCGGGATTGCCCCCCGCGCTCCAGAGGCAACCATGGCAAGGGGCTGAGAATTCCGAACGTCGCCATCCCTTCGGGTCGGCTTCCCCGTCCGGGAAGTCGTACGTTTTCCCGGGCCAACTCAGCCTGAATCTCAAAATAGCCCGCGGGCAAACCTTCGAGAATTACACGCTCGGAGAAAGTGGATTTTCCAGCCCCGATGGACTCTTCTCCTTCCTTGACCGTATTGCCCTGGAGGTCGAGCACACGCCAGTGCAGGCGGTCCTCCTCATCCGAATTACCCCGGGATCCGGAGAATACCGCCTTAACCGGCTGGTCAGCCTTAAAAACGGGAAACCGGAGAGACTCCGGGAAGGATACGTCCAGTCGCGCTGCAAAGGCTGGCTGAGTCAGCAGGATGCCCAGCATCATGATCCTTCTGCGAATACTTTTCCAATCGGTCATGGCGATTCAGTCGATGGAAACGGAAAAAAGCCGGTCATCATTGGAGAGAACAGTAGGGAAGAGCTCGGCATGACCATCCCAGAAAACTGCATTCATCCCGCCGTCATGCCGTCCCGCAGCCGTTGCTTTTTGGGAGCCATTGGATTCGAAAATTAGCCAGCTTTTTCCGTCGCACACCGCGATGGTCGTGGAGGGGCTGGGCAGACTTTGTATGCGCTGGCGCTCGTAAGGGGGCGTCGGCGTGTAGACCATCGAGGGACCCGGCAGTCCGTCTTTTGAAGAATTGCGGCCCACTGCGTTAATCGCATACGAGAACGACGACGTGAGCACGTTTGCTGGGTCCGTGTATTTGCCGCTTTCGCCGATCCTGTAGAGCCCCTCCCGGTTTGAGGGACACTTCCAGATTTTGCTTTCAAGAGGTCCGGGAACATAGCCTTCCAATTTTTCCCACCAAAACGTGTCGTACCGCTGGTCCGCGCTGATCGCTTTCCCGCTCTGATCGATCCATCGGACAATTTGTCCCTGATTGTCGTTGGCAAATCCCTGCATTCCCGCGAAGATTTGCTTCAGATTTGCAAGGCACCTGGCGGAATTTGCCGTCTCCCGGGTCTTGGTCACGACGGGCGCTATAAGCATCGCTATGATCGCAAGCACCGCCACGCAGGCGAGCAGCTCAATCACGGTGAACGCAGCGGTGTTTCTCCGCCGGACATTGGGCGACTTCATGCTGGGGCGGGACATGGGGAAGGAAAAGATTTCGGGATCGAATGGAAAGAGTTCCGATCGTCGCACAGATTGGGGGAGGAGGAGACGGTATCAATCCCTATTAACTTTCCGCCGGAAAACAAGTGTGGCACCCGCCCCAAGTAAAAGTGCGGTGGACGCAGGCTCGGGAATGACACTCACGGAGAGATTCGCCACGTTGAATGTTCCTGTGTAGGAGCCCGGGCCATTGTCCAAAAAGGTGATTTTCCCGTAATCATCCACATTGTTGCGAAAACTCAGATTTTCGACTGTGGTGACGGTTCCTCCCCAGGGAGTCACGGCCACCGAATAAGTCTCCGTGCCTGCCAAAATGGCAGATGTGGTGATTTCCACCCGATACCATGTATCGACCGTATAAGGTGAAATAAGGTCTCCTCCGCCAGAGCCATTTAGTTGGTTGATGATCTTTCTTCCGGGAGTGACCAGTTGATTGTTAAAATTCAGAAGCAGGCCATCCGTGCCGCCGGCGTCGCTGCTTTCGCCCAGTTTTAGGGTGGGCATATTTCCGGTACTTCCGGAATAGATGTCGAACGTGATTTTTACGCCGTCCGTCGTGGGCGAAAAGTCCCCTCGCAAATTTGTGTTGATGGTTGTGGAAGCATCGACGATCTCAATGGACTTGTCGCCTGATCCACCCCATGGCGAAGAAACGGATGAGGAAATTCCCACCGAATTTCCGCCCGTGATGTTTGTCGCGGTCCAAGGAGGAGTATCCAAAGGGCCTCCGTTCCAAATTAGCAAAGTTTGCGCACGAGTGGAGGCACATAGAGAGATCCAGAAAACAAACAAGAGGGCCAGTGAGCGGTTGCGAAAGGTTTTGGGGAGGGAACAGGTGTTCATGTGGGCAATTTTCTGTCCGAAGTGTACTCCTCGCAAGGGCTTTGTCGGTTATCGCGATAACTTGACTCCTGTGCCGCCTTTCCTTTAGAAAATTCTTTTCATGCCCAACCAACGAGCCATCGCTGCGGCGGCGGGAGTGACCCAAGCGGCGGTGTCAAGAGCGCTGCGCGGGGATCGTTCCATTTCTCCCGCCACCCGTCAGCGGATCGAACGGGCGGCCAAGCGACTCGGCTATCGGCCGAATGCTTATGTGTCTTCCTTAATGACGCACATTCGCTCAGGCCGCCCTCTTCGCGACAAGGGGTGTATTGCCGTGCTGGTGGATGCAGCCTCGGAGCGGGAGTGGTCAATCAACCTACCGGGCAGTTACACTCAACGATTGCAGTATCGTGGCATTAAGAACCGGGCGGAGGCATTGGGGTTTTCCTCCGAGCGCTTTTTTCTCCAGGAGTTCGTAAAAAATCCTCTCCATATTGACCATGTCTTGACTGCCCGCGGGATCAGCGGGGTCGTGCTGATGCCTCAGCGCCCAGGTTCCTCCGTTCCCTCCCTGGCCTGGGCGCGCTACGCTTCGGCCGCCATAGCTTATACGTGGAGCGGCGTAAACATCGATCGCGTAAGCACGCACCATCGACACAATGTGGAAACCGCTTTTTCGACTCTGCTCTCCCGAAACTACGAGAAAATCGGCATGTGCCTCCCTCCAGAAGCCATGACTGGAGCCGATTTCAGCTGGCGCGAGCGTTTTCTTCTGTGGCAGGATCGTCTTCCCAAAAGAAGCCGCATTCCACTTTTTGTCGGCAAACCCGGCCTGTCGCCGATTGGGGCTTTTCGAGTATGGATGGGAAAATGGAAGCCTGATGCGCTGATCGGCCTGGTCGGTCACGAAAAGGAATGGCTGGACGAAATGGGTCTGCGAACGCCCCAGGACATCGGCATGGCGTGTGTCAACCGTCCACTCGATTCATCTTTTTCCGGTGTGGAGGAAAACCACGAGGCGATCGGCGCCACGGCGTTGGATCTTGTGGCATCGCAAATTCAGCGTAATGAGTTCGGTTCTCCTCCCACGCCTAAGATTATCCTCATTGAGGGCACTTGGGTGGAGGGAAAAACTTTGCGATTGGCCGGAGATCGAGGTTCTTCTGGCCTAAAGCTAAAATCGCGATGGGATGCCTAGGATATTGCTGCCGCCTCCGCAGAGGCCTGGGCCACGACCAGAGCGGCAAGTTCACGACGGTGCATGGTCCGATAGGTCCCGGGGGCCTGCCCGAAGCGGTCCTTGAACACTCTTGAAAAATGGAAGCGGTCAGTGAAGCCCGAGGCCGCTGCGATATCTTCGATGGTGCGATTCGTGGATGTGAGCAACTCCGCCGCATGGGCGACGCGGCGGGCTCGTCCGTAGCTGGCGGGCGTCATTCCCGTGGCCTGGCGGAAGCGTCTGATAAAGTGGTCCTCGCTGGTTCCAGACAGTCGTGCCAGTTGGCTGTTCGTCGGGGGTTCACTCAATTGGGCTTCCAATATTTCAATTGCCTTGTGCAGGCCCCCCTCTTGTTCCTGCCAGAGAAGCGCACTCCCAGCATCCGCCCCCAGCCAGTCTTCCACGATGTTCGCAAACGCGGCATGGGCCAGCGCGGCGGCCCAACAAAGGCGGGACAGGTCGGCCGGGCCATTCCAGTGCCTCCGCCATTGACGGTTCAGGGAATTTAGGGGGACAGTGGAGGGCAATTGGAGCGGTCGGTCGAAAAGGTTTGAAAAAAACCGGGCGGGCAGTCCCCGCACGGCAAAGTGAATGTAA
>Ga0075012_10007149_pt1 | contig 10033 bp, 12 predicted proteins | sample All_14_2_FD_71474 | JGI IMG/M metagenome (GOLD analysis project Ga0075012, IMG submission 71474) | Freshwater microbial communities in response to fracking from Pennsylvania, USA - Allegheny Zone_MetaG_DW_15 | ecosystem: Environmental > Aquatic > Deep subsurface > Groundwater > Drilled... | reverse complement strand
AGCCTGCACTACCTGTAAGAAACGCGGCCAGACATGTTCAGCAGAAGTGGCATGGATGGTAAAAGCCGAATGACCGTGACCGGTGGCGGCAGCGCGGATCAGCTCCCAGGCTTCCGCTCCGCGCGCTTCGCCGATCACCACCCCGTGCGGGCGCGAGCGCAAAGCGGCCCGAATCAGGTCATACATCGTCACCGGCGGCGGTCCGCCGCGAATCTCCGGGCGGGTCACGGTATAAACGATGTTGCCGGTGTCACCTTTTGGGTCACCGTTCCAGCCGTTCAGGATGATTTCATTGCTGTCTTCCACAATAAATAAGCGGATCGCGCCACGCGGGTAGTAATCCAGCATTTCCTGGATGATGCGCTGCCCCACAAAGGTCTTGCCCGAACCAGTCGCGCCGGCAATCACCAGCGTGCCGCCATGCACCATCACACCCAGCAGGTAGTTGGCGGCTTCCGGGGTGAGTATCCCATTGCCACGCGGGAAATCCCGGGCCTGGAACTTCGGGCGCGGGATGGGTGGCAGGCGATTCTGACACAGCAGAGCCAGGCTGCCTTTTTCCAAATCTCTGGATGTGCGGTAATTCGAGACACGCAGGGTGATGGTGTCCCCATACGGGGAAGCGGGGGCCATGACATAGTTGATGCGCACCCCCTTGCGCCTTACCGATCCATCCTGGGTGGGAACCATGACCTGCAGCATGGCATCGGCAATCGGGTAGTCGGGGGTCGGGGCACGCTGGCCGGCGCGGTCCATCATTACCCGCAGGGCATCGCCAATCCCTTCCGGTGCCGGACCAACATGCTCCCAGCCTGAGATGGTGGTGTAAACGTAGATATGCCCCAGGTTGATGGCGATGTCTTCGATGTCGGAGCGGGCGATCAGGGTCAGCAAAGGTCCCATTCCGGACAATTCGCCAATCAGGCGCAGGAGAAATTCATCCGGCAAGCGAAAGCCAGCATCGGCGGCCTTCCGGCGGGTTTCTTCAAAGACAGCCCGGGCCAGCGCTTCGATCTCGGTCGAGGAAAGCGACTTCTGCCTGGCTTCGGTGGCCTTGCGGGCCCGGCCTTCCTCCGCCAGCAGACTCCACCAGCGTTCGGACTCCTCGCCTGAACGCTGGTCTGTGGTCGGTCGCATGGTTTTTCCAGCAATGTCGAACATGGGCTATCTCCCGAACCAGGAGCGTTTCTTTGTGGTGGAAGGCAGCAGTCCGACCCGGCTGGCACCCTCGCGCACAGCCGGCACGAAGTGCGAGGCAAATCCCAGCAGGGACTCGGCAAAGGGGCCAAGCTCTTCCAGTTTCTCCTTGCGATAGCGCCAGATCAGGATATCTTCGCGCTTGTCCGAGTTCACGGCCTGGGCCGTCAGGCGCGGGTCCACATTGGGAATAATGCCATTAGGAATCAAGGCCAGTTCAATCTTGTCCTCGGCCAGGGCCTGCTGGAGCATCTTGTGGGCGGATTTGAAGCCATCCCCGACCACCTGGTTGTAACAAAGCTTGACGCGCGAGCCAACAAATTCATGCGCCCCGCCCTTGCCGACCACGGCGGCCAGGGAATTAATCATCCTGGCAATCCAGCGGCGGGTTTCGGCCAAATCCGGGATTTCCGGTTTGATGACAATCGCAATCCCTTCGGCGGCTTTGAGTGCGGCGCGATGAACTACATGGGCCGGGTTAATGCCGACATCCATGATGACCACCCCGCCGGCCGCTACACCGGCTTCGTACAGGCCATTGATAACCTGCTCGACTTTGTCTTCCTGCTGCAGGACTTCATCGCCCAGGTCGTCCGTGACTAGACCCGGTAGGACTTTCAGGGTTGGCAGGTTTTCGATGGGCGTGAAGGCGTTCAGGTAGGCCGCTCCGCTGGCAATCGTGCTCATGGCGTGGGTTTCCTTTTTCTGGGCCAGTTCACGCCGCAGCAGGCCAATCATTGTGGTGTTGACCCGCTCCAGGCGCAGGTGGTACGAAAGCGCGCCGGCATTGCCGTCCGCGTCCACTAAATAGGTGGTGATGCCGCTGAGAGCCAATGCCACCGCCAGGTTGACGGCCACTGTGGTTTTCCCTGTTCCACCTTTGGGGGAAGTGATCGCAATCTTACGGATGGCCATGCCGGACTGGATGCGGGCCGACATGTCACTGCCAAGCACGGCCCGGCGGTACTGGTCGTCCGCCGCCAGGTTGCCGGCGTCGCCTCGGCGCATTTCTTCAAGCAGTTTGTTGGTATCGACATCCGAAGGGGGATAGGCCACAGCCGGCACGCCCGCGCCGTTGGCCCAGGAGGCCATGCCATCCCCGGTTCCCGCCACAACGAAAATCAGCTTGCCGCGCTCGGCAGCTTTTACCAGGCTTTCCGGCGAGACGGATGATTCGGGCGAAACCACCACAATCGCGCGGAAATCGAACAGGTCGATGTGCTGGGGGGTGAAGGCCGCCACCTGGGCCACAACCGCGTGGCCCTGTTCCGCAAACAAGAGACCCAACCGGGATGTGACGGTCCCGGCTCCCAGAAGCAGTACCTGCATCAGCGGCCGCCTTTCAGGACATCCTCACGGTCTGCTTCGAACTGGTCTTCAAAGTCCCAATAGGTGAAGCCGGCAGTGGGATCTTCATCGCCGCGCGCCATGAGCGAGACGACCAATTTGTCGCCCTGTTGGAGCGCCAGCGCCAGCACTTCGCGGGTTTCGTTGGGCACAAGCAGGATGAGCATGCGGGTCTGCGAAAAATCATTGAAGGTGCTCTGGCTGGTTTCTCCGCTTTCATCAGTGGTCTGGACCGGCAGGCCCTGTACGGAAATCACACGCACGCCCATCGGGAACAGGTCTTTTGCGAGCGGTGGGAAGGTGCGCCCGAGCGCTTCGGCCAGGGCGCTTTCAGCGGAGGAGGGGGTTGCAGCCGGCTGCGGGTTGGCCGGCACCACCACGGCTTCAGGCATGGGTGTCGGGGTGGACTGTTCGTGCGGACGGGAGGCAATCACGACCGTGACACCAACCAGGTCGCCGGGCAGGAAGGAAGCCGCCTCAGGCGCGACCAGGTTCATAGCATCGAGCGGCAGGGGAAACAGGGAGTAGCCGGGGTACTTCGCCAGCACTGCCGACAGGCGCGTCTCTTCGGCAGCCTTTGCAACGATGGCAGTGCGGAAAACCGGCTGGCCGGCAAAGATGGGTTGAGCAACGATACCGCCCACAACCGCTTCGGCTTCGCCCGCCGGAATGTAGAGCGCGGCATTGTCATCTTCAAAGACCGTTTTTTCCGCCAGGGTGTCGGGGGTGATGACCTCCCCGATGGACAGGTCGCGGGTGGCGGAGAGTACTATCACGGTGGGCGGACGCTGGGCCGCACCCATCGCGTTGAGCAGAACAAAGGCCAGCAGGAAGACACCGATTGAGATAACCAGCACGACCAAATTGATGCCGGTGCCCATGAGACGTTTAAGCATTGGAAACCTCCAGATTGGAATAAGACAGGTCGCTTTGGGAAACGGCCTGCTGGAAGGCGGGATTGCCCGCCGTTTTCGCTTCGAGACGCTCCAGCGCCTGCTTGAGACAGGCGTGGAAAATGACCAGGACAAAGTCTGCGTTCAGGTGTGGGGAAACAAACAGGCTCTCTTGTGCCGAGACAACCTGCCGCACACCGGAAAGCGCCTGGGCCTCGCACAGGGCTTCTGCCGACAGACGCGGCATGTCGGGGTAGCAGAACTGGACCAGGTCGGCCAGACGCCGGCTTGTATCGGCATCTGGCAGGGATGTGGTTCCCCCCTGCGGCTCCCGAACTGCGCTGACCTTTTCGAGCAATTCCGCCACGCTGAGTCCAGGGGCGCTCTCCAACAACTCAATGGCGCGCGGCAGGCGCTTCAACCCGGCCTGGATGGCCTGGGCCAGAGTCTCCTGCGCCTGAGGAGAGAGGGCCGACACAGATTCAACATTGCGCAGGGAGATGTGCCCGCGCAGGTTGGCCGGCAGGGCATCGAGCAGCTTCTGCCAGCGTTCACGTTTGGATGCATAGGTTTCAGTCATGGGCGCGATGATACGAAAGTGTATCGGGGGGTGCTTGGGCAGTGTCATTAACCTGTATCGGATGAAGTACAATCCCGGGTACTTATTCCTTTTTTTTTCAGGTGAACCATGATCTTCGATACACTCGAAAACGTGTCCCGCTATGCCGGCCTGGGCCATAACCTGCCAGTCGCCTTGAATTACCTTTTGGAAGCAGACCTGGCCGGCCTGCCCATCGGGCGCACCGACCTGGATGGCGACAACTTGTATGTGCTTGTCCAGGAATACGACACCAAGCTTCCCGGTGCAGGCAAATGGGAGGCGCACCGCAAATACATTGATGTGCAGTTTTTGATGCGCGGCGTGGAACGCATGGGCTTTGCCAACCTGCGCACAATGCAACTGGCCGAATACATTCCCGAAAAGGATTTTCAGGCCCTGAGCGGCAGCGGAAACTTTGTGGATGTCTTTGCCGGTTCCTTCGTTATCTTTTTTCCGGAAGATGCCCACATGCCGTGCCTGTGCGTGGAGCAACCAGAACCGATCCGCAAGGTGGTGTTGAAGGTTCGCTGCACGACCTGATGGAATCAAAAATCCGCTCCCAACCCGGGGCGGATTTTTTCATGGATGTAGCGCATCTAATTCACAGGATGATCAATCCACTCATGGCCGATACAGGTCGGTTTCCTGCCAGGCGCTATTTTTGTGCTGAACGGGCTGAATTCGGTCAAAAAGAACGAGTTTTTGAATAAATCCATTAAATAGGGGCGAAATTTTTAATCTTTCGTTCAGACTATCAAAAAGGCGGTTCACCAGTTGGTGAGCCGCCTTTTTGGGGCTTAAGCGTCTTCACCGGCCAGTTGTTCCGACAGGTCAATGATTTTCTCACGCAGGCACAACTTATCCAGCCAGGGAGTCGGGATACCCGATTGTCCATACCAGGCTCCGGCGATCTGCCCGCAAATCGCAGCCGTTGTATCGGCGTCGTCGCCCAGGTTGGCAGCCAGCAGCACCGCTTCGGAAAACGTATCGGTGGTCCAGAAACACCACAGGGCTGCTTCGAGCGCATCCACCACGTAGCCGTTGCCGCGAATGTGTGCGGCAGATTTTTCCCGGTATTCGCCCCGGGCAATCGCCAGGATTTTCTCCGACACAATCCCCGACACACTGCTCTCAAATAGGATGGTTTCCTTCCCGGCTCCCGCCAATGCCGATACAAGCATCCCTGCAAAGAGCGTGCAGGCATCCACGCATTCTTTTGCGCCGTGGGTGGTGCGGGAACTTTTGGCGGCATAACTCATAGCACGCTTTCGGCTGGGCGCATAAAACATGGACATCGGTGCCAGGCGCATGAGTGAGCCATTGCCGGCGCTGGATGGGTGGGTCGAGCCACTCATTGGTTTGCCAGTGGCTTTGAATTTCTCCAGCGCCTGGCGGGTGGCGTTGCCGATGTCAAAACAGGTTCCGGTGCTGGAGAAATAGCCAGTTTCATACCAGGCCAGATAGCGGTTCATCTGGTCGAGCGGGTCGAAGCCATTCTTTTCCACCAGGCTTTCGGCCAGGCACAGGGCCATCGAGCTGTCGTCCGTCCACTGACCGGGCTTGAGGTTGAAGACCCCGCCCCCGACCATGTCGGTGACAGGCGGAAAACTGCCGCGTGCTTTGAATTCCACAGTTGTGCCGATGGCATCCCCCACGGCCAGGCCGAGCAGGCAGCCCCGGTAACGATCCAAATCTTTCATGAATTGTCCCGTTTTTCTAAAAAATATTCAGTGAGCAGGCGCAGCGCAATTCGTTGATCAAGCAGCCGATTATCCAGTTTTGGCTCCGCAGCTTCTTTCACGAGCCAGCGCTCACCATGCAGCCGATTTAAACCGTTTACGATCTGGTAAAAATTCAGCCCAGGATTAGAGTCCAGGTGATACAGTCCCCCCGGAAAAGAAACGGCCAGCCGATACAAACCATCCACAGTGTCTTCGATAAAAGAGCAAGCCTGCACCCAGTTTATGCTGGCAGGAATATAACCATCTTTTTGGAAAGTGTTTTCCAAATAATCCACCATGTTGTTTGAGCCGGGCGCTTTCCCAATCTGCCATCCAATGCGCGCCACCCGCGCCTGTGGGTTGGCCTTCAGAATGGCCAATTCGCACTGGCGCTTGTACCGTCCATAGTTGTCATCCGCTCCAGGGGTTGCATCGGGTTGGAAGGGCCCAATCTGGCTGCCGGAAAATACCGATACGGAACTGGTAAAAACCAGGGGGATATTTGCAGCAGCGCAGAAGCTTGCTAGGTGCCCAGCCCAGGCAGCCGGCCCCAAGGCAAAATGAAAAACCATATCCGGTTTTGTCTGCGCCAGAAACTGTTGGATTGCAATTGGGTCGTCAGGAGAGACCCGCCTACGATCCCATATCAGCGTCTCAATATTTTGTTCGCGCAACAATTGCATCATGGGCTGACCCAGCACGCTGTTGCTTCCTGTGATCAAAGCGTTTGTCATGGTGGATTGCTTTTATCCTTCGCCTATAGATGGGATGGTTTGCTCAAACGTAATTATGCAACAAAAACACAAAATACGGCTGCATCAGTTCAATCCGCACCACACCAGGCTCTTTTCCCAAAGCAGACGCGCTTTTTGCTCATCATAGGAATCATCGCTGGAGCGTTTCTCCCGGCTGTCCACAATGAATTTACCCCCTACGCCTTCCAGCGCCGGGTCGGTGGCTGCCATGATGTACGAGTCGGATGCCTGGTCAAGGGAGCGGGCAAAGGGCATTCGCGGCATGATCTGCCCAAAGAAAAACTTCCCCAGCGGCGACTTGCGGCGGTCAGCAATGGCTGCCGGGACAAAGCCCGGACAGACCGCGTTGGAGGTCACTCCAGTTCCTGCCACACGGCGCTGCAACTCATAGGCAAACCACATGTTCGCCAGCTTGGAGTTGCGGTAGAAAACCTGGGGGTTGTAGTATTTTTCTCCATTCAGGTTGTTATAGTCAAAATCGGGATAGGGTTTGCCGCCATGAGCCGGGTTGTGCAATTCTGACGAGACCGTAATCACTCGCGCCGGGGCGGATTGCTTCAAGATATCCATCAGCAAATTTGTTAGCAGGAAGTGCCCCAGGTGGTTGGTTCCCAGCGTCATCTCAAAGCCATCCATTGTAAAGCTGGCTTTTTTGCCATAAACGACTCCGCCCGCATTGTTGACCAGGACATGCAACGGCACGCCCTTGGCCCGAAAGTCAGCTGCACACTGCCGCACGGACGCAAAGGAGGCCAGGTCGAGGCTCATGGCTTCAAGGCTGGCGTCTGGCTGGTTGTTCCGGATGCGCACAATAGCCTGCGCACTGGCCTGCTGGTTCCGCGAGGCCATAATGACGTGAAAGCCACGGGTGGCCAGTTTGGTTGCAGCGGCGAAACCGATACCGCTGTTCCCACCAGTAATCAGGGCGATAGGTTTGATGCTGGCTGGCATGCTTGCTCCTTGGATTGAGAGTACTTGAATTACTTTTCTGGCAACAGGGATATACAGGTTCTGAAACTTTCCATCATTATAGCGCTTCTATTTTGATCACCCGACAGTTCCATTTGTTGGCGGATTTTGAACCTTATGCCGCCTACGCGGTTTGACGATTTCCGCATCCCTATTTATACTCCTACCAGTTTTTCAACCCCCACAACCCATTTCTCCCCCTGCAAAAGCCCGGCTCACGCTGGGCTTTTCCCGTTCCACCACCCAAGGACAAGCCCATGCCAGAACCCACCATCTATACCTTTCTCCCACCGATCCTGAATAAACCTGTTCGCGGATTGCTCGAAACAGTCCAAACCATCCGTACCAATCGCATTGTGATTATGGAAGAAAGCCGTGTTGCCCACGCACTTCTGGGCCCAGGCAGTGGTTATTTTGTCACCACATCCAGCGGCTCCCGCTACAACCTGATCGTTCTGCCTGTATCGGCCTTCCAGTCCTGGCTGGCAGACTTTCTTGGCGTACCGCCGAAGGAGGTGGTCATCAACTAAACCAAACTTAATCACCGATACACCCAACAAAAAAAACGGGCGCTCTCCTGGATTTCCAGGGAGCGCCCGTTTTTGGTTTCCACACACAGTCACAGCGAGGACTCACCGGGGTGAAAGGCCCGGAAAAGAGTGAGCGCCCTGTTCATAGCAGGGCGCTCAGGAGTACAGAACATGCGTGCTAATAATACCACAACCAGCAAGACTGTCAAGATTTCTGCGCCATTTCGTCTGAACGCGGCCCTGCGCAGGGTCATGGTGGGTCGCAACGTGTTGAACGTTGCCGCGCCCGCCGGACGCCAGGACGGCGACTTCCTGTACACCGCCGAGGTCACACTCCTGCGCGAAAATGCCGCCGTGTACACCACCGCTCCGCAATGGGCCTGTGTCGAGATTTCTTGAAGGCTTTTGGCAAGCCGGACTGCCTGGATGCGTGATCATGCGCTCCGGGGAGAACCATTTAATCTTTCAAACCAAGGAGTCAACCATGAGAACCTTTGCGGTTCTGCTCATCCTGGTTGCCATCGCCGCCAGCCAGCCGGCCAGTTTGCTGCGCCAGGCTGTATCGGTCTTGGCGCAGCTGTTTGCGGGGTGAGCCGATGAACCAGGAACTTTTGAATGCCGCTGAAGCATTACTGGGCCAGGCGGTGAAGGTCGAAACCCACCGCGACTGGGCCATTTTCTGGTGTCCCTTCCACGGCGACCAGCAGCGCGCCGGGCAGGGCGGACATGCCAATTTTGGGGTGCATCTGGTCAAGGGCTATTGGAAATGCCTGCGCTGTGGCGCGACGGGTGGTTCGCTGAAATCCCTAGCCAGAAAACTGGGCGCCGACTGGAAGCCGCCCGAAACCGATACACTCTGGCGCAAACCGGCACGCCTGCCGACACAGGTGGAATGCCTGGATGAGGCCATGAGCGATGCGCGCTCACACCTGCATGGCGCGCCCGTCAGGCAATACCTGTCCAGCCGGGGCGTATCGGCCTACACCGCCCTGGTGTATGGACTGGGTTATGGCAACCCGCTGCCGGCAGTGCGCAAGGAAGTCATCGCCGCCGCCAAACAATCGCTGATGGTGCGCAAGGATGGACGCTGGCTGTGGTCCGGGTCGGTGGTGTATGCCGACCCGCCTCTCCGCCCCACGGTCATCAACGCCCGCTATATTCCAGAAAGCCAGCTTCCGCCCGGCACGCGCAATTTCACCCCGCCCAAGAATCACAAAACCTGGGGCAACCGCACCCAGCCGCTGGGAGCATGGCGCATCAAGTCAAGCACCCGGCAAGTGATTGTGGTCGAAGGGCTGTTCGACATGCTGATCGCCGCCCAGAAAATCCATGAACTTGGGCTGGATGAAACGGTATCGGTGGTTTACACCAATGGGGCCACTCCGGCTCACCGGATGCTGGCCTGGTTCCATGAACATGGTCAATACCGGTACACCCTGATCCCAGACCCGGATCAGGCCGGACACGAGTGGTGTGACAGCGTATCGGGAGCCATCCGACACGCCACGCCCGAGGTGCACATCGTTTCCACCCCCGGCACGCTCGACCCGGATGAAGCCATCCTGGGCGGGTGGTGGCCGGAAATTCTGTAACCATTCCATTCTTTTCCCACCGGGGAGACAGGCCGATAAGGTCTGTCTCCCCGGTTTCATTTTCCGATACACAAGGAGCGCAAACATGCTTACCACCATCACCATCATCCTGACCGCGATTGTTCTCGGTTATGGACTCTGGTTCGGCCTCGGCGTCTTCCGCTACATCCGCTCCGGGGAGTATGACACAGACAAGCGCCTATGGGAACTTCGGCGCTAATTCCAATCTCAAATCAAATTTCAAGGAGACCCAACCCATGACCACCCCTCAACAACCATCCAGTCCCTTTGCGCTCGACCAGGAATTTCCTTTCCTGGATGCCGCCATTGTACAGAGCGTTACCCTGCCGACCATGCTCCAGTGGGATCACCCCACCGGCGGGTTTTTCGTGGAAGCGGAGAACCCCCTGCCCGGCCTCGAACTCCCC